>JACCDR012057509.1_pt1 | contig 10600 bp, 6 predicted proteins | sample 7446431 | NCBI WGS metagenome assembly JACCDR01 (sample SAMN15323443, study PRJNA562643) | freshwater metagenome | isolation source: river surface water | place: USA:Blue River Watershed | collected 2017-08-17 | reverse complement strand
TCGTCCAGTGGTCGCGGTCGTCGTGGTTCATCGTTCCGCCTTTCCGTGTTGATAGCCTTCGGCGTAACCCGCCTTCTTCGCAGCCTCAGCCGCGTCGTCGCGGACCTGTTCCGCCCATCGTGCCGATTCGTCCAGGGCGTCGAGCAGTTCGCGGAGTTCGGCGGTCAGAATGGTCCCCACTGATGCGCGTTCAAACTCAAGTTTGCGCAGAGCGTTCTCAATCCGGTTGCGGGTCAGGGGGTTCATGCGTTCTCCTTCGCTTCTTCGACGGCTTCCCAGCCCGCGTCCATCAACTGCTGCCACGTGCTCGCGTACACGGGCGACTTGAGCACGCCCAGGTCGAGGCGTTGCCCGTCCTTCACCTCGTAGATTTCCAAGTCCGCCGGTGCGCCTGGGTCGTCGCGGGTCGGCTTCTCCTCCGGCGTGTAGCAGGCGGTCACGGTGTAGACCGTTTCGCCTTCGTCGTCCGCAACCGGGCATTCATAGGTGATCCGCATATCCGTCTCCCTTCGTGTACCGTCCGGCGGTGCCAGTCGAGTTCCCGACAAGGGCCTGGCTACCGCCGGTGCCCGAACGATTCGGGCGTAATGCAGAGTCCGGGAGTCGAACCCGGCTTACCTAGGTCGCGGCAGGAGTGACCCGACCGTTACTCGACCAGAGCGTGTTCGCCGCCACGCCGCCTCTGCGTTTGCCCGCCACCCCGCCGCCGGGTACTCCCTTTGCCAACCTTGGCGCGGCGGCGGGGTGGGGGCGGTTAGTCCTGTTGTTCCAGCAGGTCGAGCACGGCTTCAAGTTCAGTGGAGCCGTGCCCCACGAATCCCTTGCCATCCGGTGCGCCGTCGTAGTTGTCGTCGATGGCACACCATCCGTGCCCGTGCCGTTCCGTGGTGATCTTGCCCAACCGCTTCACCGCATCCAGCAGCGTCGCGATGGTGTTTGCGTCCCGTTGGAAGCGGGCATCTACCGCCGCCGCTGCCTGGTTCAGTTCCGATTGCATTTGGTCCAACGTCGTCATCGTCGCTCCCTTGCCCGTCGCCGGGCGGTTGTTAGTACGCTTCCGCTTCCTCGCGGGTAATGAAAAAGTGGATGCCGCCGGCGCACTCGTTCCACCATTCCTCGCACCACGCATCGCAAGTGACTCGCTCGCCTGTGACGTACCGCGTTTTGCCGTCGTGACAACTAATGCCCGCGTCTCCACCGAGGACCTCCAGCACGTCCGCAAACTCGGCGCGACACTTTCGACCAGTCGAGTTTGACCGGCGGGCGTCGGCGGGAATCTTGAGCTTGACCACGATCCCACGCTGGCACTTCTTCCACGCGATGAGGTCGCCAGCGGGGAGAATTGAAATGCGGGCCTTGCCCAGCGCGCCGAGGTTCGCATCGGCGAGGTACGCACCGTCGAGGTTCGCATGGGCGAGGTTCGCATGGGCGAGGTTCGCATCGGCGAGGTACGCACCGGCGAGGTACGCACCGTCGAGGTTCGCACCGGCGAGGTTCGCACCGGCGAGGTACGCACCGTCGAGGTTCGCACCGGCGAGGTTCGCATCGGCGAGGTACGCACCGGCGAGGTTCGCACGGGCGAGGTTCGCATCGGCGAGGTACGCACCGGCGAGGTTCGCACGGGCTTTCACCGCCGCCTCTACCGCCTCTTTGGTCGTGGTCGCTTTAGGTGCCGTATACAGCACCGCGCCAGTAATTTTGTGCCTGATCTCCATTGCCCTGTCCTTCCTTTCGTTACGCCGCTTTCGTCACCTTCGCCCGCACGCTCTCCACCGCTTCCGCGCAGAAGTCCGCGATAAACTGCGCGTCCGCGTCGAGCGGGCCGGAGTGGATGCGGTCGAGCCAGTCGGACGCGACCGCCGTGGCATAGGTGCGGTCGCTGAGCGTGCAGGTCGCATCGTCTCCTGCTCCGTCCAACTCAAACGCGAGTTGGGCAACGTCGCCGTCTTCCGATTCCAGCCGGTCCATCGCCCACGCCTCAATCGCCGGGGCGTTCCGCACCAAGGTCTCCGCGAACGCCTGAATGCACTCGTCGCGGTGTTGCTGGATGAACGCGGCGAGGTCTTCGCGATCCCACGCCTCAATCTGCCGGGTGACGCGGACCATCGCCAGTTCGCGGGTGTTCTCGTAGCCGAACTTAAACGTCTCATCGCCCGCGACCCACTTCCAACCGAGGCCAAGCGGAGTCACCCACCCGTCGCACTCGCCGCCGGTGTAGTGGCCGTTGCCGTGCCAGCCTTCGCCCTTCACCGGTTCCGGCAACTGCAATTCCGGGGGATATTCAACGTCGTTCACGGGTTCCGCCTTTCTTGGTTGCGGCCTTTCGGATCGCGTCGGCGACCTGCTGGACCGTCGCACCGTAAATGGTCATTGACTGCGTATTGCGGCGGTCGCGTCCGTCTTTTAGATTGACGTAGACCCGCTGCACCGGGGCCTTAATCTTTTCCAACTGCATGTTCAGACAGTATCGGCATTCGGATGACGTGTCAACATAAAAAATCCGAAGAATCTTTCGACGGTAAAAACCGCTTACCCAATGACTCAAGCCATCGCCGCCACAGCGTTCCTTGCCTGCACGGCCCTGTTGTTCTACCTCTCACGGGACAGCCGCAAGAGGCAGGGCGGCGTGGTCTTCCTGACCGTGCTGCTGGCGTGGGGATTCTCGTGCGACACGTTCATCCTGCGGACGGCTTCGCAAACAGCACCTTCAACCGCTCCTTCCGCTCGGCCGGCGGAAGGTCCATCACCTTCTCCATGATCTGACGAATCCGTGCGGCCTCGGCCCGTACCGCGGCGGCGGCGCGGTCGCGTTCCTCAAGGCTCTTGGCCGCGTACTCGACCTTCTTCAAGTCACGGAACTGCTTCATCTGCCACGTCAACGCCAAGCCGAGTTTCTTGGTCTCGTCTTCGATCCAGTTTACATCCCGCGATCCGCCGCCCGCCGGAAGGCGACGGATGCCAGTGAGTCCGAGCATGGGCGTCTGCACGCCCTGATCCTCGCGGTTCACGTCTGACACTGCCGTAGCCGCCGTGCCCAAACTTCCGAACCGGCTTTCGATCCAGTAGTCGGCCTGCCGCGCGTCGATCCGGTCGCCGGACATCCACTGCAACGCCTTGCCCAGCCGGCTACCGCGTTCTGTGTCTTTGCGGAGTGATATGTCCAAGTCCTTCTCGTAGTGCGGGACCATGTTGTAGTCGCGGAAGAAGCTGTAATTCGCCATCATCTCGATCTCAGTCAGCATCGGCCCGGCCAGCACTTCCGGCCCGAACGGGAAGATCGACCGCAACGCCGAGCCGCCCCACCCCTCGAACGCCTTCTTGTCGCCCTCGGCCGCGTCGATCATGCGGTCGGCCATCGCCGACATCGCGCCGATCTCGTGCGGGCGCGGGATCGCCAACCACCAGTTGCCGACCTTGAAATTCCAGAACAGGTCGCGCCGCCACGGCGGGAGCGTTTTGTATTCTTCGTCGTCGCCGCTCGCCTTGAGCCAGCCGCGCATCAGCATCGTTGGGATGAGCGAGTACAGTGCCCACCGGATCGCGAACGCCCGAGGATTCTTCTTCATCGACTTGAACATCCGCGTCACACCCTGCACGCTGGCGTTGGTAAACGGGACGAACTTGTTGATCTCGCCGACGACGTTCCCCGCCACGGCGAAGTCGAGGATGCCGCGGGCGTGCGACGCCGCATACAGCTTGGCGTCGTGGTCGCTGTAGCCCAATTCGTTCTTGGCCTTCTTGTACGCCGACCGGAACTCGGCCATCCGGCCGAGCATTTCCGACCGCTTGCTGGTGTCTCCCCAGAAGCGAAGCACCTTGCCGGGGATCATCAGGATCGTGGACTTGTCGCCCATCAATTCCTTTGTCCGGCGTTTCAACTCGCTGTGGTACGCCTGCGGACTGCTCATGTAGTGGCCGAACTGCTCGCCGCCGGCCAGCTTGAAGTCCTGCATCTCCCCTTTCTTCCAGCCGTAGAAGATCGCCCAGGGCTTGCTGCCCGTCTCCGATACCATCGCCCGCGTCGTCGCGTCACGGATGACGTTGCGGATGATGAACGCCGGCCCGTGCGTGATCACCTTCCGGGTGATTCGTGCCGGCAGTTGCAGCAACCGCATGACGATGTTGGGGTCCTCGACGTTGCCGAAGTTTTTCAACGCCTCGTGAACGCCGGCCTCGAATTGCCAGTGCTGTTCTTCGCCGTTGTGCCACACGCGGATCGCGTTGGGATCGCCGGAATCCACCTGCCGGCCGATGGCGTACAATTCCTCCACCGGCCCGTCGTACATGCTCCGGTCGGAACGCAGCAGGTCGGCGAAGCGGTCCATCACTTCATTCCGATCCGCCTCGCGCATCATCTTGTAGGTGCCTTCCAGCAGGTTGACGAACGGGCTTTCGATCTCCCGCGTCGAACCCTTGAACAGTCGCACCGGCTGACCGGCCGAACCGAGCCGCTTGCTCAACCCACCACGGCCGCCAAGCTCGATGCCCATGTCGTCGATGACACGCTGGAAGCCGGCGTAGAACTGGTTGCGCGCCTTGATCTTCTGGTACTGCGCCTGCGAATACCGGCCCTTCTGAACGGCGTACTGCAACGCAGCGTCGGCCCATTGCCGGTAACGCGCCGCCGCGTCCTTCGCGCGAGCGTAGGCGGCGGAGTTTTGCTGCAACTCCTGAATTGCCTGCAACGCCACGTCCTGATCGGGGTCGATGCCGCCGCCGATGCCGGCAAGACGGTTGGCATGAGCGCGGGCCCGTGCCCGGATCATGTTCTGCCTGCCGACGCTCATCGTCGGATCGGCCGCGATCTCGGCCTCAGCGTCGTCGATCGCCTGCTGGCCCTTCTCCAGCACACGCTCGGCAACCAGCAGCGCCGTGGTGTTGCGGATGTCTTCCTTGAACGCTTCGGCCGTGGTCGCGTCCAGAGGCTCGAACAACCATTCAATGCCGCCGGGGGTGACGCGGTTGAGCTTCGAGTCCACCAGCCCGTTGTCGAGCATTTCGGTGTACTTGTCCTGAAAGCCGGGGAGCAACCGCATCAGGATCGACGGGTCTTCCGACGGCTTGAGGTTGTTTTTGCCGGACAGGTTCCGCGCCTCGGCGATGCCCTTCTCAACCGGGTGCAGGTGATCCTGAATCGCCACCTTCACCTGATCCATCCAACCCTTCGTCGTGAAGATGTTGGGCTTCTGGAACGGTGCGGCCAGCTTCTCTTTCAACCCCGGTTTGGTGAACTGGTCGCGGACATTCGCCATCGTCTGCCCGACGGCCCCCTGCCCGGCGAACTTCCGCACGTCATCGGAGAACGCCTTGATCCCGTCCAGCACGTCCTGCGGGACCTTCTGGATGAAATGCTGATGGAACTGTGGGGCTGCGGCGACGGCGGCGGTCGGGTTGACGATGAATGCACGCACCCACTCGGCGACACCTTCGGCGCGGAGATACGCCTTGGGGTTGGGATGCCCCTTCGGGGGCGTGCTGCCGTGGCCGGAGAACGCGGGCATCAACTCGGCGTCGAACGGACTGGTCGGTTGATTGACCCATGCCGCGACGATGCCGTGGGCGTCGTCGAGGAAGTGGGCCATCTCGTGCGCGGTGATGTCGAGATCGCCCGTGTACTTGATCTTGGTCTGAGCGTCGCCGGGACGGTAGTAGCCGAGCCGCCGGCGGATGCCGCCCATCTTGCCGACGTAGACCTTGTGCCCAAGGGCCTGCTCGAAGTCCAGCTTGATCTCGCTGATCTTCTTCGACTGGCCGCCGGGGAGTCGATCGACGGGGATTCGGTTCGGCGTCGGGGCGCGCTGCTTGGCACCCTGCGCGAAGGGGTCTGGTCCAGATGATTGCGGACCCCGCGCCGCCTCGCGATCCTTCGCCGCACGAACCACCATATCGTAAACGCTCTCGTTGTCCTTGGTCGGAGTGAGCTTGTCGTAGGGACCGGGCTTCCAGCCGTCCTTAATCTTCGGTCCATTGGGCGTATCTCGAACCCACTTCTTCGGAACGATATAGATACTTCGTCCGGCCTTAGTGCCGTACCGCTTCTCCATCACATCCATCGCAGGCCCGCCTCGGGTCACAGGCACCACGTTTGGCCCGATTCCGCTCTTAAAACCCTCAGGGCCGATGTCTGTGGCGTCTTCGCGAAGGATGTTGTGCTGGTAGTACGAGTTATTGAACTCGTCTCGGGTCATCTCGTGCGGCTGCTTCACGCCCCCCATGCTACCCTGCGCGAACGGGTCGGCCGATCCGCCACCTTGCGAGAACGTCGGCACCTTCGCCCCCGGGAATCTCCCCTGCCCGCGCGCCCGGATGTAATGGAACTGCGACGTGCCGATCATCGTCTTCGAGCGCAGAAGCTGGTCGAACCGCTGTGGCGTGAACGCTTCGGGCGTTACCCGATCCTCGCTCGCCAACATCAGGGCATCGTTGCCGCTGGCGCGGACCAACTGCCGCTTGAAGTCCTCGATCGGCACCTTGCCGTGCGCCTTCTCGTATTCCTCGTGTGCTACCGCGATCGGCACTTGGTCGCCGAGATTGCTGACGTGCCCGGCCTGGGCGGCGCGGGTCGCGGCCTCGTAGACGCGATCGGCAAAGACGGCATCGGAAACAGGATCGGCGGCTTTCGGTTGCGACGGTGCGGGCGCGGCCTTCGGTTGCGGCGAGGCGTCGGCATACCCCGTCACATACCGCTGTAACGCCGGCAGGGCATCGGCCACGGTCTTGATCGTCTTGCCGTCCTTGGTCCGCAGTCCCAATTCTTTCGCGGTCTTGACCATGCCCCCGCCGGTCATGCGGGCGGTGCGATCGTAGAAGTCACGGAGCACGGTGTTCTGCGGCTCGAAGTCGGCACTCCGCTGGGCGAACCCACGCATGGCCTCGATCGCGCCGGCGTCGCCGTCCTTCTTCAAGTCGGCATTGCCGGACTGGTCGAAAGCCTTCCCCGCCTCGGCCTGCGCGGGGGCGGGCTTGGCGGGTACTGGCTTTGGCGCAGCCTTCTTCGCCGCTTCCTTTGCAGCCTTCTTAGCCACACGTTCGTCAGACGCCTTCTTGAACGCGACCGCTTCCGCCGACGGACGGGATTCCTTCTCGCCCTCGGTTGGCTTCCAAAGCACTTCGGATTCGAGTTGCTTCGGATCGACGCCATACTTCGCGGCGATGTCCTGAACCGTCTTCTGCTGCGCCGCTTCCAGCCCCGGCATGGAACGAATCGCGTCTTCGCTGACTTGAAGGTATTCGTCGTCGATCTCGGCCAGCGTGGACTCGGCTTCCGCTCGCGCCGACTCCATCGGCGTTGCCATGACCGCCGCAGGCTCGACATCCTTCTTCCCCGCCGCCTTCATCTTCGCCTTCGTCTCCGTCTGCTTCGCCGTCTTCACCTCCGCGATCACCGCCTTGGGCGCATACAACTTCCCCGCCACGGTCAGCGTCTCGTTCGTCGCGGCCTTGACCGCCTCGGTGAGCTTCGCCGGGACCGCGCCCATCTTGGCGCGAACCAGCGTCGGGAGCATGGATCGCCCGTCGATGGGGCGGTTGTCCACCGGCATCCACTTGTCGTCGAGCTTGGCGTTGTGCCATGCGGGAGGGAGGACGGAGGGGGAGGCAACTTGACGCTGGCCGGATGGTTCGGCGACTCCGGCCAAGGACTCATTCGCGTACCGATTCGCCTCGGGAATCTTCTTCTCGATCGCCCGAATGACTTCAGGCGTAACTCCCTGCACTTCTACCGCCACGGCGCTGGCGTCAACTTCGCGAGCGTCTGCGTACTCCTGAATGGATTTGGCCCGCGCCGCCGGGTCCAGCTTCCGCCACTCCTTGATGCGGGTCGCAAGGTAGCTGTCCTTGCCGGCGAGATCCATCAGCGTGGGCATGTCATCGCCGGCACTATTAGATGGCATGAGGCCATCAATTGACGAAATCGGCGAGATGCTGGAGGAACTTGGCTTGATTCCACCGCCTTCGGGCGGGTTAAAAAGGATGTACTCCTTGGACCCATCGCGATGCTCAACAATGATTCCGTCGTGCCCTGCCTGCTCCAACTCGGCGCGGCGCGCCTGCGAAGCCTTCAATCCTTTTGCAGTAGAACCTTCTGGGCGGTCGAAGGACCGGAACTCCGACAACGGCATCAGGTAGGGATTTTGAAGCGTGATTGCCTGCTCAGACACTTCGCCGTAGTTCGACGCATATTCCCTACTGTCGGTGCCAAACCACGCGCCAAGCCCCGCGCTTGCCGCGCCGGAGCGTTTACTTCCCGTGCCGTGGAAGACTCGCGTTTCGACCGCCGCCGCTTCCGGCTGGGGAGTGGGCGGGGCCAAGTCCGGGTAGTCCTTCAATACCTCGGCGGGGACGGGCTTGCCGGCGGCTAGGGCTTCGCGGACGACATACTTATGCTCGTCGGCATCATTCCCCGTCGAATCGACGAACTCCTGCTGCGGCACCGCCCACTGTGGCTTGTCCGCGACAGGCTTGCCGGCAATAAATGCGTCGTCTCTTGCCTTTGCCCACTCGGAGATCAATTCAGACTGGCGACGTTCGGCAGCGCGCCTTGCGTCGGCCGACTTGCCGGGTGATCCGACAGTGTTCGCCTCGACGTACTCCTCGGAAGTCATCTCCCACGGTTCTTTCGCCGCCGGCTGCGGGGCCGCCGCTTCCGGCTTCTCATTCCCCTCCGATTGCGTCGGGGTGGCGGGGGTGGCGGGTTGCGGGGGCTTCTTCGATTGCAGGTAAGCGGCATAGTCCGCTTCCGTTTTCGTCAGGCTGTAGAAGTATTCCTGATTCTCCAGCACCTCGCCCGTGGAAGTCGGAACCTTCCCGTCGTTCTGATACAGCCGGCCATCTTCGATCTTCGCGCCCTCGGCGATGGCCGTGCGAATGCGTTCCTTCCGGGTGACTTGCTTGCCCCGGAAGCCGACCTTCTGCTGCAATGTCGTCGCGATCTTTCGGCGAATGAGAAAAGGCTTGTCGGCTGCGAAGCCGTCCATGTTCTCCAACTCGGCAACCTTGGCGGCCTCTGCCTCCTTGGCTTTTTCATCAGCCTGCTTCTGTCGCTCGTTCCGCTGGAGATCGTCGCGGTCCCTTGCGATCACATTCGCGAGGTCGTCTTGATGAACGTACTCGATCCGATTCGTTCCCTCGGTCCCAACGGCAAACCACCCCGGAGGCCGACCTTCGGCGGGACCGATAACGCGGCGGGTCTTGCCTTCGCCATTCGGCCATTCCTGCTTTGGTTGTTCCGCCCTCTCCATCCCCCGCCCCGCGTCCTCCATCGTCGGGGCGTCGGGGTCCACCTGCGGCATGAACGGCGCATCCGGCCGCGGCTGCGTCGGGGCGTCGGGCTGGATGTTGGGGCGGGCCTGCGGCGTGATCCTGCCGCCCGGCGGCTTGGGCTTCGGCTGATTTACTACGTTGATCCGATCCAAATAAGACTTCAGCGCATCCGCATCGGCGCGGACATAGACCTCGCTGCCGTCGGGGAGTCTTGCGCGGGAAACCACCTCGCCGTTCAATTTCTTAATTGCTGTGACACTGGCCGTCGTGCCGGCCGGCAGATCAGAAAGGTCGCGAACCTTCATGTCCTTGATCTGTCCGCGAACATCCTTGTCTTGCCGCTCCTCGCCCAGCCGGTTAACCGACACCCGCTGAACAGGTGCCTGCTGAGCCGTGGACTGCTGCTGTGGCGTCGGAGTCGGCTCCTGAGTCTGCGTCTGCTGGCGTTGCGTCGCGGGCGCCTGCGCCGGTCGCATCGCCCGCTGCGCCAACGACGCCGCGCCACCGCCGGCACCGCCCATCAGGAATCCGCCGACCGACGCTGTTCCGATCTTCTCCGGGGTGACGTTGCCGAGTGCCCCACGCACGATCGGCTCGCCACGGTACGCCGCCGCCAATCCGCCCTCAGCCATCGCCGACGGAATCTCCTGCAAGCCTTCGGTGATGGCCTCGACCGTCGCGCCGCTGGTGATGCGGGCCACCAGTCCATCGGCACGGGCGAGAATCCTCGCCGCCTGCGCCGGGGTCTTGGCGTTCTTCGCCGCCGCCGCGAACACCTTGCCGACGATCTGGCCGTTGAGCATCTCGCCGACGCCGACCTTCTCCAGGGCCGAGATCACCGCCGCCTCGCCCGTCGCCAGCAATGCCGCCGTTTCGCGGTCCTGCACGGTCAGGTTGCCGCGGCCTTTGATCTGCTCGATCGTGTTCAGGTTGCGGGTGTAGGCGTCACCGCCGGCAATCGTGAACGCCATCGCCGCGCCACCGGCACCGCCGGTGAGAACCGTCGCCGCGATCGTCGGGGCCGTGGAAGAAACGATGCTCGGCCCGTTCTGGTACAGCCAGCCGGAGAAGTCTTCCGTGAGGTTCGCCCGGCTGCCCGGTACTTCGCCGCGCTGGCGGTTGGTTTCCTGCCGCACGTCGTCGGCGAACTCCTGCGCCATGTCCCGGTACGCCATCGCCGAGTCGCCGGACAGCGCGCGGTCCATCGACTGTACGGCACGCCCGGCCATGCCCACGGCACCGGACGCCCAATCGCGGGCACCGAGTCGGGCGTTGTTCAAGCCGATCGCCCGCTGCTGATCCGCCGGCCGCACGGGGTCGGGCGGGGTGAGACCCTGGT
>JACCDR011321759.1_pt1 | contig 10600 bp, 27 predicted proteins | sample 7446431 | NCBI WGS metagenome assembly JACCDR01 (sample SAMN15323443, study PRJNA562643) | freshwater metagenome | isolation source: river surface water | place: USA:Blue River Watershed | collected 2017-08-17 | reverse complement strand
TATGTTTGGATTCTTGATGTAATTGCCAGAGTTTAGCACGCCATCAATATCTAGGAAAATTACTTTCATTGGTTACTACCAATATATCCCAGAATTAACGGCGTGCTAATTCTTTATTTTAGGCAGCTACACCTTCGTCCATGTAGTCATCTTCTTCCTGTTGTAGGTAAGTCTCCAACAACCAGCGACAGTGTTGGATGAGTGCCTTGGAACCAAGCTTGGTAATGCTTGCTTCCCAGATGTATCCGTTGTCAAACTCGAATTGGAGAACACGATCCCTACCAGCCCACAGGGACACGCACCCAGCAACGAATACGTGGTTCTCACCATTGACAATGAACTTGTCAGGCCGGCGCCAGAGGAAAAGATCCTGTAAGAAAGCCAAGGTCTCCTCATCGAAGTCCTCATTCAGAGGGGCCTTCTCTCGAATGAGCATAGCTTTGAAAACTGCATCAACAAGTATCTGGTCCATTACTTCAATCCCAGTGCCCGCTTCTCTCGTGGAGTAAGCTTGGCTAGGGCCTCCTTTTTGATTCGTTCTTTCTCTTTGCTTTCGTGCTTGTTCCACCAAGCAATCGTCTGCCTATCGACAGCCTTGAAAGCCTCGGGAAACTTACTCTCCAGCAGAGTAAGAACATCACATAAGGCCCCAGTAGTATCGAGCTTGGGCACAGGTGGAGCCGTGGGTACAGGTGCAGGTTCGTACGAACCATCCCTCTTCCTGGTTCCAGTACAACCAGATCCAGTCTGGAAGCTTCCTGGACAGTAGTATCCTCCACAACGTGCACACACATCTACTCGGCAAGGCATTGTCCCACTCCTATCCCGCTAGTTTGATGATTGCAGACTTCCTTTCAGAACCTGCAAGGTAATCTGCATACGCCTCCAGCGCTCGAAATCGCGCTTCTCTAAGGCGTCGTTCATCCACTCCTTTAGAATCTCCAAAGATTGTTCGGTAGTCGCCATCTGGAACCTTATCTGCCTTGGTTTGATTGCAGGCAGAACACATTGTTTGTAGGTTGGTAAGCTCGCTAGAACCACCTTTCGACTTGGGATAGATGTGGTCCTGGGTCATCATCCTCCAACCACCCTTGGTATCCGCATATAGATTCAAGTGTGGGCGTGATTCGTTTTTGGGGTTCAGGGGACCATGTGATTGCAACATCCACATGACACCCTCCAAACCACACGCCACACACTTGGGTGAACGCAGAAGGCACTTGAGCCGCGAGCCGGAACCTGACACCAAGAACGATCCACAGGCCGGAGTATCTAGAGTAATGATCTTGTTCTTACCAAGTACGGGAACCAGCTCATTGTAGAACCAGAAACCGTATGTAAGGAAATGTGAAAGGCTCATATTACCCGTTCAACTTCTCGATGGTCTCGATGTTTTGACGACGGTTGTAGGAAATGACCTTGCAGTTATACAGGCGCGCGAGTGCGAATGCCCACTTGAGACTGAATATCTCAAGTGCTCGACCAATAGTGCCAGACCATACCGCATGGTCAGGACCAGCCGCAATGTTGGTCCAGGAGTGTAGGTAGCTTCCTTTGTGATATCCACTCTTACATTTCAGATAGATATCACATCCGGTATTGATGAGCTTGATGGTGCGCTGGGTTAGCTCCTCATCTCTCTTGGATTTATTCTTCATCGCCAAATGTTACCCCGCCAGATATTCCGGCCGAGGTTCCTGAAAGCGATTGCGATGAGCATTGGTCCCATCAGTGGAGCAGCCGGGAATGCCAGCCATCCCAATCCACTAGGACCAGGACTATTTTTCAAAGAACGATACATCAGGACGTAAGAACCCACGATGTAGACGAGCAGACACACACCAGCAATTGTCCAGGTCATGACGTTCTCTTTCAGTGGATCAGGTTGATGACAGTTGTGGGATGCAGATGACTGAACTGCCCTTTGGAATTGATGACGTTACTCACTCCCATACCCCAGCCCATGTGGTTTCGTTTGATGAGCTTCTCACCTTTGAAAATGAAAGATCCTCCCACAGGAATATCCTTCAACTGGGTTGTTGAATGAATGGCGGCCGGGTCTTCCTCCTCCTCATCGAACACGAAGACCGGAGGAGAGGTAGAGTCAGGCGTACACATGCAGTTGAACTGATCATCAGGATGAATCATGAACAAGCTCTTGTTGCACTTGTCACACAACTCATGATGCATAGGCTCTTTGGTCTTCATGATGCCGCCTCCGTACATTCGGATGTCATCTCTTCGATTTCAGCCTTTGTAGGTTTGCGGAGGCGACTCACGCGCGCGAACCCAAGACAGTGCCCGCAGGTCTGTGTGGTTTGAATGCCCGCACCTTTCAGCAGAACCCAGACCTTTCCACAGCCATCACATTCAGGACAAGGCACCCATTCACGTACATACCACTTGCTCATGACGCTACTCGACTTTCGGTGGAGGTGGTTCGCTGTCTTTCAGAAACCCTTCCACATCGAATTCCTTTTTTGATTCGATATTGTTCCAGTAGGTAGGCTTCATGATCACAGGATTGCAGGTATGACAGACCTCTTCGTGCTCTTCAAGAACCAAATGGTCTTTCATATCAGGATGATAGCGGTTTCCCACCATCCAATCCTGAACCTTCTCGACCGCTTCTTGATGAGAGGAAGCTTCTATGTCTACATCAATCTGAATCCTGTGCAGAGCCATAACTACTTACTGCGAACTACGCAGCCCTTGAAAGAGAAACCTCCACCACAACAGACAAGCACATTCACACGCTTGCCCGCAGGGTTCTTGGCAGATGCGTGGTAGTAGTTCTGGTCATCCTTCCCACATCCCTCCCACCCTGCGAAGATTGCTCCTCGGTCAGTGATGGAGATGTCGGAGAAACCATTGTCATCCAGAGCCTTGATAGCCTCCGAATCATTGGTGGTACATCCAGCAACCTGGGTGACACCAAGAGCGGCAATGGCCACAACACCAGCAAGAGTGATTCCTTCGATGAGAGTCATGACTTCTACCTTTACTTTGGACCAATGTAGGTTGTGTGTATGTATGGTTGTAGACGTCCACCCTCTTCTACTGGCCATACTTCGATGACATGTACCCATGGAAACATACGATGAAGTCTTTTCCATAGATATTGGATAGTGGGAGCTTCCATCTCGAAATGAGGCTTGAATCTCTTTTTCAGATGAGATGGAAGCTCTTTGATTACTACCCTATACTTCACGGAACTTTCCCGCCGAATACCTGCGACATCATCTTGCAGGAGTAGCAGCAGTAGGTTCCGTCTTTTCTATCTGCATAGGCGTATTCGCTCTTCTGTCCACAGGGGCCTCGGCAGGTAGCACCTGGAGCGGATGCAGTGTAAGGAGTTTCGGGAGCTTCCTCTTCCTCCTCATCCTCTTCTTCGTCCTCATCACTATCTTGGAAGATAATGGTGCCTGGAGTCCTAGCTCCAACGTTTTCCTTGCGCTCATAAACGTACCAGTATTGGGCTCCCTCACCGCCCGCTTCACCTTGGTCGTCATTGTATTCGCGCAATGCGCTCTTGTAGTCACCAGCCAACACGTAGTCGTTGATACGATGAGCGACTGCTTCGATATCAGGATCAGATAGATCCCAACTCATTACATCTTCCATCATGTCATGAGCGGCCTGCATATATGCATCCGACTCACGAGCGAAAAGAGTAACCATGTACTCGTATTCGTCTGGTTGTTGCCATTCAACTATCCATGCCACGACATATATCTCCTTTCTCGAAGTACATGATAACAGCCCAAGCAATGAAGTATGCTACCCACTCCCGCTCATGTGCTGCATCTACATATACTTTATGAGCTAGTGCCTCGATTCGATACGAGTCACCACCCTTGAATGACATGTCCTACTCGGACACTACAACAAGTTTTTCGATCTGCTTCCACGCGCCCGCACCCACGCTGACATCTTCTTTGCCAACACCGGTCAACTTGAGACCAGCAAAGCCGTAGCTCACGATTGGGCCATTGAAGATTTCGATACCCATGAGTCCGCGCCTCTCTGGACATTGAGCTAGGAAGTCGAAAGCGGCCTTGTTCATGGAAACTTCTCCCAGCTTGGGGCGCTCCAGAAAAGAACCGAAACCGTAGACCTTAAGCCTCTCTGGAATCTTCTTCTCGATAGAGAGATTGTTGCCACGAAGCTCGATGCGAACTGCAACCGGATGACCCATGATTCTATCTCACTTCTTCCGTAACTAGTTTACAGTTACCGTTGGAATCACACTTCTTGTACGTTTGAGTAATCTTATAGTCTTGTGGGATGGGATAACGTGCACACCCAATCACACTCAAACCAAGAAGTAGGATAAAAGTTTTCATGATATTAGGGCATAGGATGGGACTCGAACCCAGACACACCCATCTGTGTTCCTATGCGGTCGTTTTTTCTACGACTTTAGTTGTAGATAATTATGCTTGTTTTTAGTGTGCCGGCAGAGCAGGTTACCGGCTCCTTTTCAAAACCCTACCTGAAGGAGACCGACCATTTATACCCAAGGTCCAGTGGGTTGGCACACACGCCGTCAATTACTGCGGGGCAATACCTAGGTGTGTCCAGGTATCCTTGCGTCGGATTGTATGTGTTGTCTTGCGACACCAATATTACCGGCAGCCTTTTCGCGAACTACTCAGGAATCTACTGTAATACTCGTATACACACGTATCACCGCGAGAGTTTTATCTTCAACCTACAAGTGGATTCTTGTAACAGATTAGACCGTTACCAGCTCTCCCTCACAACCATTCATGTAGGCCCTTATCCTCATTACTGTTGGTCCCTCCACCTTTCGGCTTCTATGGGCAGACATGAGGGAAGTTTTTATGGGAGGCGAATCTCTTTACCTATGACACACTTACGTTCATGTCGTAAGTAAAGTCCATTCTGAGACTCACAGTTCTTCTCGCGCCTATCTTCGTGTGCGAGGTAAACTACACCTATCACTACCGAGACAGCCAGAATGAACAGGGTAGTTCCCCAAGAGTGATCATCATTCATGGCTCACCTTCCAGACACCCACACAGGGGGTCGCCAGGTTGACAGTCACACGTTTGATCTTGCTTGGTTCGGTCATCCAGAACCTTTTGAAGCTCATCTCCGGTCAACCATGTCTTCATGGGCGGACCTGCATCCGGCTCTTCATAGATGACCAAGGGAGGCGGTTCAGGAACAGAGAGCACCACAACCACACGTGGCGGTTCAGGTACGGGAGGAATCGGTTTGAGGCACCCCACCAATGCCATTGCTGCTATTGCTAGTATTGCTTTCATGGGAAGACTCGAAGAATGTTGCCACGCGGACTGGCTCACAGCCGCACGTGGCGTTTTTATGGTGTCGTTCGAGCAGACGCCTTCAGCTTTTGACCGAAGGATTAGGGCGGCCTCTTTAGGGACGGTGATAAAGAGGCAGCCTGAAGTTCAGACCCTATGTCGAACCAGATTCCGAACTGTTCCGAATCCGAAGTAGAAGGCCAGAAGAAGGCATCCCAGGCCCACGAACACGCCCGAACAGCTTCCGTGTCCTTCGGGAAGATCCTTGCTCAGGTACTCCCCTGAAACACCAGCCGCTCCGACACAGGCGGCACAGAGAACTGCATAGATGAATGACGGCATTCGCATTGGTCGTTTCTCCTTTGGCGGGACGTAGGCGTTGATGCGGTAAGGCATCAGCCTTCCTTCATGCGCGCCTGCGCGCGAGCCTTCAGTGCCTTGCGTGCCTTCTCGATAGCCGCCTTGGTCTCCGAGAAACCATCGAGAATGTTCTTGGTCTCGTCGATTGCAGCGAAGCTGACGTCCGAGTTGGCCGCATGCGTGAGCGATTCGATCAGCTTGGTCAAGCCAGCAGCGTGCTCCTTGACCGTTTGCAGTTGCTCACGCACTTCCTTGTTCATGTCTTCCTTGTTCATTGTCCGTCTCCTTTTGGGTTGTTTCATGCCGCTTTCTGTTCCACGTAATACATGGAGTCCAGATTGCGTTGGTATCGTCTCATGTCGCCTGGTTCCAAAGGACCACTCGGATCCAGGAACCTTTTGGTTTCAGCATCGAAGATTACTGCGTGGCACATTGAGCCACCACCCCATCGCAAGATGATGAGTGTGTGCTTTCGTGCGTACTTCAGCAGGCTTTTCACCTGCTTGTAAGTAGACTTCTTGGTTCTGTAACCAAGCTTCTCCAGTGCTCGTGCAGCCAAGCTACCTACGTCCCTATCACTTCCCTCACATCGGAGAGCATGCTCTCCACTGGAGTAGTCTCGGTCCGGAAAGAGAAGAGTGAATGTCTCTTCGTATGTCTTTCCCAGAATCATTGCTACAGCAGCGATGAAGCAACCATTGTAATGATTCTGGGTTACATGATTGAGTGGCATTCCCTACTTATGCGACAAGCTCTTCCTGCCGCATCCTCCGCAGGTGTGCGAGTACCTGTTCACTACCGCACACTTCCTCCCATTCAGAAGAGTTGAAAAAGCGTGAACGCTTATTCCATTCTCTCTCCCACTCAAACCTCTCTGGAAGTTCTAGTGCGTAATCGTACGCAACTACCCTTCCTAGATATGTGCCTACCTGGCTGCCATCGATTCGGTCGGCCCATTCTGGACGACTAAAGATGCCAAACCTTTTGACATACACCATCATCAAACATCCATTACGGAGCAGACGACAAGGTGCGAGATAAAGACCTTCCGAGGTAGGACCGTTGTGGTACTTCTTGTACGCGCGCGCCTCCACCATGTTGTCAACCAAGCCATCGCTATACAGCGGTACCTTGATGACCTTGTCTTCACGTTGGAAGACTTGTCGGAAAGACCCTTGACTGACGTAGCTGAATCCTTGTCCTTTGAGCCACTCAACGAATTCGCTGTAGTGGTCTTTTAGTTGCTCACCCTTCCAGTTAGGATCGTACGTCATGATGGATTCTCCTACAGGTAAGGCTCTTGGGGCATTGGCCCGAGTGTATGAAGCTCTTTATGTTCTACAGCCAAGGTAGTGATTGCTTGTTTGCTTCAATACGGCCGGGCCAATGCCCACAAGTAATTGGCGCTTTGCGAACAGGGAATGTCACTTGAAACCTTTTCGTAAGCGCCGGGGCTACATGATTGATGACAAGTAAGTTACTTGCTTTTGGTAATCTCACATGTAGCTGACTTCGTTCTAAAGGGAGGGAGTAACCCCGAATTGATTACTCCCTTATCCCTTTAGAATCACTCGCTGTCCGTGGACTCGGCAGCCGGCGTCTCGACCGGCACATCCGACCAGCGGCGAACGCCACCACCGACGCCCTTGCTCTTCGAGAAGAGCGCACCCGACTCACGCGTGCCACAGTTGGCGCGCACGTAGTCGAGAGCGAGCTTGGCGAGCGTCTTGTAGTTCGCCGGGGTCGCATTCAGCTCACGCGTGACCATACCCTCGATGGTCGGCATGGTCTGGCTCGCACCAGGGTACCGGTCGAACACCGCCTTGACCGCCTGGGCGATGGTCGCCTGCTCGGTCTCGCGCTCGGCAATGTGCTTGTCGAGAGCGGCCTCCGCGTTCTGGAGGGACTTGGCGCGGTCACCCGAAACGAAGTCGAAAGAAATCTTGCTCATGATGTGTCTCCTTTTGTTGTCTCACTTTATGTGAGATTGTTGTTGGTTTCTCAAACAGTCATCCAACTATCACCGGGCATACAACATGTATGACAAGCTGTTTAGATGACAACTACAAAGATAGGGTAAGGTGGGGCTACATGATTGATGGGAGAAACTCCGTTTGGTAATCTCACATGTAGCTATTCGTTACTGCACTTGTTCCTTCAGCCAGGTACACAGCTCATCCCATGTGTAGAAGACTCGCTGGTATGACTTGCCATCCTTCCAGTAGTCGAGAAAGTATCCGTTCTCGACTTTGCGAAAGTTGACGTTGGTAATCATTGTTGCCCTTTCAATTGCTGGTTGTTGGATTCACTATCCACACACCGTCAGGCCCACGTATCCGAGAGAAGACAGGGAATTCAAGAATCGCACACAGCCATGCATCAATGAAGTAATTGAAAGTACGAACTACCTTTCCTTGATTGATTACCCGATACATGGCTGATATACCTATATCAACTACCTTTCAGGATGGTTCTGCCCAACATGGGTCAGACCAGAATTCCTCATGCTCGAATCGCTTGGTCAGCTCCGCAGCATACGTATCCAAACCATCACTGATGCTCAGGTTTGGATACAACACCTTGACCAAAGAGATGGGGTCATACTTCTCTACTTCTCGCTCTTCGATTTCAAATGCCATGATCAGCCTGCCAGTTGTTGCGCGGATTGCGCTGTCGCTTTTCGCTGCGGAACTTGTGTGGGCCTGCCCCTGACCTCGTGATTGCATCATACGCAATCGCACTACGAGGCATCTTTTGCTGGCGAGGCTTGATCTTCTTGCTCATGTTCCTTTTCCTGGTTGCACTTCTAGTTGAAGTGCCTGTGGTTCACTTGACGACAGTGAGAGACTTGCGATCCAGCTCCGCCTGGAAGATTGCGTTGTTCGGATTCAGCTTCGAGAACAGTCGCTCGATGGGAGCAACCACCTTTTCGATGACCGCATGGATGCGGAGGAGGGTGAGCTGCCACGGCTTCTGAAAGGTCTGTTCGTTGTTCATTGTAGTATCCTTCTTTCTTGTGTGAGAGTTTCTGGTTTCAACCCCTGCTAAAGTAGCAGGTGTCGTTCTTTGCTTTGATTCCGAATCCGAGATTGGAGCCACCCGAATGAGTGTTCCTGGTTGCAGGTCCCTTCGGAGACTTGAACACCCGAGCGATTGCATCATCACGTTGGATGATAGTGGTAATCGGTTTCCCGATATTGTTGTTGATGGTGGCATATACAGAGTCAGCCCTGTCTGCCAATCGACGATCCGCCAACCGTTGAGCCGCATTGAACGAATCGGACTTGAAGATTGCAGGCTCCTCTTCCTTCACCGTTTTGATTACCTTCACACCATTGAGTGTGACTTCCACTTCTTTCACACGCTCGACCGTGCCCACCTGAATCTTCGTGGTTTTGGTTTCCTTATCGTACACCTTGCACATGAGCGTGACAGTGTACTTAGATGAATGACCTTCCTCACCATCCGACTCGGAAGCTTCCTTCTTTTTCCTACGAATGATCTTGGTTCCGGAGCTTTGCTCCTTTTGCTCTTCATACTTCTGGTCAGCTTTCGCTTTCTCTTGCTCGAACCAGTGTTGGAGAGCTGCCTCTTGACAGAGAGTGAAGGTCACATTGGGCGCCAACTCCTTACGCTGGTAGGCGTCCAGGACCGGCGCAAGATATCCCTCACCCTTCAGGAATTCCCAGTAAGCCGCCAAGAATCCCTCCGCAGTCACTCGGGCCGAAAGCTTGGTCGCAATGAAACGTTTGGGGGTCATCTTGGTGGTCATGTGTATTCCTCCTACTTCTTAGTTGCTTGCAACTCTTTCATCTTTGCCTGACGAAGATTGCCGAATGCGTTGGCGTAGCTGAGACCAGTTTTCAGTAGGTCTCCACCACCATTGGCGAAGAAGAGTCGTTTCATCGCGGGTGAGTGGTAATCACCATTCACCGTACGTTTGATGAAGGTTGCCGGGTCAACCACATCCTCCGGATTGAACTGAACAGGTGCGATACAGGGGACCGGCGCCTTAGCCTTTCTCACCCTGGTCACCTTGGGGAGTGGTCGTCCCTCCTTTTGAGATTGCGACCGCTCGAATGCTTCACGCGCTTTCTTCTGCGCCACATCCCACTTTTCCAGCATGGCTGCGAGCTTGGGATCATCGCTCTTCTTTGCCCGCTCTACGATGCTCGGAGCAGGGGTATTGTCTTTCACCCTCGGGGTAATGTGATCGACGTTCGTAGGGGCGTTGTAAGCCGGCCTCGGGGCAGCGAATCGATCCTCTTGCTGAACTGCAACTGCAACCTTGGACTTGGTAGTTTCGCTCATGTAGTGCTCCTTTCGGTAGAAACTGAATTGATAAGTAAGGAATAGTTTTTGCTTTACTCTGACTAATCCAATTAGACCATGCTAACCTTTCGAGATAGAGCGCCGGTAGAGAGGACCGCTAGCTATGCTAGTGCAGCCGACTCTCTAGTGTTTTCGCCTTCCTACTCTGCGTGTTTCAGAAGGGTACTTAGGTCGCCCCCGAGCTACGAAGCTCGCCCCCTTGTGGCGTTTATGCACAAGGGAGATGACTACTCGGCAAGTATGAAACTAACCGATTGTCAGGATTCAGTTTTCAATGAGCGAGGTAGAGAGGCAGATTGCGACTCTACTTTGCGGTGTGGCGTTTCCGCCAGCGATGAGGGTCATTGCAGTGCGCATGCCATCATTCCAATTGGCTATTCCAATTGGCAATTCAGACCCCAATTCATCCACCATAATTAGCGGGAACCATTGGGTTATTCTGGCCGTGCTCCAACGCTGCAATCGCCCCGCTCGGTTCGCGACCTGTCGAGAGCCGACTCCGCAAAAAGTTGCGGTACCTACATCGGAGCTATAGGCGATCCCCTAGAATTGTGGCGCTTTGATGGGCTCCGCAAACTTGTGGCAACTATGAACCGATTGCGAGCCGACCGGTT
>JACCDR010640218.1_pt1 | contig 10600 bp, 4 predicted proteins | sample 7446431 | NCBI WGS metagenome assembly JACCDR01 (sample SAMN15323443, study PRJNA562643) | freshwater metagenome | isolation source: river surface water | place: USA:Blue River Watershed | collected 2017-08-17 | reverse complement strand
GGCTACTAGTTAAACCAAAAACCTCAAGAGAAATCTTGAGGTTTTTTTATGTACTCAAATAAAGCTGAAAATCTTTCTATTTCGTCAACCAAAGATTCGATAATTAAGTCTGAATTGACTACTAAGACAAAACCTCAAAATCAATTTTGAGGTTTTTTTATTACATCTTTTTCCGAACTCAACGCATATTTATTCTTATTTCACTAATTCATATTCGCCTTGAACGACCGATTTACAAGGAAGTTCATCTGCTTTACAGCCTACCATAAGTGATAGTACTAAGAATATACCACTAAACTTCAAAATAGCATTTAATATTTTCATAACTATTTAATTTTTAAAATCAATATTTACCAATTTCCACTCATTCCCTATTGTTACTATATATGAGTTAGCTCCTAAATTAGGAAATACTGCTTCGCCATTAGTAATTTTTTTAGTTATAACGGTTGTTCCATTAGCACTAATTGTAACGGATTCTCCTTCCTGACTAGAAACTACTTTAATGACACCCTCAGCGGTACATACTGCATCTTTTTTGTAAAATAAAGTTTGCCTAGCTGATTTATCCACTTCAACAGAGTAGGTTTTTAATACTGATTCGTCTTCAGAAAGTACTTCATAAATAACTGTTGCCGAAAAATCAGTTGGAATCGTTCCAGAATTCTGAATCACTCTATTTTTAAAAAGCTGAGCCCCTTTACTCAAACTAAAAACAGGATTTAAATTAGTTATACTACTATTTTCATATAATCGAATTACAATTGAATTTGGATTAATCAATGTAGCTACTGAGCTAATATCTTTAAACGCAAAAGTTACTATATCCGCTTTATTATTCAATGCAGGTTCTGCTATACTATAAGACTGAAAGAGATTTCCCTTATGCTCATTTGCTTCAAAAGCAACTTTTTTAGTGACAGTAGTTACTTTATTTGTTGTACTATCATACAATTTAAAATAAATTTCTTCATTTTGATTATTGGAGAATAGCGTTAAATAGGCATAATATGAATTATGATTGGCAATATAACTTACACCGCTAACCCCTCTACATGTTTCTCCTACAAATGCACCTACTCTGTCATTAGTAGCCATTAATTGCTTACCATCGATATTAAGCTTCGCTACAAAAGTCATTGTGTATTGATAATCATTCTCTTTTACGCTCCAATTAGGAACTTGTGCAAAAAGAGAACATAACGGAAATAAAACAATAAGAAAATCAAAGACTATTTTTTTCATAAGAAAGTGTTTTACTTTTTATAAATTATAATTAAATAGATTTTCATTATATCTTAATTATTTTTTGTACCCCAACTTGTCCAGCTGTTGCAACGTGTATGATATAAATTCCTGCGGGTAAATTTGGATTTAGTTTCAAAATCGATGCACCAAAATTGATTTCAAATCCTTTGTTAAATAATTCCTGACCCAATAAATTGCGAATTACAATTTTAACTTCTTTGCTGCTCTTTGTCTCAATTGCAATATTTAATTCGTTTTGAAAAGGGTTTGGATATATGTTTATCTTTTCTTCAAAACTATCAATTACTATAGGGTTCTTTATATTTCCTAAAACACTATCCGAAGTGAAATTAATTGTTTTAGATGTCCCCAAAAGTGTATCGCCAGTGCCAATATAGGCGGTTAATTTTTCAGATTGATTGCCATAAATAGTTATAAATGCTAAATTAACCCCTTCAACATTTATAGTTTTACTATTTCCACGTAATTGACCTGATTGATTATAAAATGAAAGATTTTCATAGCCTTCAGGTAACCTCACTACTGCATTCATCGTATTATAAAATTGTGAATACTGCGTTAAAAGAGAACTTTCTTCACCTTCTTTAAACAAGCTGTTAGCCGTATTTTGAATACTACCTTTTGTAGTCACTTTTTTACCAGTTAATCTATTCAAATATTCTGGATAACTAAAAATTTGAGGCGTATTTATTCGCATCATATAGCCTTCCCCTACTTTTAAATACGTCAACGACCCTTTCCAACCAATAGAGTTCGTGTAGATAGCAAATTGAGATTGCGATTTAATAATATCTCCATCTGTTGCATTTAAATTAGCCAATGCATCGCTAACCAATACATTTTTAGAAACTACATAAGGTAACCAGTTCCAATTTTGCGCCAAATTAAATGACCAGGTTTTCAAATCAACAGGCGCTCCTTTTATATTCAAGTTTTGAGCAGTAGCCAATTTGATTTTATACATTTTTGAGTTAGAAACTCCTCCATTCCCAGATAGGGTTCCTGACCAAGCGCTTTGACTTGGATTGAGTGCATTGTACTGATAAGCATCAAACAATGCGGGAGAATTAGACTCCACAATATCAGAGGTACTAAGTAACATGCCTCTAGTCAGTAAGTTCAAATTTGCAAAGCGAACATCGGTAACATTAAAAGAGGTCCAAGTCCAACCTTGATTCAATTTAATTTGCTGTCCTGTAACTTCTGTATTATTAAAAATAGCAGGAATTCTATAAGTCCCCAAAAGTGTATCGGCTACAAATGGGACTGATAATTTACTATCTAATGAAGCCTCCTTCAACTTCCCATCAGAAGCATCCCAAATATAAAAAATGACATCTTCTCCACTTAGATTATTACTATAAATAGTTAAATAGACGAAGTATTCATTAAGCGAGGTATCAAAAATAACATTAGTCATACCGCGTACTTCTCCGTTAACTACCGCCACTACTTTGTCGTAAAGATCTTCCGTAAAAATAGTGTCTAATTTAACTTTCCCAATGATATTCATAGATTGGGTAAACTTGGTTGGATCTAATACTAAAATTGGCTCTTTTTCTAAAACACGTAAATCCAATTGAATTTTTTCATTATAACCATAATTAGTAGCTAATGATAGAATTGTGTTGTAATTGCCAATTGCCAAATCATTATCTACTGTTGCTTTAATTGTCACCGTTGTATTTGGAGCAATTGTCCCTGAAGGCACTGACAATGATAACCAACTTGGCGCATCAATAGAATAGGGCTGAGATTGACCTCCTTGATTAACTAAAATGATATCAAAAGCCATGTTTTCATTGGATCTTTTCATTAAATCGACAATATCATCATGACCTTCAACAAACCATTTCATAGGATTTTTATTAATGTAAGCATTCCATGTTACCGCTGATGCTTGGCTATTGTCTGACATGTCATTCAGATTTGAAACCGTAATCTCAGCTACTTTACCTTCAACACTAGCCCAATCTAAAATATTTGGAATCAAAACGATTTGATCTCCATTAATTACTGCATTTACATCAATCGATTCTGTTGGGCGAAATGATTTTATTCCAGGGGTAACATCAGAAAAAGCGAGTGATTTCCCATTCAATAACGCATAATTACTTTCTGCTGGCGTAAAGTATTTAGGACCTAGAGTATTAGACGTTTCCGGCGTATTAAAAGTGCTGTACAATAGTAAACCCGTACTCTCAAAATTAACTTCGTAAAATTGATCTGCTTTAATTTGATTGGCAGAACGGGACATATTCCAAATGCACAATTCATCTATCAAACCTTTATAAAAATTATCTACTGAATTTATAGCTCCTCTTGCGCCCACAAATAAATTACCCGCCACAAATCCGCCTAAATCAACACTCGAATACGATCCTTGCTCATTCCCATCAACATACATTCGTATCGTTCCGTTTCGAGTTAAACTAAGAGCAATATGATGCCAGCTATCGTCATTCACTTTGATAGTTCCGAAAGGGAAATTTTTATTCTCGGCTTTCAACTCTATTCCTCCAGATGTAGTCATATTAAAAGACCACTTATTTCGAAAACCATTGCTTTCAACTGCGTCAGTGGCATCCCCCTTACCATTTGATAAAAGTGTTGCAGCACTAGTTTGATTTGTTTTCATCCAAAAAGTTAAAGTAGCATCCATTTCTTTGGAAATGTTTACTTTGGAAACTTTATCTAATTTTAAATAATTTGTACCATCAAAAGTATAGGCTGTTCCTTTAGGGAAAATATCCCAATTAGTATTGTTTAAAACGAGATGTTTGAATCGTGCCATATCATTTGCAACTATTCCATTACCTTCATTCATTGGCCAATACCCCAAAAGGCCTAATTCATTTCCATTAAAAAGTGAATTCATATTGATTACAGCCAATTCTCTAGTTATGTATTTTCTCCAAAATCGTAAATCGTGAAGATTACCTTTGAATGTATTTCCTCCAATAACAATAGGGTTTTCATTGGTGAAATTAATTGGGTTCGCTAACGGAATACTTATTAATTCTGTGCTATTTTCAATTATAGTCAGTTTTTTTGCTGTTGCATCATATGACAATGCGTAGTAATTAAATGATTTGTCTTTACTTATAGTTGCATTTATAGTTTTTCCACCAATAGTGTAACTGAAAACATCATTTATCATTTCTATTTTAATTCCGCCATTTTGATTCAGCAATGTCCATGTTCCAGTTGGACTGGTATTTTTTAACCAAAATTCAATACTAAAATCTCCTGTAGTAAGGTGTGGTTTTTGAATAACTGCCTTATTTGAATCGCCATTAAAGGCGACTGAAACTTCGTGTTTAACAGGTGATTGGTTTTTTTGAACCTTAAACTCAAATCGTGTCACCGTACCATTAGTTTTGATAGGTTCATTAAAACGCAAACTAATATCATCTCCTAGATTTAAAATACCATTTTTTGGAGTAGGTGTGCCAAATAATACAGGCGCAGACAAATCTACAATTCCAGAAATAATTTCAGATTCGTAAGCTGTTTCATTAAAACAACTAGTTCGTGCACGAAGTTCATACGTACCATTTCCTAAACCAATTGCTGCTATATCCCAAGCATAATTCAATTGACTACCTGCAATAAGCTCTACTTTAGTATCTCCTCCTTTACTGGCTGCATCATAATCAATTTGATTTTTGTAAAAAGTTCTAAGTCCAATCCAATTTGGAGTTCCTTTAAGTCGGTATTCCAAATTGATTTTTTGAAAACTAGCAAAACTAGTATTGAAATCGCCCAATTTAATATTCAGCGGTTTTGTTTTCCCTCCGGCAAAAGCAGTGTTGATATTTAAAAGCCAATTATTTGGCGGACTCATAATTGTTACTGGAGAACATGCTGGTACAAAACTAGCCGAAACCAGTACCTCATCTGATGCGTTGTCATCGCAAATAGATTTTAGAATTACCTTGATGTTATTGTAATTAAACTGATCTTGTTTAATTTTCTTTAATGTCATGGTATAATTCACAGTTTGTCCAGCCGGAATATTGATTATTGTTCCATTGGGTTCTATATTAATTAACGCATTATCTGGATTCGTGGATTGATCAATACTAAGTTGAAATGTTGCCGCTTTATTGATTGTGCTCCTATTTCTAAGTTGAAGAACAAATTCAGCATTGCGCCCTTCAAATATTCCCGATACATTTGAGGCATAAACGGTTATTTCGGGTAACTCTAAAGGAATAGTTGCCACAGATAACGGCTTGCGTTGATCCTCTGGAAGGTCTACTATACTTGCCGTTGTAGAAGTTACATTGGGATGGGTTGGATTATAAAAATGCGAAAGTTCTTTGCCTTCATACGGACAAGATGTTTCTCCTCCTTTGGTAATAAATAGTGGGCCATTGCCATCAAATGCATTAATGACATCCACACTTAGCAAATTACCTGAATCACTATCTTTTAAGGTATAACTAATGTTCGTAGTTTCATTAGTTGTGTCTTCGCTTGTGCTTTCTGATCCTGTGCCGCTATTTGTTTTGGTATCCATTTCGAAACCCGTATCATTAAAAGCGGCTCCAAATGCCAAAGCAATGGAAGAATCAATTTCTAACGAATAAGATAAAGAACTAGATGTTAAACGCTCAACTTGGTAACTTTTTGTAAAACCTCCAACACCTGCATCCAGTGAAATATTTTCATAAAATGTAGCATTTAATAAATCTTTCAGTTGTTTTCCAGAAGCAGATAAAGTATTCGTTACCGGATCTTTCAGACTTGCAATTATTGCATCTAAAGATGTTTTAAGCGCATTCTTGTTGTTAAGTGCTTGATATTTTGCCAATTCATTATTCAAAATTATTTTTCTCCATAAATTAACTGACGACAAGTAGGCATTCCTTGTAAGTACTCCATTCGTGTTTTCTATTAGTGTACCAGCATCAATTTGTCTTATAAACTCTAAATATTTTGGAATGATCTCATTAAAAATATTTCGTTGAGAATAAACAAATAATGTTTTTTCTGGGGCTTCATTAAAGTACAACGCCTTGTTAATTTTAGGGTATACTTGTGTAACATTGGAATTGCTGGGCTTAACTACTTTAATCGGGCTTGGCACAGGAGTACCTGTTGGCTGCGTTGTAGATGCCGCTAAATCATTATAAGTCCCGTAAAATTGATTGGCCGAGGTCCCAATGTATAAATCGGCATCGCTACCAATCCAATTTGGGTCATCGCTAGTGGAAATAGTTTGATTGAAAGTGTACGTATTGGTTACACTTTTCCCATTTGTTGAGGATTGCGCCATAGTTACGCCAGTAGACACATCGTTTGTAACTTCTGTTTCCATAACTGGTCCTGCAAGACCACCACCCAAACTCAGTTTAAATCCAAGAGATACGGTTCCGTTTAATTCACTACCATTATTAACACTCGATGAGTTCTCTTTAGTAAAACTAAAAGAAGATCCCTTTTCTATAGTAGCTGAACTATTGGAGCCTGGTGGATCGCGCAATACAAAATCAGGTAATTCTGGTCCTGCTGTTACAAATGTTTGAGTACCATCGGCAACACCTCCAAGAATAATTCCATCTTTTTTATAATTTTCTAATGGAGTGTCCACGCCATTAGATCTGTATTTCAAATCAATGGTTCTTTTATAACCTGTTGCAGAATCAGTATTCGGTATTCCTCCTTTAAAAGTATAATTTAGGATACTTGGATCTGATTTAGAAATTTCTGTTTTTTCACTATTTTCCAATGCCAAATTATTGGTAGCTATAATTGTCCCACCTTCAACTGGAACAGTTGTAATAACTGGAGTAGCTCCTCCATCATAATTAGAATAGCGTTCCTGACCCTGAATTTGAATGCTATACTCTTTAAATTGGGTATATATTGGAGTAGGTTGATTTGAAGCTATTGTGTAAGCAACCCCATTAGCTGTAATTTGAGTATCTGATGTTTGGCTTAAAACGGTATAAATAGGCTTAGCTATATGGGTGAATTTCAAAATTTCTTGAAACGGCTGACCAGTAATGGTGGTACTCCCCTGAACAAAAGTGGGGTATTGCAAAGCCTTAATGGCTGAAAAATTAATAGATTGACCTGCGCTCAGAAGCGGATTATTATCCGGATTTTGACCACTTGTAAATCGCAAATCATTTGGATCCAACTGGTAATTTAAAGGCAATAGTTTTACTCGAAATTCTCCTGTTTCGATGTTTGTTACAAAATTGGTTCTATATTCGGGGGTTACACTTGTAGCTCCAGCAGGTAAGTAACCGAGGGTTATGCTAGCTTTTCCAATATTGTTAAGGGAGGTATAAACTATCGATCTATCGATGCCACCAGTGTCTTTATAGGTATATGTTTTTTTTTCGTCATATCCAAAACCAAGTGTTTTTTCGGCTTCTTTGATTCCTCCTACCACACGACCGATTACAATAACTTTTGTTGTATCAATAAATACAATTGGCTCATCACGGTCTTCAAAAAAGTCTTGATAGGTATTAGTCAAAACACTAATTCCATTAACATTATCTTTAGTTCTAGCAGGATATCTTCCTTCTAAATCAAATGTGTGTCCACTTTTACTAACACTGATAGCATGTTTACCAATAGGTACTTCAATAGTAAAACGCCCATTAATATCCGTTTGAACCGGAACATTATTGGCATCTATTGCCTGCACATTATCAATACTTACATAGGCGTCTGGAACAGGTATAGTTGCATATCTTCTCAATCTCAGAATTGTACCTGCAGCATTTTTTTCTGCCCAATATTCTCCTTTTTGGTATTTTTCATTCCCTTTAACATAAGCGTTATAGGCTTCATCTTCTTTAATATCTCCAGTAATCGCAGGATCTGAAGTATTTGGAAAAACACCTCTACTATCATATACAACCTGTCCTTTAAATATAAAAGAAGATTGATCTATAAAATCTACATTATTCACTACTACTGAGCCGGAACCTAAAAATGCTAGTTCTTGTTTGGGGTTAAACTCGTGTTTCCCTAGAGAGGGTACAATAGTAAATGAATCTCCATTACCACTGTAAGGAATAGAAGAAATTACATAATTACCAAATTCGTCAGTTACACCCAAAACGCCTAATTGGCTGTTTGTTGGAATATTGTTAATATCATCTTCATTATTGGCCCAAGTTGGAGCTATAGGCGAATAGCTTAATTTAGCATCATTGCCATGAAATTTAAAACCAGTATGGGCTAAATCATAAGCAAAATCCCCTGATTTTTCATTGGCTCTAATATAAGTGTTTAAGTTAGCTTCGTTGCCTTGAAGATATCTTCTAAAGTCACGTTGAATTTGAGCTGAAGTTAAAGCATTTTCCCAAACTCGTATTTCGTCAAAGTAGGCCGATTTTTTACCTCCCACTTTAAAACCATTCCAGGTGGGCTTGTCTGTCTCATAATTTACCTGAACCGGTGTATTGTTGTTTGTATATGCTACCGTTGCTGAGGCTGTCGAAGGATTTTGATCTAATATAGTATTCATTTTGGCAACATATGCCGCATTAATTAACCTTCCATTGATGTAAATATCGGGAACTTGATTATTTCTTAATACGAAGCTAAAATGAGTAAAAGCATTGTTAATTGTGCTAATTGGCACTAAAACATCATCTCCTTTATTATCAATTTCTCCACTTGGTATATAATTATTCAGGCTAAGGTTGTTGTGAATAATATTTAAAGAAAGTTGATTATTACTAAAGCTAACATTAATTGGAAATGAACCTCCAACACCACTACTTATTAGATTAAACAAGACCATTTCGTCAGCAGCAAATGAAGTTGTGGGCTTAACCCATGCTTGTAATGTAATATTGTCCTGTAAACCCTTATGCAAGTTTGGAACGGATATATAACTATTTGTTGGTACTTTTAAAGAACTTCCAAAGCGCAAAGTACTCCCTGTTGGATTAGCAGAAATCAATACGTCTTTGACTGGATTACCCCCTGTAAAGGAAATATTTCCTGTAATTACCCCGGTAGGATTTCTATAGCCAATACCTGTGATAAAATTAGCGTAGAGAATCTCTAAACCTTCAGCCTCAACCCCTTTAGCAAAAAGCTTGTACCTGTATAATTTACCTCCTTCTACATTGGTATCAGAAAAAGTTCCCACATCTCCAGCTAATGTTTTTAAAGGTTTCCCCCAATTAGGATTGGCACTGGTAACATCCTCGGTACGATAGACCGTAATACTACTAATTCGTTCCTGATTTTTTTTTATATCCCAATTAATCTCGATTCTATCGCTAAAATAGCCCTTAGAAACCGTAAAAGCATCTTCAGAAAATGTTGTGTAGCGGTAGCGAATACCCCAAGGAAAACCTAAATCTTTGATGTAGTTTTGGGTGGAAGCTGCCGTAGTAGTTACCCCTTTAGTCAAACCCATATAGGGCATCCCAACCTGCATGCTTACACTAGAAATAGTAAACGTTCTATTCACGCCATTTACTGGTTTGGTGAGGTCCTGCCCCAAATTGTCTCTTTTGGAAGCTGAAGCACTAATTACAGACCTTACTCCTGATTTTTCTTGAGCCAACAAGGAAGAACAACAAAAAAATAGAAAAAATAACGCTATACTATATTTCATTTTGTGGGGATTTATGAGAATAAAAAAACGGCTAAAAAGCAAATAATTATATTTTAATAATATAATTGACACCGTAGTTAATAGGACGGGTTTCTGACCCTCCTGTAGTGTAAGAATTACCACTTACATTATGACTGTGAGAACCAGCACGATCAGTTTGAATCTCTCTGTTATAATCATTTGGTCTATCATCTTCTAAACCAGTATCTCCACCTCCATTACCACTATAATTATCATTTGAAAAAAACATGGAATGACTGTGAATACCACTTGAGTTTGTGTTCAAATTAATTTGATGAAAATGTGACTTAATATCATCTTGGACTACTTCTTTTAAACTTGGCCCCTCTTTTCCATTTCCACTACCTGCTCCACGTAGGAACATAGCCCTCAAATCAGGAGTATTGTTACCTGTCAGTGTTTTCAATTTATCGTAATAAATACCACTTGGAATGGCGCTTCCATCACAAAGTAACCAGCCATTTGGCGCTGTAGTTCCAATATAAGGCATTATAGAACCCGTTGGCACACCGTTTTGAGCATACATTGCATAAGGAACAGTTTGTAATTTTTCATCTGAAAAGACCACACCTAATGAACTTACTTTTAAATAAGTTGATTGAGAGCTAATCAAATTGGATTGATCCGGATTTATTCCCACTACATATGAAAAAACACCAAAATTGTCCGTTTTAATTGTGGCTGTAGAACTTAAAAAAACAGTTG
>JACCDR011695014.1_pt1 | contig 10601 bp, 11 predicted proteins | sample 7446431 | NCBI WGS metagenome assembly JACCDR01 (sample SAMN15323443, study PRJNA562643) | freshwater metagenome | isolation source: river surface water | place: USA:Blue River Watershed | collected 2017-08-17 | reverse complement strand
TGATGATGCTACCTTGGGCGACAGAATAAGGAGCCAACGTATAAACACCTTCCGTAACGTTAACAACAAATATTCCATTTTCTGTTCCACTTGAATAAGACGCAAAAACATAATCGCCTTGTGACAGTGGATTTCCATTTTGTATTTGATTGAGCAAATAATTAGCGCCTGTAATAGTCGAATAATCATCAGATGTATATAAAGCGGCACGGCGTGGTGTAACTCCGACGTCGCCAGTAAAAACACTTGTTAAATAGGTTGTCATAAAATACCCCTTATAAAAAATTATTTAAGTTCAAAATGTGGAAAATCAAAAAAATCATGTTCTTTTAATATATTATCATCGTCCCAGTCACATCCCCAAATAACGTTGTGCGTAATTTTTCCTTCTTGTTTTAAAACGCGAGAAATTGCTTTTACTTGTCCTGCAAAATAACACATTTTCCATTTATATACATCCAGTTCTCTAGATGTTTTTGGGTTCAAATCAATTGGGCAAGGATACGCATCTAATGCAAAAGAAGGAAACTTATTATGATTACCGTTTGGCCATTTTAATTTGCTTTTTCCTTCTGCATAGGCTTTGTTTTGTGTGGCCTCGTCTCGAAAACCTTCTGTTATTTTACAGTCAAAATGTTTTATTACTTCGTTAAATAAGACTTGTAAATCAGGATGGCATGTCGCTAGTTTATTTAAGGATTCCTGGCTAAAAGTTGGCATTTTTTTTACCCTCTTGATTGATTGAGTATTGTTGGGCCATTAAACCATGAACTTCTTGTGCTAAATCTTTAAACGATTCTTTTAATTCTTGTACTTGCATACTCAAATATTTTATCTGTTCTGTTTTAGTGGCGTCACTGGATGAATAATTGGAATTTCTATCACCCCACCAAGTAAATGCTACAAAAGCCATTGTGGTTAAAGAAATGGCAATATTTATTTTATCGTTAGTAAATTTAGACATCATTTTTATATAATTAACAAACAAGACCAAAAGTATGAGTAATATACGCTCTTATAAAATTCGTTTCGCTGGCATTTAGCGATTTATTAAAATAAAGCAATAAATAAATATCGCCTGAAAATGAGCCAGTACCCGCTGTTATATAACAACCAAAGAATGAATTACCCGCTCCCGTATTTGGGGTCGCACCACCCGTGCTAATAGCTTGATTGACACCATTAATTCTTAATGTCGTATCGCTTATCAAAGCGCCGGAAGGATAGTTTGCTTCAAAAACATAGTTCGTCGATGTAACTATAGGTGCTGTTGTCGTAGCGGAAGCATAAATATTTCGGGTGTCAAAATAAAATCTCTGGTTTGTAATGGCATTTGTAATTTCGCAAGCCGTTAATGTACCGTTACCCGTAGCATTTCCGTGCGCAAAAAAATACTGGATCATGTTAAGCGTCGTCGCTTTTGCAACAATAAAAACCGTTCGCCCTTGCGAGCCCATAGGAAACCCAAAGCTGCCCATCGACATATATTGAGAGCCAGAAAATCTAAAACATCCTTTGCCATTAAGAATGTTCGGCTGGAAAGTTGGGCGTAAAGGCGCGGATGCTTGCGAAGTCGAATTTCCAAACCCACTCTTATCAAATGCTGAGGCTAAGCCGGTTCCGGCCGATGGCTGGATACCTGTACCAGCCGGATCATTACCATCCAATGCCAAAACAAGTCCCGTCACTTGTCGAGGAACAAAACACATGCCGCCAGATACGATCATGATAGGTTCACCATATAGGTATAAAGCGCACTTAATGCCATTCGTACCGCGCTAGAATTGGCCGAAATTGTAACAGTTAATGCATTACCAGCTAATATTGTATTAGCTGAGGTAGCAGCCTGTGTTTGTTTAACACTGGACACCGAATTAGCCGTCGCGCCAATATTAACGCCCGCAATAGCAAAAGTTGCTGTACATGTTCCCGAGCCACATATACTTACCAAGCTGGTAATGGTTGCGGTCCCTGGAAAGCTTGGAACAATTACATAAGTATTATTTCCCACAGTATCCACATTTAATGTGCCTGTAGCACCCGTTAAAAGCTGTGTACCACCGGATAAATTCCAATTGACGCTTGATGTTCTAGTAACAGTTCCATTGCCGCCTGTTGCGCAAATCGCGGAAAGATTACCTGTCAACGTATCAGAACCCTGCGTTGCAAATGTAACAAGGCCATTTCCAATATTACTAAAATTAAAAAATGTCGCTGTTGTACTAAAAGAGGTGGCCAGTTCAGGAAGTGTTACAGTAATAGGTGAAGCAGAATTAAATATTAAATACTGTCCCCAATGACTGCCATTTAACACGGTCGATGAGGTAATTGGTATGACGTCTAAACCTGGATCAAGCGCCACCACAGGATTACCGCTGCTTATATTAACATAAGGAGTTCCCGCAGGTTTACCAATTGCAGGATTTCCTGACAAAATATTCAATCCAAAAGGCCGTGAAACATCATCGAATTGCAAAGACGATGTCCCGCCTACATCTGTTATTTCACAAATTGTTGGGCCGCCTGTGTTTGCTAACGTTACAAAAACAGGATTACTTACAGCAGACTCTATTGATAACACACCACCCGTTAATCTGGAATTTATTAACTTAAGGCGAGTCGTAGAATTGTATTCAGTTGTATAACTTGCTGTAACCAGATAAGGACAGAAGAAATTAATTAAATCGCAACTAGAGCCTTGCACTGTCAGCGCCTGACAATCTTCATTGCTGCTGTCCCAGTATAAATAAGTATTTACGCCGGTTTCTCCGACAAAAATAGAAGTCACCTGAGTAGTCGTCACATCATACAACTTAATAGATGCACTTACTAAAGGCGGGGACGCTAATTGGTAAAAAGAAAAGTCAAAACCGCTGAGTGACCCACCTTTTATAATTGTTAATCCATTAGAAACGGATGCCCAGGTTGGATCTAATGTAACTACTTCAATTGATCCGCCGTCATCGACATTAATAGAAGAGTCAGGCGTAAGCGCAACTAAGTGCACAAAGGGTTTAATGGTGAAGCTGGTATAATTAAAATTACCTTGATAATACACAGTAAATTGATTATTTATTGTATTCGTTGTAATTGCACTAATAGCAAATTTTGGATCGGCGTAGGGTAGATAAATACTGCCATTACCAGTGACATTATTACCTGTTTCAGTTGCATAATAAATATTGCCTGGCGTTGTCGCGAATTCAGATGATAATGTATATTCTCCATTTGAAGAATTAAATTGCACATCAATTCCGGTTCCACCAACAAGGCTGCCTGATGAATAATCAGCGCCTCCAAGACCAACAATAAACTCACCTTCGCCCAAATCTTTTTGAGCCAATTGTTTACCATTTCCATCACCAAAAACAACAGGCGCACCCAGGCTTGAAGAACCGATTCCTAAAGCGGCACCCCCACCAACTAAAACCTGTGTAACAGATTCTTTTTTTGTAACGCCGCCCTGAACAACAGGTAAAATATCAGTACCTGCTGGGGTAACGACATCGGGTAATTCACTTATTTTAACTTCATTAGCCATATTAATCCTCTGTTACTAAATAAATACCGCTTTCGGTCGTAATATAAAAATCATTTTCAGTAATCAAATAATCGCTAGGCTCTGGTGAAACAGCGCCCATATTTGTTGACTGGTCAAATACACTATTAACTAATGGATTATTAAATAATCCTGATCGTGTATTGTTATTAAATTGCATTTAACTTACCTGTAGTAAAAAGATACAGCAGCCTGGGCAGATGTATCACCTGTAATAAAATGGATTACATCGCCTGCTTTAACTGAGCGCGCTGTCGGGCATAACTGAGATGTCGTAGCGCCACCGGTGCCATCTGGAACTTCTGCTGTGCTATTTAATGATACCCATACATTGCTTCCGCTTTCAAACGCAAAAACAGCTAACCAATTTTTAAAGTTATCAGGAACGGTAACTGTTTTTTCTGTGTCGGCAGCCAATGTTACACTATAGTTATCTTCAGCAAATTCTAAACCGAATGTATTAATTCCGTTTACATCTGTTGTCATCATTAATTGAGTGCTCATTTTTTTCCTCGTTTTAATATTTAATTGCAAAATTTACATTAAAGTTGTTTGGTCTGTTTTCATTTCCACCCGTTGCACTTATAAGTAATGTGGGTGTCGTATGCTGATAATTATCTCCGCTTGAAGGAGATGCATTTCCGCCTGTCCCAGTATCGCGAATATAATTATCACTTGGACTTAAAGATCCTGTGTGCACGTGTTGTAATAATGCGTCTAATTCTGTCGTTCCTAATGATGTTGGGTAATAGATGTTAGTCAAATAACCCCATCTAAAATCTGTGTCATAATTAGAGTCCGGATCCCATCCTCTAGGAAATAACCCTTCATAATTAGGTACTGCAAAATATTTTTGATTTATTGCAATTTGCACTTTTTGTGCAACTTGTTGAGCGGTGTCAGCAGTCAATGCCAAAATTGGACCAATCGCTGTTTTATTTGATGGCGCAGGATCGGTTCCAACGCCGTCTTTTTTAAACCAAATATAATAATTAGTAGATGCCGTGGAAATATTAAAGTATGAGCCAGCAACAACTGAGCTTCCGGCAACAAATGTAATATTGGTTTGCGTTACTGCATTTAATGCTTCTGTAATAACATCTGCAACATCTTGAGCGGAATAGGTTGATAATAGGTCAACTTCTATTCCTGTACCACCTGGGGCAGGATCAGAACCAGAACCATCTAATTTAAACCAAATATAATAAGCAGCACCAAAATTCAATGTAAAATATTTTCCAGCTAATGTTGCTGGCGCTATAGTCGTAATTTGAGCAATTCCTTTTACAGCACTACCCTGTCGATAACTAATAACAGTAAAACCACTAGTACCTGCACCTACAGTAACCGCTGTTCCGACTGCATTTGCAATAACGAATAACGAATTGCTACCTATTGATTTTGCTGCCCATGGATATGCCACTGAACCGGAATGGATGTTATTAAATGTAAATGTGGTAGATGGTGTGCCATCGGTTGCATTTGATGCAATACCCGCACTGTTGGTACTCACGCGCATTTGTGCAGATGTACCGTTCGGATACATTGTTAAATACGATGCACCGGTTCCATATAAAGGCGCGTTAAAATCCGGCAGCCAATATTTTTGTTGGAGACGAGAATAAGGAATGCCTAATGGCGATAAAGCCCCTGTTTCATATTGCGATCCATCAGCCAATAATCGATTCGTTATCGTGCTGATAGAATTAGTATAATTCGTAGCAGTCGACTCCATGACCACATCACCAATATCGCCGGTATCATAAATTAATCCATTAGGCCCTAATTTAACGGTTAAAAATAAATTACTGCCATCGTAAGCAGGAATTGGCGCAGTTAATGTTTCATAAGACGCTTGACGCTCTGTCGTTGGATTATAGTCTGAGAGTGTTACAACATTTGGTCTTAACTGAATATTTGTGCAAGAAATATCCTGTATTTGGTCAACTCTAAAACGTATGGCCAATTGAATAAAGTCATCACCATCCGGCCCAATGGTTTTAGTATCATCCGCACCAAAAGCAAAATATGTTTGATATAATCTATAAGATGATATAAGCGTCCATGTTTTCAAAATCTCTTCAGTTTGTGTGCTTCCACCGGTTCCATAGTTTTTTATCAAAACCAATGATACTTGTATACCATTTCCGGAGTTGTCAACAGCTTCCATCCCGAATGTATATTTTTGTTCGTCAGATGAAAATTGATTGACATTATCAAACTTTATTCTCAAATCTTTGTAATCATCACCTGGACTTGTTTCTTCCGTTTCTAAATGAAAAGCAAATGGGGGGTTTGCCGTTGGATTTTCTGTATATTGGAATTTGTCAAAAGTAACAATGTCTTTAGCCGTACTTCCTTCTGGCCTTTCAAATGTCCAACCACCTTGCGCCAAAATTGTGACTGGCTCTGTAATTTGGCCTGCCACATTATCATCAATCGCAGGAATATCATTGTGAATTAAAAATTGACCGTTAGGAATATAATTCGTTGTATCTAAAATTTGTGTTGACGCGCTTAGTGTAAAGTTAGGCCATGCCTCCCTCGTGAATTGTGGCACCTCGTCTTCACTTTCTATGGTGACATAATAAAGTTCAATGCTTCCGCTAGAATCATCGGGTCCATTATCATATGGGAAATAATAAAGAATAACATCGTTATCATCATACTGAACGGTACCAACAATCGACAATGTTACTTCGTTCCCTATGTTTGTATATGAATAATTTGGAGGAGAGCCAGACAAGATATAGACATCTTTTGGCTCTGTTCTTTCTGAATCTTTATAAAACTTTATTTTGCCATTAGATAGTGGTTGCCCTGTATCTTTGTCAACAAAATAGCTTTGTAAATCTGAGGCAATAATAAATCTTGAATCTAATGTCATTGTTGGTTACCACCATTAAATGGTTCTGCGAATACAGGCAAATTAATATAAGGATAAGCGGCTGATACACCGCTCTTTACACCGCCAATCATTGGAGAAATTGGCGCATACTCTTTCATAGAGCGAGCAATGCTCGATAATTTAGGGCCAGCTCCAAGAGTCGCGATATTTCTAGCCGCTAATTTTGCTGATAAATTATTAAATTGTTGCTGCAAAGAAGGCGTTACATACGAGCTAAGGCCAGCTTTATCCAATGAACCAATCGCATTCGTCAAAGATTCTGGCGTTAAGTTATTTTGAGTTCTTCCCAAAAATGAATACAATATTTTTCTAGCTGTATCGTCTCCGAGATCACCTACTACCTTATCAACGGGCGGCTCTGGGTTTTTAAATATATTATAGATATTCCCTGGATTTGTTATTTCTCCAGTGGAAATTTTTGCTAATTTACTATTGGATAGATAAGGAACAACATTTTGTTTAAACTGTTGTGATGCACTTAAATAATCAGAAACAGGATCAATACCTTGCGTACCTAGATATGTATTAATATCTGATTGCAACGCAGTTCGTGATTTCTTTAAATCAGACAAAGAATTTTTATCAGCAATATCTGACTTTCCGCTTTTTATTAATGAATTTATTGACCCTATTTCTGAGCCTAATTGACTTTGTAAAGCGTGCGCATTATTTAAGGTTGGGTTCATCATGAAGTTTTGATGCATATCCTTTAAATCGCCACCAAAATTATCAAAAACACTCTTTCCTAAGTTTTCATACGCACCTTTTTGAGAAACACCATAAATTGGATTAATACGATTATAAATAGCATTATTACCAATTGAATCAAAAACAGGCTTATAAATATCGGCCACAGCATTATTTGCCTGCTTGTAACCATTTCTAATATTGTCAGCTAACCCTTGCTGATTCTCTTCAAGCGTTTGTCCACCACTTAATCTCCCCATTAATTCTTCAGCCGCTTTTTGAGGCCTTAAAAGATTTGCAGCCCATTTTATTGGGGTTGCCAATTCAGGCGCCGCTGCTAAACCAGCACCAATGCCTGCGCCTACCAATGGATTATCTGGCATCTGAGTGGCGTTATAAGCACCTCCGGCTGCCATTTGCGTAGGCAAACTAGCACCTCCTGCCAACATGGCAGGCGAATATTGAGCAACACCCTTAACCAATTTATCAATTAAATCTGGATTATTAACGCCAAACATTTGATCAAAATTAATAGTCTGTGGTGCATTTATTTTTGATGCTAATGAAGGATCAAACATTCCAACAGCCGGTTTAACTACATCATTAGTTACGAAACGGTTTATATTTTGACCGCCCGTTGCCAGTCCAGATAAAACATCTTTAATGCCTGGTGGTACATAATTCAAAAAACTAGGTTGTGGCTGATAACCAATTTTTTGATAAAACGCATTTTGCGGCATATCCGAATAATATTTAGAATGCATAGCGTCAGCCAATTGCTGATCGGACATATCATGATATTGTGGATATTGCTGGCGGATATCTTGAATAGTTGGCATTAGCGTATCCCCAACGGATCACTATTATCTGATTTTTGCTCAGTACCTGCTCCAGGCTTTCCGCTTGTCATTATTTTGTTAGCCGCTCCGGTTGCTTGCGAAAGCCACTGATCCATATATTTATTGGCTTTTGTATAAACATCAGGATTAACCAAAGATTGGAAAGATTTGATATTTCCCATGGATGCGTTATTAACTTCTCTAATTGCTTCAATGCCCACCTGACCTTGCATGACTTTTAAACGGAGCGCCGCCATTTCAGGCATCAGTGCTTTAGCCGCTAAAAACTTTGCTTGCTGATCAGGATCAGAATTACTAATAGCACCTGCAATTTGGGCTGGTGAAAATCCTGCAACCCGCTGAGAATAGGGAGCAAGTGATTGCGTCAATATTGGATTTAGAGCATTTATTTCTGCTAATGCAGAATTGCGTCTTTGATATAACGTACGATTTGCTGATGTTGGCGAATAGTCAGGTGCAGGCCAATTTGTTGGATCAGAATCAAACCCCTTGTTTTTAGCCAAATCTGTTAAAGATGACCCCTTTAAAAAGTCCGCGGCTGCTTCATCCGGCGTGTAACCAAATGATGTGGCTTGTGCAATAACCTGGTTTTTAGCATCCGGCGGCAAATTAACATAAGGCATCGTCCGCATATTGTAATAATTAGACTGCGCAAGCTGTCTTTGAATAGGTGCAAGCGTAGACTGCATAATGGTATTCGCCAAATTATTCGCGGGCGTTTGTGTATTCATCATGCCATTAGGCTGAAACGCTTGTCCTGTCATCGGCTGTGATGGCGCTAATGCAGGCGATACCACACTCGAGCCCACTTGATCGGCGCTTGGTAACTTAATCGCGGAAGGGATTGTGTTAGCGTCTTGAGCAGGCGTCATTGCACCAGTTTGTTGTCCGCCGCCCAATGAATTAAAGGCATCCGGATTGTTTTTCTGCATCCATTGAATAGCGGCTAATTGCCCTGCCATACCTGGCATCATTAATCCAGGATTTGATAACATGAATCTGTTTTTGGCCGTTTCTGATCCCAGCAATCCTGCCTGCGCTAATCTTTCTTGTATTTCCGAAGGAATAGCGCCTGTCTGTGCATTTACTAATCCTGTTTGAGCCTGCATATAAGGTAGCTGCGCTTGCTTAAGCGATAATTCTGCTTGTGACATCTGTGGGGCATATTGCAGCTGCACATTCGCCAATTGATTCGCGATATTTTGTCCGCGTATTTGATTAGCAGCTTCCATTCCAGACAAAATAGGACTGTTTTGCTGAAAACTTAAAGGCTGAAAATAAACTGGATAAGTAGGCATTATTTATAGCTCCTTACATCATTGCTGCCGCTGACATACCGGCGCCAATCATCGAACCTAATTGCTGATTGGCATTTGCCTGCCCTGCATAAGCTAATTGTGCCTGAGACATAAGCGCGTTTGTTAATGCATCTCCGTAATTTGTGGTCGCATTTAATCCCATACCTGCGATACCATTTAATGTATTTAATCCCATGCCATATAAATTTTGATTGCCAGATAATCCAGTGCCATATAATCCTTTGACATTATTCAAATAATTATAAAAATCTTGATTAGCTAAATTGTTTACAACGCTACCTACCTGTTGTTGTTCTTGCGGGCTACCCAACATACCACCGGCAGAAGCTGCGCGATTTGCCGCGCCGAGTGCTTGGGTAACTTGGAATTGATAGCCAGGTGATTGCTGAAATCCTGCGCCAAATTGTTTCATCATAGCGCCAGGATTTTGCATTAAATTATTGTATTGTTCTTGCAAAGCAGGAAGGCCGCCAGTTAATTGGCCTGCCTGTGTTTGCATATTTCCCAGCGCTTGGGTTCCTGCGCTCATCCAAGGCGAATATAACGGATTTAATTTGCCATCTATTTGATCTAAATATCCCATTCCCGCATCTGCCGGATTAGGAAACAAAGAATTATATAGCTGCATCGGTGCGCCAGGACCAATTGTGTTATTTAATGATGAAAAGTCCATAACGCCTCTTTAAATTGTTTGAATGACCTTGTAGGTGCCGTTTATATTTATTTTTAATTCATGCGTTTCTATATCGTACAACAATGTACCTGCATTATTTACCGTGCCAAGCGTGGTAATGTTATCTGTCGTTTGTTTCGGAATAGAAACACCCTCCGGTGATAAATTGCTTTGCAACGTTGACAATAAGCCATCAAAAAATTGCGCCCATTCAGGATGTATTTTCCCATCGTCTGACGCTATTTTTGATGACAATGGTTTGTTCGGTATTAAAATGCTCATTTGTATATATTTACAACCCCATCAAAAACAACGAAACGGCCTTTCGACCAAAACCGAAATTGATAAACCATATCATTGGCATAACCCATATTTCGGTAAATTAATTGCGCCTGTCTATTCCCAATTCTGTTTAATTCCATTCCGTCGTAACTGCTAAAACTTTGTCCACCATCCACAGATAAAGACATATCGACTCGAGTAACCGTTTTGTTTTCACCTTCTTCTATCGGAAAACTCAAACTATTAAAAATATACGGGTCCCCATCAGCAGGCCTTAAATGTGGCGTCACTCTAATTCGGGGTATTTCTTTCC
>JACCDR010378664.1_pt1 | contig 10602 bp, 7 predicted proteins | sample 7446431 | NCBI WGS metagenome assembly JACCDR01 (sample SAMN15323443, study PRJNA562643) | freshwater metagenome | isolation source: river surface water | place: USA:Blue River Watershed | collected 2017-08-17 | reverse complement strand
TTTTGAAGCCCTCGACACTAGAAACAATCCAACGGGAAAAAGGTTACACTTGCTGTCTCAAAATGAATTTTCTTAATAAATTCAAAGCTCTTCGGCAAAGACTTTTTCGGTGATTTTCCAAAACTTGTCCTGCTTGCGCGCGATCACAAACGATGGCAGCCGAAACAGGTTTTGGTATTGAATCACATCCTGCGGACTGCGAATTTCGATGGCGAGTTCGGGACGTTTCAGATGTGAACGTAAAAAATTGATATTAAATTTTTTAATCGAAGAGGGATTGCTAAAAAAGTGCGCCTCACTGACATATTGGGCATCATAATCGTAATAACGAATCTCCAAATAAGGATTGGAGTTTTTATCTCTGCGTTCTTCAAAGGTGATTCTGTCTGGAGTCAAAATATGAGCGTTTTTCGAAAGCTTGGCCTGCTTCAATTTGGCATCCGCATCAATCAGCACAGCTTTGCACTTTTCGCAGGCTCGTGCGGTGATGTCGTTTTCGCAGCCGCAACTGTGACAAATTTTAAATCTAAAACGATAACCACAGGGGGTGACATTGTAAGTGATAGGGTCTCTCTTCCCGCCACGGCACTGTCTGCCAAAGTGTTCGGTGATTTCGCCAAACTCATCGAGACGCCCCCAAAAATCGTTTTCGAAACCACAGGCAGGACAAGGAATGCGCACGGCCACGGTGTCTTTGGCCGGCCTCTTGTCGCTGACTTCGGGAGCGTAAATGTCGTGCCCCATACCGGTGTAGTCCAGGATGTAGCAATCTTTTTTGTCATTGGACAACCGAAGTCCCCGTCCCACGATTTGCTGATAGAGGCTGTTGGACTCTGTGGGGCGAAGGATGGCAATCACATCCACATGAGGTGCATCAAACCCAGTTGTTAACACCGAAACATTGACGAGGTATTTAAATTTTTTATTTTTAAAGTCTTCAACGATTTGGTCTCGCTCTTCCATTTCGGTGTCGCCAATCACAAGACGTGAGTCTGCGGGCGGAAGATACCCCATGATTTCCTGGGCGTGGCGAACAGAGCCGCTAAAGATCATCACACCTTTGCGATCAAAGCGCTCCGTAATGTCGATGATATTATTAATGATAAAAGGAGTCAGACGTTTTTGACTCTTGAGAATCTCTTCCACCTCAGCAGCAGTGAACACACGATCTTTGTCGGAGAGTTCTGAAAAATCATAACACGTCACGGGAATGTCCACTTTTACCGGTGTGGTTAAAAATTTATTTTTGATCATATAGGACAGTGGAAGCTCAAATACACACTGTTTAAAAAATCTTTTTTTGTCGGTTTTAATTTCGCCCTCAGCGGAGACTTCGTAAATCCATCCCAAGCCCAAACGATAGGGCGTGGCGGTTAAACCCAAAATGCAAAGTTTTGGATTGCGCTCGCTGAGTTTCTTGATCACATCTTGATACTGGGTGGAGCCTTCTTCGGCCACGCGATGGCACTCGTCAATCACCAAAAGAGAGAAATTGTTAAAGAACTCATCGGGAGCTCGAGCCACAGACTGCACACTTCCAAAAATAACTTTTTGTTCCCAGTCTTTTTTACCAAGGCTTGCCGAAAATATGCCGGCCTCCAGCTGATAGCTTTTGTACTTTTGGTAGTTCTGCTCTACGAGCTCTTTGACATGGGCCAAAACCAAGACACGCCCGTTGGCAATTCGCGCCAGCTCGGCAATCACCAAACTTTTTCCTGCACCTGTAGGAAGCACAATCACCGCCGGCTCTCGTCTGTGGCGAAAGTACTGTATGGTGTTTTGAACCGCCTGTTGTTGGTAATCGCGAAGTTTGTACATCAAAACCGCTTTTCCCACTGAAGCACAAGGCGTCCTTCTTGACGATTGTTTTGATTCGGGGCCCAAGTGGCTGTCAACATCCAGCGCGAGGACACACGTTTGCGCAGCTCAAAGTTGGTGGCCTGCTCCCAGTTGGTGCCCACTCCCGCAGAAACGCCGTTTCCTAAATCCACGGTGGCCGTGTAAACCTTGGTCGTCGCGTTGTAGGAAAAACTCTGAATGGGCGTGGAGGCGAAGGCCCAAAGCCCAAACATTCCCACGGCGCGATCCGTGACCGCCGCGTTCACGTTTCCAGCAGTCTCTGCCTCGTTCGACACCAACTGACTCGCAACACGTCCATACAGCAACACCGAAATGATGTCGTTTTTTGGCAGGGATGGGTCACTGGTGAGAAGTACATTGGGTGACTGCACTGTGCCCGACACATTGATAAAGATTTTATACCCACCCTGCTCAATTCGAAAGCGTCCTTCCAAGGGAAGATCTTCCTCTTCGTTTTTCGCAAGACTGATATTGACCTTTTCGACATGGATTTGTCGTCGTAAGTAGTTTACAGAAAACGGCTCCAAACGCACAAAGCCGGTAGAAGTGCTTCCCACCGAATTGACCAAAACAGAGATCGGCACGTGGGGCTTGGCGTATTGAGACGAAAACTGGATGGAGCCTGGTTTTTCGGTGCGCAACCGCGACACCACGTTCAACTTAAATTTGGAGGGTGTTTTGTCTGGAGCTTTTCGCAAGATTCGACTGTCTGAGGCCAACGAGGGAATTCCTAACACAGGATCCAAGGGCGGTAGATCCAACTTCACACTTCGCAAGACCGCATCCACGTCCACATCGAGGGATTTAAAGTTATTGGCAAGATCCAAGACGATGGCCGCATCTGCTAAAATTTCTTGGGTGGGAGATTTTAAATTCACCAACAATTGAACAGACGTGTGTAAGTTGTTTTCTTGTTGAGCCACGGGACTTTTTGCAGAAAGTTGGATGGTGCCCTCTAGAATGTCCAAGGGCGCAGGTATAATCACTCCTTTGGCATCCAAAAAGCGTCGCAACCCCTGAAAACTATAAACTTGAATGTCGGCATCCAAACGAGGTTCAAAGGACCACGTATTTTCTTTTTTAAAAATATCCACGTCGGCAGCCACATCAGCAGAAAACAATTTATTTTTTACGCTTTCAAATTTGAGCTTGGACTCCCCCACTTTTTGTCGCAGCTCGTTTTTGGAAAAAAACTGATCCAACCAAAATTTTCCTTCGACCACGCCATGAAATTCTTCTGGCAGTTGGCAACGGCAGGCTTTTTCGAGAGGAGCTCGCATGTTCTTATCAATGAGAAACAGATCCACGGGAATATAGGCATCAAACGCTGTCGCCTTTGAAGACCACATCACATCGTTTTCTAACGGCACCTGAAGCTTTGCTGTGACCTTGTCCAAACGCACAATGGGACCCGGAAGCCCCGAGGCTTGCACCTCCGTTTTTAAGTGGAGCGCCTCTTGCGACAAGTTCACCAACAATGAAGGCAAAATCACGATGGGTTTTGCGCCACTGCCAACAATCATCTTAGGTGCACTTTCTAACGTGAGGTTTTCATTTTCAAAAATTCCCTTGATAACACCTTCCAAAGACCATTCTTTGGCTTTCACATCGACAACCAGATTTAAAAATGAACTCTTTGACTCTAGGAGGGAACCATCCAAAACCCCTTTCACCTGTGCTGTGAGCTGATCTGATTGAGCATTGATCTGAACTTGAATCTCTTGATGACTCTGATCCACAGGATTTTTAACAACAGCCCCACTCAAGTTCCATTGTTGCGGACCATCCATGTGCAATTGCAAATTTGCGAGTTGAAGATCTATTTTTTTAAAAACTAAAAACTGATTGGACTTAGATAAATAGCCAAGAAACGTGTTTGCGGTTTGATAGAAACTCTGTTCGGCAGAAGGCTCCTTTGAGGGAGTCACTTTAAAAATAGAGTCTTCTCGTGTTTGTAGCGCCAGTTGCTCAAACTCAAAAGTGGGTCTGTTTGTCCACAGATGCAAACCAAACTGCGCTTTGGCGCTGACAACACCGATGTCTATTGAAGGTTCTGCTTTGCTGATATTGAGATTTTTGGTGGACCATTCAAAATCCCAATCGCGCCAAGATTTTTTTTGCCAGTCAAAATGGATTTCCTCCCAAGACACTTTGAGATCTTGTGGAAGCAAGTACCTGCTTGCAAAATTCCATGCTGACTGAGGATGATTCAAAATCCAATAGGTGACTCCTGCCATAAAAATCACGAAGGTGATCAAGATCGAAGCTAAAATCAACAGAGTTTTCTTGACCAGTCTCTTCATCAAAACTCCTGCCCAAAACTCACAAAATAAACCCACTCTTGAACATAACTCACAGTGCTGGCGTTTTCGTGATAGATTTTTCCGCGCGCTGCCGATCCACGGAGTGTTCCAAAGGGCGAAGCCCAGCGAACTCCCGCGCCGTAGGACGCAAACACCGGATCGTCGAGAAGCATTCGCTCAACACCCAGCTGCGCAAGATCCACGAGCAAAAGGGGTTGAATGTTCCAGGGCAATTGTTCGATCAAGCGCAATTCAAAACCAGCATAAGCCGCCGTAAGATATCCCACATTGGCGTTGGTGATACTTTTTCGCGCAAAGCCTCGGAGGTTGTCGGCTCCGCCGTAGAAAACACGATAATCAATTGGCACCAGCTCGTTATTGCTTTGACCCGGAATGGATTGATCTGCGTCCACCGCATTCAACTCAAAGCGAACACCCAAAATCAACAGCGGCGGCGCATAGGCTCCGATGTTCCACAGTTTTTTAAAAGTTCCATCGTAGCGATTCACATCAATTTGCGAACCCAAGCCTTTTTTCTGTCCGCGGTAGCGAAAACTTCCTGCCCAGCCTTCATACTGATTTCGCAAATTGCTTTCGTAGGCAAGACTCATGGCCTCGAGAGAACCTTCCCAAGATAAATACGAAACGTCTTGCGGACCCAACCCCACCTTGGTTTCTGTGTAATTCACCGTGGGCCCCACTCTCCCCACCCAGCGAATGTCCCACATGTCCCAAAAGCGCCCGAGATCCGCGCCAGCTTTGGCCTCTAAATATTCGAAAGTTTTTTCGGACACACGCGCCACTCGTGCTCGCGGGCCAAAGAAGGCCTTCTTGGTCCACGGCAACCAATAGAGTTGAGAGCTCCCAGTTATGCTTTGAGTTCTCGGTGATGCATAAAGTGTGGCCGTAAAGGAGGACGCGCGATCATCCACGCGGGCGTTTTTAAAAGTGACGCTGGCAAATGGAAATTCTTCGGTGGAAGCTCCCACTTCAAAACGAAAAACTTTGGGAGGCCCGATGCTGGCACGAAGAGTGAGATCTGCTTGGTCCCCACGACATGCAGCTATGAAGTTTGCGCTTTGAATAAATCCATCGGAAAGCATGCGTGAGGCCGTGAGTTGTGTTTTACGAACATCGTACAAATCGCCAATTTCAAAAGCCTCGTAGCGCGAAAGATACGACTGATCAATTCCATCAAGGCCCAACCGCTGAACTCGACTGATGGATTGCTGCTGACCTTTGTTGATCGTGGCTAACAGGGTGCTGTCCCAAGCCTGTCCTTGCACAAGCACTTCAGGACAGGCATAGCCTCCATTGCGAAGTTCTGTTTCGGCCCACTGCTGAACATCATCAAGGCGTGCGGGCTTCAGTGCCTCTCCAACAACTTTTCGTTTTTTATCGGCATCCAAAAGTCCATCCGCGCCTTTGACTTGCAGGGACGCAATTTTCGACTGCGGCCCCGCCCAAACGGACAGTTGATTTTTTTCACGCTCAAAACGTGGAGAGAGATAGCCTTCGTTATTGAGATAAACGGTCATTTGGTGCTGCGCCTGGGGAATAGGAATCTGACTCCAACCCGCACCGCCTTTGTTAGAACCACAGACGAGAATCTTCTCGTTGGCGCTTAACGCAAGGCTCCCTTCTCGAAGGGTGATATTGTCGCATACTTTATGTTCTTTGTGCGCACAGCCGGTCCACAGCAACACTCCCACAATGGTCAAAAATAACAGCTCGCTGCGCTTTTGCATCATGAACCGTTTTACTGTCATATTGACAGACTCACAACTAAAACCTACAACATTTTCCATGGCATGGGGACACCTCGAAAAACAAAATTGGCTCAATCAGCAAACCATCAAACGCTCTTACAGAGCGGATGTGGTCACAAAAATTAAAAATCTCAAACATCAGTACGAAATCATTCCCTACGGAGCCCTTTCGCAAAATCCCGAGCTGTATCCCCTGTTTTTGATTACTTCCAAAAATTGGACTCCACAAAAAAAGACTGTTGTAATTACCGGTGGTGTTCATGGCTACGAAACCAGTGGCGTCCATGGGGCCCTTGGTTTTTTTGAATCCGCTGCCGCTTCTTTTGCAGACGACTTTCATTTTGTGTGCGCTCCCTGCATCAGTCCGTGGGCCTACGAGACCATCAATCGTTGGAACGCCAAAGCCATTGATCCCAACCGCTCTTTTTTAGAGAACAGTCCCGCTGAAGAGTGCGAATTGTTTTTAAAAGCGATGGCTCAACTCAACATAAAGCCCTTGGCCCACATCGATCTTCACGAAACCACAGACACCGACAACACCGTGTTTCGCCCAGCTCTTGAACAAAGGGACGGAGTTCCCCAGGAGCTTTGGGACATTCCCGATGGATTTTATTTGGTGGGTGATAGCGGAAATCCTCAACCCGCCTTTCAAAAGGCGATCATCGACGAGGTTCGCAAGGTCACTCACATCGCTCCCCATGATGAAAATCGTAAAATCATTGGTGTCGATGTGGAGCAAGACGGTGTCATCAACTACGACGTTAAAAAACTTCACTTGTGTGCTGGATTTTCTCAGGCGTTGTACACCACCACCACCGAAGTCTATCCCGACAGTCCCAAGGTGACGGATGAGATTTGTGTTCAAGCTCAAATCGCCGCCATCGTCGGTGGACTGAAACATCTTCGCACTCTTTAATCTGTTGTTTTAAAACTTTGGTCCAGTCAGTTCTGCAAAGCTTAAACCGATACGTTTTCATCTTTGAACGGGACAGGTTTATGACTCAATTTCAGGAAATTCTGCAAGAAGTTTTCACCGATGAAATTCCCATGTTTGCACTGTATCTCACTGTGCCGATTTTGATTGAAGGATTTATTGCACGTGGACTTCAAAGACAAAAATATCCGCTGAGCGAGGCCCCGGCCACCATCTTTATTGGCTTGATCGAAGTGATTGTCACGGCCGTCAGTTTGTATTTTTTAACGGGACTTATGGGCTCTGTTGAAAAACACCGTCTCATCCATTTTGAAAGAAACTGGTTTTACTTTTTACTGCTCCCTGTTGTTTGCGAGTTTACGTTCTACTACTCGCATTGGATGGGTCACTACTGTCGTTGGTTTTGGAATGAGCACCAAGTGCATCATTCCTCCGCAGAGATGAACCTGTACGTGGGCAACAGGAATGGTTGGACGTTTATTTTGGCAGGCCCCTGGATTTTTTCGCTGCCGTTTGTCTATCTTGGATTTCAGTGGACAGATATTTTAGCGGGTCTTTTTATTATTTTGCATTATCAATTTTTCATTCACACAACCACCGTCAATAAACTGGGTCCATTGGAATACATTCTCAATACACCGTCGCTCCATCGTGTGCATCATGGCGTGCAAGCCCAGTACTTGGATAAAAACTTTGGAGGCATTACAATTATTTTTGATTACTGCTTTGGCACGCTCCAACGCGAGCTGGACGAGGTTCCCGCAACTTACGGACTTCACAACAAAGAGCCGCAAAAAAATGTATTTCTCATCGTTTTTGATGGCTGGATCAGCATGTTTCGGGATTTTGCAACGGCACCCACATGGCGTCAGAAAATGAAAACCCTGGTAGATATGGGGCGCACTCCAAATCCAATTCCACAAGAGTTTAAAAAAACCGCCTGATTATTTTAAGGACAAGAGTATGGCCCGTGATTTTTCGATCGAAGAAAAATTTAATAAGCTCATCAAAGAGCGTTTTGAAGATTGGAAACCTTTCTTGATCGCCACCGATGAGTACTGCGTGAAGTGGGGTATCAAGTATGGGTACCACTTGCCTCAACGACCCTTTTTTGTTTCTTCAAAACAAGCGGCCAATATCGAAAAAAGCACCATGGGATTTTTAGAAGCTGTGGCATTGATTCCACAGAAAAAATTCAACAACGATCTTAAAAAAATGATCGAATTTATTGGAGCTCCTCAGTTTTTAGCGCCACAGATTGTAAATAACTTTAAACCGGACTTCTCTTTTAACATGGCTCGCCCCGACGGCTTTTTGGTGGACGATCAGATCCTGTTTATTGAACAAAACACGGGGACTGGTGTGGGCGGTTTGGACGCACTCCATGATTTTGTCACACAATTTTTAAAAAACCCCATTGTTGGGGAATTGAAGCAGGACTATCGCTTTACAACGATGAATCCCATTCCGCTGCTTGCCAATTTTTTTAAGAAAGACATTTTTAAAGACAAACTCATCGGCTACCCCGATTACGACTTTTCAGAACCAAAAACGGGTAAACACAGCTCTGATGGTGAATACATTGCGACCCTGATGCAGCGAAACAACGTTCCCATGCACATCTTTTTTATTGATGAGGCGGAGGTCGGTTCTCGTGGTGTGAAAGTGAAAGACAAAGAGTTTGAAGTTATTTTTAAAAATTACATGAGCAATTGGTTTTTTACACTGGCCGAACCCCATGCCAAGCTTCTGGAGGCCTGTGGAAAAAACAATGTGATGATGGTGGACTCCCCTTACGACAAAGTTTTGGGCGACAAAATGCTTTTACCTCTTTTGTCGGACACCGACGAGAACGGCTTTTTGCCAGAGCACCTCAAAACAATTTGTGCCGCATCTTTGCCATGGACACGTTTTGTTAAAGACTACCAAACCAATTACTTGAATCAAAAAGTGTCTCTGTGTGATGTTTTGCAAAAACGCAAAAATCACTTATTTATAAAAAAAGGCACCGGCTTTCAAGCCCAAGATGTGTACTGTGGCGCCGATATGTCCAATGAAGAATGGACACAAAAGGTGAAGATCGCCCTCGAAGAAAAAAACTGGATTGTGCAAGAAAAAGTGGAAAGCAAAAAAACATCCATGCCGTTTTATGTGAATGAGAAACTGGAGTTTGTGGATGTAAGTTGTGTGGTGTCGCCGTTTGTTGTCGACAAGCAAATGGGAGGCATGATGATCAGCACCTCCCTCCCCAATTCGGGCAATGTGTTTAACTTGAGAACCGACGAAACAGCCATTGCTGGGTCCACAGCCGCTGTGATTTACGACCCAGCAGATTAACTACTTTTACGGTTGAATAAGTTTTAAATACTCGTCCGTGGTGATCCAGTTCATATAATACTTTTTATCATCAAAACCACCAGATCCCGGAACGCTGTGAGATTTAAAAGCCAATTCTGAATGCGCGTATTTTAAAAACTCCAAATGATACACGTGAAGTTTTTCGCGGCAGTGAGAAAACTGAGTGTCCCACTTCACAGTTCTCAATGAATGTACTTTTTTAAGATCATCCAACAATCTGCCAATTTTATCACTGCGATGCGGGGTGCTCACCCACTGGCATGAAGAATAAACAGTTTTTCCGGGAAGATGACCTTTAAACAGCCACTCTCCGTTGGTGCTCTTCACCCACGACTTCATGTCCTCATAAAAATCATTCATATCGATCACACGGTAGCTATATGTTCCAATGGTTTCGCCATTCTTTTTGGCAAAAATAGCACCTGCCTCCACACCCTTAAGCTCTTCGGGCTCAAAGAATGTATCGTACTCATAATCGTAATCACTGGCCGCCAACAAAACTTTTTTAAGGCGCGCAAAATCTTGATTGAACTCAAGAGTGATGCCTTTTTGCTCCAGTGCTTTAATAATTTGGCTTTCGTGCTGCTCTAGCAAATTGATCTGTTTTGCATCCATGACTAAAACTCCTTTTTATTGTCTAAGATTGTTTTTAAAGATTCGATAAAATGGTCAATTTCACTTTTGGTAGAAAACATTGGTAAGCAAAAACAGAGCACGTTGGGCTGACCACTTCCCGAACGTGTTACAATCCCATGGGTCCAGCTTTCGTTCTCCATGGTGGTGCACGAAGTGCCTTCTTCAAAAATCAACGCGCCCATGCCTTCGACTTTGCGCACGCCCAACAACTGAGGATGTTGAATCTCGTCCAAGCGGCTGTGCAAATACGAAAAATCCACTTCGACAAGATTTTTCTCGAGGATGTCCAAGGTGGCAAGACAGGCAGCCGATCCGGCAGGATGGGCCGAAAACGTGTATCCATGGTTGAACCACTTGACGGTTTCTTCTAGTAGAGCATCACTCACAAATGTCGCGGCCAATGGCATGTAGCCATTGGTGAGGGCTTTACCGGCTGTAAAAATATCGGCCGTGATGTCGTATTTTTCTTTGGCAAAAAGAGTTCCCAGTTTTCCAAAGCCCGTGACCACCTCATCGACGATCACTTTGACATCGTACTTTAAACTGAGCGAACGCAATTCTTTAAAAAACATCTGACTAAAAGGGATCACTCCTCCAGCGCCGATCACGGGCTCCACAATGATGGCGGCCGACTCGGCCGCGCGCTCTTTGAGAACGGTTTCTAAATGTGTGAGTGTTTCCTTTTGGTTTTGTGGATTGACAGCCACCCGCCACGACGGAAAGCTGAGCGCCACCGAGGTGA
>JACCDR012621413.1_pt1 | contig 10603 bp, 16 predicted proteins | sample 7446431 | NCBI WGS metagenome assembly JACCDR01 (sample SAMN15323443, study PRJNA562643) | freshwater metagenome | isolation source: river surface water | place: USA:Blue River Watershed | collected 2017-08-17 | reverse complement strand
CGCGGCCGCGGTTGCCCTCCCCGTCGCGCTGCCTGCTGATCTCCGGGTCACCGCGTGCCACGTCACACTCGATCGCCTGCTGAACACACGAGCCTTTCGGGTAGCCCGCCGGGTCAGGCCGCTTCGCCTTGATGGCATCGACGCGCGCGTCGAATTCGCTCTGCAACTCGCTCTTGATGCTTGAGCGACCAGAATCGAAGATCATGTACCCTAGCCCCCACAGCATGAAGCCGCAGAAGGCAACCAAGCACGTCCCGGCGACGCCGGAACCAAAACAATCAGCATTGAACTTCATCTTTCCTTCGTTCCTTTCGGCAGCGTGGCGAAGAGCGCACGGAAAGCCTGCTCAAGGACAAGGGCCTGTGTTTCCGCGACGGCGTTGGCTTCGCGGTGCAGGTTGCGCCTTCCAATGACGCGGTCGGTTGCCCGGGTCTTCGCCTCCCCCTCCGACTCCTCGGCCTTCGTCTCGGCGGGCCGTTCCGCGTTGATCATGTCGATGGCGCGCTCGACTTTCCCGAGCAGTCGGAGCACGCCAGTAATCAGCTTCGTCTCCGCAGCACCTTCGGCGCGGGCTTTCTCTAGCGCTTCGATCATGATGCGCTGGCGTTCGCGGGTTTCGTAAGGCTCACATGCGAGCAGTTGTCCGAGGCAGAGCGCGGCCTCGTCCTCCCAGCCCTCGCCACGAGCCACTTCTTTCATGGGCGTCTGACACATCGGGCAGGCGTCACCTGGGGCGAACGGAACGCTCTCGGTATGGCCACACGCGGGGCAACGGAGCAGGTAGTCCTCCCCACCCTCGCCACGAGCCACGGCGGAAGTCATGAGCGGCGCAAGCCAACCGAACAGGTGCCGCGCGTGTGCCTCGATTCCAGCGATGGCCCGGGGCTCCGGGATCATGCTTCCCCACGAGCCGTACCCCCAGCGCCACCGCGATTGCCCGTGGAAGCGCTCCAGCTCGTAGAAGCCTAACGCCCAGCGCTGTAACTCGGCGCCCTCTTCGGACACCAGCTGCATGGGCTTGCCGAACAGCAGCGGCGGAGAAAGGTGCCCGCCGGAGTCGGTCGTCTCAGGGGTGGCCGCGGGGGCGGACCTTTCCCCGTCTCGTACTTCCGACCCGGCAGACATAGTCTTCACCTCCATCCCAGGTGCCACCGTGACGGGGCGCGGCTCGACCTTCGAGTCCGCTCCGCACGTCGCGCAGCAACCGTCCTGGTCGGCGCGCACCATGGGTCCGCACATGGGGCAGACGAATACGTCGAGCGTTCTGGTGGCGGGAGGGTCGGTTTGTGGTTGGGACGCGCGCCAGTGCGACCAGTTCACCGACGACGGCAGAAAGTGGACCTTATATCCGGGCTGCAGCTCGTTCGGCAGCTCGTACAGTCTCCCACTGAGGCGCGCCTCGAATCGAGTCGGCGAGTAGCCGCCGAATATGCCCCACACCGGTGTCCCCGCGGGCAGCACCTCCGGCAACGGCTCCGGCATCGCGCTGTCGTCCTGGACAGAAGGCGGAGGGGCGGGAGGCTTCTGCGCCAGGTCAAACGACGACTCCCCTAGCTCTTGTAGCCTACCGAGTGCCGTTCCGAGTAGTTGCTTGGCATGTGCGGCGTCGCGCACCAATCGGTCACGCGCCTTCTCGAGTTCCCGAATCCTCTCACCCCGTTCGGCGGAGAGCTTTGCTTGCGAAAGGAGGCCGGGAAGTGCGTTGCGGAACTCCGCGAGCAAGTGCGCGGTGATGCTTGCCGCTTCTTCCGTCGCCGCGAAGATCGTTGCCACGCACTTGTGCTGGTCGCTGTCTCCGGCGGGGCCATCGGGTTCGCGACAGAGTGAGTAGCGATGGGGGCCGCCGTCGCGGGCCTGACCCTCGTAGCAGTAGGCGATCCACGGTCCCGGCGTCGCCTCCCTCTCGAGCCTTTCCAACTCCTCGATAGTCTCGGCCGGAAGCTCGTTCATTGGGATAGCGTCACCTTGAATCGGAGGTTGCAATGGGGGCATTCGTAGCTCTCGTGTTCCTGCTCCCACCCGCCGTCGTAGACACAGATCGCGTCGGGATGGGTGGCGCGCTCGGACTTCTCTTTCGTCCACGGGTTGGCGGCCGTGCAGACGAAGCGCGTCTCGGCCGGAAGCTCGTCGGGCGTGGTGGTTGAGGGGGAGGTCATCGTTTCAAGTTTCTCACGCGCTCTTCCAGAGCAGCGTCGTCAACTCCGCGGTGCACCATTCTTGCGCACGTCTCGACCGCCGCATTCCACGCCGCCTTTGCGCGGTCGGCTCCGCAGGTGCAGGCGTCGCCGGTCTCCTCGGGGTAACCGACCGTGGCGCACGAAAGAGTGTGCTCGAAATTGTCGGGCGGGGTGGTTTCGCTCATCAGTATTCCGTGCTCCCCAAGTAGCCGCGCCCGCACTTCTCGACCCACTCGCGCGCGGTCTTCTTGATGGGCGTGTTGCCGGTCTCCTCGGGCTCCGCGATGTTGCCTTCCGCGTCACACCAGAACGAGAGCGACTTGTCGTCGGGCACCCGCTCCCAGTCGTCCGGGTCGTAGCCGTCCGCTGTCTCGCCGATCGCTTTGCACCACTGGTTCAGCGCGTCGTGCTTGTCGAACGCACAGACCCAGTCGCATTCGGTAGCGTAGATGTAGAGGGGCGGGGTGGTTTCGCTCATTTGGTTTCCTTCGGAATTCGTTCCAACGCATCGGAGAGAGCGCACCAGCCCTCCCCTTGCGGCTCGTATTCGTCTTGCTCCTTCACGAGTTCTTCGGCCGCCTCTTCCAACCCCTCCCGCTTGCCGGCGTCGAAGGCGGATTGCTCTCGCTCAGCTCCACAGTCGCAGTTCGCGAACTTGCTGTAGTGGGAGGCGCACTCCGGAGCGTGCGGATAGCGGTCGGTCATGGGCGGGGTTCCTTGTGGCGCTGGTACTTCACGAAACACGTGGAGCAGATGACGCGCTCGGTGGCGTCGCCGTCGCCACCCAAGCAAGCGCCGACGATGCGCCCGCACCCGTGCTTGCCGCGGCACCGGAACACGCCGCACTTGGCGGGCGCGGAGCATTCGTGGCGGACGCGCGCGCTGCGCGGCGCCTCGTTGCGCCACTGCTCGGCGGTCCACTCACTCATGGGGCTTCCCTTCCTTCGCGAGCGCTTCGCCATCGAGCGTCGCGGCGTCTTCCGAGCAAGCACGACCATGCTCCGTGAGCGACACGTAGACGCCGCGCTGAATGGTGTCGGCGTCCGCTCGGATCATTCCGAGTCGGTGCATCGCCCGGAGCGTGCCGAGGGTCGCAAAGCGGCGTAGGTTGCCAGCGTAGGCACCACCCGTGGCCGTGTTCCGCAGCGCTTGAAGTGCGCGCATCTGCGGCGCGGTTGGGTCATCGCTGTACCAGGGTTTTTCAGCCACCTTGCCTCCCTTCCTTCGCGAGCGCCTCGGCGGCTTCTTCTAGGTCCTTGGCGCACCCAAGCTCAAACGCCAACATTGCATCGTCCAGCTCGCCGACCCCGCGGTCGGCGCAATTCATGGCTTTCGCCAGCTTCCGCACCGTCTCGACGCTCACGCACCTCGACGCCATCGAGAGCAGGGCGAGTCCTTCCTCCAGCGAAACACTCAGCCGCTCGTCAGGCTTGCCCGTGAGCTTCAGAACCCCAGCAAACTCGGCGCGAAGCTCCGCGAGTTTCTCCCGCGTAAGGTCCGCCATCACTTCCTCCGGGCTCCTAGCTCCACATCGCGCCACTCCGACCACCACCAAGCCGAAAAGAACGCCCCGTGTGCCAGCGCGACAAGGTGCACCAGGGCCGCATATCCATTATCGGACACAAGCAAAAGCCACTCGACGCACGCGAATGCTGGAACATACCCACGACTAAACCAGAGGAGCGTTGTCACTTCCGACCCCGCGCGTGCTGCTTCCTCGCTAGTTCGCGCAGAGCCGGCCGCAAAACGTCGAGGTCGAAGTCGTCGACCTCCGAATCGCGAAGCAGCTTCTCCGTCGCGTTGATTGACCGCAACATCTCGACCACCGCGGTTTCGTGTCGCTCCATCTGTGCGGCAGCGGCGCAGAAACCGCGCACGAACGACGCCATCGCCCTCGCGTCGGCCTCCAGCTTGCCGGCCTCCTTACCCTCGGCGCGCGCGTCGCTGATCCGGGTAACGCTCGCGCTGACGTGCGGGCACGCTGCGAAGTGCTCCGTGTCGCCGCCAGCCTTGCCGTCCTCTTGTGCATTCAGGGCAGAGCACCACGGGCAAACGCCGTCACCGGTGTAGGAAACGAACCGAAGCTCGGTCTCCCGCTTGCCGGCGTCGAAGGCGGATTGCAGCTCACGAGCTTGGCAGGTGCAGCCGCTTGGGCTCTTTGCGTCGGGCCACTCGGGGTCCGGGAAAGGGCGCAGCGACCAGCACGTGGGAGCGTGCGGGTAGCGGGCGATCATGGGCGGCCTTTCGGTTTGGTAGAGATGTGGAGCTCCAGCCCGAGCAGACATGCCGCCTCCGACACGTCCCGCAACGTCGCGCGCGGCTTCCTCTTGGCGAGCGCGGCCAGGTCGATGGTTACGGCGAACCTTGGCCGCGTTGGATCGACGTAGTCACCGGGCGGGACCTTTAGGCGTGGTCGCTGAGTCTTGGTTTTCCGTTTCGCCAATCTACTTCCCTTCCTTCGCGAGCGCTTCGGCGGCTTCTTTCAGGTCCTTTTCGCACGCCTCGTAGAAGTCGCCGAAGTCGATCTCGCCGTTTGGGCTTACCGCCTCGCGCTCCGCATAGAGCAACTTCCGCACCGTCTCGACGCTCACGCTCCTCGACGCCATCGAGAGCAGGGCACGAACAGTCGGCAGGTCCATCGCGCGCCCCAGTGCATCGGCGGCCGCCTTGAGAGCATGGTCCGGGAAAGGGACGTGGGCGCGACCACGAAGTCCTTCGACGGACTGTACAAGAGCACTCAGTTCCGCCAGTCTCTCCCGCGTAAGATCATCGCCCACGGTTCGGCCCTCCTAGGTTTATTCCGGCCGCGCCCGGCCCGGTCACGTGCTGAGTTTCGATGCGCACCGGGGCGTCGAGGGAACGGAGGGCCATCGAGAGCACCTGGCGCAGCATCTCCACGTCGACCGCGACAGCGTCGGCCGGGTGCTCAAGGGCAATGTCGTCGAGCCACGCTTGGAGCTGCTCCCGCGTAAGGTCCGCCATCACTTCCTCCCTCGCCTTGGGTCGGCCTTCCCCATCCTGCTCACCAGATTCGCGCAGTGAGAGCACACGTTCTGTCGCGTCGGTTTCACGCGCTCCACCTGTTCCAGGTTTGACACGATGCCACACAGGCTCGCGCATCCAGCGGGGAAGGCGTGAACAGCTCCGCCGCGCCGCGCCGCCCACTTGATCCGGATCACTTCCGCCCCCGGGATGGGCGTCTGCTCGCGTTGTAGTGTAACCAGTCGACGTCTTCGAGCTTGATGAAGTCGCCGTTGCGCGCTCGATAGACGACGCCTCGTTCAGGCGCGGCTTCGCCGAAGATGGAGGTCGAGCTCAGCGGCTCTTCGCCGATGTCGACGAGCTCCATCATGACGGTGAGGTGCGCCCTCGGGCCACCTGCACGCAGGACCGTCGCCTCCCGGAGCACCGTGGGCAGCCTCGCAGGCGGCTCCCCACCGATCACCTCGACGCGAACTTGGGCATCTCGGCGCAGCCGCGCCTTCTCCTTGCGAGAAGCCTTTCGGGCCTTTCGATCGGCTTCCGCCCGGAGCCTCGCCTTCTTCTGTTGCCGCTCGAGCACCTCTGCGCTGCGGCTACTCGGGCGCGTAACCTTCGGGGCCTCCTTGGGCACGGCGGGAGCGCTCTGCTTCGAGACGAGCGCGACAAGCCTTGCCGTGTGCTTTTTCAGGTAGCGCTCACCGAGCTCGGGCTCGAGCCACTCGAAAAAAATTCTCTCCTTCAGGCAGTGGGCGATGAGCGGCTCGAGCTCGGCGCTGACGCGGCCGCCAGGATTGAGAAAAATTCTCCGGTCGGCCGCCGCGAGCCGCTCGATCTCCTCCTGCTGCAAGTCAGCCGTGAGCGCGCCAGCAGGACGGAGAAGAAGTGCTTCGAAACCCTCCTTCCGCTGCTCACTGGCGACGACCGAGTAGAGCTGCGAAAGCGATGGCTGGGCACCGATGAAGACCTTTTTCATGCGCTCAGTTTCCGTCACTGTGTCGGAGCCTTGGACAAGTCCATCAGGGAAAGCGCGTGCCGTGATCCGGTCGTGGTCTTGACGACGAGGGACTGCCCGGAGTCGTCGATGGTCACCTCCGGATCCTCGTCGAGAGAGTTCAGCACCCCGACGAGGTAGCCGACGTTTGCGAAGATCGTGATGTCGGCTGTGGTGACATGGCTCTCGATGAGCGGCACGCTGTCGACGAAGTGCGTGTTCTCGCCGCGACTCGTGAGGTGCACCTGATCCTTGCCGATCACGATCACCGTCGCGGGATCCTTGGCGTCCACCGCGAGCTCCAAGGCCTTGAGCGACGCGATCAGAGCAAGCCGCGGAAGCTTTGCGATGGGCGGGTTTCGGATGCCATCCATATACGGTCGCCACGGCGGAAAGTCCCCGAGCGGCAACGTCATGCTGAGCAACGTGCTCGGCCCCGTCAGGTAGACGCGCGTCTTGTCGCAAAAAAGCGACAGGGTGGTCGCCTTCTCCTGGTTGGCTTCCTCGAGCATGTCGGAGATCGCAGGCAAGAGGGCCGACGGGATCAACGCGCGCCAGGCGCCCCACGAGGCCTCCTTGCGCTCGAGTGTCGCCGAAAGCAAGAGATGCCCCTGAAAGGTCGCCGCCGAGATCGCCTGCTCGGCCGCCTCGATGAGGATGCCGTCCCGCTCCGGGTAGGCGCTCGCCGCGAGCGTCGTCCCAAACTGCACCGAGTGGATGAGCCGTCGAAGGGTGTCGGTGTCGACCACGATCTGGTCGCCCGAGGGCTCGTGCAGCCCCGGTAGCTCCATCGTCACGGACGAGAGCGTCCAGCGCCTGCCCGAGCTGCCGACGACCGAGATGCGATCGGCTGCCCCCGACCTCCCCTTGTCGATCCCGAGTGTCACGGATCCCGAGGGCATCGAGTTCACGCCGCCGGTGAGCGACCGACAGTGCCCGATGAAGTCGCCCTCCTTCTCGACCACGCAGGCGACCGAAAGCTCGATCTCGATGACGCCGTTCGTGGAAGAAAGCACGAGCGCGTCAGGCTCGCTGCCCTTGCCCTTGAGCGCCCGCGCTCGCACGTAGCCGAGCAGCGGGTTATGCGCCCCGCCGAGCGCCGAGCGCCGAAGCGCGGTCTTCAAAAGGGACTGTTCGAGCTTGACGCGCATGAAAAAACCTTTCTTGGGGACGGCCCCTGAGCCTTGCGTAGCCGGGAGGGATGGCCTATATTGACCGTGCTGGTCGAAGCGATGATGTGGCCGCCCCGAATCCTCGGAGCGGCCACATTCCTTTTGTGGGTGGCGACTTCGATCTAACCGAGGGCGGGGCCGGCTGGCAAGGCACTTCTGTGCAAATGCTTGCATTGAAAGCATTGACGGCGCGCGCGCCCTGTGGCTACCTCCCGTCCCAGGGAGCCGGCATAACGAAAATGGGCGACTCAGTAGACAACCCGGATCACTACACCCACCACGAAGGCGAAGGGGCCATCCACTGCATCGCACTCATCGAGTGGATGCCGCTCAACGTCGGCAACGCCGTGAAGTACCTTTGGCGTTACAGGCACAAGCATCCGGACAAGATCCGCCTCGATCTCGAGAAGGCGGCTTGGTACATCGCTCGCGAGATCGGCAGAGCGGCGGCCGTGCCGAAAGTCGGAGAGCCTGGGTACGTGCATCAGGGTGTGCTCTGGCTGCAGCAGGCATTCCCATCGGATGAGCTCATGGCGCGTGCAGAGATCGGGGCTTCGCCTTTGCTCGTCCGGGTGCTCAGGATGCTGAGGTCACCGCGAGGGAGCTCGGTCGAGGAGTACATCCGCGGGCTTCGCGTGGCGGAAGAGGCAATCGCGCTCGAGATCGCGGGTCTTGGGTCGGGCAGATGACCGAGCTTTTCGCTTGGTACAACCTGATCTTCGAGATCCCGGTGCTTTTCGGAGTGCTGCTCGCGATCGGGTCTGCGCTTGGGCTTGACCACCACCTGGATGCTGAGATCGGCGACGCGGACTTTCATTCGCCGCTCGAGGCGCTCGGCTTTGGGCGTTGCCCGGTGCTCATCGTCCTTGCGACGATGGGGCTCACGTTTGGCGGGACGGGGCTCGTGGTCGGCAGGGTGGCGGGGAAGGTGTTCCCGCTCCTTGCTCTACCGACGGTGCTCGGCGCGATGGTGGTGATGGTCGTCGTTACGCGGTTTGTGGCGGGGCTCGTCGCGCGTCACTTGCCGACGACGGAGACGAGCTCGCGCACGCTTGCCGATCTCGTGGGCAAGACGGGCAGGATGACGCTGCCGACGGGAGAGGACAGGCGGGGGCAGGCGATGTTCCTGGTGGGGGGCGACGTATTTTCGCTTGCCGTCGTGTCGGACGACGGGATGATCCAGAAGGGCGAGTCGGTCATCGTCACCGAGTACGACGAGGCGGCCGGGGTGCTTTTGGTCGTGAGGGATCCTTTGGGCACGAAAGGAAGGTTGTGATGGCTACCGCCGTGAAATTGAGCGCCGATGGCAAGTCCGTCGAGATCATCAGGGGCACCGGTGAGGTGGTAAGTCTCTCGCACGCCGAAGTGAGCGTCGCGGCCAGGGTGCTGAGGGACCACCTGCTCAAGATCGCGCCGGTGCCCGTGCAAGGTGCGGTGATGCCGAGTAAGAGGATCAACGAGATCGCCAAGGAGATTTTCAAAACGCTCTCCGCGCTAGACCCGGCTGAGTCGTCGACGAATGCGCTTGTCGCGAGCATCGAGGGTATCGCCAGGTACCTGGACGAAGAGGCGCGGGCGCGTGGTCTTCTGGAAGACGGCACGCATCAGCGCCCCGCCGACGAGTCAGGGCCCTCTCCGAGTAGGGCGTCTGAGACCTGAGTTGCGCGCCGCCCCACATTCTTGCCCTGGTTCTCTCCCCAAAAAAAGGAAACTCTTCGACCATGAATCTCTTCCTCGTGTTGTTTCTGCTGTTCGCGCTCGTCCTGCTCGGGGCTCCGTTTGCGATGCCGCTCGCGGGTGTGCCCGTCTCGGCGATGTCCTCGATGATCCTCGTGTCGAGCGGCATCTCGTTCGTGGTGTTTTCGGTGGTGCTGCTCACGATCACGCACCTTTACGTGAAGACCAAGGCGAGCGAGGCGTTCGTGCGCACGGGCATGGGCGGCATGAAGGTCATCCGAGACGGGGGCGCGATCGTGCTTCCGGTGATCCACCAGATCGTCCGCGTGACGCTCGAGACGGTGAAGCTCGAGGTGGAGCGGGCGGGGCACGAGGCTTTCATCACGAGCGACAAGCTTCGCGCCGACATCCGTGGGGAGTTCTTCGTGAGGGTGCAGGCCGACGACGACGCGATCATGGCGGCGGCGAGGTCTTTGGGAGATCGGATGCTCGACCACGGGGCGGTCCGGATGCTCATCGAGGACAAGCTCGTAAGCTCGCTCAGGACCGCGGCCGCGCGAAAGACGCTCGAGCAACTAAACTCCGAGCGTGACGAGTTTTTGAAGGAGGTCATCGGCTCGGTCTCCGACGACCTCAAGCACAACGGCTTCACGCTCGAGACGGTGACGATCTCGAAGCTCGACCAGACCGACGAATCGAACCTCAAGGCCTCCAACATCTTCGATGCGCAAGGGATGCGCACGATCGCCGACATCACGCAAAAGAATCTGACCGAGCGAAACGCAATCGTGCGAAAGCACGAGCGCGAGCGGCAGGAGCAGGACGTGGCGGCGCGGCAGGCCATCTTGGAGCTCGAGCGCAAGCGCGCGGAGTCCGAGGCGAAGCAGCAGGCGGACGTGCTCGTGGTGCAGACCGAGCAGAGCCGGATCGCGGCGGAGAAGAAGCTCGAGGCCGATCGGCAGATCGAGGTGAGCAAGATCGAGCAGCAGAAGCAAAAGGAGATCGCCGACCGGGCGCGCGCGGAGGCGCTCGTGCTTGCCGATCAGAAGGTCGAGATCGCCAAGCGCGACCAGGCAAAGAACATCGCCCACGCGCAGAGCGAGCAGGTGCTCGAGGAGAAGAAGCTCGCGGAGGCGGAGGCCGAGCGCATGCAGGCTCGGCAGGAGATCGTGACGGTGGAGGCCATCGCGCAGGCCGAGCGGCAGAAAAAGCAGCTCGTGCTCGCGGCCGAAGCGGAAGCCGGGCAGGCGTTCGTCAAGGCGCAGCGGCAAGCCGACGGTGACGCCTATCGCACCAAGGCCGATGCGGAAGCGAGGAAGGCGAGCGCCGACGCGGACGCCGAGGCGATGCTGAAGCGTGCGGAGGCGGAGGCAGAGGCGCTGAAGAAGCGCGCTGCGGCGCAGCAGGCCGAGCTCGAAGCTCAGGCGGCTGGTGAAAGGGCGCGGGCGATGGTGCCGGTCGACGTCGCCGCAAAGCAGGTGGCGGTGGACAAGACGCGCGTGGACACGGTGCTCACGCCCGAGCTCAAGGCGCGCATGGAGCACGGTGAAGCGGCGCAGAAGTTCGAGCTCGCGAAGTTTCAGATCGAGGCAGAGAAGGAGGTG
>JACCDR012062879.1_pt1 | contig 10603 bp, 17 predicted proteins | sample 7446431 | NCBI WGS metagenome assembly JACCDR01 (sample SAMN15323443, study PRJNA562643) | freshwater metagenome | isolation source: river surface water | place: USA:Blue River Watershed | collected 2017-08-17 | reverse complement strand
GTGAGTTGGGGGTTGGTGTGGGCGGCACCGTGGCAGACATCCATGCGTGCGACATCTACAACAACAAGACCGGCATCACGGTCTTTAGCACGTTGACCAAGGTGACCATTCGAGCCAATCGAATTGATCGGCACACACGTAACGGTGTCCTGATCAGTCGGGAGTGCCGTAACGTCGTGTTGGCGCACAACATGTTGCACCGGAACCAAGCACACATTGTGGACCAATCGGGCAACGGCAGTAACGTCATCAAGAGCGACAACATCATGAGCGTGGATTGAGGTAGCGAAATGCCGACCATCTATAAGTGGATGAATCCCATCACGGTCGATCAGGCGCGCTATGACGTGCTGATCACTCGGGCCGGTTACTTTGCCACGCCCACTCCGGACCCTGGCGACGGTACCAACCCGATTGGCAGCGTCCCACAGACTGACATCCGGCTTGGTACCAAGTTCCCGTACCCGCGTGCTCCGCGCGTCGTCAATCACATCACGTCGATGCAGTCTGGGCATGGCTGGACCGCGAGCAACGCGCTTGCCAACGGCATGAACGACAACACCGATGTTGCGCTTGGTGCTCAGAGTGCCTACATCACGTCCAAGACGGACACCGGCGCGGCTACGATCACCAAGACCGGCTTGAGTCTCGATCTCACCGGCACAAAACAGTTGCGACTGTTGGTGAAGATCACGGGTGGCGACTACATCTCACAGTGCTTGCTGTATCTGTCGTCCGATGGGTTCGTTGCCAACTTCAGCACCATCAACATTCAGGGACCGGTCGCGGACCCCAACGTCCGATGGTTCAAGGACGGTGAATGGAAGTGGATCACTGTCAATCTGGGGTCCACGTTGGCCACCAACAACGGCAGTGTCACGGGCAACCCGAACTACGCCGCGATTACGGACTTGCGCATCCGGCTTGTCTCCACATCGGGCAACAGTTCCACGGTGCGGCTGCAAGCGGTTCAGGTGGTCGAGAAAAAGGCGTTCTCATCGGGTGGCATCGTGTGCTTCACCTATGACGACAGCTACCGCGCGCAGTACAGCATCGCCAAGGTTCATCTCGACAAGTACGGATGGGCCGGTACCGCGTACACCATCGATGAGAACGTGCGTAAGGGTGACGCGGGCAACACGCTCTATCTCACGACAGCCATGCTCAATGACATGCGCCGGTATTCACGGTGGGAAGTGTCGTTGCACGCTGACACGGTGGCCGCGCACTCACGCGCCATGAGTGGTGCTACGTCGGCGCAAGGCGTTGTGTACGGGAGCAACCCGCTCAACAGCACTGAGCTTGACATCGACATTGACCGCAACCTCAAGTTCTTGATGGACAACAACCTCACGGACGGGTACCCCGGACACTGCCACCCGCAAGGCAGGTTCAGCACGGCTGTCAACCGACAGCTTGAGCGGCGTGTCAGCTACGCACGCGCCATGACGGGTAACAGCAACGGCATGGAAACCGTCCCACCGGCCGACCCGTACGCGATTCGGTCGTACACCCTGGACAACACCACGACTTACACGTATCTACAGAGCATCATCGACGGTGTTGCCACGCACGGTGGGATGGCGGTGTTCACGTGCCACGACATCGTGACGACACCCACGACATCAACACAGTTCGCAACGTCGATCCACGCACAGTTGGTTGACTACGTGGCGACCAAGACGGGTGTGCGTGTCATGACGCTTGTCGACGTGATGAAATCGCTTGCCGCACAGTAACAACGGTCAATCATTTAGGTAACTGCATCAACAAGGGAGTCGTAATGCCTACCATCTATCGGTACGAAACACCGTTGGTTGTTGACCAAGCTCGATACAACCAACTGATCAACCGTGCTGGCTACTTCACCACTCCGACTAAGGCACAGTCGAAAATCGGGGAGTCGATGTACGGTGACCCTCGGTTGGGCAAGCGGCTTTACAACGATCTCAGCCCGTTCAACATCCCGCTCCCGCTCGGGATTCCGCAACATGCCAACTCAGCCAACTTTATCAGTAGGTTGACAACGTCTATCCAAGCTCAGGGTTGCAACGTGGCATTGGGGGAGTACAGCCCTACGGTGTACTTTGTCGACAACGGAACCCCTAGGGCGGATGTCACGCTTGAGGGGTACGACGGTACTACGCGCATTATGCGCAACGTGCCAATTCCGAGCCACGCGGTTGTTGACCCGTCAGATGACGCGCACATGTGCATCTTGGACATGACGCGCGGCATCGAGTATGACTTTTTTGGCATGGCCAAAACAAACGGTGTGTGGGCCGCCACATGGGGGTGTGTCTACCCCACCACAAGTAGTGGTTTTTTGCCTTACGGATTGTCCGCACGCGCGACAGGGGCAGCGTGAATGGCGGGTGTCATCTGGCCGCATGAACTTAAGGCAGGGGTAATCAACCACGCGTTGGCGTTCGCGTACCCGTACACGGCGTTAGCTGGTCCGGTGGTTCCGGCGACCGGAAGTGATGGCACGTCGGTACTCACGGACGCCATGCCGGAAGGTTCCCGGTTGCAGTTGAACCCCGGTGTTGACATCAACTCACTCAACCTCAACCCGATAGAAAAGATCATTGCGACAGCAATGCAAAAGTACGGGATGATTCTTGTGGACACTGGCGGCGCAACTGCAATGTACGCAGCCAACCCACTTAGCTTTTCTAACAACCCGTATGCGGGTATTTGGAATAGCTCTAGCCCGGCCATCACGCTTGCCAATATGCCGATTAATCACTTGAGGGTTCTCGACTCCGGCCCGGTGCTGCCTAAGCAGTACAAGATTGTTTCGACCAACCTTGTCCAAATTGATGAAGTGTGACAGAGCCAATGTTTGAGAGTTGGGCTGAAAGACTACTTGGCATCGAGCAAGACACAGAGTCTGATGTCGAGAGTGTCTTTCAGCCCATCCTTAACCGACTCTTTGGTTTTGGCGTGGCGTTGTGGCCCGGTGATGACGCCACCCTTGCCGAACAACAGGAAGCAACCGAGCGTTTAAACGTCGATGAGTTGGTTGAGGCCGTACCTAGGGCACGGCAAGCCATCAAACGTGGCGCGACGCGTGCACTGAGCCATGGGTTGGATGTGGCGCTCAAGGAAGCTGAGGTTGCCGGGGCAGATGTGGTGCCGGACGAGTTGCCGCCGTCCACACGGCACATCTCGGCAGCCATACACGCGCGCGTCGACAGCCTTGAGGTTGTCATGCGAAACAAGGTGGCCAAAGCCAAGATTTTGTTGCGGCACAGCACGACACAGAGTGACGTATTGGAATCTCTCGCTGTCGCCAATCAGGGGGTGAACGTTGCCAAGCAAGTTGCTCGACACGCAACCAACGAAGCCAGTAACGACGCGCTCACGACTGTTAGCCATACTGTGGACAGCGTTGTATCTGTTTGGCGTGCGGAACGGGATGCGTGCGTTCATTGTCTTGCATACCAAGGAGAGATTGACAACGGTAAGGGTTATCCATCGGGCTTGACGTTCGGTGACAAGCCGCTCAGCAACGACAAAGTGCCCAAGCCACCCTTGCACCCGAACTGTCGTTGTACTCAGTCGCTTGTGCACAAAGAGGTTGTGGTGCCCCTTGCCAAGACTCTTAAGCGGGAAGCCAAGCGCTCAGTGTTGCGTGGGTGGTCACGCCCGACCGAGAGTGAAAAGGTGCGGCTTGAGGCAGCCAAGCGGCTTGTTCAGAACGGCAACACGTTGCCCAAGAGTGTCAATGCGTACGCGCGTGCTGCCATCGAACGTGGTGAGTTTGCTCGCGGCCGGACACCACCGGCCTAGCACTGCCATTGATCGGGTGCTATCTTGACAGATATCAAGCGGGATGCTTGACGGGAGGGATTCCCGAGATGAAAGGACAACTCCACAATGGGTGCCGAGACAGGTTCCAACACCGGGCCGGACACATCCAAGGATGCCAACGTCAACACCGGGGTCGATGCCAACGGCAAGGACACCGGCAAGGTAGGCGACGGTACCGAAGTCAAGGGCAATGGAAGCGGTGACGCTGACAAGCCCAAGACGGATGATGACACGCACGGCCTGAAAAAGGCATTGGCCGAGACTCGCAAAGAGCGGGACGCTCTACTCAAGGCACAGCGGGATGCTGAGCTTGCGAAGTTGCCAGAGTTGGAACGGGCCAAAACTCAGGTTGACGAACTCACCAAAGAGAACGAAAAGCTTGAGCTTGAGAATCGGCGCTACAAGGTCGGCATGAAGTTGGGTCTACCTTGGTCGTTGGCAAAACGTCTCACCGGTGACACGGACGAAGAGATGGAAGCCGATGGCGCGGAGCTTGCCAAGACGTACAAGGTCGATGAGTCGAAAAAGATCGATGATCCGGCCAACAAGAAAAAGAGTCCTCCGAACGATGCGCGTCGTGGTGGCGGTTCCGGTGGCCCCGGAATGAACGACATCTTGCGCGCGTTGCGTCGCTGATAACGAAAGGTTGAGCATCCCGTGGCTGAAATCACGCGCGCCGATGCGTTGGCGCTCATCTCCGAACAGGACATGGGGGAACTCTGGCAGGATGCGGCTAAGCAGTCGCTTGCCCTTCAGACGTTCCGCAAGGTCCGCATGACCAAGCAGCAGGCCAAGGTTCGTGTGCTCGATGCGCTTCCGGCCGCGCCGGGTGGTGGCGCGTGGATCGACGGTGACACCGGCCGCAAGCCCACGCTCGACATGGGATGGGCCAACAAGTTCCTTCAGGCGGAAGAGATCGCGGGCATCGTTCCGATTCCTGAGAACGTGCTCGATGATGCCGACATGGACATTTGGGGTGAGGTCCGGCCGCGTATCGCTGAGTACGTCGGGTATCACCTCGATCTTGCGGTGTTCCTTGGCATCAACGCTCCGTCGTCGTTTGGCGACTCGCTCTATGAGGGTGCGGTTGCCGCTGGCAACGTGCTCGACCTGAGCGACTACCTTGGGCTTGGTACTCAGGCTCAGGGGTACGACATCGGCGGTGCGTTCTCTGAGGTCATCGGCCTTGTCGAGGATGACGGTTTCTCGGCCAACACGATTTGGACCAAGCGTAGCGTCAAGCGACGTATGCAGAACCTTCGTGATGGCAACGGCAACCTCATCTACTCGGAATCGCTCCGCAACAACGAGACGGTGCCTCAGATCTGGGGTGTCGACACGTACATGGCGGACAACAACAGCCTTGCCGCTCAGGGCAACCTGAACGCCATCGTTGGGGATCGATCCCGCGCTGTGCTTGGTATCCGGCAGGATATCGAGTTCAAGTTCCTCGATCAGGCCACTCTCACCGATGGCAACGGCAACGTCCTCGTGTCGCTGGCCGAACAGGACATGGTCGCGCTTCGATTCAAGATGCGCGCCGGTTTCACCGTTGCCGACCCGATGACGTGGGAAGGTGGCGCGGGCGGTTACCCGTTCGCTGTCCTTGTCGCGTAACAGTCTCAACCCCCCACATCGGACAACGCAGAAAGGCGTTTAAACGATGGCCAAGAAGATCCGCCTAACGGGCGCGTTCCGTTGGGTTCCGCGCGTGCGCGTGGCCACCACGGCCAACGGCACCCTTGCTACCGCGTTCGCCAATGGACAGACCGTGGATGGTGTCACGCTGGCTACCGGCGATCGAATCCTGCTCAAGAATCAGACCACCGGCGCGGACAACGGGGTTTACACCGTGAACGCTTCCGGCGCTCCCACTCGCGCGGCTGACTGGCCTACGGGGGAGAGTGTTGTTGGTTACGTCGTGCGCGTCACGGCGGGTACCGCCAACACCAAGACCGCATGGGCTGTGTACGCGGAACCGGCGGTTGTCGGCACCAACGATCCCCAGTTCATCAAGCACGAACTCATGGGGGTCTGATCACATGGGACAGCTTGGCGTTCGCATCGACAAGAGCCGTGCCAAGGAAGCGCACGACACGCCGCTCATCACCCCGCACGGTACGCCCATTGTGGTCACGGCAAGTCGCGCGGCTGCCCTGCTCGCGCGTACCCCGATTCGCATGGGCGACGGTACCGCCCGGACCTACGCGGAGCCCGGTACCGACAACATCGTTGATGAGTCGGTAAGCAAGGCCGCTCCCCCGCGCAAGGGTGATGGCCGCAACGTCCCCAAGGATGGTGAGTAATGCCACGTACCGCCATTGCCGTTGCCGTGAGCACGAGCAAGGGTGTCAAGGTCGCAACCCCGGCCGCATCCGACACCGTCAACGGCAACTACCTTGCCAACAGCGGCATTGAGACGTTCGTCGCCAAGAACACCGGCGCGAGTGCTCGCAACGTCACCATCGGTTTCTCGGCCACTGTGGATGGGCAGGGTGTGACTTCCTACGTCCGGTCCATTCCGGCCGGTGAAGAGTGGGAGTTCGGCCCGTTCCCGGTCACCATGTACGGCACTCAGGTTGCCGTCGATGGCGCTCACGCAGAGGTCACGCTGCGCGCGTCGACACGGTAAGTCTTTCATCGGGTGCATGAGAAAGGGTGGTGCCAGCTATGCCAGTAGACCTAGCCATTGAGCCGTGGCCAAGGTTGGCCCGGTTGGCACCACCCGGCACCAACGTTGTCGAGTTGCAGGAAGCTGCCGACCGATGGGGAGTCACTGCCGACGTGTACAACGCGGCTGCCGACCTGTGGGAAGACAAACTCAACAGCATCGATCTCAGTCCCGACCCTGATGAGGTATCCACACCGGACGCGCCGTCTGGCAAGGTGGCAAGCATCGCTCAGGACGGTATCTCGATCACGTACGCTCAGAGCGGCAAGACGGGCAACACCCAAGCCGCGCGTCTGTCGCAAGTGGCTCAGATCAAGAACATCATCCGTGGGTACCGGGCCAAAGGAAAGCCGCACTCACCGTTGGTGCATCGGGTCGATTACAACCCGTGGCGCAACATGGCACCGTGCACGGATGAGGACAACGTCATCATTGTTGACGACGTGTGATGTCCGATGTCAATTCCTCTGGCAACAACGACAATCACTGTGATGGGCCACCGTCCACAACGGGACATCGACCCTGATGATGATGACTTGCGCGTCCCGCCGGTGATTCTGGCAACTGGTGTGCGTGCGTCGATCACCATTCCGGCGAGTAACCGGCGCGTCGACAACATCGATGAGACGGATGATTACGCACTTCGATGTGATGTCTTTGAGGCCGGTCTTACCCGGTATGACACCATCATCGATGAGTCATCCGGGGTGAGCTATGAGGTTCGCACCGCTGCCCGTAGTTTGCCCACACTGTTTGGCTTGGAACACATCAAAGCGAGTGTGCGTAAACGAGAGGGGTTGACATCAAGTGAGCCCGTCTCTACCTAGCAGCATTGGCACCGTTCGCGGTTGGATGCGCCTCAACGTTCCAATCACGACGCTGACAAGTGATCGGCAATACTTCGGTATGCCGCGCACCGACAAGCCAGCAACCCCGTTCATCATCATGTATCGGGTCGGTGGCGCACCGGATGACTTTGGGCAGGATTACCCACAACTCATCATCGAGTGTTGGGCCAAGACCAAGACCGACGCTGAAAAGCTCGGGCTTGTTGTCGCTGCCGAAATTCAGTACATCCGGCGTCCGGTCATCGTGCCGAACATCGGGGTTGTCAAGTCGGGTGAGGTCAACGTGGGTCCGATTGAGACAAGCGGAACCCCGGACGCTCGGCGGTATCGCATTGACGCCACGTTCCATCTACAGTCACACATGTAACCCATGGCGGGTACCAAGGTCGGCCCGCACGGCGCGGAAAGGACGTTTAAACATGGATGAGGTGGAGCGGGTCACCGGCACGGTGTTCGTTGAGACGGACGCTTTGCTCAGCACCACGTCGGACGACGACGACGCACGCGAGACGTTCATCGCCGAACAGAAACTCACCAAGACTCGGGCTGAGACTGTCGTCATGGACAGCAAGCGGCATGACGTTGGGCACGGCATCACGTACGTGTTCAGTGTGGACGCTGCGTAGCCATGGCCAACAAGCCGACTGTCAAAGTCACGGTGAACCGGGAAGCACTCGGGACGCTGACAAGCACACCGGAAGCAAAAGCGTTGTTACGTCGATGCGCTGAGCGTGCCCTTGACTTTCAGTTGTCGGCTGTCCCGATCGACACCGGTGAACTCAAGAGCGCGTTGGGGATTCGTGAGAACTCTGACGGATCGATTGACATCGGCACTGTCAAAAAGAAGCTTGACTATGCCGTGCCAGTCGAGGAAGGCCACCGCACGCGGGGTGGCACTTGGGTACCGGCTCAGCCCTACATACGTCCTTCCATCGATGCGGCAAAGAAAGGTCTCAGGTAAACATCATGGGTAACCCGAATAAGGTCAAGGTCGGCCCCGGCCTGCTCTACATCGCCACTCTCGGCACCACCGAACCGACCAACCTCACTACGCCGTGGTCAACCGTGTCCGCCAACTGGCAGGCCATCGGGTACACAGAGGAAGGTCACGAGTTCAGCTCTGAGCCTTCCTTTGAGCCGATCGAGGTTGCGGAAGAACTCATCCCGATTCGGTATGAGGAAGCCAACAAGAGCGAGATGTTGACGTTCAACGCGGCTGAGATGACCATCGAGAACCTTACCCGCGCGTTCAACGGCGGTACCGTCACCACCCTTTCCGGTGCGGTCAAGCGCTTTGAGCCACCCGCCATCGGACAGGCCGTGCGCGCGATGCTCGGTTGGGAGTCTGACGACGGTACGGAACGGTGGGTGTTCCGCAAGTGTGTTCAGGCGGGCAACGTCACCATCGCGCGACGCAAGAGCCCTGACAAGGCACTCATCGCAATGCAGTTCAACCTTGAGGTTGTCGGGGGCGGCGTCAAGCCCTGGACTGCCATCATGGACACTGCCTAAGCGGCAGGCAAGACCAGTGTTTAAACGGGGGGGGTGTCGCATGGCGCGGCACTCCCCACCGGCTCAAGTTGAAAGGGTCATGGCGACCATGGAAGACATCGATTACACCCGTGCTCAGGAAATCATCGCCGAACACAACCGACAGAGTGAGGCAGTCTCGGGAGAGGTTGTGACTCCCGCAAGCAACGGACTTGAACTCATCATCAAGGGTGAGGGTTTTGAATGCCGCCGCGTAGGCACCACGTGGCAGATGATGCAGTTCAGCAAGGCTCAGCAGGCAGCCAACATCACTGTCCCCAAGGGACTTCCGGAAGACCACCCGCGACGCATCGAGCTTGAGACCAAGCGCAACGAAGCGGGCATGAAAATGTTGAGCGCGCTCTATGACACGGCAATGGTTCTGCTCAAGCCTGCCGAACGGGAGCGGTTCAAAGATTTCATGGATGAGCAGGCGCTCAGCGAGGATGGCATCAACCCCGGTGAACTTGAGGAAGCCATCGGCAACGTCATTGCGGCGGCCGGTGGTGAGTCGGGAAAAGCGGGTTCGCGTACGTCTCAGCGATCCTCTGCCTCATCGAGCAACACCAACACGAGTGCTGTGCACGTCTTGTCGGACAGGGGCACGGACGGAGTTTCGGTAACCGACGTGAGCTGATTGACAGCTTTGACGTTTGGTGGTTAACGACGTGGGCTTACGACTACTTTACGTCGCGCATGGACAGTGAGCAACGCAAAGAGTTCGATGACCGTCTTGACTACATCCGTAACTACGATGAGATGCGCAAGAAAGAACGCGCCGACCGTGCGGAGCTAGTACGTCGGATGCAAGCGAACCTTGATTGAGAGGGTGGCAACGTGCAACTTGGGGAAGCATTCATCCAACTGAGTTTGTCGTTGCCATCCTCCGCAACCAAGGATGTCGAATCGACTGCCACCAAGACCGGTCAAGCGGCCGGTAAGGCGTTCACGGACGCTGCCGACAAGGCCACCCGGCTTGAGGCCAAAGAGACGTTTAAACAGTTCCCTGATGAGGCCAAGAAAGCCGGGACCACCGCCGGTACCGCGTTGGGCAAGGCTGTCAGCGACGCATCATCCAAGATGGTCATCAAGTCGCCGGACATCACCCGCGCGTACGAAAAAGCGGGCAAGGACGCTGGCAAGGCGCTCAGTGGTGCGGTCAACACCGAAGCCAACAAGATCACGCTCAAGTCTCCCGACATCACACGCGCCTATGAGCAAGCCGGTAAGGATGGCGGCAAGGCTCTTGCTGACAGCGTTGATGCGGGAGTCTCAAAGCTCACGCTGCGGTCACCCGACATCTCGGATGCATACGAGCGTGCCGGACGCGATGCGGGCAAGGCACTCACGGACGCGATTAGCGATCAAGCTAGCGACATCCACGTTGACAGCCCGGACATCACGAGCGCCTACGCACGCGCGGGACGTGATGCCGGTGGTGCGTTGAGCCGTGAGGTCAACAGCGCAGCAAGTAGCATCCACATTGACACCCCCGATGTCACGTCGGCGTACAAGGCTGCCGGTAAGGATGCAGGCGCGGCACTGAGCGATGCGGTTGATGCCGCTGCATCCAACATCGACATTGACGTACCCAACGTCACGTCTGAATACCGCGATGCTGGCACCGAAGCGGGCAAGGCGCTTGCCGACAACGCCAACAAGGCCATTGACGCTATCTCGGTCGATGCCCCTAACGTCACGCAAGAGTTTGCGGCGGACGGTGAGCGCGCGGGTACGT
>JACCDR012438594.1_pt1 | contig 10604 bp, 11 predicted proteins | sample 7446431 | NCBI WGS metagenome assembly JACCDR01 (sample SAMN15323443, study PRJNA562643) | freshwater metagenome | isolation source: river surface water | place: USA:Blue River Watershed | collected 2017-08-17 | reverse complement strand
GCTGGGGGTGCCGCGCGGCCACAGCGCCGCGGAGGGGGCCGGGTCCGGGGAGTTGTCGGGCAGCGGGTCCAGGTGGAACTGGCCTTGCCCCAGCGCGTCCAGATCATCTCGCAGCCACGCCGATGCGGCATAAACCAGGCTGCCTTCTACCCCAGTTTCGGTGACCACGAACTCCCCTTTTCGGACGAATCGCGGCGGCGCCCCAGAGGCGTCCAGCGAGGGCACGGTGAGCGCCACCGACTTCAGGGGGTGGCCCGCAAATTTGCTGCGAAAGTGTGCCGTCCAGCCTTGCCCATCTCGCCCCACGACATCAAAACCGCAATTGGCCGGCTTCAGGGGGTTCACCGCAACGCCTTGCTCAAGCAGGCGGGGCACCCAGGCACCGTCCGAGCCCAGCCGCGGCCAACTGGCTCCACCCATGGCCAGCACCGTCGCCCGAGCCTGAACACGCAGGGGCATCTGCTCGCCATCGCGCTCAAAAAGCAGATCCTGCCCCTGCCAGCCCAAGCAACGGTGGCGCATGTGGAACTGCACAGGCACGCCCGACACCGGATGGCGCAAGCGATGCAACCAAGCACGCAGCAAAGGCGCTGCTTTCATTTCCGAGGGGAAAACGCGGCCCGATGTCCCCACAAAAGTTTCGATGCCCAGTGCATGAGCCCAATCCCTGACGCCTTGCGCATCCATGGCGTCCAGCCAACGCCCCACTTCTGACTGCCGCATGCCATACCGAGTCCGAAACTGAGCGGCATTTTCGGAGTGGGTGAGGTTCAAACCGCCACGCCCGGCCAACAAAAATTTGCGGCCAACCGATGGCATCGCATCAAAAAGATGCACGCTCACGCCCTGTTGAGACAACACATCGGCAGCCATCAAGCCTGCTGGACCACCGCCCACGATGGCGACCTCGGTCATCAAAACGTGAGGGTCATGCAAAGCGGTGGGATCGGTGAAAGAAGACATCAAGGTAAATGGTGGCAACACGCGTGCGACAGACGAGCGTGTCTGGATTCTGTCAAAATAGCCGCAACTTTAGCCGCATCTTCAATGTTCACAAGGAAAAGGCCATGGCCAGCGATTTGATCAAACACATTACCGACGCCACTTTCGAAGCCGACGTGCTCCAGTCGAGCCAGCCGGTGGTGGTCGATTTTTGGGCCGAATGGTGCGGCCCATGCAAAATGATCGCGCCCATCCTGGACGAAGTGGCAGGCACTTACCAAGGCAAACTGCAAATCACCAAAATGAACGTGGACGAAAACCGCGACATCCCCGCCAAATTCGGCATTCGCGGCATCCCCACCCTGATGGTGTTCAAGGACGGTCAATTGGCGGCCACCAAAGTCGGGGCGATGAGCAAGTCTCAACTGACTGCCTTCATTGACCAGCAATTGGCTTGATGACTTCCACGCCCTTTGAACAAAAGGGCTTGTCGCCAAAACCGGGCCCCCTGCGCCCGGTTTTTGTTTTTCTGGCCCCGCTCAAAAACCTGTCATAATTTCTACCAAGGCCATCCCAACAGGGAAGTCCGCCTTGATCACCGGAAAAGCCAGCCCCAAACCTCGGGCGACATCCGGTCCTGAACACCTCCACCCGGTTTACTGATAACGGTTCACACTGAACCGTTGATATACAGGCCAACTCCCATGCATTTGAATGAACTCAAGGCACTTCATGTGTCCGAACTCCTGAAGCAAGCCGAAGCGCTCGAAATCGAGAACACAGGCCGCATGCGCAAGCAGGAGCTGATGTTTGCCATCATCAAAAAGCGCGCCAAAGCGGGTGAACAGGTGTTTGCCGACGGTGTGCTCGAAATCCTGCCCGACGGCTTTGGCTTTTTGCGCAGCCCCGACTCCAGCTACACGGCCAGCACGGACGACATCTACATCAGCCCCAGCCAGGTGCGCCGCTTCAACCTGCACACGGGCGACATGATCGAAGGCGAAGTGCGCATCCCCAAAGACGGCGAGCGCTACTTTGCACTGACCAAGCTCGACAAGGTCCACGATGACCTGCCCGAGAACAACAAACACAAAGTCATGTTCGAGCACTTGACGCCGCTGTTCCCCAAAGAGCAGATGCGTCTGGAACGTGACATCAAGGGCGAAGAAAACATCACCGCCCGCGTGATCGACATCATCGCCCCGCTCGGCCGGGGTCAGCGTGCCCTGATCGTGGCGCAACCCAAATCGGGCAAGACGGTGATGATGCAGCAGATCGCACATGCCATCACCGCCAACTACCCCGACGTGCACCTGATGGTGCTGCTGGTGGACGAGCGTCCTGAAGAAGTGACCGAGATGCAGCGCAGCGTGCGCGGCGAAGTGATCTCGTCCACGTTTGACGAACCGGCCGCCCGCCACGTGCATGTGGCCGAAATGGTGATTGAACGCGCCAAGCGTTTGGTCGAACTGAAAAAAGATGTGGTCATCTTGCTCGACTCCATCACCCGCCTGGCCCGCGCTTACAACAACGTGGTGCCTTCGTCGGGCAAAGTGCTGTCCGGCGGTGTGGACGCCAACGCGCTGCAGCGCCCCAAGCGTTTCTTTGGCGCAGCCCGCAATGTCGAAGAAGGCGGCAGCCTGACCATCATCGCCACCGCACTGGTCGACACCGGCAGCCGCATGGACGAAGTGATCTTTGAAGAATTCAAGGGCACCGGCAACAGTGAAATCCATCTGGAACGCCGCCTGTACGAAAAGCGCGTGTTCCCGGCCATCAACCTCAACCGCAGTGGCACCCGCCGCGAAGAATTGTTGTTGTCACCCGAAGTATTGCAAAAAACCCGCATCCTGCGCCAATTCATGTACAACATGGATGAGATCGAAGCCATGGAAATGGTGCTCAAGAGCATGAAAGCGACCAAATCCAACGTCGAATTCTTCGACATGATGCGGCGCGGCGGCTGATACCCTATAATCGACAGGTTTTGCGGAAAGTGCGCTCAGATGGGCTGAGGCGTGGCTACCGTAGCGAAAATAAAAGGATTTCCCCATGAAAGACGGCATTCACCCCAACTACCGTGAAATTTGCTTCCAGGACATGTCCAACGGTTTCAAGTTCGTGACCCGCTCATGCGCTAACACCAAAGAGACGATCAAAATGGAAGACGGTCGCGAGCTGCCTTTGTACAAGCTGGACACGACCAGCGAGTCGCACCCCTTCTACACCGGCACCCAAAAGTCGGTCGACAACATGGGCGGTCGCGTGGAGAAGTTCCGCAACCGTTTCGGCAAGATTTCCACCGGCAAATAATCCGCTGGTCGCAATCCCCACAAGGGCAGCCCGGGCAACCGGCCTGCCCTTGTTGCATTGGGAAGCCCCTTTCCTGATCGCCCAGACCTGCTATCTTCTGAAACCGTGAACCAGCCCACCCCCGCCATCGTTGCCCAAAATGCTGTGCGCAGACTGCCGCGCCTGGCCTTGATTTTGCTGTGCGCCGCCTATGTGCTGCCCGGTTTTTGGGGGCGCACGCCCTGGAAATCTCAAGACATCGAAGCCTTTGGCTACATGCTGCAATTGGCGCAACCGGCCCTGGGCGAAGCGGTCAGCTGGCTCAAACCCACCTTGCTTGGGCAACTGGACGACAACCTCACACTGCTGCCCTATTGGCTTGGTGCAGCGGCCATCCGCTTGGCTCCGACGGGCTGGGAAGATGTGTTCGCCCGACTCCCATTCATGGGTATGCTGGTGCTGACCCTGGCATGCACCTGGTATGCCGTGTACGCCCTGGCCCGACACCCTGCCGCACAGCCGGTGGCCTTTGCTTTTGGGGGTGAGGCCAAACCCAAGGATTACGCCTGCGCCCTGGCCGATGGAGGTTTGCTGGCGCTGCTGGCTTGCCTGGGGCTGGCACGACTTTCTCACGAGACCACGCCCGCCTTGAGTCAGTTGAGTCTGGCGTCCCTGCTCTTTTTGGGCCTGTCAAACTTGCCACGCCATCGCCTTCAAAGTGGTCTGGCCATTGCGGCCGGCATGCTGGGCCTGACCCTGTCTGGCGCACCCAGCCTGGCGCTGTGGCTGGGCGTTGGCGGCTCATGGATTCGCGCCATCGCACAACCCGATCCAGCGCAGCGGCGTCTGAGCATGCTCGATCTGGGTCTATTGGCGCTGATTTGTCTGCTGTGCATCACCACCGCTGGCGCTCTTGACCTGTGGCGCTGGCGCGTGGTGCCCCATCAGCTGGTGGATGTGCATATGCTTGCCAAGCTGATTATGTGGTTCACCTGGCCGGCATGGCCACTGGCTTTGTGGTCTTTGTGGCGCTGGCGCGGCCAACTCACGCAGGTCTGGCACTACCCCCACCTGGGTCTGCCGCTGTGGTTTGCCCTGGTGACGGTCGCCGCCACTTGGTTCACGGGGCTTTCGGATCGGGCCTTGCTGGTCTCGCTGCCTGCCGTGGCCACGCTGGCGGCTTTTGCTTTGCCCACTTTGCGCCGCAGCCTGAGCGCCTGGATCGATTGGTTCACTTTGTTGTTTTTCAGCGTTTGCGCCCTGATCGTGTGGGTCGTCTGGATTTCCATGCAAACGGGCATTCCTGCCCAGCCAGCCATCAACGTGGCCCGATTGCTGCCAGGATACATCCCCGAGTTCTCATTGCCGACCTTTGCACTCGCACTGACAGCAACGCTGGCTTGGTTCGGCTTGGTCAAATGGCGAATCGGACACCACCGCACAGCCATCTGGAAAAGCATGGTCCTGCCCGCCAGTGGCGCTGTGCTGTGCTGGCTGCTGGTCATGAGCCTGTGGCTGCCCTTGCTGGAGTTCTCGCGAAGTTACGCCCCCATGGTGAAAAAAGTCACACAGTTCACGGGGCCTGTTGACTGCTTGCAATATGCAGGCATCAGCCGGGCACAAGGCACCGCCTTCAGGTTCCATGCACAAGTTCAGCTCATGTCGGCCCAGACACCCCAGACCGACTGTCGCTGGCTGATCGTGGATCGCGCGAATCTGTCCTTGCTGTCAACCAAACTCAAAATGCTCGGCTGGACAGAAGCGGCCAAGGCCCCCCGTGTACAGAACAAGGAAGAAAGCATCGTGATCTTCAAGCCCACCGTGGCCTTGCCTTGAACGATGTCTGAACTGGGCCTGATCGCCCGCCACGCGGGCACCGTTCTGATTGGCCAACTGGCCGTCATGGGCTTTGGCATTGCCGACACTGTGATCGCGGGCCGCTACAGCCCGCAAGCTTTGGCTGTGCTGTCTTTGGCCTCGTCCATTTACATCAGCATTTACGTGGCACTCAATGGCATGCTGCAGGCCTTGCTGCCGGCCTGGGCCGAACTGCGGGGTGCAGGCCACACTGCTCAGATTGGGAAGTCCGTCCGGCAAGCGCTGTACGTGTGCGCAGGTGCCGCCGTGATCGGCTGCACCGGCCTGTGGTTTCCTGAGCCTTGGCTGGTCTGGACCGGTGTGCCTGAAGCGCTGTGTCCCGAAGTGCAAGCCTATCTGCGGGTGCTGGCGCTGGCGCTGGTGCCGTCTTTGCTGTTTCGCATGTACAGCACGCTCAACCAGAGTCTGGGTTTTCCACGCCTGGTGACCTGGCTGCAAGCTGCTGCTTTGCTGGTGAAAATTCCGCTCTCATACGGCCTGACTTTCGGGGGGCATCTGGGCGAGTTCCATGTCACCGGCATGGGTGTGGTCGGTTGCGCCTGGGCCACCTTGGGTGTGAACACCTTCATGCTGCTCATGGGCTTGTACTTGTTGCGCACACAGGACATCTACCACCCCTATCAACTGTGGCGTCCCATGGAGCGACCGCAGTGGTCAGTGCTCCGGCACTTTTTGAAACTGGGCGTCCCTGCGGGCCTGTCCATCATGGTAGAGGTGACTTCGTTCACCCTGATGGCCCTGTTCATTGCACGTCTGGGGGCGGTGGCATCGGCCAGCCATCAGATTGCCGCCAGCCTGGCCGCCGTGCTGTACATGGTGCCGCTGGCCTTGGGCATTGCCAGCAGTGCCCGCACAGGCTACTGGCTGGGTGCGGCGCAACCGCAACGGGCGCGTCGTGCGGCAGGTCTGGGCATTGGTTTGGCGATCGGCGCTGCGCTGCTGGGTGCTGCCTTGTTGGGGGTGGGTCGCGAAACCATGGCGCACGCCTTCACCACCGATGCGGCGGTGGCTCAGGCGGCAACCGTCTGGCTGGGCTGGGTCGCCCTCTACCATTTGGCCGATGCGGTGCAAGCCGTGTGCGCTTTTTTGCTGCGCTGCTACCGGATCACCTTGATGCCGCTGATCATCTACACCGCCTTGCTCTGGGGCCTGGGCTTGTATGGTGGCTACCGCCTGGCCTACCAAGGTTGGGGCACTTGGGCGCAGCGCCCCAGCGTGGACACCTTCTGGATGACCAGCACGGGGGCCTTGGCGATCGTCTCTGCCCTCTTTGCCGCACTGGTGTGGCGTGCTTCGCGAATGCCTCGCACGCCTTGAGCGACAAAGCTGGACGGGCCGACACAAAAATGGCTCGGGTCTCGCACACCATCGCCAAATTGCGTTAAGGTCATGTTTTCACATTGAACCTCATGAACAAACCATGATCCTCGAAATCGCCGATATCCGCATCCAGCCAGGCCAGCAAGCGGCCTTCCAAAAAGCCATCGAACATGGCTTGAGCACCGTGGCCAGCAGGGCCAAGGGCTTTCGGGGTGCCAAGGTCAACCACGGCATTGAAAATCCTGAGCGCTATGTGCTGCAGATTTTCTGGGACACCCTGGAAGACCATACCGTGGGTTTCCGCGAATCTGCACTGTTCACCGAATGGCGTGCGATCGTGGGCCCCTTCTTTGCTGCGCCACCGCATGTGGAGCATTTCGAACTGGCTTACCAGTCCGCCTGAGCGCTTGACCTGAGGGCCTCAACGCGCCTCATGTCCCGCCACCAGCTTGGCCAGCAAACCGACAAACTGCTTTTGCTCAGCTGCACTCAAGGGTGTCAGGATGTGCGTTTGAACTTCGGCCACCGCAGATTGCATGTTCGCCAAGGCTTGCACGCCTTGGGGCGTGACCACCAGCAACTTGCGACGCCTGTCGGTGGCATGCGCTTGTCTGGCCACCCAGCCTTTGGCCTCCAAACGAGCGATCACGGAGCCGGATGTGGCGGGATCAAAAGCAACGCGTTTGGCCAAGGTGACCTGATCGATGTCCGGGGTATCGTGCAAGGCGTTCAGGATGGCAAATTGAACCGGCGTGATGTCGTAAGCCGCCAAATGTTCTGCAAAGATCGCCACGGCGATCTGCTGCGCACGACGAATCAGATGTCCGGGTGCCGCAGCCACATTAAAACGCTCAGTCATGCCTTGATTGCTCCTGTATTCGCTAGGGTTTTCACTGCCCGGCTCGCCACTGCCAGCCCCCTATAGTAAGCCCACGTACGAAAACTTCTTCACCCTGCCCTCCGCTGTTTCAGAAAGTCATTCATGAGTTTTGTATTTGAACCCACGCCTGTGGTCTCCTTGCCTGTTGTCGGCCAGGCCGAACGGTTTCCTGTCCACCGCATTTATTGCGTCGGTCGGAACTACGAAGAGCACGCCAAGGAAATGGGGTTCACGGGCCGCGAACCCCCATTCTTCTTCCTCAAACCCAATGACAGCCTCGTGGTGGTCGATGCCGGTCAAACCGGCACCATGGCCTATCCCAGCCTGACGCACAACCTGCACCATGAAGTTGAACTCGTGGTGGCCATCGGCCAAGGCGGGCGAAACATCAAAGCGGCCGATGCGGCCCAACACATCTACGGCTATGCCGTGGGTCTGGACATGACACGCCGCGACCTGCAAAACGAGATGAAAAAACAAGGCCGCCCCTGGTGCATCGGCAAAGCATTCGATCAATCCGCCCCCATTGGCCCCATCACGCGCAAAGCGCAAGCCGGCGATATCCACAACGCCGACATCAGCCTGCAGGTCAATGGCACTGACCGTCAGCGCAGCACCATCGCCAAATTGATCTGGAATGTGGCAGAAACCATCGAGCACCTGTCCTCGGCTTGGGCGCTTCAGCCAGGTGATCTGATCTTCACAGGCACGCCCGAAGGGGTCTCGGCGGTCGTCCAAGGAGACCGCCTGCAAGGGAACGTGGCGGGCCTGTGCAGCCTGAGCATAGACATCAAGTGATGCAAAAAAGTGCAAACCTCCATGTGAAACTGGTAGTTACCCGAATCAGCCGCCCCAATACTTGCAACATAATTCACATCGCGCCGTTTTCTGAGACCGCCCAGTGCGAACAATGACACCCCTTGCAAAATGCATTGGGTAAACACCAATTAACCGACCAACCGGTTGGTTTTATGATGAACTTTGAGACAAAACCTGAAGGAGTTCCCCGCATGAAACAACTGCTGAAACAAACCGCCCTCGTCGCCGGCATGCTGGCCGCGGGCGTGAGCGTGCAAGCCCAAACCGTCACCCTGAAAGTGCACCACTTCCTGGGCCCGCAATCGGTTCAACACACCACCATGATGGGTGATTGGTGCAAAAACATTGCCAAAGACTCCAACAACCGCTTGAAGTGCGACATTTTCCCCGCCATGCAATTGGGCGGCACACCAGTTCAGTTGTATGAACAGGTGCGTGATGGCGTGGTCGATGTGGCCTGGACACTGCAAGCCTATACGCCCAAACTGGCCAAGCTGGAAGTGTTTGAGCTGCCTTTCATGATGACCAACGCCGAGGCCACCAGCCGCGCCGCCTGGGACTTTGGGCAAAAGTACGCTCAGGACGACTTCAAGGATGTCAAGATGCTGGCCATCCATGTGCACGGCCCGGGCAACATCTATTCCAAGAGCAAAGCCGTGCAAACCATGGCCGACCTCAAGGGCATGAAAGTGCGCGCCCCGACACGTCAAGTCAACAAGATGGTCGCCATGATGGGTGCCACCCCTGTGGCCATGCCCGTGCCACAAGTGCCTGAAGCCCTGTCCAAAGGCGTGATCGATGGTGCCGTGATCCCTTACGAAGTGGCACCGGGCCTGAAGGTCAACGAACTGACCAACTTCACCGCCGAAACCGACCGCAGCTACAACGCGCTGTACACCACCGTGTTCGTGATGCCCATGAACAAGGCCAAGTACGACGCCTTGCCTGCCGATCTGAAAGCGATCATCGATAAGAACTCCGGCCGCGAGCTGTCTGCTTTCCTGGGCAAAACCCAGGCCGGTCAGGACGTGCCAAGCAAAAAAGTCTTTGAAGCTTCTGCCAACCAGAAAATCAGCATCATCCCCAAGACCGAACTCGAAAAGTGGAAAAAAGCCACCGACGCGCTGGACGATGCCTGGGTGGCTGAGATGACCGGCAAAGGCTTTGATGGCAAAGGCATGTTGCAATCGGCCACCGAGCTGATCAAGCAATACACCAAGTAATCGCACAGGCGATGACCGAAAGACAGCAGGGCCTGATGGCCCTGCTTTCAATTTGAGATTGAGTGGGCACACCATTTTGGTGCCGTCGAGCCCAGCGTATTTTTTTCATTTTCCGCCAAGCGGACCCCATCATGATGTTTTCAAATCCACTGGAGCGACTTGCCCGTCTCTGCAGCATATTGGGAGGGCTGGTCATGACCGGTCTGATGCTGATGACCTGTTACAGCCTGATCGGGCGCAACGTTTTCGACACCGCGTTGATCGGTGACTTTGAATTGACAGGCGTTGGTGCGGGTGCTGCGATCGCATTGTTCATGCCCTTGTGTCAACTCAAGCGTGAAAACATCATCGTGGACTTTTTCACGGCCAATCGCAGCGAAGCGTTCAACTTCCGACTCGACCGGCTGGGCGACCTGTTCATGGCCGTCATTTTCTTTTTGCTGGCCTGGCGTTGTGGCGCGGCCGCGATCAATGCCAAAGAAACCATGGGGGCGTCCATGCTCCTGGGCTTTCCTGACTGGATTGTGTTCACCAGCATGAGCATTCCCTTCGGGATCACCGCTTTCATCGCGGCCATGCAAGCACTCTCCAAATTTGACAACAACAATAAGGCTTCGTCATGACCCCGATCACTTTGGCTTTGCTGATTTTCGGCATCATGCTTTTGCTCATGGTGGTCCGCGTGCCAATCGCGGGGGCCATGTTCCTGGCCGGTACCGCCGGCTTCATTCTTCAGACCGGTGCAGCGCCGTATCTGAACTTCCTGAATAACCTTGCTTTTGCCCGGTTGGCCAACTACGACCTGTCGGTGATTCCGCTGTTCATCCTGATGGGCCACTTTGCCACGCAAGGCGGCATCAGCAAGGCCTTGTTCCAGTTTGCAGCTGCCGTCATGGGCCGCTTCAAAGGTGGTCTGGCCATGGGCGCGGTGCTCGCTTGCGGTGCGTTTGGCGCGATCTGCGGTTCGTCTGTCGCCACGGCGGCCACCATCACCGGTGTGGCCTTGCCTGAGATGAAACGCCACGGTTATTCGGGCCGGCTGGCCACGGGTACGCTGGCCGCTGGCGGCACGCTGGGCATCTTGATTCCGCCCTCCGTGCCATTGGTGATCTATGCCATCCTGACCGAGCAAAACATCGCCAAGCTATTTGCGGCAGCCATGATGCCAGGCATCATCGCCATGGTCGGTTACATGATCGCTATCGCCATTTACGTTCGCCTGGTTCCCGACCAAGCCCCCGACCTGGAAG
>JACCDR012511859.1_pt1 | contig 10605 bp, 9 predicted proteins | sample 7446431 | NCBI WGS metagenome assembly JACCDR01 (sample SAMN15323443, study PRJNA562643) | freshwater metagenome | isolation source: river surface water | place: USA:Blue River Watershed | collected 2017-08-17 | reverse complement strand
TGGAAGCGCAATTTCCCACGTTCCGTTTCGTCATCAGGTGGGGGGGGTACTGGAGTCAAAATCCTCGGGTTGCGTGGAACACCCCACGAACCCCTTACTTCGTCATTGGCCCTGTTGGCTTCCTCGACGGTCGCCGCGATGTCCGCTCGCAGTGCCTTGAGAATCTGCCGCCGGCCTTGCGGAGAACGCGACAAGTCGGCACTGGACTTCTGCGAAAACAGGAGATCCGTGTTTGAGTCGTTGCCCCCGATGGCTTTTAATCCTTGCCTGACTACTTCCGCATTCTGCGCAAAATATTCCTCGGAGTTCGCCAACTTTTCGACATCAACACGACTACCGAAAAACTGCGAAAGGTTAGCGAGATCAGTCCTTACATTAGCGCCCCAACCGGAATAGGTTTGACCGTCCTTCGATAGCATGATCATCCTGTCGATCTTAGGCAACAGGGCGCGCATCTCTTTTGCCTTTTCCATCGACTTCGTAACACTAGCAGCATCGGCTTCTGCAAAGGCTTTTGTCGCGGCTTTTTCACCTACTTGAATATTTGAAACGCGCGCCGCCCCGCTTGCTCTCTTTGTCAGGTCGCGCGAGTAAGCAACAGGGTCGAAATCCCATGCGTTCGTCAGCTGGTTGTATTTGTATTCATCCTTTGGCGCAGGCGCCTCGCGGAACGGGATTTGATCCGTAACCTTGAATTCTCCAGCCTCAGACGGGAACGCAAACCGTGGCCCTTGTGGCGTGGACACCTGTGTCGGCGCGTTGTATTTCTGTGGGCCGAATTGCGCCGTGAGCATCTTTCCAAACTCTTGCCTGTTTGTCTTGTAAGCGAGCCGCGCCGCATCCTGCTTTTCAGGAGGTAGGCTTGCAATGTAGTTTTCTGAATACTTGTTTAGCGCATCGTCCGTTTCCATCTCCTGCTGCAGCTTCCGCAGCCCCATTGCGCCCTGGATCTCGCCCATGCGGTTTTGCCGCGCGGAGTCCATGCGATCCCGGTACGTGCCCATCGCAGCGAAGCCGGCATTGCCGAGCGCAGGCCCAAGGTGCGGCCCGCGGTTCGCCAGCAGCCCGAGGCCGAGCGCGAGCAGGGAATCCATCCCGGCCTGTTTCCGGGCTTCGGGAGGCGGTTCCATCAACGCACGGTACTGTTCCAACAGGCGCGGATCAAACATCGGTTGCGGGATGTCCAGAGCCATCACTGTGCTCCTCTAATCAAAGCTAGCCTGCGCTGCAGTTCGGCCTCGAACGGATACGCCGCCTGCGGGATGTTGAGGTACGTCGGCTGATACGGCTGCACCGGGTTGAAGCCGTAAGGCGTGGCCGTCTCGGACCACAGATTCATTTGTTCATCTTCACCGCCGCCACCCACGCCACCGGTTGCCTGCCCGCCACCCATGCCGGAAGGCATCGACGGCAGTTTCTGCATTGCATTGCGCGTCGCATCCCATAGCGAACCGGTCGACTTAGCCGTGATGCCGGCGTAGGGATTGGCTTCGACAGGATAGGTGATTGCGCCAGACTCTTGTATTCCTGATGGCAACACAGACCCTTGCGCCGGCCCGATGTCCGAATAGATCAGTTCGTTCGCCATCGCCCCGCCAGCGCCACCAGCGCCGATGGCTTCAATACCGGCATACGGGTTCGCAACCGTGTACGTCATCGCACCGGAGGCTTGCAAGCCTGGCTCGAGGATCGACCCCTGCGCCGGGCCGATGGCACTTAGTTCGCTCCCCGCGGCGCCTGCCAGCGCCGGCCCGCCGAGCGTGGCGCCCAGGCCTCCGGCAAGGATCATGAAGCCTGGATTCATCAGGACATCATGCACCCAATCAATGCCATTCTTTGGCGTCTGGCGGAAGTATGGATCGGATACGCCCCAATCCTTCGCAAACGGGTTCAGCGTCACCGTGTCGAAGTTGCTCGTGTCCTTGCCCCACTGGCCTGTGTATTCAGGCTTTAGATATTCCTCCTGAATGTTGCCGCTGAGCCCTTGGTTGAAAAACCGTTCCCACCCTTCATTTGGCGCCACGAAGGCCGACGTGTCAGGCGTGTAGAAGGTAACGCTGCCGAGGTTGTTCTCAGTAGGCGTGCTAGTCAGGTCTCCGCCTTGGTATCCCCCTGTATCCAGCGACAGCGGCCGGTACATCGTCGTTGTGCCTTCCATGCCAGGAGTCAGCCCGGCCGCGGATTGCTTGGCTAGCAGGTCGTCCCACCAGGAAGGCGCCGCCGGCTGCGTGCCCCACTCCGGTGCCTGCGTCACACCGTCGATGATGTTTTGGTACGGGGGGGCAGGAAGCCCGCTATTGCCGAAGAAAGCCATGTCAGCCCCTTACTTTGGCGTCGAAAACCAATTCCACAGAGACTGCAACCCTGAGGATGCCGCCGGCAACTGCCCCAAGCCCCACAGGCCCGTAGCCGCAGCGCCTAGCCCAGTAGCCCACTTCGACGGGTCCGGTGCCGTCATCGACTGCGTTTGCCCTGGATTCATTCCGAGACTGCCTATGAACGCCTGCTGCGTCTTGAAAGGCCACTCGCGGCCCTGCATGAACTCGCCGTACTGCGCATCCCGTAGCGCCTGCTCTTGCCCGTACTGCAACTGCCCGGCGCCGAGCATCTGTTGTGCGTCCCAGTAGTCGGACTGCGCCATGCCCGGAGCGGCGCCGATTGCCGCCATCTGCCGCCCGCGTTCGTCGCCGTAGTTTTGGTAGCGCAGCGCGTTCGCCGAATCCGCCAGCGTTCGCGCCGCCGTCTGCTGCACCCCGGAATTACCGAAGCTGCCGCTGCCGTAACCAAGCTGCCCCATGCGCGCCTGTACGTCGTCGTTGGTGCGCCCGATCATCGCTTCTAGGTACGGGTTGCCCTGCAGGTAGCCGCCGCCGATGGTCTTGCCGAGTTCGCCCTGCGCTTGGCGCATCAGTGGGCTTCCCACCGTGGCCCGCTGCTGAATCATGTTGATTCCGGCGTTTTGGGTAGGATTCAGCCCGGCCACGCGTTGATTCGCGTCGTAAGGCGTGAATGGCGTATTGGCGATGCTCAACCCGCGCCCGGCCGCGGTCGCCATGTAGTCCTGCAGCCACTGCGGCAGCATCGTGCTGGTTGTCGTCGTCGCCATCGTCGTGCTCCTATTTCGCTGTTTCGATCCTGCTGCCCGAAGTGTTTCGCTGGTAGTGGAAGTCCAATGCCAGTAGCCTTGCGCTGCTATTGTAGGCGTCCGTGTTGCCGTTGCGGACTAACTCCCACACGATGCAAGCCGATACCGTGCATCCGGTCATCGCCAGGTCACCGAATGATGTCAGGTTGTGCTTCTCTGCTGTCGTCAGGTCGCCAACCGAGAGCGTTCCCGGTACATAGGCCGACATGGCAGGCACCACCGAATTGAGGTTGACCACGGCAAACCGCATCTGCCAATCAACGGCAAGCCCGCTAGGGTCCGCTACCGTCTTCGTCCAGTGAATGTGCGGCCGTACCGCCGTGCCCTCGGCCCAGGCGTGCGGCATCTGCGCCACTCCCGCGATGTGGTTAGCCAGGTTGCCGACGAAAAGCAACGTCCCCGGATACGTCGTGGTGTCGAAGCTGGCCGCATCCGCCGCTCCTAGCGGGTTGATGCCGGTCGCCTGAAAGCTGAGATCCTCCCACACATCCTGCCCGTTGATGGCCTGCGCGTGTTCGCGCAGCACGTCCGTAAGGCGCCAGTGCAGCCGCTCAAGGTACTGCGCCGTCGGCAGCGGATTGTTAGGCAGGCGCGGATCGACGCCGATTTTTGTGTCGAGGTTGATCATGGCTCGGAGGTTAGCTCTTTCAGGCTATGCCACTTGCCGTCATCGCCTAGAAACTCAATGTCCTTTGCGCTTACTGGCTTCTTGGTGAATATGTCGCCAGTGCTTTCGCGCTTGAATGTCTCCGGGTTGTGCTTCGTGCGCAGGACAACCGGCGTGCCTTCCTCCGGGGCGAACTGCCAAAGATTTTCAGGTGACTTGCCGAAGTACGCGCGCTTTTCCACGGTGCCGTCCGGCCACATGTCTTGATCCGTGAAGTCTCCCGGCTTGTGCGTCTTGAGTTTGCCTGATGCCAGAATGTCGCGCAGCCGTTCGTCGTTGGTTGCGTGATAGACGTAGCCCGGTTCGCCGAGCAAGCCTTGCTCCAGCCGCTTCGGCTGCACCATCATCGCCGGCCCGCCTTCCATGCGCACGATCTGGTCGGCTTCGGGTACGTCCCAGGTCGACCACGGCGGAAATTGCCGGCGCTGATCCATCGTCATGTCCATGCGCGCCTGCACGTTGCGCGCTTCGGTTTCGCCGGCTAGGCGACGGTACTGTTCGTTTATCAGCTCGTTCGTAATTGCGCGCCGTTGATCCTTGCTCAGTTTGTCCCATTCCAAGCCCTTCGCCTGCGCTAGTTCAGCAGAGCGTTGCATCGGCTTGAATGAATCATCAAGCAAAAATTGATCAGGACTCCCACCGCGCGCAAACCCTTCGCGCTGCTGTACGGCGTGTTGGAGTTCGTGAAGCGCGACGGTCTTCCGTTGCTTCGACGCATTCTGGAAGTTTTCGGCATCCGTAACCGGTTTCATGGTCACAACGCCTTGTCTTGCGTTGTAGCTTCCAAGCGAATCGCCGTACTCCGGCCCCAGCTTGAGCGCACCCATATCCGGATAGGACCGCGCTAGTTCCTTGTGTGGGAACACGTCAAGCGCGTTCGGGTAGCCCCACAACGTATCTTCTGTCAAAACTTTCTTGACTGGGACGGTGCTATCGTCAATCTCCGTGCGCCACTTCCCGTCGTTGCCCTTGTACCAAAGTGTCGCGTTCCATATCTCGTCCCGATCCGCGCCTTCCTTCGCCATCTTCTGCGCCGTGACCAACGCCTGCTTCTGCGCCTTGTTGGCACCCTTCACGCCTTTGAAGATGCCGAACAGGTTAAGCGCCAAGTCCTTCGTCTTATCGCTCACGCCTTCGCGGAACTGCCCCGGCGTCGGCCCCCCGGCCATAGCGTCGAGTTTCCCCGCCCGGTACAACGCAGACGTTCCGAGTTCGTCGGAGGTGGGGAACGGCGTGCCGAGCAGGCCGAGCACTTGAAGCATGCGCGCCCGCGGCTCACCCATTGCGCTGCCGCGTTGTTCCTCTCGTCTCGGAAAGTCCCATATTCCGCGGTTTAGGTCGCTGTAACCAACATCGAACAAACCAGTTTGTTTACCAGTTTGCGGCAAATTAGCACGGACAGTATCCGCTGCCTTAACCTGTTCCGGCGTAAGTTGCCCTGAAGATGGATCACCGGACAAGTATCTGGCTATAAGCGAATGTTTCAGATGCCTGATGTTTTCAGGCTTTCCGTAGTCCGTATTGGCAAACGCCGCTGCTTGTTTTGGCGTTACGTCAAACTGAGGATTGAAGTTGTTCTTACGCAACCATAGTCTGATAGCTTCGTTTTGTACGACGCTTTGTTGTTGCTGTGGCGTGTTTTTGCTGTACGGATTCAGGACGATCTTGCCGTCTTCCGCTGCCATGCCGGCAACGTTCGGATTGTCCTTAAAATACTTCTTCTCGCTGTCATACGGCCGACGCGTCTGATAGCCGTATGCTCCGCCTACAGTATCAAACAGGCCCATCAGTCCACCCCGTCTGCGGTCACGTCAGGCTGCAACCCGACAACCTCGAATGGCCCGGCCGTGTTGAACGCAAACCGATGCCACCGCGCCGAGCGCAGCACGTCGAAGCGTTGCTCCACCAGCGTAGTCGTTACGTCCGTCGTCAGGTTGTCGCCGCTGTCGTCCTTGTAATAATTCACCATCGTCGCCGACGTAGGCGCACTGGTGAAGCGCGGCCGCACCCGCGAGAGCATGGAATACTGCGAATCGTCGCCGTAGTCCCCGGTGACGATCTGTGCGCTAACGTTGGCCCCGTCCAGGGACTTCAGGATGTGCGCCGTGTCGAAGTACGCCGGCAGGCGGTTAGCGGCAAACCACAGCGGCGAGTCGTAGCTGATCGCCGGGATGTCCGAGTAGGCGGAATACAACGTCCCTAGCGTGGCGTAGGTCATCGCATCGGATACCCACTCTATCGCCGTCTCGACGCTCAACGTTACTGCGCCCCACTTGCCCGTCTTGTAGTTGTAGACGATGGCTTCGGTAAGCACGCCGCCGCTGGTTGTCGTTGGGTAAAACCACCAGACGTTTGCCTCGTAGCGGTCGTGTAGCCCCGTGATCATGTGTTTGTTCGTGCGGTCCAGGCGCCGGAAAAACCACTCACGCAGCGGCGCGCCGATACTCTGCGGGCGGCTACCGTCGAAGTTCCATATGTCATCATCACCGACGAATAGGTGCGCGGAGCCGATGTCCACCACGGACTCGTGCGACACGGTGCCGATCTCGCCGGGGATGCGTATCCACGCAAACACCGTCGGCGGCCCGACGTATCTTCCGACGAAAATGGCCTTGGCTTTGTACGCTGCGAAGTCGCTCCCAAGCGCACGCATCGCCAGAATCGGCCCAGGCGCATCCGTCAGCCGGCCCGTAGTGCATTGCGTCGCCACCGCAGGAGTCCAGGATGTTTCGTCCAGGATAGCCGAGCACCACCACCTGTCGGCTTGGTCTCCGAAGGTTGCCTCGTTGGTGCCGCCGAGCATGACGAAGTTGCTAGACGTGGCTATGGTATCGGCCTTCGGCCCGGTAACGTCCGCAAACACGTCCGTTGGGCTGCGTTGCAGCACATCGGCACCGCGGCCGTCGACCGCTAGCACCGAGTTACCGAACATCGCAAAGCGCCAGCGTCCCGCCGTGCCCACAGAGTAGTTGCTCGGCGATGACGGCGCCCCGCGGGTGCGCTCCGTCCATGCAGCCGATGCCCCCTCATACAACTTCACAGCCGTGCCCGCGATAAATCTGGATGTGCCGTCCAACTTCGTGAGCACAGCCGCGCCGCGGCAGGCTGCAGCTAGCGCCGCGTAGCCCGTCGAGCCACCCGTGGGCGCACCCCTAAAGCCCTTCACGCTCGGCACGACGTTAGTGACGGACGTCAACACGCCCGGCGTTGCCGGGTCGAGATCAGGCGCGAAGCCGAGGAAGGGAATCATCAGAAGTTACCGGAAACCAGTTTGTCCACGCTAGCTGTCCCGTTATCCACCACCGTGTTCGTGCATCCGTTGAATAGATTCCCTGTAACTATGTAGCTCGTATAAGTGCCCGCATTGATGCCAATTCCCGTCCACGTGTTGTTGCCTGATAGGTCCGCGTCGTCAGAGAAAAAGTTGTTCGTGATGTTGAACGCCGTGGCCGCGTTGTCATCGACTTGGATACCGTAGTGCGTCAACGCCGCATCAATCCCCCAGTTCGAGAAAATCGAGTTCGACACGTTGATTCGCGCGCAGCCGTTGATCAGTTGCATGGCATCCGCCGCCATGTTCACGATCTCGCCAGCGTTCCACACGATTCCGAATACGTCAGTTCCGTCCAGGACAAACCCGCGCGCTGCTGTTTCCTGAGAACTGGCCCAGCACCCAATGAATTTCGACCGGCGCAGTCCCGTCGCGTAAAAGCAGGTTACGCCACCACCGTCGCCGATGCAGTGCGTAAGGGTGTGCTCCTTCGGGCTTGTCCCCGACAGGGTGTTTGCGAATCGCCACGAATGTTGTCCCCCGAGGCAATAGACGGAATCGAACCGACATCCTTCCGTGCTGCTGCCGAGCACCACGCCGAATGTCGCGGCCGTCGTTCCGTTCATTACGATAATGACGTGCGAGAAATGCCAGTTCAAAGCGTATTCAAGGTAGACCCCGTACTTCTGAATCCGCAGAAACTCGCAGTCGCGGACGATGCAATCATTGACGCCTAGCGTCCCAGGTTGACTTCCAATCACGGCATACACGTCTTCGCATAACACCCGTTCTATCTTTACTCCTAGCGCCCCGGCCGTGTTGAGCCTGAATACAAACTCCGATGTATGCGTGTCCGCGCCCTTGGTTATCCGAAGGTTGCTAGTCTCGATCAGATCGCATGCCGCGTTGTTGAAGTCGAAGACAAGCGAAGACGTTCCGGACTTGATCAGCGTCGTGGCGTACATCCCGGCGCCCATGATGCGCACACCCTTGCCGGATATGGTCAGGTTGTTCGCCAGCCTATAGGACGCATCCGGAAGGATCACGGTCCCGCCACCAGCCGCCACCGCTGCGGTTATCGCCGCTTGAATCGCCGCCGTGTCATCGCCGCCCGATGACTTGACTATGGTGGCCCAGCTTGTCGTGTCTTGCAGGTCTTCGATTTCGCTTTTAGCGGTAGCGAAGTTAGCCCGCACGCTCGCCGTGGTCGGCCTGCCCTGGATCGGTTTTGTTGTGTCGATAGCCGATGTCATGCCCACACCTCTGCGGTTACGTCAGGCACGTCGGCCCAGTCATTCACGTAGGCACCGTCCCAGTGCGACGTATCATCGTCCCACACGCTCGCGCCAGCGTCCCATATCGTTTCTATGTAGGCGAAGGACTCGACAGAGGATGTCTGCGCCGCATAGCTTTCCGTGGCGCCGGCCGTAGGCGCAACCCACGTTTCCGTGGTGTCTGCAGCGACGCTAGTCCACACAGACATCGGCGCGCACCTGTAGCGGAGTGCCGGCCCAACGCTCGCGCTTGTCGTAGCGCAACAACTTCCCGATAGCCTCGTCGTATTGCGGCTTCCACCGCGCCAGCCCGCCGTCGTTGCCCGTGTAGTTCGCCACTTGCGCGAGCGTGCCGAACAGGTAGACGTCCGGGTAGTCCTGCAGGAGCCAGTTCGTCCCGGCCGTGACAATCGGATTCAACGCCGCGTAGTAGTCGATTTCGTAGGTGTAGGTTTGCCCCGGAGTCGGCCACACCTGAATCTGGCCACCTACCAGCGTGTAGTAATACGGCTCGCCGGTTTCCGTGCCCTTGTGGACCAGTTGCTGCGGAGTCAGGTACTCCAGGTTGAAGTTCGGCGAACCGTTGCGCTGTATACGCCGGATCTCGACGTGATCGGTGGGCAGCGTCAGGTATTCATCGGAGGTCGTAGTCGTCACCCGCGTTTCCATCTGGCGCACGCGCAGGTCGCGGTTTAACTGTGATTCGACCATGTAGACCATGTCCGGTATCACCGCCGTCAGGTCGCTACGGTGCGCCCACGCGGCAACAGACGCCAGGAGTCCTGAGTATGTGTCCAGTGCCATTACTTGCCTCCTAGCAGGCCACCGATGGCCTCGCCGTTGCGCTTGAGCAGTTCGATTAGCGCGTCGTCAAAGACGACGTAGTTGTGCGTCCCGGCGCCCGCGCCGCGCGATCCTGCGTCGAGGTAGCGGATGCCGGGAATGCTGGCTTGGCGCATCAGTTCGTTATGCCCTGTTGGCATTGCCACTTCTGCATTAAGGTCGCGGATAACTTCAGATCCTAGCGGCGCATATTTGCGCGCAAGCTCTGGCGTTTTGTGTGCGCGGCTAACTTGCGTATCCCCTACGTACCACGCGAACCCGCCATATTCCCCAGTGCCGAATTGACCGTTGTAGTCCTTCGGAACAGGCTTTACAGAAGCTACAGCCTGTTCACTCAGCGGCTTGTCCCAATCCAAAAAATGCTGCGGCCCGAGCGGGTCGGCTGCCTCGCGCGCCGCGTCAGGCCAGCGCAGGCGGGCTTCGTAGAGGTTCTGAAAACTAACGGGCTTGATGTTGTCCAGTCCGATATTCCTCAACTCTTGCGCAACATCCTTTGTTATGTATTTGTTCTTTTCCCAACTGTCCACGAACTTCTTTGGGGTTTTCCCCAAATCCATAACCATCCTATCAAACGCGTCAGAAGCCTCCGACGACAATCCTGTCGGTTTTTCTATGTTCCAGTATTTTTCAAGCCTTCCGACGTTCGTAAGTTTTGCGTAATTTTTCGCGACCTCCGGAGACTCAGCCAGATACGCCCCATGCCCGTAAGCCTGCGCGCCCTCTCCGGTGCCGATCTTCGACAGGTCGAACTTGCTGAACTTATGCGGACTGCCGTGGTACAGCGGCTCAATCGCGCCGAGCAACCCAAGCGCCGTGTTCGCCATCTTGTTGCGCATGCCCTCGCGGAACTCGCCCTGTGTCGGCCCGCCTGCCATCGCGTCGAGCAACCCCGCCCGGTACATCGCGGAGGTCTGCATCTCATCGCTACCGGGCAGCGGTTCGCCGAGCAGGCTCAGCAGTTGCCCGAAACTGCGCGCAGGCACCGCACCGCGGCCGGATAGCCGTGGCGTGCCCGCCATCACGTCAGAGTAGCCGGAGTCGAACAGTCCCATTACGCCGCCATCGCCACGGGTTGCGGGTTGCCTAGCATGTCGTCAAGCTCACGCACCCACACGTCTGCGTATTCGCAGGCTTCGCGGCCTGGGAACCACGGCCCGCCGAGGGTGTAGTGGATAGCCGAGAGTTCAGACACCGGAACCGATGTAGTGTATTCGCCCGCGAGCCAGTTCCATACCTTCGAGATACTGCCGACGTTATGCGCCCACTCCATACGGTGCAGCGCAGCCGGCAGCATGGTATTGATGCGCTCCGGCGTAAGGTTTCTGCACGCCTGCCTGTGCCCGTTGAACAGCATCAGGCTAGACCAATTCTTGCGCGGGTAGACGTGCTGTACGGCGCCGTCCAT
>JACCDR011779667.1_pt1 | contig 10605 bp, 8 predicted proteins | sample 7446431 | NCBI WGS metagenome assembly JACCDR01 (sample SAMN15323443, study PRJNA562643) | freshwater metagenome | isolation source: river surface water | place: USA:Blue River Watershed | collected 2017-08-17 | reverse complement strand
GCAGGGAGACCCGAGTCCTCGAATCCAGGCGCTCCAGCGCCCGCCTGTGCCCCCTCAGGGGCTATTCCGCCCTGAGCCTCCGGAGGAGGCTGCGGGGCGAACACTTCAGCCAGTGCAACCTCAAGGGGCTTGCCCGCAAGGCGAGCCTTGATGACAGCGGCCAGGGCCTGAACGGGCATCGTCGGGTCCATGCCCGAAGCTGCCATCTGAGGGATGGACTGAGCCAGGCCGGCGAGGGCCTGGATACCAGCATCACGCAGATGCTCGGTGTCGATCTTCTGCGTCTCCTCCCCTACGTTGATGGGGATCGGAGAGTTCCGCATCATGGTGTCCTTGGACAGAGCCCCGGCACCATTCAGCTGAAGCAGGAGGATCAGGCTGCGGTTGGCGTCAAGGCCAGCCGCATAGCCGTACTCGACCTCAACCGAGAAGTCTTCCCTGATGGCCTTCTTCGGGTTGTAGCGGATCTCGTAGGGAGTTCCCTCGGTGACACCACGAGTGGACTTCTCCATGTCGCCGAAGAGGGCGACGTCCAGGCGCATGCACTTGTTCAGTGCAGCCTGGAGGGCATCCTTGACCACGTTCTGGCCAACGGCCAGCTGGGCGTCCCAACCGCCCATCAGCTCCTGGATGCCACGACCGGTGATGACAGAGGCGTCCACAGCGCCCGTGAGGGCCTGCGGGTTGGCACTGCCGTGCATCTCCTGGCGGAGAGATTCGACAGCTCCGAACGCCTGCTGCGGCATGTCCAGCCGCACACGGCCGACACCCTGCGGCCCGGCCTGCGTGCGGAGAATCGCACCAGGACCAGTGGGCACATCGGCAACGTCCGGGGGAACGACCCACGGAGCGTTGACGGCCTGGTCGACCCCGGACATCAGGTTGATCTGCAGCTGGTGTCGGGCCAGCTGCACCCACACGATGTCGTCGTAGTTTCCCCGGACGGTCTGCTCGTCCAGGTAAGGCAGCTTCGCCGCCACGTACATGCACTCAGGAATCGGGTTCTCGAACTCGTCCAGAACCGTGTTACCCACACCGGGGAGATAGCACACGGTGCGCTTGCCCGAGTCGTACTTGACCACCTCGACCGTGCCATCGGTCGAGACGACGTCATGGTTCTTGGCGATGTCACGAAGGTGCGGGTAGTCGGCGCACAGGCTGAACCAGTCGCGCCGGTAGACTACCGCCACCTCACGGGTGCGGCCTTCCATGTCCCAGACGGGGAAGACCCCCACCGGGGACTGAACCCGGATCTTCGGAGTGTTGTCCGAGAAGGACGGGTAGACCTGATACACCATCATGCCGAAGGTGCCAAGGTTGTCAGCCGCGGTCACGTTCTTCGTGACCAGCCGGCTGGCATGAACGTACCCGTTGCAGATCTTCGTGCGAGTATCGGCACGCCTCTTGGAAGCTTCACTCACTCCATCAGGAGTGCAGTTGATGGAGGGCATCTGCCCGAGGACGGCAGCGTAGCTCTTCGCTGCTTCGTCAATGGTGTTGGCAACGACAGGCTCAGGCCAGTCGCCCGAGAACAGCCCCTCGGCCACCTCGTTGAACTTGCCCCGTCGGATGTTCTGAAGCTGGAACATCTTCCGGATGCGCTCAGCATCCCGCATCTTCAGGGCTTCGACCCGCTTAGGGATCAGGTCATCCATCGTTACCCTTCAGAGAAATACCCAGCGGGAATCACTGCCTGCCGGTTGCGCTGAGCTTGCGTCAGGAAGCTCGTGCGCACGTGGGTCTGTTGACGCTGCGCGCCTTCACCGATGTAGTTCCGGGCTCGCAGCTCGGCGAACCAGAGGGCCATCGGCCCGTCCTGGCGCAGCTGCCGGCCCAGCTTGCCCGGCTGCCACGCAACCAGCTGGGAGACGAGTGCCTGAACTCCGGCGTTGCTGTGCTTATCGGGGAGCCAGATGATGTTGTCTTTGTTGTGCTCCTCGCGGCCTCCCTCCTGAATCTTGCGGAGGGAGCCGAACAGAGACGCCATAGAGGCGACGCCGAAGTCAGGATCCTGCTTGTTCCTGCTGGTGTAATGCGAGGCGATCGGGATACCCCGCTCGCGGCAGTACTGCATGATGGTCTGGTCGTTGATGATCCAGGACGCATAGGCGTTCTGCTCGATCACCCACTCCTTGACGCCATACTGAGGAGTGAGAGCAGCGATCTGCTGGGCGTACCACGCTGGAGTTGTGTGATTCGCCATGAAGCAGTTGAGGACGTAACGATGCTTGGTTGCACGATCGACTGCGTAGAGCAGGATGAAAGCTTCTCCAGTGCCCGCAGGATCGATGCTTCCAATGACGTGCATTCCTTCGGCTCCCCGCTTGGGGTGGCCGAAGGCTCCAGCGATGAGAGGTCCGGGCTTTCGCTGTCCATTGACGCTCCCATTCACGCACTTGGGGTGGAAGACCGTGTCCTCTGCAATCTCGGCCTGCTGGTAAACCAGCGCCCAAGACTTCTCGTCCAGGCCGCTGCGAACCTCTTCCAGGGCGGGACCGTCCCATGCGGGGTAGGTCCCGTTCTCGTCGGGTTCTCCAGGGTCTTCCTCGTCCATGGCCTGCGTGGAGCGCGGCCATAGAGTGACGTAGTCCTCAGGCTTGTCGGCGAACTCCAGGACGGCCGGCTGAGCCAAATACGTCCAATTGCTCTTGCCGCCGGAGAAGTTGTCAGGGTTACGCAGCTCGGAGTACAGATCGATGGACGCGACGCGCGTCCCCACGACAATGATCTTCCCGTTCTTGACGCGGGAGCCGACTTCCTTGCGGAGCCAGACGATCTGCTTCTCATGGTTGGAAGCGTTGTCCAGGGTGATCGCATCATCCACGATGATGAGATCCGCTCGGGTACCGTAGATCTGACCACCGATCCCCAGGGCCTGGACCGTGGGGTCCTTGGCCGCAGCGTCGGCCGCGTCCGCACCCTTGCCCGCCACGTAGATAGCGAAGGCCGTCCAGGCGCCTTCGCTGCCCTTGAAACTGGGGATACCGTCCTTGCCCACTGGCGCGTACGCCGCCTGCAGCTCGGAATAGGCCGGGTTGGTCAGCATCTGCTTGATGGAGTACAGAAGAGACTGCGCGAACTCGCGCGTCTTGCTGACCACCTTTACCCGGACGTTCGGGTTCATGCAGATCCGGTACACCACGTATTCCGTGGTGACCACCGTGGACTTGCTGTGGTACGGAGGAGTGTTGATGAGCAGACGGAGCGGGTTACCCCGCTCGTAGCGGACACTCGGGTGCAAGTCTTCAGGATCACGTCCCTCAAGGACGTCGATCCACATGCGCTGGTGCGGGTAGGTGTCACGCCCGAGGAACCGCTTGCGCCATTCCTCGAACCCGATGTTCGCAGCGGACTCATCACGACCACCGGCCTTGGCCCGCTCGAACCGGTCGCGAGCCTCGTCCACCTTGCGGGTCCACTCGGCGTCAGATGCACGGTAGTTCTCGTAGGTCTTACGGGAACGACCGGCCGCCTTGCAGGCGTCCTCCACCTTGAGCCCCTGGCCGATCTTGGCCAGAATGATGGCCTTGGCCTCATCGACCGAGAGGCCACCATTGCGCGGCATTAAGGAGTCAGCTCCATGTAGACGTCATTCGAAGAGTTGGACAGCGAGCCGACAGCGATGCTGGACGGCAGGTCCGTCTGGGAGTTCACAGCCGCGCTCGTGCGAGGTGCGGCGCTGAACACGTCCCCGGTGGTGATCGTGTTCCCCAGCAGCAGGGGCACCGTGGCCCCTGTGACCACCAGTACGGCAGCCGCGTAGAGCTGCCCCACGGTGAGCGCGTACGAGGCCGTCAGCGCCTTCGTGAACTTCCCGCTGGTGGAATTGAACAGAGCCGTGTCACTGGCATGTGACGCCACAAGGGTCAGATCCCCATTGCCGGCCACGCTATAGAGCCCCATGCGGCACAGCGTGGGCGTGGCCGCAGCCGCGGTGCTCGTGGTGTAGGCGGTGATGTTCGCCGCCGTGAACGCACGGTCAGCCGTGAAGTAGCTGAGTCGCAGCGTTCCGGAGGACATGGAGACACCGGTCCGCGCTTCACGGCGCGGATAGCTGCTCACTCCGGAGGCCAACCTGAAGTTGGCCATGAAGGCATTCAGCTCGGCGACCTTGGCGGCAAGGTCCGTGATGTCGGCCTGCGCGTGGGCGTGGCTGGCAGTCGCATACACGCCGCTGTGGTTGTGAGCGGACGTGGCATAAGTGCCGTCGTGGTTGTGCGCAGCAGTGGCGTAGGTACCGTTGTGGTTGTGACCAGAAGCCGCATAGGCCGAGTCGTGATTGTGGGACACGGGCGAGTAAACGCCCGTGTGGTTGTGGTCAGAGGCGGCCTTGCCGTCCAATGCAGCCTGCGTGGCTGTGGAGATCGGCAGCCCCGTCTTGGCCACCCAGGTCTTGTCGCCCTGGTACACCTGGGCGGAAGTGCCGGCAGTGACGGGCGGCTCGTAGGAGCCGCCGCCCACACCTTCAAGGGCGTCTTCCAGTTCCGCCTGCGTGACGAAGTCCCCGAGATCGGGAATCCCCGGAGCGGGGATGTCCACGATCTGAAGCGTAGGCTGCGAGACGATCCGCTCCTGCTTGCCGCTGATCGTCAGACGGAAGTTCAGGCCGTTGGGCAGGTAGATGGTCTCGTTGTCACCCAGCGAATGCGGCAGCGTGATGGCCGCGCTCAGCGCGGCATTCGAGTACGCTGTCGCAGCTACATCGTGGTCCCAGTCGTAGACGGCGGTGAGAGTAAGCGATTGGGTGTTGTTACGGATCAGTACTGCGCCCACTACGCTCCCTCATACCACTTGTTGTTCCAGAACGTGAAGCTGTAGACAAGACCGCTGGCGAGCGTCTTGTCCGCTCCGGTCGAGGTCTGGATATTGCTGTTGTTGGCGATCGTCACATCCGAGTCGCCCAGCACTCGGATGGTCTGGCCGACCGTTGCACCAAGAAAGTTCGTTATCGTGGTGGCCGACGCGTACGCCGTCAGCACGACCAGGCTGGTACCGGTGACATCGGGAGTGGTGGTACCACTCGCAGGACGGACCGGTTGCGGGGAATGCAGGGGACCGGACCCCAGGAAGGTGTTGGTGCTGAACCCGGCAGTGCCGTAGTCCGAGGCGCGACACGCCTCATAGGAGTTCTTGAAGTCAACGGCGCCGTTGTTCGCGGTGTCGTTGAAGCAGTACCGCCACAGCCGGCCGTCAAGGCGCGGCGCGATGCATCCGACGAAGGTGTTGCCCGCCCCCGACGCCTGGTAGGCGTCGTAGGTGTTGGTGGTGGAGCCGTTGTCCTGGGACTTGCAGCCGACGAACTGACCTCGGCTGCCCGAGATGATCCAGCCGTGACCGTTGTTGCGGTCGGACCGAGCACCGAGGAACTGGTTGAGGTTCCCGGTGACTCGAATGCCGACGTCGCTGATCTCGAACGCGCCGCCGACCACCCAGTTGTTGGCGCCGCCGATGTGCAGCGCGGCCAGGTACATGTTGGAATCCGTGACCGGATCCCCGAAGGCCGTGGAAGCCGTGGACTCGACGTGATCCAGGTGGCAATCGGTGGCGTCCACCCGGACGGCGCCGGTCGCAGACGCCCGCGACCTGGTGAGCAGAGCGTTGACGACCATGATGCTCGACAGCCGGGTCGAAGGACCCGCCACCACCCAGATCCCCTCGTCGGCGGTGTTGGTCACGCCGACCTTCTGAATCTGAGACCACTTGGCATTGCGGAAGCGGATGCCGCCCGTGCCGGCGTTCGAGGCGTAGGCGCCACGAATGCCCAGCCCCAGGATGCACATTCCGTCCTGGGCAGCGTCTGGGGTATCGATGACCCAACCGCTCGACGTTCCCGGGGGGGCCTCCAGCACGGCGCCCACGCGGGCACCGCTGGCCAGGTACGGCTGTACGCCGCCCCAGGACCTCAGGGTGACCCGAGAGCGCATCACCAGGTTGACGGCCCGGTACCAGCCGTCAGGCAGGACGACAGCGCCGCCACCGGCCGTGTAGGCGTCGTCAATGGCCGCCTGGATCGTGGCCGTGCAATCAGTGGAACGGTCGCCCACCGCGCCGAAGTCGCGCACGTCCAGCCACACCGGACGTGGCACCACCGAAGCAACGGTGGTGCTGTCCGGGTATCGGGCCAGAGAGATGGGAGCAGCTGTGACCAGCTCCTCCAGGACCACCTTCTGTCGGTAGTCCCTCTGCACCTGGACCCTCTTGGTGACCGTCTGCCCGTTTGACAGGTAGAGGTCGATCTCGCGGTCACCGTTGCTCAGATAGACGACGGTGTTGTCACCGAGGGCGTACGGATAGGTGACCGGCAGTGTCAGCCCGGGGTCGGTGTAGACCGACGTGGGGGAATCGTTGAGTTCGAGATCACGAGCAGCAGTGATCGAGACCTGCTGCCCCTGATTCTGGACAAGAACAGCACCCAAGAGTTACCCCAAGCCGACGAGGATTCCAGCGCTCGTGTTGCCGTTCACGTTCGCGCTGTTGTAGGAGGAGGTCAGAGTCGTCTGACCGGTGGTCGTGAAGCTCATGAACCGCTGGTTCGGAGCGCTCAGCCCGAAGTTGTGGACGTAAGGGCTGGCGCCGGTCAGGCCGTTGCGGGCCAGGCCGGCGACCGTGGAGCCGTTCAGGAGAATGGCCACCAGGTAAGTGCCAGCGGTGGCGCTGTACGGAGTGGTGAAGCTCAGCGTCTTGTCGCCCGTGGAGGTGAGCGAAGAGCCGACGTCCGCCGATACGGCCAGCTGGGAGAAGCTGGTGTTGTAGAGCCCCACCCAGTTCTGATCGGTGCCCGGCGTCACAGCTGCGGTGGTGACGCACAGCTTGACGTTGCTGAGGGTTGTGGCCTCGTGCACGTACAGCCGGACGAACCAGACCACCCCGCCGGTCAGGCTGGTGGTCTGAGTGCAAGTGGAAGGATCTGCATGGGAGAGGGCCTTCAGTGAGTGAAGGTCCGCGACCGGGCGCTTCAGCGGGAACGCCGCGCCCGAAGAGGGCAGGACGTACAGCGCGCCGTTGGTGCCATAGATGCAGGGCCCATTGCCCTGCTGAGCGGGTGCAGTGGCATTGGCCAGCTTCAGGGCTGGGCCAATGTCCAGCAGGCCGTTAGCGGCCCGCTTAGCCCTCGTGGTGGCATCGTTCGTGCCATCGCCCCATTGGATCTCACCGGTACTTTTCACAATCCGGTAAGTGGGCTTGGCGTTGCCGTAGCCGATGATGGCGTAGTTCGTGTCGGCCGGGATCGTCAGATCCGGAGCCGGTGGGCCGGCATAGGTGACCTTGCCGAGAACGGACTGGTAGGCAGTGGCGGCAGAGGTAGCCGCCGAACTGGAGGTGTTGAACCGCCAGTCCTTGCCGCCCTGGGCGTTGAAGTAGATGACCGCCTTGATGCGGCTCAGCCGAGTCTCGGCGAACAGCTGCGTGATCCAGTCCGCCTTGCTGCGACCGGCCACGCCATCGATACAGCCCGTCTCTCCGACATGGATATCCATGCTGGCGTTCAGCGCGTCCAGCCGGTCATACATCGGCTGGTACGTCTGGTAAGGCGTCATCCACCCGGTGTCCGGGTTGGTGCGGTAGTTGTTGTAGCTGTCCAGCCCCAGGAGATCCACCCAGGAATCTCCGGGGTAGTACGCCTCCATGGCGGTGCCGCCGACGTCCTCCCCGTTCGGGCAGAACATCATCTTGACCGTGGCGTCGGCAGCCTTGACCTTGGCGTGGATGTACTTCCACGCCGCGATGTACTCGGCTACCGCGGTGATGCCCTTGTTGGTCCCCGCGTAGCCCATCGACCACGGGTACCAGTTGCCGTTCATCTCGTGGCCCCACCGGACGATGACCTGTCCGGGGTAGGCGGCGAAGCCGGCCACCATCTGATTGATGTGCGTGTCGAACGCACCAGAAGTGATGGCCGTCATGGAGACGGCACCAGAGGTCTTCTTCGGCTCCCAGCAGACGTTCAGTGTGCGGGGAGTGGTGGCATCAGCGAAGTCGTCCCATTCCCACTGGTGACCACTGGGAGATGCGGGCCGGTACCCGGCCCAGGTGGTGTCGAAGGAGCAGAAGATCCCCGCCATGGGGATCTCCACACCGAGCAGGTTCTCCGCAGCATGGAACTCGCGGTTGATGTTGTTGGTGTTCGGGCTGCTGGGAGTGCTCGGCGGGACGAACATGCCGAACGTCGCACGCTGCGAGAGCGCAACCCCCGTGTCAGTGCTGGCAGGCATTTACGTCCCAGAGATGATGGTGGCGGTTCCGTCCGAACCGATGAAGACCGAATGACCGCTCATGGAGAACTGGCGAGTCCCGGAGAGGGGCAGAGCCGGAGCATCCCCGTTGGCCAGGTCGAGAACCGAGCGGGTCTCGCCCGTGGCGATGGACTTCACCTCGCCGGCAGAGTTGACGAAGCCGGCTCCACCGGATCGGGTGAAGAAGGTGATGCCGTCCTCCGGCGCACCCGGAGGAACGGGGACGGAGGTAAGGGTCACCCCGTCGGTGACGTAGTCCACGGTGGGAGCGTCGTCCGAGCCGGAAGCTCGGGGAACGTCCACGGTCTGTGGGTCACGCCTCTGGACCTGGACGCGCTCCCTGAAGGTCTCGCCATCCGACACACGAGAGATCTCGATGCGGATGTCGGCCTCTTCGCAGTAGAACCGCGCTTCGGAGTTGAAGCTGACGGGGAGCGACTGCGGACCGGTCAGGTTCGGATTGGTGAAGAGAGGCACGCTGGTGCCGAACTGCATGTCGGTTACGGCGACCAGCGTGACCCGTTGCCCATTAGGGCGAATGATTACAGCGCCCACGGGCTAATCCTTACTTGGCGGTCCAGCCGGTGTTCCCCGGCTGGACGTAGCGGTCGATGATGGTCTGAGCCCAAGCCACGAGGTCTTCAACTCTCTGCCCGGAGGGCTGATGCGAGCACCAAAGTTCAAGGTTCTCAATGCGGTTGTCATCCCGTACGCCGTTCTTGTGGTGCACGTTTTCGCCCGAAAGTAGTGCGCGGCCGAGATGTTGCTCCATCACATGACGGTGCTCGCTCACGCGACGGCCATTGAGGCTGAGGATCACGTAGCCGTTTTCGAGCCAGCGGCCACCTTCACCAGGTCGAGACCGGTTCCGAATCGGGCCCCCCGGTCGACCAGTCTTTCGCACTCGCTGGTAATGCCCCTCGCACCAGCCGCGAGTCCTGGCGGGCCGCTGGCACTCGGTGGCTTCGCAGATGAGCCCGCGAGCGGGCCGGCGTTCGCCAATATCAGCCGGACCGGCGCTACCCGTCCGCTCGACACGCTTGCGATGCGGACGACACATGTCGTGCGTCCAATAGCGCGTTCGATCACATCCCTCAATGGAGCAGGGGGCTGACTTTTGGCTCCCGCTCTGTCCGGGGTCTCCGGTGCGATACCACCGCATGTAATGATTGCGACAGAAGCCACGAGAACTCGGCGCGGAATCACAAGCAACAACAGAGCATGTGCTCGTTGTTACTCCGCTCATTTTGCCGTCCACCCCGTGTTCGAGCTTCCAGAAGTCTTCACGTACAGAGTGGTGGACGCGCCACCGTCGTCACGCAGGTAAATGGTCCGGACGGGGGCCGTCACCACGCCCTCCGGGGAGCCAGTGCCGGTCCGGACCAGCTGCTTCAGGAACTCAAGGTCAGCCAGTGCGGCCAGGCGATCCGGCCGCAGGTCGACCGGCTGAGTCTGGTTACCCTGCACGGTTACCCGGAAGGTGCCCAGAGCAGTGCCGTCCTCCTGCGTAAAGGTGAGCTTTCGCTCCCCGTTCGCCAGGTAGATCGTGGTGTCAGCGGTCAGCAGGTAAGGAAGGGTCAGCGCGTTAGTAGCGCCGTTCAGGTGCGAGGACGACGCATACACCGCAACGGTGGCGTCATCCTCGTGGGTCTTGGCAGCGGTCAGCTTCACGCGCTGACCGTTGAGCTTGACGGAAACAGCTCCCATTACGGGGACTCCTATGGATTCTTCTGGTGATGGAGTGCTCCCCCGAATGGGGGATGCAGCCAGCCGAGAGGCGTGGTTGCGTGGGTTGCATGCGACTACAAGCAGCTGCTGCCGGCCTGGCCGGCGTGCTGGTGGGTGCCGTCCTGTCGGCCCCCGTTGGGGCCGATGCGGCGATCGGGGATCCGATCATTCAGGGGCAGGTGAACAAGAGCTGGGGTCCGACGGTCCTGGACCAGGAGGACGACCCGCGCGATGGCGGGCCGATCCTGGTCGTGAGACATGGGTTTGAGGCGGACCACGCGTACGCGGAAGACCTGACCGCCACGAGGGCGGACTTCGCGTCCACCACTCTGAAGAACGTTCGCTTCAGGCCGACGAACGCGGCCACTCACCCGAAGAGCGGTCAGAAGGGTGAGCTGTTCATGGACCGCTCAGGACGTCTGTGGCTCTGTAGGAGCGGCACCTGGTGGGTGCAGCTCGGCTAGCAGCACGGCCAGGCGAGGGTGAATTAGGAGCCAGTTCAGCCCGTGTTCGATGACGACCATCTCAGCCCCTAGCCTTGAAGACCGCATGGTTCCACGTCGGCCTCACCTTCGGCCAACGCTGAGCGCAGTCCGCACGGTTGGTCAGCCAGTTGTCGGAGTTGTTCATCAGGTTGGTGTTG
>JACCDR010888946.1_pt1 | contig 10605 bp, 9 predicted proteins | sample 7446431 | NCBI WGS metagenome assembly JACCDR01 (sample SAMN15323443, study PRJNA562643) | freshwater metagenome | isolation source: river surface water | place: USA:Blue River Watershed | collected 2017-08-17 | reverse complement strand
TCAAGGGGGGGTTATTTGGACAGACAATACGCTCGTAGAGGTTCTATATGGTGGCCTCAACGACTTATGGGGCTCATGTTTTTGTGCGAAGGCCGATGGAGATACCTGTGATAATCCGTCCTGTACTAACGTAAATAATCACGATTTTGGGTGCGCGATTCAGGCTTTCGTTCCCTATCCTCCGCTAGCTGGTCTACCTAATGTCGATTCTATGCAGATGAATGTCTACTACGATGATCCTCCAGATAATACTGCTACACCCACCAGAACAGCTACCAACACGCCTACTAGCACTCCGACGAATACTTTCACCAATACTCCTACACGTACACCAACAACTCAATTTACCAATACTCAAACGGCTACCGCTACGCCGACGCCGCCGACTGGATTTTGTTGTGGCGACTGTGACGCGAATGGAACGGTATCTATAGGAGAGTTGCAAACCTGTACGAATATGTACCAGGGGACTCCGGGCTCTTGTAATGCTTGCGATTGCGATAGAAACGGAACAATAAGCGAGGCAGAAAATAATCAAGCGGGTGCAAATTTTTCAGATGGGTGTGGAGCGAATACGAGAACACCTACACCGACTACGACACCTACGGGTGGGGATAATAAATTTGCTAATGGATGTTATGTAGGTACAAATACGTATAGACATATCAAAGTGGGTTTTGAACCTAATATATTGTTCATTAAATCAGCGGATACTAAAATTCCATCCGTTCAAACCTTCTACAATCGTGGAGCTACGGTTTTCGCAACTGAGGTATCAACTGCGCCAGTTGCCTGCGGTAAATATGCTTATACTACAGGTCGCTACGAGACGGGAATTATTTGTGATCTCGATTCTCAGGGTTTTTGGCTACCAGGTTTTTCAAGTACCACAAACATCAATTTAGGGGTCAGTGAATCCGCTTATTACACTAATACCACGGGAGAAAGATATTGCTGGTGGGCCTTCGAAGAGGGGGGTGGTGCTGAAGACGTAAGAATTCGATTAGACTTAGTTGAAAATGGCGCAGATGAACTACCAACTCCTACTTCAATTTTTGACGCCTATATGCTAAGAAGAGTGTTTATACGTAGTCAAAAAGATGGAAGCGTTTTAGTTGAAGGTATCGCGGAGGCCAATTTTAGAACTCCTGTAGGTACTCAAACTAATACACCGACTAGGACGCCGACAGCGCCGCCGGGGGGAACTTATACTTTTACACCTACTAATACAGGAACCCTACCAACTCGGACATATACCCCGACCCCAACCGTGTATTATGAAGGATCATATTGTAGTACGAGCATGACCGGAGATTGTAATGGAGATGGCGCTGTTACTTTTGAAGAGGTTAATAAATGTCGAGATATTTTCTCGGCGGCACTTTCCCTATCCGAATGTACGGCCTGTGATGGTAATGCAGATACCTCTGTTTCTATAGGTGAATTACAGCAATCTATTGCATCAATGTTGTGTATTCGAAAAGATACTGGATTGCTGGCGGAATCTGGTAGAACTTTGAAAAATTTACTCGCATCTTTTGGGTTTTACTCAACAATAGCCGGATTAGACGAAGATAAGACTAATTATATTCTAAAATCAGAAAGCGATGTTGTGGCTACAGCGGAAACAGGAACCGATTTCGTAGTCCTACAATTTTTACAGCAAGACCCGCGAGCAACACAAACACCTTCTATCACTCCAGTTCCACCGGGAATCGTCGCTGGTAGCTATATCGGGGATGGTGGTCAGGTTAAAGTCGTAGACTTTTCCGATGAAAGTTCAAAGTGTACCGATGCACCTCAATTTGTTTACCTAACTTCAAATGATACACGCGGGGGACGATTCGCAAGTTTTCCATCTTCCGATAAGGACGATCCGTATGCTTTCTTTGGTTCACTGAAGACTTTTTTCGTTGGCCCTTATAAATCTACTAATTCGGACATCGTTGGTATTCGAGAAAATCTATTTACCCAAGAAGAGTATAGTTTCGTTGTAAATAAAGATTCTAACCAATTTGGCATAACATATTATTGGTTTGTAATTTGTGGGATGGAAGAAATTTTACAACAAAGTACTCGAACCCCGACCCCTACATCTGCGGTTCCTACGGCTACTAAAACCTTTACTAGAACACCTACTAAAACCCAAACACCAGTGAATACCGCGACCGCTACATATACGCCCACCGTACCTCCGACGCCTACCTTCGGGACGGATAAGGTGAGTGCTAAAATTTTAGGCATTAAATCGAGTTCTGTTAAATTCAGTGAGATCGCTCCTAAAGATTTAGACAAATAAGCATAAATATGGTATATTGAGGTACATACTATGAGAAAGTTTTTCGTATTTTTAGTATTCATGTTGGTCCCGGTGGGCGTTTTTAGCCAGACGCAAAAATTGAGTAACGTCCCCTTGGAGGGGGCTCATTCCAATATAACAGCGACATTTTATGACATAGACGGAAACAAGGTCGGTCCATATAATGTGGAATATTGGGTGAATGACGTTCGGACGGGCGAAGTTTTGATTTCCAAGAGAACACCTCAGAGGGTAAAAACGGCCTCTCCCACCCCTACGGCTATTGGGGCCAGTCCTACGCCAACATTCGGATTTAATTCTAGTGTCGTTTTTGAATTGAATACCTGTGCGTCTAGGATGCTCACAACTAACCAAGATAAGGAAGCTAAACGGCTTAATGTTACCTTCCAATATGCTAGTGGGAAAACGGGGACGGCTCAGGCGGAATGGAATGTGGAACAGATGCCCAATCTAAATGTTGTGTCTATTCCCTCTCCGGGGGCCGCGACACCTGAATGCGTTAACGTAGTCGCCCCCACTCCAACTCCAACTGCGACGCCGGAATCATAGTATGAAGCTGTTGGAAGCCCTAAACGATTACTACCTTGAGTTGGTTTTAGGTTTTCTAACAGTTTTAACTGGTATCGTAGCTAAGTTTTCTGACATCCGAAAAATACTCTCGAATGTTTGGGCGTGGGTCAATATGTTCGTGGGCGGCGCGAATATTGTCATGGAGACCCTACGAGAGCATTCTAAACTTTTAGAATCGATAAAATATGAACTCTCCTACAATAGCGGAAAATCAACCAAAGATTTCGTTCGGCAGCTATATGATCTAGTCTACCTAAACGACCTTCGCCAAAAGCATATTTTTAGCCTCTGGCCGGTGGGCCTATACGAATGTGAGCCTAAAGAGGGCCGGTGTATCTGGGTAAATGATACTCTCGCTAAAATGTTCGGCCTAGAAAAAGAGGCGATGTTAGAGCATGGCTGGCTTGCCGCCGTCGATGATTCAGAGAGGGATCGGGTTTTTAAGGAATGGAAATATGCGATAGAACAAGACATTCCTTATTCTTGGACTTATACTATAGTCAATCAAAAAACCATGAATGTCGCCAAATTTAGAACTACGGTAGCACCTCTCAGAACGCCCGATGGAAGGGTTTTGGTCTATTATGGAACAGTCGAACAAATTAGTAGCGAAGTATCTACAAAAATACCCACATCTGCAAATTTTCAGTGAGAAAACCGATAAGGAAATCCTACGCGCATTGCTCGTAGGAGAGGCCGTAGGAGAGCCGGAAGAGGGGATTAGGGCTATCTGTCATGTTGTCCTCAATCGCGTCGCTAGAGCGAAGCTAGGGCTCATTTTCGGGTGGTCTAAAACGATTGCGGGAGCCTGTCTGATGCCTCACCAATTCTCGTGCTTCTATTCGGATTTTAAGTTAAGAGAAAAAGACATCCTCACCGCGCTAGAGGGGAACCGATCATCTTTCGGGGACAAACTAGGTCTGATAATCGATATTATAGACGAACTACTAGATCACGATCGGCACGACATCACTGATGGGGCTGACCATTATTTCAACCCCAAAATAGTGATGCCATCGTGGGCCGCGAAAATGCGCTTCACTAAACGCATCGGCGGGCACGATTTTTACGACTCCCTTAAATCGTAGGGATTTTTTTAGGAAGATTCTCTAAGATCAAATTTTCCCCGACGAGATATTCTTCCATAGATTTCGGACATCGGAGACCCCAAACCGACATCGTAATCGCTTCGGGCACCTTTTCAGAGGGGCACATAAATACGTAGTCAAATTTTGCCGCTTCAGACATCGTAGTCTCGTCTTTAGTCGAGATACATAGAAATAGGGAATATTCCCGGTCTGGACGAACGTGAACCCCTTTACTATGTAGAGAAAAAATGTAGAACGGGTGATTCTTTCCCCTCCGTGCAGTGTAAATTTTCACTCGCCCCTGGAGGTCTGGACGCTTCGAAAAGATATAACTAGATAGGTAAGTTCGGACATTCATATCAGCCCTCTACGATGACTCCGTTTTCAATGTGCAAAATATAATCAACCGAATCGATGATGTTATCTTGGTGGCAGACGAAAAGCATTTTCTCGTAGTGACCCATTTCCATAGATTTACGTAGAATATTCATGTAGGTATCGAGGTATTCGCGGCTAATATGCCCAATAGCTTCGTCCCGACACAAAGTTCCACCACCCACATTCAATATGCGGCTTGAGGCGACGAAGAATCCATTTCTAAGACATTCCGCGATGATAGCCAATTCGCCGCCCGAAACTTTTTCCTGATACTTGCCAGACCAAGTATTCAACATGATAGGGTTGAAGTTTTCCTTAGTGCCAGAATTACTCTTATTCGCCTTCTCGGTCGGAATCGTAACCTGCCACTTGCCGTTTTCGAAATTTAGAAGAAGATCGTTCGTGACATCAATAATTAGGGGCGCGATGGATTCGATTACCTGACGTTTCGTTTTTGAGACCGCCTCAATGAATTGATCGATAACCTGACGCTGAGACTTAACTTTCTCATGAGCCTCTATCGCTTTAATATTGTACTCATACTCCGAGATCAGGAATTCCTTATCCTTAATCGCATTCGTATAGGGGGCTAGACTGGCCGTAAGGTTGGCGACGCGACTCTCAAGGTTTTCGATCCTAGCGTTCAGCTCGGTATTGTCGAAATAGGGAATCTCGCCAAAAGTTCTGACCTTTTTACAAAAATCAGAAAAAAGTTCTGCGGGATTCTTGAGATTAGCGAACGCCTCTAGTTGGATTCTTGTACTCGTAGAGAGCGTACACTTCTTGCAGATGTCGAGGTTAAGATCAACCCCTTCTAGGCCCGCAATCATCGCCTGTATCTGTTTCTCTTGCTTCAAATATGACGAAAGCATTACCTCATACTTATTATATTCCGTCTGACACTTAGACCAATAAGAAAATTGCTGGTTGGACCGATCGTTTCTCTCTTGCTTGGCCTTAGCTAAATTTTCAGATAGGTCCATCTCGTCTAGCACGTCGAGACTTTTTTGATCCAAGGATTGTTTCAATTCGGCCAATTCTTCCTTGGCGATACGTAGTTTTTCCTTCAATCCCTCTAGTGTGTCCTGTGTGCTAACTTCCGTAGTTTTCAGCTTGGAGAGGTCAGACTTCCCGATAGAAATCAGCTTGTCTAACTTATAAGTATTCATGAGGCTGGAGAAGGTACTATGCTGGTCCGTCTTGGATAGACCGAAAAAACCTCCGGGGTTATTCTGAGACGAACACCGCGAAGCGACAATTAGCTCTAGCGAGGGAAAAATCTCTTTAATAGCCTTATCATATTCCCGAGGCCCCGGACCCGCGATGGATGCGCCATCGACTTTTAGATAGCACTCTGGCGTCTTACCGGGCCTACCGCGAATAATCGACTCAACCTTCGTTCCATGTACGAGATATTCTACCGACACCATACCATCATCGGTAAAGTGGTTTTGGACCGGACTATCATAGTACAGGAGTGAGCGTTTTAACGGAATAGAAAAAAGCGTCTCAAGTAGGTGTGTTTTACCCGAACCATTTGCGCCGGTTATACCGATTATACCGTCTGGAATTTCTGAAAAATTTAGGACCGCCTTTTTGAACGGGCCGTAATTCTGTACTTCAACTCGGTTGATTATCATATTTAATATCCAAACTTTTACAAGGCTTTTTAAGATAAGATCGTCTACAACATGGGCATTTTAGACTTTTGATATGCTTATTAAGTTTAAGGTAAGGTACGCGAGCGTCGTTACAGACTTTAGCGAAATCTCCACGGGGGCGCAAATTCGTGACCCAATTTCTAGCATCCAGCCATTCGGAATATAGGATGGCTCGATTATGTTTACGTCTGATAATCCCTAAATCTTCTAGGGCGACGTAAATTACGGATAACCACAGGAGTCTATTCGGATCAGTTGTCGTTTGGGTAAAAAGTTCCTCAATACTCGGATCGTAGTCTATCGTGAGGCCGTCAATCTCACTCCAATAATCACTAGAAGAGGAATCTATGTTCTTGAAAATATTGTTCATCTAAAGTCTTTCTAACGCTGAAGTGTAGTATTCTTGGAGGTTGTCATCTGATCCGAGATTGTCCAAGAGCATCACATCCATATCTAGCGATCCAAAAGTGAAAGTCTCGTTTTTCTTCTCACAGTATGACTCAATTTTGACCCCGTGTAGTATTGCGCCTAACGACATCGGTTTATATAAGATTTCAGAAACCGGGACCGCCGAACATGGAATATGTAGAGGTTTTTTTACTTTTACCGACAGAAGTGTGTTATCGTCAGAAGAAATAGGATCGACTTTCAAAGATTCCCAATTTGAACCATTCCACACGCCAGATGCCCGAGCGTGCTTCCATTTTTGGATTTTAATTCGGCGGGGGTTTTTGCCTACCTCATAAATAGTCACTCCACCATCTTCCGGTTCTTCATCAATACTAACCGGGAATAGGGAGCCCACATAACTAACTTTGTCGGATACAATCTGATGCTTATGGATATGACCGAAAATACCCATCAAAATATTGGGGTTATCGAATAGTTCTATGGGGATCACTAGGTCTCGGGGCGAATCTACGATGAAACCACTAGATTTCACGCCTCGTATCGGCTGATGCCCAAAAACGATGACATTCTCCATATCTCCGATAAATTTTTCAATAGATAGAATCGCTGCGGCATTCAGTTCGGTCTTAGACCCATTCATCATGGGATCATAGCTACGCACCGGACTCCACGGTAAAAAAACAAGATTGTAGGTGACAGAGTTGACCTCAATCTGTTTACAGTAGACGCCCGCTTCGAAGGCATAGACGTTATCGATATAAGAAAAGATGCTAATCTGAAGACTCGCATCATGGTTGCCGCGACAGATGACGACGGGCGCGATACGGCTACATTGCTTAAAAAAATCAAACAAGGTATTTAATTCCATCGGGGTATATTTATGGGGGGAGTCTAAGCCAGCTAGGTCTCCACCCGCATAAATTAGGTCTGGTTTTTCCTGTTGAAAAACAGAGATCGCATCGTTAAGACACGACCTCTGTAGGTGTTCGATTTTATGTCCCGACTGGTAGTGAATGTCGGAAATCGCCGCAATTTTCACGTATCACCTAATTAGAAAGTTGAATGAATTCACCGTCTTGAAGCACGAAGCAGTTGATAGGAAGCGTTCGGATAATCGGATACGAATATCCCTTCGGCACCTCCACTTCCTTCGTGGTAAAATATTGCTGGTTCCCGAGAACCCCAACCAAAGAACCCTTCTTCAAAAGATGTAGCTTATACTCAATACCTCCGACGACGCGGACGGAATGATAGGTTGAATAAGTCTTACCGCTCTTGACGTTCAGTTCCTTAGTCGCAATACGTAGTTGTACGTCAGTTTCGGAGCCCTTCGGAATAATAGGCTCAGACTCTAGTTGCCCAACGACTAGGTGAAAATTCATTACAGGTTCTCACCGGGCGACAATTCAGCCGCCCGAGCCTCAACTTCCTGACGAATCATGTCTTTCTGGGAATCAGAAATCTTGTTGCTAGCGAGAATCTTCGACTTAACGACTTCAAGGTTGGCCTTGGTCTGGCAGACGGCGATAGCCTTGCGCGCCTGAACCATGTATTCGGAAGCCTCTGAGTTATTGGCTTTAGTTTCCGCCGCAGTCTCAGCCTTAGTTTCCTGCGGGGCTGACTGAGTTTCCTGAACCGGCATTCCTTCGATCATGATGTCCGCATTCAACGACATACACAAGTGAACGACGGTCTTTTCGACGGCATCCAAATAGCCCGGAAGAACCAACTTCAGTTCGGCGTCGCTAAATCGTTCCCGAGTATCCGCGAGAATAGTTTCCGACACGAGAGCGTAGGTTTCCTTGAAAAAATTGAGATAGGCTTCCTTCGAGATTCTGACCTTATTTCCATAAGAACGTCCCGACGAGTTTTGCGCCCCACGAGAATACGAAGAACCAGAACTCTTGCCCGAGAACCCAGAATTACCTGCGGGCTTCTTTTGGTAATTAGGATTATCGAAGGTCACAGTCTTCTCTTCAGGGTTCTTAGTAGAATCCTTAATCCAAGCCTTGACCGACTTACCATTGACGTTGTTGAAGCGTTCCAGACAGTCATCCCCGAACGAAAAACACTTGGTTTCTACTCCGTCGATAACTCCGGTGAACGTGATGAACTTGAGACCCGACTTGCTGGACACTACCTGCGGCGTATCCTGCTGCGGAATCGTAATCGGACTTTGTGGTGCTGGCATGATATTTTTTCCTCCTGTATCTGCCAAATTTTTGATATACCCACACTATAACGAATTCGGGGCCGATGTCAAGCCCCTACGTACACTTTTCCCCGGCGAGGGGACTCACGGCTAATGAGACCCCCTATTGGGGATTATATGCTACTTACTAATCCCCTACGGTCAATCTAGGTAGATTGCCCTTCGGGGTGTTCGGGGCCGCACTCACTTCGTTCGTTTGGCTCCTCACCAGGAATCTTCAGCGACCTTGAATACCCTCAGGGTCTTCACTCGTTCGTCTTCGACTCACGAGCCGGTCGCTTCGCTTCCTGTTACAAGAAAAAACACTACGCCCGAAAAAAGATACACCTCTGCATACTCAACGATGGATTATTTTTTCCCATCAATGAGTTTACGGCAAAAAAATCGCGGATTGATAATCCTAACAAGGAGGCCTCCTAGTAGGGTCAATCCGGGCCGTATATTTCCCGAGTATGGATTAACTTGCTTGTCGCGCTGGTGGTGAGTAACACTACATACGAACTAGGCTGTTTTATCAACCTCTTTATGTTCGTAGGATTTTTCGAACCGAATCCCCTCGCTAACCCGAATCTCTTAGTATTCGTTTCCCTCAATGGTTTTAAGCATCCATCGGTCCAAGGGGTCTGTCGTGTTAAACAAAAACCAAATATCCTCCTAACGCTACCTACCAGGTGATCCTTTTGGGGCCTGGCTCCATCCATACTCACTGTTTTATTCGAGCACTAGGGAATTCCACCCCGCCTTTCGGCGACTCACGGAGACAGTGTTATCCAACTCCGCTCAGAGTAATTAGTGAGGACGAATTCAGTCGAAACTTCTTTCGCCCCCGTCAAGTTGCCAGATCATCGCAAACCGATTGCTCCCTGGCAACTCTCAAATTGTATAATCACCTTAGCACGCCGACGCGAACGGTGTCAAGTCCCGCTGGCGATTCTTTTCACTTTTTTTTGTGAGTGCCGGGGGTTGACGCGCCGCCGCGATGGCGCTATAAAATGTTTGGCCGCCGCTACTCAGTGGTTGGGAGTGACCCACATACGCCGCTATTGATCTTTTAGTTCTTGTTCTACAATACGGCGTGGGTGGGAGTTGGTTCGATTCCTTCCGGCGGATTTTTATATTTATCAGAAAGGGAGAGAAAAAACATAATGCGTCGAAACCAAGAACCGTTTAGCCCATATAAAGATTTCTATCAGCTAGAACAAGTATTAGCCAATTTAGGTATCGCACAAAATATATCTTATAACAATATGTGTGATATTCATGCTCACTTTTTAGGCGTCTATTCAACCTATTCACGCCCCCATTATCACAATATTGAGCATATTGCATATTGTTTGCATAAATTGGAAAATTTCCACGAATGGAGTTATTTAGCCTCAGACGATTTTAATATACCTGAGGTAAATCTAGCTTTGCGGTGGCACGATTTTTGCTATTATGGTGAGAATCCTGAAATAGCTAGTTCTCTATGTCTGATAAATACTTTTTCTCAATACTGTAAAAATGAATCTTCTTTATATTCTCTACTTAGGTCGGCTGGCAGTATTCTTCATACTACTCATAAAGATAAAACGGCTAGAACTCTAGAAGATCAGATAACCTCCGACATAGACCTATTAATTTTTGCGGAACCAAACGAAATTTATGATTCCTATGCTAAAAAAATTCGCCTTGAATATTCTCATATAAGCGACGAAAAATTCTATCCGAACAGATTGAAATTTCTTGAGTCTATGTTATCTAGGAGTCAAATTTTTGATACAGCGAATCATATTTGCGAAGATCGAGCTAGAAAAAATATGAATAGAGAAATGGAGTTGATAAAGAAGGATAAAATCAAATAGGTGAAAATATATGGAAAATATTGAATTTCATCCGGCATCAAAATTGGTTTATTCGTATAAACAATTTATAGATTACTGTACTGGTCTAGGTGATGATTGGCGGGAACCCAAATTGTCAGAG
>JACCDR010473376.1_pt1 | contig 10607 bp, 5 predicted proteins | sample 7446431 | NCBI WGS metagenome assembly JACCDR01 (sample SAMN15323443, study PRJNA562643) | freshwater metagenome | isolation source: river surface water | place: USA:Blue River Watershed | collected 2017-08-17 | reverse complement strand
TATCCGATGATGCCATCTGATATAGGATGTATGCGAAGAGATCGGTTTCGTCCATTTGATCTTACAACACTGCGATTCAACTTTCACTCGCCAACCTTCGTTGTCTCATGTTCATCGTATTCATCGTGCTCACTGCACTCGCTATGATGCAGTCCAACAAAAGAAGGTAAGCTATCGTTCTGTCGATTGTGTGTCATGGTTACTGTTGTTCATATTCGTCAACTCACATTGTCTCGTCAACTCACATTGTCTAGTAAACGCTTGAAACCTCTGAGAACTCATGTTGCGAGATCGCCGATTGCTCACTACATACCAGTGTCGCTGATGTTTGGATCGGTCGAGTGGTATCGCTATCATCATTATGAAATGAGTGTTCATGTTATGACGTTAGACACCTGAGATTCAACTTTCGCTCCATCGACTCCGCAGTTGAACTCACAAAAGGACCTATCACTCTATGACTGCAGCATGATCTTCTATATCTTTGCCATGGCGATGGCAAGTGTACATCACAACGTGCGTGTTGGTGTTTGATCTATAATACGTGTAGTATTGTAGCGATGCTCGAGTACAGTTGCGTATATCGCAGTGAGTTGCGTTGTTGAGTCTGCCTTTGATCATCACGTACGAACGAGCGCATCGGATCATATCTTGTATCTGTCTATGTATGTAGCGATCGTCGTTCATGTTGACTTAGATGATCGTGATTCAACTTTGACTACGAGGTATGAGTTGCTTCATAGCATCGTCGTCGTGAGCGATCGTCATATGATCAATCATCACACAAAACAATTGCCTATCCATCAAAGATGGAGAGGCGTTGTTGTGAGTGGGCGAGTTATGGATTGGGTATCCGTCCTCTGAATTGATCTGCGCATGATTCGCACAAACCATGCTCGTAGTAGTTATCGCTGTACCATGATACAGTGTGCCAGTACTTACCGTGACACAGTGAGATTCTGCAATAACCACCCTTAAGACGACGACTGTACTCGCATTTCTCGTCTCCGATACTAGCAACTAATATTGATAAGTCGAAATAGCGATAACCAGGAGGTGATCGTTGGGGTCCGCTCATTGTTACATTTAGAGCCCGCAGATTCAACTTGTTAACATACCCACTCACTGATCTTCGCTAGCTCGTTCTCACACAAAACAGAGAGTCTAGTCAGGTCTATAGCAGTCATGTGTTGCTCTTTATCTCTGTTTGCAGTTGATCACTGTGAACATCGCACAACACTACACCATACGATACTAGCATACCTTGCCTAGTTCTAGTGTAATGATGGGTCGTCGCAACAGCAGGACAACCAACATAGCGGCAGTAACGATGCACTCCGACTTTGCCGCAGTAGTATATGAACGCATATGGTTGTAGCTCTTGTATGATCATCATCATGACGTGATCTTGTTCAGCCATCGCGGTTATACTTTAAGCCACCCCAATTCAACTTTCACTCACTCCCTCGTTGTCCACACCATGATCTCATCAAGCGATCATGACAAAACAAGTGCCTATCTACATTAGTAGATAGGCGTTGTTGTGAACTTAGCAACCTAGTCGCCTGCGATGATACTCATCAAGATGCAGCTCGCAGAGATCGAGCGATCGCTCGTTGCGTGTTGCTGATTCGCATCGGTATCTAGGACAATCGGCGATATAACACGGTACTTCGTCAACTGGTTGATGTAATGTTGCATACTGTTGATTTAGTTCAGCTATGTGTGCAATTACGTAGTCGCATTGTGTAGTTATGTAGTTATGTTGAGATGATGGTGATCCGCTCATTGTTACATTTAGAACGTGCAGATTCAACTTTCATCACCTTACCCACTGTCGTACCATAGTCTAGTCGAGCAACATTGGTAAAAACGAGCGCCTATCTACGTTAGTAGAGAGGCGTTGTTGTGAGAGTGAGTTATGGCTGATCGTGAGGATAGTTGTCCGTGGTTCTCATGTTAGATAACATGGCCGAGTGCTTGATGCACACAACATAAATCACAGGTCCACTAGCGTGATCCTTGCAAGATATCTTGCAATAACCACGATCGTCACACATGTCAACGCAGCATAGATCCGCTGACGACGGTATTGACATCTCAACATCGTATCCCATGAGGTTCCTAAACACATACATGACAGTAGGTCTTCTTGCTTCCATTTTGATATCTTTAAAGCTCGCAGATTCAGCTTTTCCCTCGCCAACCGTCGTTGTCTCACTCACTCGTTCACATGCAAAAACGATTACCCCACCTACATACGTAAGTGGGGCTGTCGTTAGAGTGGTGAGTTATGGATGGTCGTGGGGATATCCATCCGTGAGTCTCATGATAATGAACTGGTTCAAGTGTTCATAACAGACCACATGTACAGGCACATCAGGAACATTACAAGAGATCTCACTGAAGACACGGTTATCGCACATATCCACGCAACGCAAATCTCGTGCTGGTGACGATATCTGTGGTGTGTTGATAGCGTGTCCTATGAAGTCTTTGTACACTTGCATAATAGATGATTTGTTCGCTTCCATCTTGATACCTTTAGACCACCGCAATTCAACTTTCACTCGCCAACCATCGTTGTCTCGCTCACTCGCCGACCTTCGTCATCTCACTGATCTACACTGTCTCACCGATCTTCGCTGTCTCGCTACGTGTGCACAAAAACAATTGCCATTCTACGTTAGTAGAAGGGCGTTGTTGAGAGTAAGTGAGTTAACGACTATGGAGTTCAGCTTCTCGGTGTTCACGGAACACACCGAAGCATTCATCGCAGAGATCGCAGATCAACTTATGTTGTCGCACTTCGCATTTCACTGTGGTAAACTGCTGGTTGTTACAATCGTGTATACCACATTCGCTTGATGACTTTGAGCTTATACTGAAGTCAACGTGTTTGCGATGTCGTATGAACTCTGCTAACGTTGGTTTACCATCCCATTGCACTTCCATGCCATGATTGTACCATCTTCGTATAGTTCCATCCCAGTGTGTTTCCATCGTGTGATCGTTATGCTTTTAGAGTCAGTAGATCCAACTTTGATACGATGCATCGCGATGGTCATCAGCTATGCGAGTGTAACAAAAAGGCCAACTGATCTAGTTCGCCAACGTAAGTCGACTCACTCTCAGTCGCCGTGACCTTCAGTACGTATCTGATTGGCGGTATCTTCACCAGGTATATCATCTTCTGTTCGTTCGACATCCAACGCATCATCAGCGAATGTACTTTCAGCATCCTCATCTTCTTCTGGTTCGTCATCCATCTCATCTGCGAGGTCTTCATTACGTTCATCGCGATGTTCATCTCTACGAGTGCCGTATATCAGTGACCAGTTGAAGATGTCGTGCTGAGCTAACATGTCTTCTGACTTGATCACTTCGCTCACGATGAACGTGATGAACTTGTGTCTCAGCAGCTCAGTAGACTTGTCGTTCTGATTCCATATTGACAAACACAACATTGCGAACAACTGTAGCGAGTACTCAAAACACTTGACTGGCTTCTTCTCAGTCTGAGCCAACGCTATCTTACTCAGAGTATCAGTTGGTATCTCTGGTAGTCGTTTATCAAGATCGTGATAGTCCTTCTGTGTGAAACCCTCATCAGCGAGGAACCGTGTTATATCAACAGCTGGTTTAGCAGTTGCATAGTAGTATCGCAGTCGGTTGTACGCTATGATCAGTGTCTGTATGTGCGTTGTGATGTTGAGTATGATGTTGTCATACTTGTGTTCTGGTTCGCGTGGTATGTATTCACCACTTATGACGCGTGAGATGACTTGTTTCTCTATAGTACCCAGCGCCATCAATAGGCGCACCTCAACCTTAGTCTTATTCGCCAGGTCTAGTATGATGTTGTAGTCAAATGCGAACTTGCTATCACGTTCGCGCTCGTCAACTTTCATTGACTCGCTATCGCTGTCACGTTTGCTGACTTCTGTTGACTTGCGTTCACTCACGCCCCGTTGATTATCAGCTTCTAGTTCTCGTTTGAACACGTAGTACTCTTTCAAGTACTGATTGAAGTATGTTATCGATCGCTCGCCAGCGATGAACCCGCAGTTCTTACACTTGGGTATGACTGATTGATCGTACTCATGGGCTTCTTTTGTCTTGGGACATCGTATCTCGAACATGATGAAGAAGTTGTCCATGACGTCAAGTTGCATGAGTGCAGATCGTACTTTCTCCTCGTTGAGCGCGTTTGTTTGCGACTTACGAACACCGCAGATTGAGCACTTGTAATCAACGATGTCGTTTGTAAACGCCTTACCTGCATTGATCAGCGATGCGATGTTCCGTAGTGATGTCTCGAACGTACCTTCAGCTGAAGCAGTCGTTGAAGTAGCTGTTGATGAGGTCGCTATCAGTATCGACCAGTTGTGCGCGATGCCATTCTCATCGAACAGATCGTAGAGCGGTATATCTCTGTACACGTATGCTCTGTTGATCGGACCTGGTACGTGATGTGATGGTTGTATGTTCATCATCGTCTTGTATGTTAAGTATACGAGCTCACACTTGCGGAACTTGTCATAGTCGTTGAATTCATCGTTGTGCTTGTCGGACACCTTCGATGTCACTTCACCAGTCTTCGTTTTACCGATGGTCGTATTCTCGAACACTGATTCTAGATAAGACTCATGTTTGATCTTGTTGATGAACAGCTCGAACGAAGCTAGCACGTAATCAGAATAGATCGCTTTCATACGTTCATGTAGCTCCTTGATTGACTTGATCGACGACACATCGAACGTCTTCAACGCGTAGAATGATCCATTCAGTTTAGGCAGTCGTGGATAGACTAGTGACTTGTATACGTTACTCATCTTCTCTAGCTTATCAACAGGCGCACCATATACCTTGCTGATAGATGATTCTAGTGTTGAGTCCTTCGCTAAGAACCCAGTCTGTAAGCTCTTGTGCATAGAGTACAAGTACACGTATACTGCATCGTTGAGAAACCATGACTGTGTCTTCACCGGTAGTTGTTCAGCAGTTACCTTCATAGGCGCATCATTGAATAGCTTGTATGCATCGACGATCTTGTGTTTGATGACATCGCGAGTCATGTTAGGTATAGCTTGTATCACGATGTTCTTTGATAGCATGACGATCTCAATGACATGCTGTACTAGCTTCGCAGCATCTTTCCCACCAGTGAAGTTGCGAAACTCGATCTTGTCAGGGTTCTTAAGTATGAGACGAATGATGTATGCGAACGCGTATATGGTTATGTACAACTGACTCTTCGATCGAGCTTCTTCAGCAGTGTTCATCTTCGACTTCATAATGAGACGTTCCATCTCATACATCGGACCATAGCACACGTTACGAATGGTAGTGATCACGTCTTTCGCATTGCTGATGTTGGTGAACTTGAGATGCTTGTTTACGATCATAGCTATCTCCCTCCACATGTTGTCTCGCAACTCTTCATCCATCGTAACTGTCTCATCGAGTTCCACATCGACGGATAAGCTGTCTATTGATGTTAACAACTCACCACATACTAGACACATCCGACTACCTGCTTTCACTGTTTGCGAGATGAAGCGATTGAGCTTCTCCTGTATCTGTTTAGTACTCTTGCGATCAAGCTCCATTCGTGTCAAGTAGTATGTGTGCGGGCACATGATCTCAAAGTTGCATAGCTTGCATTCTATGTACTTCATATCGTTCTTACCAACGTTCGCTTCAGGTAGATGTTTGAAGAACGTGATCAGCGTATCGAATGTCCTCTGTACATCAACATCCATCTTCGCTTTGACGAACTCCTTATATGATTGGATATGTGGGCACTTGTTGTTAGAGAACGCTGTTGTGTAGTTGTCTTTGCGGGTCTTCTCTGTTTCCACTATCTTACGCTCACTCGCAGTCAGCAACTCTAGTATCTTAGTTGATGTCGCCATGATAGATGGATCGTCTCTTAGCTTATCATCTATCGCTTGTCGTCGCTGCGATCCGAACTTCTGTTCAATCAATGCTAGGTATGTGTTCAGTTTGCTCTTCTCAGTGAGCTCTCGTAACTTGAACTCAGCGTAGAACTCATTGCGAGCGTTGAGTGCTCGTTTCTCAGCTAACATGTTATCGATCTCTGTATCTAGACTTGCTAGCCCATCAGCTAGGTTGTTCTTACCATCTGTCTTATCGTTTGCGATGATCGCCTTCATATCATATCGTGCGAACACGCTGAATAGACCAGCGTGGAACATCTGCATCGTTGCAGCGTCTCTGTTCTTCGTGTAAATGGTACCACTGTACACTCCATCCAACAGTTGAGACAACTGCTGATCTGGTGTCACTTCGCTGAACATAGAACTAACATCCACTGACTTAGCGAATAGCTGAGATGCTGTTTGTGAAGGTATCGTTTGTGAGGATATCGTTTGTGAGGGTGTCGCTTGTGAAGGCGCTGTTGGTAGTTGTGGTTTGCTCGCTTGCGAGTACAGTGAGTTCAATTGTGCATTGACATACAGTTGGTCGTATGCTCTTTCATTATGTAGAATGAACACGAGTTGATCAAACACATAGCTCAGGTTAGCCAGTGTGTTCTCATCGAACATCAACATGCGCATATCAGTAGTCGGTATCGCAGTGTTGATGATATCATCGGGACATCGTTGTGATAGTGATTCTAGCGAGAAACTACCAGAAGTGAGCAATCGTAACGTGTCATCGTTCGTACTACTAGTAGTAGTTGCTCTCATACTCGCGCTGCATATTGATGTTAACTTGATACCTACAACTATAGCTTGCTCACCGACTGGCATTAGGTATTTCGACTTATCTAGACGCTCACAAATCACGCGTCCATCAAAAAAGACTGTCAACGCGTGTGGGGGTAACTCCTTCACCTGTTCTATCTTCTTCATTTGCTTCTTCGCAAACACACCACCTGTCTTACGCTCACTCGCTGCACTGCGTTTGTCCGCTGACTCGCTGTCAACCTTTATGCGCTCGCTGGAACTCGCTATGTTAGGTATGATTGGTACTATGTAACCACTCGTCTTCGGATACTGATTCACCAAGTATACCATCGTGCGTAACAACAACTCAGCTAGACCTGGTTTAGCTATCATCTTAGATAGCTTGACATCTTGCGATATCAGATTGCTGAAGCTCATAGCTGTCGTGAACAGTGTCTCTTTGCTCACTTTGGATAGCATGTTACGGATGATAGCTGTGCGTTCTTCTTCATCGAGTATATCCAACTTGAACTTCTGATCGCTGAGTACGTTGATGTTGAACATCTCATCGTTGCCCTTCGTTGGCATGCTATCATCAGGTGTTACATCAGATGATGGACTCTTATCTGATGTACTCTTGGTTGTTGTACTCTTAGCTGTTGTGTCCTTAGCTGTTGTACTCTTGGTTGTTGTATCCTTAGCTGTTGCGTTCTTGATCGTTGTATCAACACTCATTAGATGTATTGATCGGGCGGTATCTATATAAGAGAGTTATAGTTTGCACGATTGGAATATAGTTAATTGATGTGGCATGAGAGTGGCGTTTGCGCGATTGATGCATCGTAATAGATCTGTGATGGGTAATAGCGAGGGTGATGTAAGATAAGAACGTTCGTCAATGTGCCTGAGCATTACCATATAGAGATATGCTACGTAGAGGTAATCCTGAATTCGCACTCTATGTCCAGTTATAAGCCTATTCTGAACAATACAGTCAAGAAGACCGTATCCAAGCAAGGTCGCATAGCTACGAAGTCTCAGGATAATAGCCCTGCATCACCAGTTCGTACTAAGACTATCCTCAAGTCAGATGTACCCGTTAACAAACCACCAAAGCGATCTAACGTGCCAACTCCATTCGTCAGTCCTATTAGTAAACCTCGAACACTGTTGACGTTCCCAGATACGATTCATAAAGACACACAGCAGAGAGACACAGCCCCCAATGATGCAACTCCTAACAATGCATCTACTGACGATACACCTCGCAATGATGCACCTCGCAATGATGCGACGTATGGTTCATGGGGTGATGAGCAGTACTCGAGTGGGTTTTCTCAATCATCTGACATGGGTGAAGAGGTCACATTGCAAATGATACTTGATGAGCTGTTGTGGTTCGCCAAAGAACATCCAACTGAGTCACCGATTGGTATTCTATCAAACAAGATCGGCAACAACATCAAGATACGCAAGTCATATGAAGAAACAGACCCGCTGCCCACTCAAACTGCACATAACCAGACAACCGATGAACAGCCACTGCAATGTAGGTTACACCTATCAACTGCCAAGTCACGATCTGATTTCTCACAAGCGATACATCGCATATGTAACGGCGTCATCATTGACTATCCATCATGTGAAGTCATCGCACTCCCACCTCCCATGCCGAATCCCAAGTATCGTGTTGCTGATGTGATCAGCTATATGTCACGCTATGCGATCTATGAGATATACGACGGAACGGTCATCACGTTATACTACTACAAGAACAAGTGGCGATTCTCAACAACTAACGGGTTCGAAGTGAACGACTACAAGTGGATCGGCCCACCAACATATGAAGATGAGTTCTTACGCATATGCAAGAAGTATCCTAGCTTCTCACTAGATGAACTAGACACTGATCTCTCATACTCGTTTGGCATGCGCAGCCATCACTTTCACCCTCTCAAAGAGGACCCAGAGAAGATATGGTTGATCTGTTCATACAATCGCGTGACATGCAAGTATGAGCACATAGACACACTATGCGGGATCGCTTGTCAGAAACCCATCGTCGACAGTTACACCTCTAACAAACAGCGATTCGGCCAGCTAGAGAAGATGATGAAGTCTGCGTATGACAACTTCAAACAGAATCGCACGAACCCACACTATGGATACATACTGCGAGCGATCGATGATGATGTACCATCGAAAGTGAACAACGTGATACTGAAGTCAACGTTGCTAACGCTGTTGCGAACTACAGTATACAACTTACCCAAACGATCCACTCATGTAGTGTACCTTGATAATGATGCGAGACCACGTTATGTGATGTTCAGGGCATATCTGAACCCAGCTCGCAAAGATGTGATCGCTGGACTGTTCCCATGGTACGTTACACTATACAAAGTGTGGGATAGGTTCTTCGATAGCTTAGCTGAGTTCATATTGAACAATCTCAACCAACCATCCAACGCTGGCTCAACTAAACTGGCGTATCGTCTCTCACAGAAGTTCCCGACGGTCAAAGAGACCGAACTCGAGTTTATGGAGAACGCAGTTACCACGATGATCAACTACATCAACTCAATAGGCGGCGTATCGCCGATCGACAAAGATAGCAAGTCTATCATCAGAGACTTCTTGCTCAACAAGGACCTCATCAACGCACACTTCAGATATATACCAACACAGTGAACGGCGAGCGAGTTATAAGATAGTTAGAGTTATAGGATAGTTACAGTGTACAATAGTAGCGATAGTAAATAAGCGCCGACGAGCTAACAATGGTCAGTGATGATGAATGAGCGGCGACGAGCTAACGGAGGTTAGCGAGTTAATATCGCACGTACGATTAAGATGTCATATATGGATATGGCTGACAGCAACGATAGTAGAGATAGAGGATGCGCAGGAATGGCGATGCGCAAATGCGGAGCTCGCAACACATGTAATCCAGTGAGATACTGCGTACAACCATCTAAAGTTGGTCACTACTACACTGAGTTCTCATCACAAGACTATCTTGGTGGGCTCATGGACTTTACAACACCGGGCATACCTGGTTATCTAGCGCAAGGTGTGTTGTTCAACAACACAGGTAGACAAAAACGAGTATGTAACGAGTCAGTACGAGCTGTATTCGATGAACGCAGATCATTCTAACACCATCAGCTGTTCATAGTTGATGGGTGTAATCGAGTGGTCTTTTTTGCTTGTTTCATCACCGCTCACCCGCTATCACTGCTGTTCATCCATCATCTCTCGCACTCACTTCAATGTCACACTTGCTGATGTTCGATTACGCATGCTCACTTGTTGCGAGCTTCTAGTTTAGCGATTCTATCTTCAAGTGTTCGTATCGTCACGTTCTTCTCAGCCAGCGATGCTTGGATCAATCGCATTTCAATGTGCACCTCTGGGTTGAACTTCTTCCACAGGTCTTCGATCGCTGAGTGTTTGAGTGGATACGATATATAACCCTGTTGCGTGGTCTTTGATCCGTTCATCATGTTCTCAACCCATATGATGGGATCGTTGTCTTTGTTGCTGTGCGATTTGACGAAACAACCTGCTTTGAATCTCTCAGTGCGAGACTTACCAGTGCCATCATCTTTGCGGACGTAGCGTATGTATGCTCCTTTCGGTAGTTCAGACCATAGATCAGGTATCAGCTTGATGTATCCAGATGCTAGCTCTTGATTGATCTTGTCATCATTAGCTGGGCTAGTAGGTGCTCGTTCTCTACTACGTCGTTGATTGATTGGTTTCTTACCGCTACCAAGGTCATAGTCCATAGTTGTGTATGTTGGCGATATGCTAGTTGCGTATATCAGTTGTGATCATAACTCTATAACGCTCGCTGTTGATTGCATCAACATCTCGCACTTCATCATAACGACTCACTTCATCTCGCGC
>JACCDR012008221.1_pt1 | contig 10608 bp, 7 predicted proteins | sample 7446431 | NCBI WGS metagenome assembly JACCDR01 (sample SAMN15323443, study PRJNA562643) | freshwater metagenome | isolation source: river surface water | place: USA:Blue River Watershed | collected 2017-08-17 | reverse complement strand
GGAAGCTGTGGGGACAAGGATGTTGGGGGCGATGCGGCGTCGTCGACCTCGGCCTCCTGTTCATTGCACTGATGAACGTGCTTAGCCGGAAGGCCCTTTGCTGATAGAATCTCGGTTGGCGGGCCCCTGCGCATTGTGGCATGGTCAACCTGGTCAGGTCGGGAACGAAGCAGCCACAGCCATTTCCCGCAAGTGCCGCAGACAAGGCTCGCCTCTTATCTTCTTTCGTTTCCCTGCAAGTCCCTTCCCCGCATCACGTTTGCCCGGCTTTGCGTCGCTCAGCTGTCGGCCGTAAATGCATGGTCAAGGATGCGTGCGCACTCTTCGACGCTGCAGGCCAGCATGCCGGCCACCTGCCCATGATCAGCTTCGCGCCGGCTGGCAAGGAAGGCCTGGGCCGCCGTCTCACCGGCATGCGCCGCCATCAATGACGCCTGCAGCGCCAGCACCAGCCGCTGTGCGATGCGTCGCGCCAGCCTTTCCTGTTCCGGTCGCGGCAATTTCAGGTCGCGCCGCAAGGCGGCGATCATGGCTTTCCATTCGGCGTGGCCGGCCAGCGTTGCGGCCAGCGCCGACAGTAGCGCATCGACCGTGTGTTCATCCTGCTGCGCGGCGCGCAGTACATCGAGGCACATCACATTGCCGGAGCCTTCCCAGATCGAATTGACCGGCGCCTCGCGATACAGCCGCGCCAGCGGCGCGCTTTCGACATAGCCGTTGCCGCCCAGGACTTCCATCGCTTCGGCCGTGAAGCCCATCGCACGCTTGCAGATCCAGAACTTCGCGGCCGGCGTCAGCAGCCGCACGATGGCTGCATCGCCGGCGTCGATCGCGCGCGCGATCCGCAGTACCAGCAGCATGGCTGCCTGCGATTCGAGCGCGAGGTCGGCCAGCACATTCATCATCAGCGGCTGTGACGCCAGCTGCCGGCCGAACGTGACCCGATGCCGCGCATGATGAATGGCCTGCACCAGCGCTGCCCGCATCAATGCCGCGCTGGCAATTGCGCAATCGAGTCGTGTCGTATTGGCCATCTCCACCAGCGTTGCAATGCCGCGTCCCGGTTCGCCGACCAGCACGCCTTCGGCATCCAGGAATTCGACTTCGGCGCTGGCATTCGAGCGATTGCCCAGCTTGTCCTTCAGCTGCTGCACCAGCACAGGATTCTTGCTTCCGTCGTCGCGCCAGCGCGGCACAAAAAAGGCCGACAGGCCGCCATCGCTCCGTGCTAGTACCAGATGCGCATCGCATTGCGGCGCCGAGAAGAACCATTTGTGGCCAGTGAGCAGGTAGCGCTCGCCGCGTCCTGCGGCACCGGTCGGCCTTGCCTCGGTCTGCGTGCCGCGCAAATCGGAGCCACCCTGTTTTTCCGTCAGGCCCATGCCGATCAGGACGGCTTCCTTGTCGGCCAGCGGCAGGTCGCGCGGGTCATGCGTTTCCGCGTACAGCTTGCCGGCGACCGACGCAAACCAGGGCTCGTTGCGCAGGATGGGCACGGCGGCAAAGGTCATCGTCACCGGACACAGGGAGCCGGCCTCCAGTTGCGCATGCATGTAAAAGGCGGCTGCGCGTGCGACCTGCGCGCCACGGCCGGGCTCGCGCCATGCGCGCGCTTGCAGGCCACTGGCGCGCAGCATGGCCAGCAGCGCATGCCAGGCCGGGTCGACGCGGATCGCATCGACGCGGTGACCATAGCGGTCATGGGTTTGCAATTCGGGAGTGTGGCGATTGGCCTGCTCGGCCAGTGCCTGCGACTCGGCGCTGTAGAGCGTGGCGCCCAGACGCTTGAGGCTGGCCCGGTGTGCCTGCCAGTGGTCGTTCGTGCCGGCGCTGTCGCCGGTCTCGCGGCGTACCGCTGCCACCAGCGCCGGGTCGCTGTCGAACAGGTTGATGCCGGCCAGCGGCGGTGGCTGGTTGGTGACCTCGTGGGTGGGCCAATGCACTTTTCACCTCCTCGAATCCCCGGGCTTCCTGCCAGAAGGATAGTCCTTTCCCGCGTCAGGTAAAATGGGGGTCTTGCCATAGAAGCGCCGGACATGTCTTACCAGGTTCTTGCCCGCAAATATCGCCCGAAGAATTTCGACAGCCTGGTTGGTCAGGAACACGTCGTGCGCGCGCTCACCCATGCGCTGGAGCAGAAACGCCTGCACCATGCCTACCTGTTCACCGGCACCCGCGGCGTCGGCAAGACCACGCTGTCGCGCATCCTCGCGAAGTCGCTGAATTGCCAGGGCACCGACGGCAACGGCGACATCACCGCCCAGCCTTGCGGCCAGTGCGAAGCCTGCGTTGCGATCGATGCCGGCCGTTTCGTCGATTACATCGAAATGGATGCCGCGTCCAACCGCGGCGTCGATGAAATGGCGCAGCTGCTCGAGCAGGCGATCTACGCGCCGTCAAATGCGCGCTTCAAGGTCTACATGATCGACGAAGTGCACATGCTGACCAGCCACGCGTTCAATGCGATGCTGAAGACGCTGGAAGAGCCGCCCGAGCACGTCAAATTCATTCTCGCGACCACCGACCCGCAAAAGATTCCGGTGACGGTGCTGTCGCGCTGCCTGCAGTTCAACCTGAAGCAGATGCCGCCGGGGCACATCGTGTCCCACCTCGAGAACATCCTCGGCCAGGAACAAATCGCCTTCGATCCGCCGGCCTTGCGCCTGCTGGCGCAGGGCGCGCAGGGTTCGATGCGCGATGCGCTGTCATTGACCGACCAGGCGATTGCCTATGCCGCCGGCAAGGTAACCCTTGATGCGGTGCAGGGCATGCTGGGCGCGCTTGACCATACCTATCTGGTGCAGCTGCTCGATGCCCTCGCCGCACAGGATGGCGCTGCGCTGTTGGCCGTGGCCGATGAAATGGCGTCGCGCAGCTTGTCCTGGAGCGCGGCGCTGCAAGACCTTGGCACCTTGCTCAATCGCGTGGCCATTGCGCAGACCGTACCTTCGGCCGTGCCGGATGACTTGCCGGAGCGCGAAGATATCCTGCGGCTGGCCGGCGTGTTCTCGCCGGAAGACGTGCAACTGAATTATCAGATCGTCGTGCATGGCCGTCATGAACTGGGCCTCGCGCCCGATGAATATGCGGGCTTCACGATGACGCTGCTGCGCATGCTGGCGTTTGCGCCGGCATCGTTGGCGGCAGGCGAGCCGGCAGCGCGTACGGCAGCTGCCCGTCCGGCCAGCGCGGCGCTGCAAGCGTCTCGCCCGGCGGCCGCCAGCGTTGCCGCAGCACCCGCGCAGGCATCGCGCGCGAGCGCAGGTCCGGCAGCATCGGCTGCAGCCGCATCAGCCAAAGCAGCACAGCCCGTGGCTGCCACGGCCTCACTCGCGTCGCCGAGTGTCGACCACGGCGCGCTGGATGACTTCGATGCGTTCGGCCTGTCGACCGCCGCAACTACATCAGCCCCTGCGGCCATGCCCGCGGCAGCGGCAACGCCAGCCGCAGCGCCGGCCGCTGCGTCTGGCCGTCCGGTCAGCCCGGCCATGGCTGCGCTGGCAGCCGCACGCAGCAGCAAGGCCAAGGCTGCGCCGCCTCCGCCACCGTCCGGTGAGGATTTCTTCGGACTGGATGCTCCCACGGTCGACGACGGCGACCCGGCTCAAAAAAAAACTGAATCGCGAGCGCCGCTGAACCCGCCTGAGCCTTCGGCGCAGGCGATTGACTGGCCGGCGTTGATGAAGCCGCTGCCGCTGCGCGGCGTGCCGCAGCAATTGGCGATGCAGAGCGAGCTGCTGGCCTTCAATGATGCCGGCACGGTGGTGTCGATCAAATTGCGCGTGCCGGTCGATACCCTGCTGACCGCCGGCAGCGCCGACAAGCTCGTTGGCGCGCTCGAGTCGCATTACGGCAAGCCCGTGAAAATGGATACCGAGATCGGCGCCGTGAACCGCACCGCGCGTGCCGCCGATGTCGCCGAGCAGGCCGAGCGCCAGCGCCAGGCGGAACAAACCTTGCAGGAAGACCCGTTCGTGCAATCACTGATGCGTGAATTCGGCGCGACCATCGTGCCGGGTTCGATCCGTCCGGTATGAAGCAGGTGTGACTCACCGTCATCACCGCTTGCTGCCGATGAACTGAACTACTGATACCGAAAAGGAGCCCACCATGATGAAGGGACAACTGGCTGGCCTGATGAAACAGGCCCAGGCAATGCAGGACAACATGAAGAAGGCGCAGGAGCAACTGGCCAGCATCGAAGTCGAGGGCCAGGCCGGCGCCGGTCTCGTGAAGGTTGTCATGACCTGCAAGAACGACGTCAAGCGCGTGACCATCGACCCGACGCTGCTCGGCGACGACAAGGACATGCTGGAAGATCTGGTGGCGGCGGCATTCAATGACGCCGTGCGCAAGGCCGAAGCGACCTCGTCGGAGAAGATGGCCTCGCTGACTTCCGGCCTTCCGCTGCCGCCCGGCTTCAAGCTGCCGTTCTGATCGCGCACGCACAGCCGAGCCTGACCCCCAGGCTCGCAGTGCGCAAGCCAAGTAACTAACGGGCGCCAACGTGAAGACACCCTCCAGCCTCGACTTCCTGACCGAGGCATTGCGCCGACTTCCGGGCGTGGGCCCGAAGTCCGCGCAGCGCATGGCTTACCACCTGATGCAGCATGACCGCGAAGGTGCGGCGCTGATGGCGCGCGCGCTGGCGCAGGCGGTGGATCGCATCCACCACTGCGCGCGCTGCAATACCTTTACCGAGCACGAGGTCTGCGAGACCTGTGTCGATCCCGCGCGCGATGCGACGCAACTGTGCGTGGTGGAGACGCCGTCCGACCAGTTGATGATCGAGCAGACCCTGACGTACAAGGGCTTGTACTTCGTGCTGATGGGGCGGCTGTCGCCGCTCGACGGCGTGGGTCCGAAAGACCTGCACCTCGAAAAGCTGATCACACGCGCCACCGACGGCGTCGTCACCGAAGTGGTGTTGGCGACCAATTTCACCAATGAAGGCGAAGCTACCGCGCACTACATCAGCGAGACGCTGAAGGCGCGCGGCCTGAAGGTGAGCCGACTCGCACGCGGTGTACCTGTTGGCGGCGAGCTCGAGTATGTCGACGCGGGCACGATTGCACGAGCCATGCTCGACCGTCGCTCGACCTGATCCGCGACCCGATCCAACGACCTGTTCAGCGCCATTTCCGCGCACGCTGAGGCAAGCCCATGGAAGAATCCCGCAAAGCTGTCGGCCCGCTGGCCGGCATCAAGGTCCTCGAACTCGGCACGCTGATTGCCGGGCCTTTCTGCACCCGTTTGCTGGCGGAGTTCGGCGCGGACGTCATCAAGGTCGAATCGCCCGAGGGTGGCGATCCGATACGCCAGTGGCGCGTGCTCAAGGATGGTAATTCGCTGTGGTGGAGTGTACAGAGCCGCAACAAGAAAAGCATCACGCTCAACATGAAGGATGCGCGTGCGCAGGACATCGCGCGCCAGCTTGCGCTGGAAGCCGACATCGTGGTCGAGAATTACCGGCCGGGCGTGCTCGAAAAATGGAACATCGGTTACGAGCAGCTGAAGGCCATCAACCCCGCGCTGATCATGGTGCGCCTGTCGGGCTACGGCCAGACCGGGCCGATGCGGGATGCGCCGGGTTTTGGTGCCATCGGCGAGTCGATGGGCGGCATACGCTATGTGTCCGGTCATGCGGATCGTCCTCCGGTGCGCATCGGCATCTCGATCGGCGATTCGCTGGCGGCGATGCATGGCGCGCTCGGTGCGCTGATGGCGCTACGCCATCGTGACGTGACCGGCGGCCGCTGGAACGGCAAGCACGGGGCCGAGTGCGTGGCCGGGCAAGGACAGATGGTGGACGTCGCGCTGTATGAGGCGGTGTTCAACATGATGGAATCGATGGTGCCCGAGTACGACCATGCCGGCGTGGTACGCGAGCGTACCGGCGGAGCGTTGCCGGGCATCGTGCCTTCGAATACTTATACGACCGCCGATGGCGAGAACATCGTGATTGCCGGCAATGGCGATGCAATCTTCAAGCGGCTGATGATGGCGATCGGCCGCGACGATATGGCCAATGATCCCGAGATCGCGCAGAACGCCGGCCGCGTGAAGCGCGTCGACGAGATAGATGGGGCCATCCAGGCCTGGTGCAGCGGGCGCGACATAGTCAGCGCGCTCGAGGTGCTGAAAGCGGCCGATGTGCCGGTATCGAAGATCTACTCGGTGCGCGACATGCTGGAAGACCAGCAATTCCTTGCACGGAAAATGTTCGAGCAGCATGCCTTCCGTGATGGCTCGCCGATCAAGCTGCCGGCAGTCACGCCGAAGTTTTCCGAAACACCGGGCGGCACGCGCTGGCTCGGACCGGAACTGGGCGAGCATACCGACGAGATCCTGCGCGCGCTCGGACATGACGCGCAACAGATCGCGGCATTGCGGGCATCCGGCGCAGTTTGACGCCGCATGAGCCTCAGCCGTGAAGGCGGGGTACGTTAGCAGAACATTCAAACGATAGCGGTCACGAATCCCCTGTGAACCACAAGCAATTTGCTTCGTGGAAATATGGAGAATTCGATCATGCCCGTCAACCTCACTCCGGACCCGTCCAAGCGCCAGACCTCCATGACTCCGGCTCCCGTGCCCGACGCCGATGCTGATTCCGGGACCGCGGGTATCAAGACGGTCTACAGCCATGACGATCCCTTCGATGCGCGGCCTGCCGATACGCCGAGACCCGAAGGCTGGCTGGACAAGGCCATCGCGCAGATTTCAAGAATTTCCAGTGCCTACAACGCTGCGGCCCGCTGGATTCATGGCATTTTTGGCTCGGAGAAGGGCATGACCATGGACGGCAGCGGGGAGGCCGAGGTGTCCAGGCCCTTCAACGTCAAGAAGCTCCCTTTGCCGCACGACATGGAATTGGCCAATACGAGGGAAGCCGAAAAGGCCAGGGCGCAGAGCGAGGCGCAGAAGGCGCGTACCGATTTCGTTCAGGGGGTCGACAAGCCGCTGGCGCCCGCGCCCTTGTTTGTCGATGCCGATGCCAAAGATTTCGAGCACTACCTGAAGTTGTGCGACAGGAACAAGAGCAAGCCCGGCGACATGGCTTGTCCGGCCAACTTCCTGCCAGGAATCCAGCGTCATGCGAAGGCCTTCATCGCACTGGTCGATCAAAGGCAAGCCACTGCCAAGGAAAACGGCAGCGAATTCATCTTGTCGACGGCCGACCAGCAGAAGCGCGAGGCCCTGGCCAAGTTGCTGGCGCAAAGCGAGGACAAGCAGGATGCGGCGATAGGAAAGCAGGCCCTGAAAGCCGGGCCGACGCAAGCGGTGACGACGCAGCAGCTGACCAGCTTCATGCAATGGCGCGAATGGCGCAACCAGGGCTATGGCAAAGGCCAGCCTGCGCCGCAGATTGATCTCGACGCCGCCATCGCCTATGCCAAGGAACTGCTGGAAACCTACAAGAATGCGGACAAGCGGTCGGTCGGCGGATTGAACGACATGTTGGATGACGCGGAAAGCCTGGTCGAGAATCCCGAGATGCACAGGATTCTTCTCGACAGTGCCAGCCCGCCTGTGCAGGTACCGGCGATCGATGCGAACGAAGCGTCGTCGGCGCAGGCAGTCAAGCAGGAGGAAGTAAGGGATCAGCCGAAGTCAGCGACGAAGCGCGACATGCCCGATGGCGCGCGCGCGATGCCAAAGCAGGCTGATGCAGCACCCGCTATGCCAAGACCTGCACCGCCCGCGCCCGCTGCGCCGCCTGTGGCACCAGCGCCCCGAAGCCGCAAAGCCGGCGAACAGCAGCAGCTGTCCCTTGGCGAGCACTTGGGTTTGCCGAAGGTGAGCGAGATGAGCATGGAGGACATCGAGCATGCGACCGACTTGTTCAATCGCTTCACTCAGGAGTTCGCACGCGCACCGCAAGGTGTGAAACTGGACAGGAATTCGCCCTACCTCTATCCGGAGTGCGTTGCTATCGCCAACGATTTTGCAGAGATGGTAGCGCTCGCGCCCGACATGAAACTCAGCCGCGACCAGCTTGCAAGGCTGCAGGCGGCGCTGAAGCTGCGCGAATTGTTCAGCCAGTATCGCCAGGACCCGTCGCGCGGTCAGGGCATCTCCAGCAACTGACGTACGTACAATCGTACGCGCAATCGCGCCGGCACATCGCCGGCGCGAATCTCGTTCAGCCCATGGCCAGGATCAGCTGCTCCAGCTTCACCGCATCCGCGCAGAACAGGCGTATGCCTTCAGCCAGCTTCTCGGTCGCCATCGCATCCTCATTCAGCGCCAGCCGGAATTCCTTTTCGTCGAAGCTCAGGCGGTCGATAGCGGCTGCCTTGGCCGCTTCGGGCGACAGCTTGTGCGCGACCGGCGCATCGCTGTCGGCCAGCTTTTGCAGCAGTTCGGGGCTGATGGTCAGCAGGTCGCAGCCAGCCAGTTCCAGAATCTCGCCGGTGTTGCGGAAGCTGGCACCCATCACTTCGGTCTTGTAGCCGAACTTCTTGTAGTAATCGTAGATGCGCTTCACCGACAGCACGCCCGGATCATCGGCGGCCGCATAGTCTTGTCCGGTCGATTTCTTGTGCCAGTCGAGGATACGGCCGACGAAAGGCGAAATCAGCTGCGCGCCGGCATCGGCGGCGGCTACTGCCTGCGGCAGCGAGAACAGCAGCGTCATGTTGCAGCGTATGCCTTCCTTCTCCAGCACTTCGGCCGCGCGTATGCCTTCCCAGGTGGACGCGACCTTGATCAGGATACGTTCACGCGCAATGCCGGCGGCTTCATACAGCGCGATCAGGTGACGGCCTTTGGCGATCGTGCCTTCGGTGTCGAACGACAGGCGCGCATCGGTCTCGGTCGACACGCGGCCCGGGATGATGTCGAGGATCTTCAGGCCGAAGGCCACCAGCAGGTGGTCGATGACTTCGCCCACGCCCTTGCCCTTGTGGGCAGCTACCGTCTGCGCGAGCAGTGGCTGGTACTCGGGCTTCTGCACTGCCTTCAGGATCAGCGATGGATTGGTGGTCGCATCATGCGGCTTGAAGACTTCCATCGCATGGAAATCGCCCGTGTCGGCGACGACGGTCGTGTACTGCCTGAGTTGCTCGAGCTGGTTCATGATGGGCCGTGCAGCGAAGTAGATGTGTAAAGCCTGCTATTTTACCCACGAGCGGCGATGCTGCCTGCTGTTCCGGCTGCTGTTCCATCTGTTATTGCGACGATGGAAGCACGTTGCTTACGCCAGTGCAGCGCGGGCGCGCGCGACCAGCGCTGCCGTCGAGCTGTCATGTCCCTTTGCAGCGGCCGGATCATCGAGTTCGGCCTGGATCTGGGCGGCCAGCGTCTTGCCCAGCTCCACGCCCCACTGGTCGAAGCTGTTGATGTTCCACAGGATGCCCTGCACGAAAGTCTTGTGTTCGTACAGCGCCAGCAGCGCGCCCAGCGCCGTCGGCGTCAACTGCTCGAGCAGCAGCATGTTGCTGGGACGGTTGCCGTCGAAGCTGCGGTGTAGCGGCAGTTGCTGACCTACCGTGCCATTCATCAGCGCCTCGGCCTGCGCGAAGCAGTTCGCCAGCAGCATCTTGTGCTGATCGAGGTGTGCGTGCATGGGCTTCAATGCGGCGATGAAATCGACCGGTATCAGGTCCGTGCCCTGATGGATCAATTGGAAATACGCATGCTGGCCGTTGGTGCCGACGCTGCCCCAGACCACCGGGCAGGTCGCTGTCTGCACAGGATGCCCGTCGCGCGTCACATCCTTGCCATTGCTTTCCATTTCCAGCTGCCGCAGATAGGCGGGGAACAGATGCAGGTCCTGGTGATAGGGCGCGATCAGCAAGGATGCGGTGTGGAAGAACTGCCGGTACCAGTAGCCCGTCATCGCCAGCAGCGCCGGCATGTTCCGCTGCAGCGGCGCGCTTCGGAAATGCTCGTCCATCGCATGCGCACCGGCGAGGAAATCACGGAAATGCGCGGGGCCGACCGACAGCATCAGCGACAGGCCGATCGCGGACCACACCGAATAACGTCCGCCGACCCAATCCCAGAACGGGAACATATTGGTCGTATCAATGCCGAAGCGCGCGACCTCGGCCGCATTGGTCGACACCGCGACGAAATGTCGCGCCAGATCAGCTTCGCTTGCATGCTGCAGGAACCAGTGGCGCATCGCATGCGCATTGGCCATGGTTTCGCGCGTGGTGAAAGATTTCGACGACACGATGACCAGCGTCGTGCGCGGATCGAGCGCGGGCAGCAAGGCTTGCAGCGCATGGCCATCGACGTTCGACAGGAAATGCATGCGCAGGCCGGGCATGGCGTACGGACGCAGCGCGTCGCAGCACATCACCGGCCCCAGGTCGGAGCCGCCGATGCCGATGTTGACCACATCCGTGATCGCCTGTCCGTCAAAGCCCTTCCAGGCGCCGCTGCGCACTGCGTCGCAGAAGACCGACATCCGGTCCAGCACCTGATGCACCTCGGCTGCTGCATCGGTTCCGTCGAGCAGGAAGCGGGTGCCGGGTGGCACACGCAATAGCGTATGCAGCACGGGCCGCCGTTCGCTGAGATTGATTGCCTCCCCGTTGAACATCGCATCTCGCAGCGTTTCCACCTGCTGAGCGCGCGCGAGGTCGGCCAGCAGGT
>JACCDR010698196.1_pt1 | contig 10608 bp, 10 predicted proteins | sample 7446431 | NCBI WGS metagenome assembly JACCDR01 (sample SAMN15323443, study PRJNA562643) | freshwater metagenome | isolation source: river surface water | place: USA:Blue River Watershed | collected 2017-08-17 | reverse complement strand
GCAGAAAAATCACCGCGAAATGAAACGCCAGTTTCCGATGACCGGCGATCTCACTATAGATTTGCAGCTTGCAAAAATTGAGCTACAAAAAGCACGAGATGAGGCCAACCAACTTCCTCATGATGACTATTTAGTTCCGTTTAAAGGGACTGAAAAAAGTGAAAGTAAATTTGCTGGAAGACTTTTGCAAGCTGAGGCTGTTGTCCAAGAGGTCACTCGCATTGCCGAAGGACAAGATTTAGCTGGACTCTACTGCGCAGGACCCTTAATCAAGGCCAATCGTAACTCTTTGGGACAGAACCATTGGTTTTCCACCGAAAACTTTTTTATGGATTTTTCTTTGTACAACAAGGACAAATCTGCAAAAGGCCTTTATTCTGGTCGTGACTGGAACTCTCAGGAATTTGAAAGCCAATTTCGACTGGCTAGCCAACAATTGTCTCTCATGAGTCGCCCACAAATCTCTGTCCCACCTGGTGTCTATCGAACCTATTTAGCGCCTGGAGCCCTGTCAGAAATTACGAAAATGTTTTCTTGGGGTGCGCTTAGTTACGGCGCTTACAAACAGGGTCAGAGCGCCCTACAAAAGCTGGCCAACAAAGAAAAATCCCTTTCAAAGGAGTTTAACTTTAAAGAGAACTTTGATTTAGGGCTCAGTCCGCGCTTTAACTCATTGGGGGAGTTGGCTCCTCCATCCCTGGAACTCATCCACAAAGGTGAATTGAAGAACTTCTTAGTCAGTAGCCGCTCCGCAAAAGAGTACAGTGTAGTTGCAAATTTTGCAGACGCTTGGGAGGGGCCTCGCTCGGTAGAGATCCTGGCAGGGTCATTGCCAGAACGAGATATTCTTAGCAAACTGGGCACAGGTCTCTACCTCTCAAACTTACACTGTCTTAACTGGTCAGATCGACTCAACGCCCGAATCACAGGTATGACCCGCTATGCCTGCTTCTGGGTTGAAAATGGAGAAATCATGGGCCCCATCAAGGATCTTCGCTTTGATGAGAGTCTGTATGATGCTTTTGGAGAGAACCTATTGGCTCTTACAAACTTTCAGCACATCGAGGCCTCCGTCGAAACTTACGAGGAGCGCTCTCTGGGCGGAGTTAAAGTCCCCGGCGCTCTCATCAGTCAATTTAAATTTACCTTATAGGAGACAGCACATGGTCACTTACATTGTTCGCGCAACAGTCCGCCACGAGATCTATGAGGAATACGTGACCTGGCTTGAAAATGAACACATAGCTGACGTTATAGCTCTACCGGGTTTTCTAGGAGCTCAACTCTGCCTTCGAAAAGGCGGAAGTATGGAGTCCTCTTCAAAAGAAGTGATGGTCCAGTACCAGCTTAAGGACGAAGACGCGATCAAGACCTACATAAGCGAACACGCCATGCGACTTCGAGAAAAGGGTTTGGCCAAATTTCCAGGACAATTTTCCGCACAACGTGAAGTTTGGTTAGAAACTCGTCATTTTCCACCAAAATGATGGAGAGTTCTTTGAATTCTCCCGCTCTCGGTGTATGTTGGCACGAGTCAACAAAGGAGAGTTCCGTGGCAAAACCCGCTTATCAAATACTTCTCGACAATATTTCTGGAAATAGAGGCGTACAAAGACTTCTTAAAAACTTTCAAAAATTGAACGACGAAATTAAAAAAAAGGAAGCGGAGCTTAAATCCCGTATCGATAAAGAAAAAGATATGCGTATCGATATGGCTTGGAAGAAGTATCAACAGATCGTAAAGTCTTTGGGTGCTTCCGAGCAAAAGTTGGAAAAAGAAGTGAACAACACTTTGGTTAAAATCAAAAAATCTGCAGACCAACTTGAAAAAAATATTGGAACTTACAAGAAAAAAGCCATTGTCCAAAAAGAGAAGCTAGAAAAGTCTCTTTTTAATCGCACAACAAGCGGGACAAAAAAGAAAGTCAGCAAAAAAGTTGTGACCAAAAAAACAACGGCTCGCAAAGCGACTAAGAAGACAAGCAAAAGGTCTTAGGTCCAGTCTATAATTGATTTTATCCTTGAAGGGGATGCTCATTCATATCCCCTTCTCCATTTAAGACCAGCTCTGGCCTTCCAATCTGACAAGGTCTGTTGTTTTTGATAAATTAAAAAACGCATGAGATTACTTCGGGCTATTGGAACCTCGATTTTTTATTACCTCGCGGGCTTTATATCGGGCGCAATCATCTTAGGAGCCTTAGCTCTTTATATAGGCATCAGTTGGCTACATCAGCCACAGAGGTCGGACAATGAAAATGTCCGACAACTTTTACGCTGGGGGCGGCTCTATGCCCGGGAGCTCAACATTCTCGAAGACTTGCAAATTCAGTCCCAGCAGGATCGTCCCCCACTTTGCCAACTTGTCTGTAACGAGAGTTTTATTGACACCGCTTCGCTCCTTACTGAAGGCGCACCAGCAATGACTCGCTATTGGCAAAAGCACCACAAACAAGCCAGTCAGGATCCACTTTTTCATTTGGCCATGAAAAAAGTCGAGCTTGCCAGTCAGGCCTATCCCCGAGCTCTGCGCGAAACCCTCATTCAAGACTTACCCTCATCGAGAACTTCTCGCCTTTTTCAAGCTTTACAATTGGAGTTCGGGCTGGGGATTCATGCCTCCAATCTGGCTCTAAACTTAGAATCGTGGAAGCAAAGCTGGCGCAAAATGCGAGCATTTCAAGAGGCTGTTCAGACCTGCCGCCGAGGTGAAAAGCCTAAAAGCCAAGTTTTAGAGGAGTGCCATAAACGAATCCCTTAGCTCGCTATAATGCTGTCCAGTTAGCACCCCGCTCCTAGGGCCAACTTAGCTTTCTTACTCTGCCCCACTGTGCTACGCTTCTCTCGTCAAATGAGGTGTTATGAAACTCGCAGATCTATCTCCACAAAAAGAATTTATATCTCGTCACATTGGGCCCACGGACTCAGAAGTTCAGGACATGTTGAAAACACTAGGGTTCAACTCTCTTGAGCAAATGGCCGAAAAAGTGATCCCCTCGCAAATTCGCAGCCAACATAAATACGCTGACGTGGGGCCTGGCATTTCCGAGTTTGGTCTTTTGAATTATCTCAAAGCCATGGTGTCCAAGAATAAGGTTTTTCAGTCTTATATTGGGATGGGCTATCATGACACCATCACGCCAACGGTCATTCAAAGAAATGTTTTTGAAAACCCTGTCTGGTACACAGCCTACACGCCTTATCAGCCAGAGATTTCTCAGGGGCGCTTAGAATCTTTGCTGAACTTTCAAACGATGGTTTGTGATTTGACTGGAATGGAGATTTCAAACTCTTCGTTGTTGGACGAGGGCACAGCAGCTGCAGAGGCTATGTTTATGGCTCACTCCCTCTGCAAAAATAAAGCAAATGCCTTTGTTGTTTCTAAATACATGCACCCCCATGTGATTGAGGTTTTAGGAACCCGTGCTGAACCTCTGGGACTTGAAATGATTATCACTGATCCTGCTCAGTATGATTTTAACAAACCTGTCTTTGGCATGTTTGTGCAGTATCCAAATACTCAAGGCACCATCGAAAGCTATGGGGATCTGACAAAAAAGTATCAAGCTCAAGGAGCTTTGGTTGTGGCCTCTGTTGATCTGCTTGCCATGACAATCTTGACTCCACCTGGAGAGTGGGGTGCTGATATTGCAGTCGGAAATTCTCAGCGCTTTGGTGTTCCATTGGGTTTTGGTGGCCCCCATGCTGCATTCCTGGCAACAAAAGACACACACAAAAGATTGATGCCAGGTCGACTTGTTGGGGTGAGTGTGGACTCTCAAGGCAAGCGTGCTTTACGTTTGGCACTACAAACTCGCGAGCAACATATCCGCCGTGAAAAGGCGACATCCAATATTTGCACGGCCCAAGTTCTTTTAGCAAACATGGCTGCCATGTATGCCGTCTATCATGGGCCAACTGGCCTCAAAAAAATTGCCCAGCGTGTGCAGCGGCTGACTGGCCTGACAATCGAAGGCCTTCGCAAGCTAGGCCTCCAAGTTCAAGACAAAACTTACTTTGATACTTTCGTTGTCGCTGCCGCCGATACTAACGAGGTGATGAAGGCTGCCGAGGCCTTGGAAATGAACTTTCGCCTGATCAACAGAACTCAAGTTGGGATTTCGCTCAACGAAACCACAGAACTGGCCGACGTTGAAAAAATATGGATGGCCTTCAACAAAGGTCAAAAGACAAACTTCACAGCGGCTTCACTTGATGAATCCCTGCGGGTCCCTGCATTTGGTTCTGGTCTAGATCGCACCAGTCTATATATGACTCATGCTGTGTTTAACTCTCATCACAGCGAAACTGAAATGCTTCGCTATATTCACTCGTTGCAAAACAAAGATCTGACACTGACTCATTCGATGATTCCATTAGGCTCTTGCACGATGAAGCTCAATGCCACTACAGAACTAGTCCCTGTTTCGTGGCCAGAAATCAGCAGGCTGCACCCATTTGCACCGACCAAACAAGCCGCTGGTTTGATCGAAATGATTCACGATCTCGAAAAGAAACTTTGTGACATCACTGGCTTTTCAGCAGTCAGCTTGCAGCCCAACGCAGGTTCTCAGGGCGAATATGCGGGCCTTTTGGCTATCCGTGCTTATCATCGCTCTCGCAATGAAGGTCATCGCAATGTTTGCTTGATCCCGTCTTCTGCGCACGGAACCAACCCAGCCTCGGCTGCCATGGTGAACATGCAAGTTGTCGTTGTTGCTTGCGACGAACAAGGAAATGTAGACGTAAAAGATTTGAAAGCAAAAGCGGAACTTCACCGCGAAAAGTTGGCAGCATTGATGATCACTTACCCGTCCACTCACGGGGTCTTTGAAGAGGCCATCAAAGAGATCTGCCAGGTTATTCACGATAATGGCGGGCAGGTTTATATGGATGGCGCCAATATGAATGCCCTTGTTGGCATGTGTCGCCCTGGTCAGTTTGGTCCTGATGTTTCGCATTTAAATTTGCATAAAACCTTCTCAATTCCTCATGGGGGTGGTGGCCCGGGCGTTGGCCCGATTGGAGTGGCTGCTCATCTTGCCCCATTCTTACCAAAACACTCTTTGGTTCCTGAGGCAGGTCCAGCGACAGGTGTGACTGCGACAACTTCGGCCCCTTGGGGCAGTGCTAGTATTCTGCCTATCTCTTGGGCTTACATCACAATGATGGGGGCAGAAGGACTTCGAAAGGCAACTTTAGTCAGTATATTAAATGCCAACTATATTGCTAAAAAACTCGATGGCCATTTTCCTGTGCTTTATAAAGGCCAAAATGGCCTTGTTGCCCACGAGTGTATAGTTGATGTTCGTGATATCAAAAAAGCCTCTGGCATCGACGTCACGGATGTAGCAAAACGCCTGATGGTCTTTGGCTTTCATGCACCCACGATGTCTTTTCCAGTAGCCGGAACTTTGATGATTGAACCAACTGAGTCCGAGTCAAAACCCGAGTTGGATCGTTTTATCAATGCGATGATTAAGATTCGCGACGAAATCCGCCTTATTGAGACAGGCAAAATGGACAAAGAAAACAATCCTCTTCGCAACGCCCCTCACACGGCCCAAATGATGGTGAAACCAGAGTGGAACCATCCCTACTCTCGAGCTGAGGCTGTTTATCCACTAGAATGGTTGGTTGCTAATAAATTCTGGCCAGCGGTCGGCCGTGTGGATAATGCCTATGGCGATCGCAATCTCGTTTGCTCTTGTCCCCCGCTTGAGGACTATCAGTAGCCTCATGGCCCAAAAAGTTCTTTTGATCCGTTTAGATAAAATTGGTGACCTGATCTGCACTTTGTGTGTCGATCAGGTCTCTTTTTTACAAGATAAAGAAATACATTGGGCTATTTCTGATGGTCTCGGCTTTGTACCATCAAACTCCGAACCAAGGCGTGCGTTCTTTGAACTTAAAAAAGAGCGCTCGTCCTTAAAGGATTTACGTGCTTTTTTGGAAAAATGGAAGCCTGACGTTGCAGTCTGCTTTCAAGCACCTTGGTGGGTGCACTTTGCATTATGGGTGGAAGATGTCCCGGTGCGTGCCGGTGTCCTTTCACAATGGCATAGTTTTCTATTTTTGAACAAAGGGCTTCGCCAAAGGCGCAGCCAAGCGCAAATGCACGAATCTGAATACAATCTTGAACTTTTAAAACATGCCTTTGATTTTAAAGCCCCAGTGGCCTGCCCCATTCTAAAGTTGAAGGCTCCTCGCGGCTCACAGCTCTTTGAAAAGTATCAGATACAAAAAGATTCATACTTGGTGGTGCATCCAGGAATGGCTGGTTCAGCGCTGAACTGGCCCATCTCGTCCTATATACAGTTTATTCTGGCAGCAATCACCAGATTCCAAGTTGTTGTGACCGGGACGCGAGCTGATGAACTCTGGCTAGCCGAAATCAAAAAAGAATTTAAGGCCGATCCAAGAGTCATTATGCTTCAAGATAAGCTGTCTGCCGAAGAGCTTTTAACTATCTTAGAAAACTCTTTTGCTGTTATTGTGCCCAGTACGGGAGTTGCCCATTTAGCCGCCTCTCTGAGGGCTCGTGTCTTAGGACTCTACTCGCCAGTTCGAGTTCAGCACCCGCGTCGCTGGGCAGCTCGCGGAGAGAACGTCAAAATTTATGTGCCTGTCTCAGAAACTCTTGATCAGGCATCCTCAGAAATAATGAAGAACATCACACCCGAAAAAATTTGGGCTGATGTTTTGGATCTCCCCCAGCAATGGCGCTAAAGAGAAGCTATACTTTTCCAGCTCATCTTGAAACCGGCGTGGAGTTGGCCTTGAAGGCTTATGGTTTATGTCTTCAAGATTCAAGTACTCTGGCCGAATCGGTCATGAGGCTCTCTAATTTTTTTATTGAGAATCCAGCTGGCACCACGCCCTGGAAAGAAAAGTGGGCCCAGATTGCCTATCTTTGTTATTTTTTGCCGTTAAATTCAATTCGTTTGCAAGGTGTCCTAGATCAAACGCGGCCTTTAGGCTTTTGGAACGGACTGGAGCATGTCTATGACTTTGGTGCGGGACTAGCAACAGCTTCTCAAGTCCTAGCACAATCCTATTCATTGAAATTTCACCTCGTTGAGCAAGCACCTGAACCTGAAAAAATAGTTACCACTTTTTTTAGAGACTTTAGAGCCTTAGATTGGAGTACCCAGGTTCGCCCTTCGACTGTTCAATATCCACAAAAAAGCTTAGCCCTGTTTTCTTATTCTCTGACAGAGCTCAACAAGATTCCGGATTGGGCCTTGCAATGTGAGGGAATATTGATCGTGGAGCCCGCCACATCTACTGATGGTCGTCAACTTTTACAGCTACGCGAAGAGCTTATAAAAAAAGGCTTTTTTGCCTGGGGCCCCTGCACTCATCAGTCCACTTGCCCCCTCTTGCATCAATCAAAACATGACTGGTGTCACGACCGGGTCCACTTTGAAGCTCCACCTTGGTTTTTAAAAATGGAACAGCACATGCCGATTCGAAATCGCACTCTGACCATGAGCTATCTATTAATGCGAAAGTCTTCTGTAATGGAAATGGGAGTCGCTCGCGTTGTCGGCGATCCAGTCAAAGAAAAAGGCAAAGATCGACAACTTGTTTGTCGCGGTCCCGATCGCGAATTCTTGGCATGGATGCACAAAGAAAAAATTTCGCAGGAAATTCCCCGAGGAGTTCTAATCAAAATCCCCGAGGACATACAAAAAGTAGCCAATGAGCTCAGAGTTAAAAACAAAATTCAGATTCTTTAATAGAATAAACCAAACGAGACCCATTGGTTTGTTTTGGTTTGCAAATCCAAGCTAAAAAATACTCTTACAGATCCATACTTTTAGGAGCTGACACCTGGGCAAGGGGAAACAATGTCACTGAGATTTGATAGGTTTTTCCACCTTCAGTGCTTGCAGAAGTGGAGAGCATCTCAGCGAGCTCTTTTCGAAAGGCTTTGATTCTTTGACGAGCCTCATCTAGTTTCTGCTCGTTAACAGTCAAAGATATTGTCGAATGTTCGCGGTCTTCACTTGGCATTTTCTCGAGCAAACGCTCGATTTTTCGGCGCATCTTTCTTTCTCGACTGATTTCATCGAAGCGCGAGAGCTCTTCGGGAGTTAAACTCAAACGCTCGCCAAACATACGAATTGTGCGCATCGTGACTGTTCGTTTGCCACTCAAAATTTTTGAAAGAAAAGAAGAATCAACATCCAGTTGTCGAGCAAATGCTCTCAAGGAGTACCGAGGAAGGGTCTGCATCCTACGATTGAGTTCATCTTCAAGGAACTGTCTAAAATCTGAGTTTCGCTCTATATTTTGCATAATCCAAAAATTATTGGGACGCCTGCTATTAATCAATATTTTGTTAAGTACCTTACAGAGATTTAATCTTCGGGTGGAAAAATTAATGCGTCCGCTAAATGCGATCGAAGATCCACGCCTGACGCGATCTTCCATTTTCTAGTGATGCTAGCTTTATTTTTAGTTTATAAATATCTAAAAAAGTCCCTGTTCTTTCATTGAAATGAAACAGGAGCTTTTCCTCGCTGCTTTGAGGACTCAATATCAATCGCTGACATTGTAAAAAACCTTGAGATTGCAATCCTTGCAAAATGCTTAGAATCGGAAAGGCCCCAACTCCCGCTATCACCGCTGTTCCTGTTACTGGAATGGTCAAATGCTCTCCTGGCTGATCCCAAAAAAAGCACTGAGTCCTTTTTGACAAAGGGTAACGTCCCTCTCGGCAGTCAATCTCTAACTTCTTAATAACAGCGGACACTTGATCCACAAAGTGAACCTCGGGATGATTTCCACTTAAAGCAGCCGAAAGCCCAAGGTATCCATGGTCACAACAAAAGTCCCACACAGGCAACTGTGGTAGGAGTTGAGACGCAAAAAGCTGAAGGCGTGCGGACAGTCGAGGCATGCACATGCCTTAGCACAAGCCTGATTTAGCGCGCAAGCCCGCTCATTGACTGTCTTGCTCGGGCCGTAGACACTTCTGCTATGAAAAAGACTCCCTTAGCAGATACCCACAAAAATTTAGGTGCCCGCATGGTCGACTTCGCAGGATGGTACATGCCTGTGCAGTATGTTGGCTTGCGAGAAGAACACAATGTTGTTCGCAATAGCGTTGGCCTTTTCGACGTCTCTCATATGGGAGAGATTCGCTTTAGAGGACCCGAGGCCTTAAAAATTCTAGAGTGGTTAACCACAAACGATGTGTCTCGACTCAATGATGGAGAGGCTCAGTACTCCTTGTTGCCCAATGAGACTGGAGGGTTGGTCGATGATATAATCGTCTATTGTCTAAAAAAAGACGATGACTACCTCGTCTGCGTCAATGCCTCCAATAAGGATAAAGACTTTCAATGGATGACAAAACACAACAAAGGGGCTCAGGTCACGGACGAGAGTGATCAATGGGGTCAAATCGCCATCCAGGGGCCCCGAGCCCTCGAACTCTGCGATCGAGTTTTCGCTTTCAAAGTGAGCGAGATGAAGCCCTTCACCGTTCAACAAGGGACCTTTAAAGGGTTTAAAATCATGGTAGCCACAACGGGCTACACCGGAGAAAAGGGCTGTGAAGTCTTCGTGGAGGCCGCTGGAACAGAGGCCTTATGGATGTCCTTGCTTGAGCAAGGCAAAGACCTGGGTGTGGGCTGTATTGGTCTTGGTGCTCGGGACACCCTTCGAACCGAAATGAAATACTCTTTATACGGCCATGAAATCGATGACACAACGAATCCATATGAAGCTGCTTTGGGATGGGTCATTAAGCCCACCAAAAAAGATTTCTTAGGCAAAGCCCCTATCGTGAGCAAAAAAGAAGCAGGCCTTTCACAGAATTTGATTGGCTTTAAAATGCTTGATAAGGGTATTCCGAGACAGGGCTACACCCTGTTTTCTTTTGACAATAAAGAAATCGGCAGGGTAACTAGTGGTACTCACTCACCGACCCTAGACGAACCCATTGGCATTGCTTACATAAATGTAGCTTTTGCTAAAGAAGGCACCGAATTTCTTTTGGACATTCGCGGCCGCAAAGTCAAAGCGGTGGTCGTGAAAACACCCTTCATACAAAAGTAGTGGGCGTATTATAAAAGGAGCCAGACATGGGATTTCATATTCCTGAAGATTATTACTACACAAAAGAACATGAGTGGGCTCAGGTTGACGAAAATATCGTCACCGTAGGTATCACAGAGTTTGCTCAAGACTCCTTGGGTGAAATTGTTTATGTTGAGTTACCCGAAGAGGGTCAAAAAATCACTCAGGGCCAAACATTTGGTGTTGTTGAATCTGTTAAAGCCGTGAGTGATCTTTATGCACCGGTTTCTGGAACAGTCATTGAGATCAATGCGAGCCTAAATGATGATCCGTCGATTTTGAACGACGACCCAGTCAATGAAGGCTGGTTGGTTCTTATCGAAATGGATACAGAGAAAGAATTGGCGAACTTGATGCGTGCGCCAGACTACAAAAAGTTGATCGCCGAAAAATAAGTTCTTGCATCTTGATAGTTGAAAAGTTATCAATGTTTTTCGAAATTTAAGGTGTGCCCCGCTGGTGAAATTGGCAGACACGCTAGACTTAGGATCTAGTGCGCAAGCGTGGGGGTTCAAG
>JACCDR010896808.1_pt1 | contig 10609 bp, 9 predicted proteins | sample 7446431 | NCBI WGS metagenome assembly JACCDR01 (sample SAMN15323443, study PRJNA562643) | freshwater metagenome | isolation source: river surface water | place: USA:Blue River Watershed | collected 2017-08-17 | reverse complement strand
CTGGGGGACGCACACCGCCTTGTTGCAAGTTGATGCCGACCACTTCAACGCCCACTTTGTATTGGTCAAGAATGGCTTGCATGATGGTGCGAATGCGCGGACCAATTTGGTCACGCTCTTCGGACATGGCTGCGTCCATCTTCATCTTGCCCACCACCTCGCGCACCGCAGTTTCAGCGGCTTGCACCACAGTTTCGGTAGGGTTCTTAGTCTCAAACAAATAGGCGCGCGCATCGGTCAAGCGGTATTGCACGGCGAATTTGATTTCAAGGATGTTTTCATCCTCGGTCAGCATGGCTGACTCGCGCAAGCCCGTGGACTTGACGATGTTGTCACGCCCCACATCGACCGAGCGAATTTGGGTCACAAACACCAACTCTTGGCGCTGGAAGGGGTAAGGCAAACGCCAGTTAAAACCCGCACCCACGGTGGAGTGGTAACGGCCAAACTGCGTGATCACCGCTTGCTGACCTTCTTGCACGATAAAGAAGCCTGTGCTCAACCAAATGGCCAACACCACAGCGCCAATCACACCGATGCCAAAACGCGCCACTTTGAAGTCGGGGCCATTTGGGCCTCCTGTGCCGCCGTTGTTAGGCGGTTGCCCACCGCCATTTTTGTTGCCGAACAAGCCTGAGAGCTTGGCGTTGAAATCGCGCCACAACTCATCCAAGTCAGGCGGTCCACCCGCGCCTGCGGGAGGACGCTTGGGTTCTTCTTGCGGTTTTTTATCGTCGCTAGAAGGTGGAATGGGTTGGTTGCCCGCGGGGTCAAAGGTGGGGTTGCCATCTTTGTCGCGGCCCCAGCGGCCATCGTTGAGGTTGAACATGCCGAGCAGTCGCGCGCGCCAGGATTTGGGGCTGACCGTGTGGGTGTTGGAGTTCATGCGCATGGTTGTTTGATCTCTGAAGTCTTTGATTGTGCCTAAGGATTCAGGCCTCATTCCAATTCCTGCGAATTTGCATGGTCTTCGGGCATGCCAGACAGCGCTTCGTGTGCCAAAAATTCACGCAAACTGGCCACGCCCTCGCCTGTTTGAGCGCTCACAAAAAAGCGCGGCACGCTCAGGCCGTCCACCGTGTAATGGTCGTGCAGCTGCAACGGCCGGGTTTCGGGGCTCATGGCGTCGAGTTTATTGAACACCAACACCTGCGGCACATCGGCCGCGCCAATCTCGGCCAAGACCTTTTGGACCTCGGCCATTTGCTCGGGGTAATTGGCGTTGGACGCATCCACCACATGCATCAACAGCGTGGCATCGGCCGCTTCTTGCAAAGTAGCCTGAAAGGCGTCAATCAAACCGTGCGGCAAATCACGAATGAAACCCACCGTGTCTGACAACGACACCGAGCGGCCCGTGCCCTCAGCATTGCCCAAATACAGTTGACGCGTGGTGGTGTCTAGCGTGGCAAACAGCTGGTCAGCCGCATAGGCACGGGCTTTGACCAAGGCGTTGAACAAAGTGGATTTACCTGCGTTGGTATAGCCTACCAACGAGATGGTGAAGGCATCGCGGCGGTTGCGCTGGCGGCGCTGGGTGCTGCGCTGCTTTTTGACCTTGTCCAAACGTTCTTTGGTGCGCTTGATGGCATCGTTGATCATGCGTCGGTCCAGCTCGATCTGGGTCTCGCCAGGGCCACCGCGCATGCCGATACCGCCGCTTTGACGCTCCAAATGGGACCAACGGCGCACCAAGCGCGTGCTGAGGTATTGCAGCTTGGCCAGCTCGACTTGCAACTTACCCTCGTGGCTGCGTGCGCGTTGGGCAAAGATTTCCAAAATCAGCAAAGTGCGGTCGTTCACCGCCACGCCCATGTGGCGCTCCAGGTTGCGCTGCTGCGCGGGGCTCAGCGACTGGTCAAACAAAATCTCGGTGGCCCCGTGCATGAGGGCCAGCTCTTTGATTTCATCAGCTTTACCGCTGCCCACAAACAGCGCGGCGTCGGGCGCTTTGCGCTTGCAGGTGATGCGCGCCACAGGCTTCAAGCCTGCGGTTTCGGCCAGCAGGCCGAGCTCTTCTAGCTCGCCATCAAAATGGGGCAAGCCGAAATCAACGCCCACCAAAATGGTGACGCCGGCGGTTTTTTGAGGTGTGTCGTTCAAGCGGTCAATCTAGAAAATGAAACGTAAAAATCAGGCGTAAAAAAAGGGCTGAAACAGCCCTTTTTGCAGAGCGTTCAAGCTCAGACTTCTGGCGAACTGCCAGTGCCGTCCGTGGGGTTGAAGTTGACAGCGCGGCCCGGCACGATGGTCGAGATGGCGTGTTTGTAGACCATTTGCGTCACGGTGTTGCGCAGCAACACGACGTATTGGTCAAACGATTCAATTTGGCCTTGCAGCTTGATACCGTTGACCAAGTAAATGGACACGGGCACATGCTCGCGGCGCAGGATGTTCAAAAATGGGTCTTGCAACAGTTGGCCTTTGTTCTTTGAGTTGTCGGTGTTCACGATATTCTCCGTGTCTGTCAGGTTGAAAGAAATCCCACGTTACCACAGAGCCGCGTGGACACCCGATCAAGGGTGATCACTCATCCTTGCCAGCGTAGGGATTACTTGAGGTCTTCATCTCAATTCGCAAGGGGGTGCCTTCTAAATTAAAAGCCTTGCGGAAACGGCCTTCCAAAAACCGTTTGTAAGTTTCGGTCACGTGCTCCAACGAATTGCCGTGAATCACGATGATGGGCGGGTTCATGCCACCTTGGTGGGCATAACGCAACTTGGGGCGATACATGCCGCCACGCTGAGGCGACTGAAACTGCACGGCTTCTAGCAATAGGCGGGTCAGCAAAGGCGTAGGCATCTTGCACATGGCCGCACGGTGGGCTTGGGCAATAGCACCCCACAACGGGCCCAAGCCTTGGCGTTTTTTAGCCGAAATGAAGTGCATGGCAGCAAACTTCAAGAACGGCAAACGGGTTTCAATCGAACGCATCAGCAATTCGCGCTGGTACGAGTCCACCGCATCCCACTTGTTCACGGCCAGCACCACGGCGCGACCGCTTTCCAAGATGTAACCAGCAATATGCGCGTCTTGGTCGGTCACGCCCTGAGTCGCATCCAACAACAGCAACACCACGTTGGCTGACTCAATGGCTTGCAGCGTTTTGACCACCGAGAACTTCTCGATGGCTTCAAATACCTTGCCTTTGCGGCGCAAGCCGGCCGTATCGATGAGTTCAAACATCTGGCCATTGCGTTCAAACGGCACGCTGATGGCGTCACGTGTGGTGCCCGGCATGTCAAACGCCACCAAGCGCTCTTCGCCCAACCATGTGTTGATGAGCGTGGATTTGCCCACGTTAGGACGGCCAGCCACAGCCAGCTTGATGGTGCCGCTGTCAGCGTCGGCATCTTCTTCGTCGGGATCGGCCAAATGCAAGGGGGCCAATGCTTGCGCCATCATGTCGCGAATGCCTTGGCCGTGCGAGGCTGACACGGGCAACACTTCGCCCAAGCCCAGCTCGTAAAACTCAACCAGCTGAGCGCCCTCTTTCATGCCCTCCGCCTTGTTGGCGACCAAAATCGTGGGCTTGCCCAAGCGGCGCAGGTAGTTGGCAATGTCGTGGTCTTGGGCAGAAATACCGCCACGGGCATCCACCACAAACACCACCACATCGGCCTCGGCCACGGCTTGTTGGGTTTGACGGGCCATCTCTTTGTAGATGCCGTTGTCAGCGGTGGGCTCAAAGCCACCGGTGTCGATGACGATGAATTCGTGTTTGTCAAAACGGGCGTTGCCGTAGTGACGGTCGCGGGTCAAGCCCGCGAAGTCGGCCACGATCGCATCACGCGATTTGGTCAAACGGTTGAACAACGTGGACTTGCCAACGTTGGGGCGGCCCACCAGGGCCAATACGGGTTTCAAAATTCAGTCCTTTAACTTTCCCAATTACGGGATTTGGAGGCCAGTCACGCGACCTTCGCGTGTGACCACCACATAGCGCCCACCTGCAAACACAGGGGCGGTTGCCAATTCTTCGGTGTCGAGCTTGATGCGGTTAAGCAGTGCGCCGTCGGCCAGCGACAGCAGGTACAACCAGCCACCGTTATCCGCCACCAAAACGCCACGCGGCGTGACTAGCGGTGCGCTCAAGATGCGGTATTTCAAACGTTCGGTTTCCCACAGGCGTTCGCCGTTGCTACGGTTGTAGGCTTGCACCACGCCGTTGCTGAGCGGAGCGACCAACATGCTGTCGTTGCCACTCACGCCTTTTTCTCCCACAGAGGGTCGTGTCCACACGCCTTGACCGCGATCCGCATTGACGCAGCCCACGGCGGCTTGGAAAGCGCGCACGCACACCACATCACCCATGCGATCAAACGGGCCGACCAAGTCGACCAAGCGTTCCACATCATTCGTGCCACGCGGTGTGGCAATGGCGGACTCCCAACGAATCACGCCCGTATTTGGGTCAAGGCCCGCTAGGCGGCCTGACAAACCGACGACCAAGGTATTTTTAAAAGCGAGCATCACGCCCGCTTGCTTCAACACCAAAGGCTCGCCTGGACGCTGCTGCGTCCAGAGTTGGCGACCAGAGGCACCGTCAAAGGCGATGACCGAACGATCCGCCGTCAACACAAACACGCGAGCACCGGCCACCAAGGGGGCGGTGAACGACTGCGCAGGCAAACTCTTGCGCCACTGCACTTTGCCGTCTTGCAAAGCGACCAGTTCGTTGTTGCGGGTCACCACGGCCAGCTGTTGGCCATCGCTGCCCACACCCGCTGAAATAGCTTGGTCCAGCTTCAAACGCCAGATGTCTTTGCCGGTGGTGGCATCCAACACGGCCACCACGCCTTGGCTATTGGCCAAAGCAATGCGATCTTCGCGAGCTGACACAACCAAGGGAAAGTCGATCTTGCCTAGGTTGGCGCTCCAGCTGGTACGCACGTCTTGCAACACGGGTACGCCCGGAATTTCAGTGGGCTTAGGACGTGACGGACCTGAACAGGCCGCCAAGGCCACGCACACGCCAGCGAGCGCGACGTGTGTCAGAGATGTCCAGCGAGACGGTTTTGTGTTCACTTTTTGCTCTCCACAGCAGGGGTGTCTTCTGGGTCAGCGCCCAAAGCCGCCAACTTCACGGCCACCAATCGGCGGTAATCGGCATTGGGCTCAAAGCCCTTCCATGCCGCTTTGTAATGTTGCACGGCCTCAGCGGGCTGAGCCTGCAAGGCAGCCAAGTCGCCCAAGCGGTCGGACATCAAGGGGGCAAAAGCATCGGGGGTTTTGGCGCTCAGTTGTTTGCGCGCTTCGTCATAGGCTTTGTCTTCCACCAACAAGGCAGCCAAACGCAAACGGGCCAAGGCTTGGTAGCCCTCGTCGCTGGCTTTTTCAACCACCCATGACAACTGCGCTTTGGCATCGGCCTTGCGGTCTTTGTCGTTGTACACGCGCGCTGCCAACAAGGCCGCCTGCTGCGCATAGGTGGTGGTGGCAAATTTGTCTTTGATGTCGCTCACCGAGCGGTCGAGCAAAGCCATATCGCCGCCGAGCGCGGCTCGTTCAACCGTGTCGTACAGAGCGGCAGATTGCATGGCCTGCTTGGCGGTGTAAGACTGCCAGCCCATCCAGGCTGCGTAGCTACCCAACACAGCAATCAGCGCCCAAGTGATGAGATCGCCCCAGCGCTTCCAAAAGTGCTTGAGCTCATCGAGTTGTTCTTGTTCTTCGAGGTCGAGAGGTGATGCCATGGTGTTTGAGAGGTTGAACTGATAGTTTGAGAATTGTAGGGCTCAGGCTAATTAGGCTGCGCCTTGCGCCAGTTTGGCAGCGACGCGCGAGGTCACATCAGTCAAGGGCACCGCCTCTTGCGCACCTGCGCCATCGCGCAAGGCTTTGAAGGTGACTTCGCCACGGGCCAACTCGTCGCCACCGAAGATGAGGGCAAACTGTGCGCCGCTGCCATCGGCTTTTTTGAACTGCGATTTCATGCTGCCCATGCCTTCGCCTGACCCTGCATGCATTTGCACAGATATACCTTGCGCGCGTAGGGTTTGGATGGTTTTGAACACGACAGGCAGTGCAGATGCGTCTGGCACGATGGCGTACACGTCAGGCCCCACAGCCTCAGGCAAAGTGCCCTGCTCCTTGAGCAATTCCAGCACACGCTCCACACCCAAAGCCCAACCCACAGCGGGCGCTGGCTTGCCGCCCACTTGCTCGATCAGATAGTCGTAACGACCGCCGCCACAAATGGTGCCTTGTGAACCCAAGCGGTCCGTCACAAATTCAAATACGGTGAGGTTGTAGTAGTCCATGCCACGCACCAAGCGTGGGTTGATGCGGTAACTCACACCACTTGCATCCAAGATGGCTTTGACCGCATTGAAATGAGCCAGCGAGGCTTCGCCAAGGAAGTCGATCAACTTTGGCGCGGCTTCCACCACGGCTTGCATGGCGGGGTTCTTGGTGTCCAAGATGCGCAAAGGATTGCTGTGCAAGCGGCGTTTGGCTTCTTCGTCCAGCACATCGACATGGGCTTCTAAGTGAGCGATCAAAGCGGTGCGATGCGCCGCACGTTCGTCGGGCTGACCCAAGCTATTAAGCTCCAAGCGCACGTCTTGCAAACCCAACTCTTGCCAGAGTGTGGCGGCCAACAAAATGAGCTCAGCGTCCACCTCAGCACCAGGAAAGCCCAAAGCCTCCGCGCCGATTTGGTGAAACTGGCGATAACGGCCACGTTGTGGGCGCTCATGACGGAACATCGGGCCCATGTAATACAGGCGCTGACCACCGTTGTAGAGCATGTTGTGCTCAACCACCGCACGCACCACACCGGCTGTGGCCTCTGGGCGCAGCGTGAGTTGCTCACCGTTCAAACGGTCTTCAAAGGAGTACATCTCCTTTTCCACAATGTCGGTCACTTCGCCCAAGCCACGCACAAACAAGGCGGTGGGTTCGACGATGGGCGTGCGCAGGTTGCGATACGCGTGGCGTGCCATCAGGCCGCGTACTTTGTCTTCGAGCCATTCCCATTGGGCAGAAGCTGGTGGCAGCAAATCGTTCATGCCTTTGACAGCGGTCAAGGCTTGGGCTTTGGCAGGTTTTGTTGTTTTGTTTTCTGTCGTCACGATAGGCAGGCGCACGGATTAACCGAAGCGTTTTTCAATGTAGTTTTCAACAATTTGGTGGAACTCTTGCGCAATGTTGTCGCCGCGCAAGGTCATGGCTTTTTCACCGTCAATGAACACGGGCGCAGCAGGTGCTTCGCCGCTGCCGGGTAGGCTGATGCCAATGTCGGCATGTTTGCTTTCGCCTGGGCCATTCACGATGCAGCCCATCACCGCCACCTTGAGGTTTTCTACCCCTGGGTATTGGGTGCGCCACACAGGCATTTGGGCGCGTAAGAAATCGTCAATCGACTGGGCCATTTCTTGGAAGGTCGTGCTGGTGGTGCGGCCACAGCCAGGGCATGCCGTGACGCTGGGCACAAAGATGCGCAGCCCCAAGGCTTGCAAAATTTCAGAGGCAATCACCACCTCTTGCGTGCGGGCTTCGCCGGGCTGGGGCGTGAGCGAGACACGGATGGTGTCGCCAATACCCTCTTGCAAAAGAATAGACAAAGCCGTAGCCGAAGCCACAGTGCCCTTCGTGCCCATGCCTGCTTCGGTGAGGCCCAAATGCAAGGGATAGTTGCAACGCTGAGCCAGCTCGCGATACACGGCAATCAGGTCTTGCACACCGCTGACTTTGCAGCTGAGCAAAATCTGCTCAGGCGGCATGCCCATGCTTTGCGCCAATTTGGCCGAGTCGATGGCGGAGGTAATGAGCGCTTCGTACATGACTTGCTTGGCCTCAAAGGGCTGGGCACGCAATGCGTTTTCATCCATCAAACGGGCCAACAGTTCTTGGTCTAAGCTGCCCCAGTTCACGCCAATGCGCACCGCCTTGTTGTAGCGCATGGCCGCTTCAATCATCTGGCCGAATTGCTTGTCGTGTTTGTCGCCCTTGCCCACATTGCCGGGGTTGATACGGTACTTCGACAAGGCCTGCGCGCAGTCTGGAAACTCGGTCAGCAAACGGTGGCCGTTGTAATGGAAGTCGCCAATCAAAGGCACGTTGATGCCCATCTTGTCGAGCTGCTCACGCACATGCGGCACTGCGGCGGCAGCCTCGGGCGTGTTGACGGTGATGCGCACCAGCTCTGAACCGGCCAAGGCCAGCTCTTTGATTTGAATGGCTGTGCCAATCGTGTCGACCGTGTCGGTGTTGGTCATCGACTGCACGCGCACAGGCGCATCACCACCGACGGTCACCACATGGTCGCCCCATGTCACGCGTGCTTGCAAACTGCGGCGTGCTTTGGGGAGCGACAAGGCAATGCCTTGGGGCTGCAAGTTATTTGGCATCTGGCACTCCGATGGCACTGGCGGGTGTCACAGCGCTCGCGGCTTGTGCCGCTTGCGCAGCCACGGCGGGCGAATGCACCGTGGTCAAGACCACATTGCCTGACACGTTTTCGACCACAGGCGCGGGTGCCTCAGTCGATGGCAAGGCAATGGCGGGCGTTACAGGAACCACCACAGTGCCTGCAGCGGCATCGTCTTTGAAGATCAACAAACCATGAATGTCAGGCCAAAAGCCAATCACCAGCGCCAAGCCCAAGATCGCCACCGCAGCCCAACGCACGGGCGTGAACAAACGAGCGACCACCACAAAGCTTGACTGTGGCAAGAAGGACGGACGATCCAAGGGAAAGTCCAAACCGCGTTCATTTTTGGCAGCCAAACGCGACACATCTTGACCCGGCAACAAAGCCAAGACAGGCGCCGCATCTACCTTGAGTTGACGGCACACCGCCAAGGTCAACGCACGCGCAAACATGGCGTCAGGCAAGGCATCCAAGTGATCGGCTTCCAAAGCTTCTAACTTAGCTGGGGCAACGCGCAAAGCCTGCGCCAACACATCCAACTTGAAACCATGGTCTTCACGGTACTGGCGTAACAAAGCACCCGCGGTAGTACTGGGGGACGTCGTGGTGGTGGTGTCTTCGGTCATCAGGCTTAAGCGTCTTTAGAGTGATTGGGTCAAGGTTTGCGAGGCTGCGTGGCCAACTGCGCTGCTGCACGATTTTGGCAATGCGCCATGGCTTGGCGCGTTTTATCGGCTTGGCGGTACGTGGGCTCTGACAGCGCGCGTTCAAACTGAGCGTGGGCTGGTGCAAAACGGTTTTGTTCACACAAGAACCAACCGTAGTTGTGTTGAATGGCAGCCAACTCAGCCACACGAACAGGCGGCTTCGACGCCAGCGCGACGGCTTGCTCAAAACGTTGTTGCGCCAATGCGGGCGCGTTTTCGCGTTGGTGGATCAAGCCCAACAAACTGTAGGCATCGGCAAACTGCGGATCGATTTGCAAAGCGGCACGCACCTCTTGCTGCGCCACTTCGTTTTGGTTTTGTTCGTAATACGCCGTGGCCAAACTCAAACGACGCATGGCGCGTTGGCGCGTGCTGTCGGGCTGCACTTGGGTGAGCGTGTCGAGCTGCGGCACGGCGAGGCTGCAAGCGTTCAAGCCACCTAAAGCGGTAAGCAACGTGCTCACAAAAACAAAAGCCCGCCACGCACTCATGACGACACCTGTGTGAGTGGAATGACCCGTTGCTTGGCCATGCGTGCATCGACCTTGGTGCGGTCTTTCACATCCCCAGCGAGCTGGCCGCAAGCCGCATCAATATCGTCCCCGCGCGTCTTGCGCACGGTGGTGATGATGCCGGCCTCGCTAAGCTGTGCGGCAAACGCTTTGACAGTCGCTGCGCTTGAACGCGTGAGGCCGGAAGCAGGAAACGGGTTGAATGGAATGAGGTTGAACTTGCAAGGCACAGGCTCGCCCAAGCCACGTTTGGGTTTGACCAAATCAATCAAGGCCTGCGCATGTTCGGGTTGGTCGTTCACACCATCCAACATGCAGTATTCAAAGGTGATGAAGTCGCGTGGCGCGTGCGCCAAATAGCGGCGGCAAGCATCCATCAATTCGTGCAAGGGGTATTTGCGGTTGAGTGGCACCAAGTTGTCACGCAGGGCATCGGTGGGTGCATGTAGCGACACCGCCAAGGCCACGGGGCAGTCTTCGCCCAAACGGTCCATCATGGGCACCACGCCCGAGGTAGACACCGTCACACGGCGGCGTGACAAACCATAGCCATGGTCATCGAGCATGGAACGCAAAGCAGGCACCAAGGCACTGTAGTTTTGCAGCGGCTCGCCCATGCCCATCATCACCACGTTGGAGATGACGCGCTCGGTCGTGTTGAACTGTTTGCGCAGCGTGTGCTCGGCAAACCACAGCTGCGACAAGATTTCACCAGTCGTGAGGTTGCGGCTAAAGCCTTGATGCCCTGTCGAGCAAAAGCGGCAGCCCACAGCGCAACCCGCTTGCGACGACACGCACAAGGTGCCTCGGTCGTCTTCGGGAATGAACACGGTTTCAACGGCGTTGCCATCGCCCACGTCGAACAACCATTTGATGGTGCCGTCGGCGGAGTCGTGTCTGGAAATGGGGGTGAGTGGCTGAACCTGTGCGCAGGTTTTCAGCTTTTCGCGCAGCGACTTGGCGAGATCAGACATCTGATCAAAGTCTTGTGCGCCTTTTTGGTGGATCCACCG
>JACCDR010173181.1_pt1 | contig 10609 bp, 10 predicted proteins | sample 7446431 | NCBI WGS metagenome assembly JACCDR01 (sample SAMN15323443, study PRJNA562643) | freshwater metagenome | isolation source: river surface water | place: USA:Blue River Watershed | collected 2017-08-17 | reverse complement strand
CTTCCTGACGCCAAGACAATGCTGACTCGTCTTCAGGAGGTTAATTCCGAGCTAGACTGCATCAGGCGGTTTTACCCGATTCTGACAAAACATGCTAGGAAAGCATACGAACCAACAGAAATCTTCATGTTGCTCGAACTGGCACTTAACGAATTCACGGGTGACATGTCACGGAGGAGGGCTTGGTCTTTCTACAAGTCAATGTCATTTGAAAGCTACTTAGAAGCTCTAGTCCCCGACAAAGCCGCAGCTGCTATAGTTAAAGATGCATGGGCCAGACACAAAGCTCAATGGGCCGAAATGCAGAACCAGACTATGGCTCGGTTTATCGAAATGACTACCAACAAGCCACCCACCACTCAATGAAAGAGTCGGTTGGGCGGCTTTTTCTTTTACCTACTGACTAGTGGAACCACTTACTTCCCTGTCCCGCCCAAACGAGCCTTGCTTCGCTTAGCCACCCTAAACATAAATCTTCAAACTGGTTCCACCCCATGGACAGTACGTGCCCAAAGAAGAACTTAATTGAACCAGCTTCGGATCCAATGAGCTTCCTGGCTCTTGAAACGGACTCTTGATGCTTTTTCCAAATGAAACAGAGCCTATGGCCTCTAAAGCCATTAAAATAGGTGCTTTTTGCGCGTGAACAATGGTTTTATCTGCCACCTGAAACTCTTGCCAAAACAACCCGATATACAACCTTTTTAGTTTAGGGTCAGCGTCCTTATAAGTGGTTCCAATGTCCCCCACCAAGCGCAGAACCTCACGCACAACATTGATCTTCACTTTTCTCTTTTGATCAATGCGGTACTCCTCTCGTTCAAGGATTTCTATTTGCTCATCTATCTTTGAAACGATTCTGGAATAAGACAAATCATTTATTACTCCTGCTATGAGTTTCTCTTCTGCTACCTCTCTTTTATGCTCGTGATTACCTTTTGCAGTCTGAAGTGCTTTCTTTTCTTTATCTATGATGTCCCGCTGTGATGTATAGAGTGCCTGAACCTTAGCAACAATTTTATTGGTCAAATCAGGAGAAAACTTTATGTCATTAAAAAGTTTCTGGACCTGCATTTCAAGACAATCAACTTCTGTATATTTTTCCTGACAGTGTGAAGTGCTGCGCAGAGTGCAGTGGTAGTAGGATTTATCTTTCTTCAAAACCTTACCCGCGGTCATTCGATGTTTACAAGAAGCACAAAAGGTAAAGCCTCTAAGAAGAAAGTCATGCTTCCGTCTCCGGCACGCATACTTGTTATTGAAATGAAGTAACTTTTGGCACCGGTCAAACACTTCTTTGGTTATGAGTGGCTCATGATTTCCAACACCAACCTTACCTTTCCAATGCATCGAACCGTAATAGAAGTGATTCGTTAACACTTCAAAAACTTTACTCAAAGCAAGTTGCTTTCCCGCTTCAGTAACAAAACCTTTCTTATAGAGCAAGTCATTTATCTCAGAGGCTGAATAGTCCCCTGTAGAGTACATCCGAAACATCTCAGCAATAAAAGGTGCGCGTACTTGATCTTGGACCACAATCCTCACCTTTGGATCGTTCGAGTCTCCAGCATTTTTGTAACCAACCGGAGCCTTAGTAGGCCACCCGCCTTCACTAAACTTTTGATTTAAGCTATTGTCTGTCTTCCTCGCTGTGATTTGTGATTGGAGTTGGTTAACACCCGCAATCACCAAATCCATAAAGTTTCCTTCTGGTGTATTCTCAATTCCCGGCTGCGATACAGATACCAGCGACACGCCATGTTTATGAAGAATAGCGCGTATTGTAAGGTGATCATTCGCATTACGAGCCAACCGGTCCGTATCTTGAACAAACACCGCTTTAACTCGATTATCATCTTGAACCCTAATCAAGAGATCCTGGAGTCCCGGTCGCTTCATGTTTTGACCACTTCTTCCCGGATCAGAATAAAGACCATTTTCGGCTAGCGAATATTCACCGCTAGATTTGATTGCTTCATTACAAAGACGTTGTTGAGTAGCCAATGAATGTTTTTCATTACCTGCCTGCTCGTCAGTTGATACTCTGGTGTATATAAGTGCTTTTTTCATAAATAATATTGTGTTCCCTATTACCTTTATTGTTAGACTTTATTATGGTTTTGGATACCTAAGTCAATTATGCGACTATCGCGGACTATTTTTGTAAGTAACCCACTATGTATGTGATTGTAGATACTACACAATCTTGCAATTTCCATTACACCCCCGGGGGTACATTTCGCTTTTTTGTACTGCCTTTAGAAGACTTTTTGTGATCATAGACCTTAAACAAAGACTTTTTACTGTTAACCTCAAAGATCAATTATTTCCTTCGAAGGAAATGGATCCGAGAAAAAGTAATCGGTATTTCTACCAAGGGAAATCACGATACTCTTTAACCATTTTCTTCATATACTGCGGAATCGTCATTTCCTCTCGCTTAGCCATATCATCTATAATCTTCTTAGTCTCCAGAAAAAGACGAATATGGGTAGTCTTCTTCCTTTCCTTACTTAAGAAAATACTGTTAACATCCTCTAATACTGGTCCTTCTATATCCCTCAATGGTTCCATAAAAAAGAGTGATTATATTAATAAGTTTATGCATTCTGAAAAGATTTTGGGTATTTCCTCAAAAGCAATACCCTATGGATCTTATGCACTGATGGACACATGAGGTCCCCCGTTGAGAATTGACGCACTCAGAGCGGGGACTTTGTATCTGCCCACCAGTTCAGCCGGTTTTTTATTCCAGAGGACTCGCTGACGACCTCTGTTCAGAAAGTTGTTTAGGAGTGTTAAAGAGTTGTTCGAAAATGATTTCGGACAGCCGTTCAACAAAAACGGCTTCGGCTGAATCAGTTGATTCTTTTTCTTGCGCAATGTTTTTGGTTAACAGCTCCATAATGTCACTTTATAGACACAATGAATGCTCGTCACAGAAATAAGTGATAGCAGTTATTTTCTGTTTTTTCTCTCAAGGGATTTTATTTTATCTATTTCACCCATGTCTCTATAGATCTTATGTTTGTCTGCCAGCAATTCCATGATTTTCTTGGCAGGTAAGGTGCGATACTCCCATATAAAATCGGCAACAAATAAAGATTCAGATTTTTTCTTTCGTTTCTCTCCCAATTCTGAGGTCTTTTCTTTATAAAGGCGTTGTAAGGGCTTGATTTGAGTTTTATAGTTATATTGTACATAGTCTAAGATATCTCTTTGGCTGGCATTTGGACTGATCCTTAAGGCAATTGGGTGGGTCTTATCGGAGTAAAGAATCTCACCATAACGTCTTACTGGTTCATCTTTATCACTACGCATATTTTGTATTGCACATAAATCGTAGTATTCGGGTAGTACAACCGTGTCATAGAGAACAAAGTATGCAAGAGGGATTTTGAAGTTTTCCATGACTCCCATGCGGTTCTTTTCGGCTAACCATGTCATGAGTGCTAAGAAGTTCTCCTTCTGGGAGACGGTTAGTTTTAGATGAGAAGGAAAAGAGAAAGAACCTTGCAATAACTCTGGATCAAAGTCCAATCCCTCTGAAGGTATTCTAAATTGCTTCCGGACCCTTTGGACATCAGAAAGAAACTCCTCTTTCCTGATTATATGTTGAAAAAAGTTAAATATCTTTGCGTGTCCTTTTGGCCACCTGTCTATTTTTTCGCTCATTTCGATTATGTTAACAGTATGGCATAATGTAAAGGACAATTGAATATCAATGGGCCTAAACCGTGAGATATACACTCACGGCATGGTCAGAAAAACGTTAAGCACGAAGAACCCGTTATCAGGGCGTGCTTAACGTTATAGAGGGAAACTTCTATAGGAGCTTCGGCTCTCCTGGTAGCGGGCTTTTTGTACCCGCAACCAGAACCCACTAACAAGTTTTTAAACTCTATGAAACTCAATGATCCAATAGAAACACCGTGGCTTGTAGAGACAACATCCTGGGTTAAAAAACACCCATTTATTACACTCCTTATCTTTATATTTATTCTTAGTTCTTCAACCAGCAACAGACAACCTCAAGCAACACAAATCCCCATAATAGCCGTAGAAGAAGTAGTGGAGATACCAAAGGAAGAAACGGTTATACAAGAATCCAGCCTCACGGCAACTACCTCTACTACTACAGAACGAGTCGAAACTCAACCTGTATCGGAAGAAGAAAAACTAGAGACATCGATACGGACCGCCACAGCACCAGTTACTTCACAAACAGATTTATTTCTCGTTACAGGGGTGGTCGACGGGGATACGGTGACTATTGACATAGATGGTAAGTCAGAAACACTTCGCCTTATCGGCATTAACACTCCAGAGACAGTTGATCCTAGAAAGCCTGTGGAATGTTTTGGAAAAGAAGCATCAAACAAGGCCAAACAAGTCCTGGAGGGAAAAATGGTACGAATTGAGAATGACATAACCCAAGGTGAACGCGACAAGTACGGGAGACTACTTGTCTACATATTCCTTGAAGACGGCACTAGTTTCAACAAATACATGATCGATGAAGGCTATGCATATGAATACACCTACAATTTGCCATATAAATACCAGCAGGATTTCAAACAAGCCCAAAGAAACGCTCAGGGAGCACAAAAAGGTCTATGGGCACCCGATGTATGCAGTGAACCAATAGAGACTACTGTTCCGGTGACTACCCAAAGCGGAAGCCATACTTTCTACGTTAGTAGTCACTACTCAGCAAAGTTTTACTATTGCGATACCGATAATGGATGGAAATCTCTTTCACCTAATAACTTAAAATCATACCCGTCCGAGTCCGCCCTACTTTCTGATTATCCAGATAAAACACTACATGAGGTCTGTAAATAAACTACGTCCTCCATTGAAGAATGCCTAAAGCTCATACCAGACAAAAAAAGTATACTGCTGAACACATAAGCGCTCGTTATACGAGCTAGACTTTGCTTGTTGGTTAGGAGATCGTACAAGTAAAAAACATTAAATAAGTTCCTCCGCTTCTAAACCTTGGATGAACAGATTACTGTAAGTGGTGAAGGCACTATTATTGTGCCTGCCACGATAGAGTGCTACTAAGAGGTTCTTGCAAAATTGAGGCATAGGGGCATAATCTATCCATGGAAGATGACATCAATTTCATCCAAAAATTGTACAATCACCTAACTCTCGCTGAATGGCCTAACCTCCAACTCAGAGATGAAAAGATTTTGACTCGCGTCGAAAGTGAGGATTTTCTTATAGCAGAAAAAGGTCGAGACCAATACTTTGTTAACCTTATTGGATACAATTCTTCAAGTGGTGCCTTTGAACCTTACACTGGTCTATCAAAGATTTCATTTGATCACAATGAAAACAGTGAAAACTTCATTTATTTAGGAGGCGTTCGCAGTAGACAAGCGTACGGATTGAATCGAAGTGGTTTGATAAAAGCTATCCTGCAGGTTAAAGAAGGTAAACACGAGGGGTGCATACACATAAATATTTCGTCACAACACTCTCGATTGTCGTTTTCAAATACTCATAAAGTCTTGAAGGTACCCACTATGAAATACTACGACATTTTAAGTCGAGCAAATGATATCTCCAAAAAGACTCAAAGTTATGCGAAGTCTATTGAGCGACACCTTGTAAATCAGGCAACGAGTGATTACCTAGGTGTGTCAATTCAAAAAGTGACCAATCTATCCAAGGGTGAGTTCGCTTTTCTTACTTACCGACTAAACCTTGAAACTAAAAATAAAAAGGCGGACTTTCTCAAATACCTCGACTCTGCTGATGTTCAGTCTTTACAGTCTTTAACAATGTCGATGATAGAGCACGAAGTTTTTGATTTAGATTACCTTCATAAACTTGATGCATATTTTTTAAAAGAAAAGCTCGAGGATATTGTCAGCCTAGGGAAATCAATCATTAGCCTAAAATCCACTGACCTTACTACTTCTAAAGCAAAGTCTGTGATTTTGAAACTTTTCAAGGATGAGCACACCATTCCTCAAGTTAAGCAACTTGAAACACTTTGGCAAAAATACTTCGAAAAATATTTACTATACTTAATCTTCACTTACAGACAGATTTATTCAAAGATACCTCTAAGATTGGAAGGTGATGAAAAACAGCCAGACTTTCTTGGTATTAATCACTATAATGGAGTTGATGCAATTGAAATAAAGACACATCTTAAACCTGCACTCGTTCGTGATGGAAGTCATGATAACTTTGCATTTTCTTCAGAGTTAAGTAAGGCGATTATTCAAACAACGAACTACATTGATGCAATAAAGGAAAGGGCTTTTGTTAATGATGCTGACCTGCAAAAATTAGTTGCAGAAACTGAAAAAGAGAATCTCTATAGACCACGTGGAATCATCATCATTTCAAGTCGCGATAGGTTAGTTAAAAATCAAGTTAAATGGAACCAGGACAAAGTTGTCAGGGATTTTACAAAGCTACGCAATAGTTTGGGCGGTATAGAGATTTTAACCTTCGATGAAGTGCTAGAAATTGCGAGCAACTACGCTTCTAAAATAGCCAATAAAGTTGACGCCCCCAATCAACAATAATCTATGACTGAAAATAACCATTTAGAAAATCACATTGTCCAATTAAGTGACGACGAACTTGTCAAAATTGCTGGATCGACTGTTATTGGTACGCCCAGTGGTCAAAAAGCTCAATTGGCACAAGCAGAACTACTACGAAGAAACACAAATGCGCTTATAGAATCGGGTAAATCGGCCGACCACTACGCAGATAAAATGATGGGCCTTAGTCTGATTGTCGGACTCATAGCATTTCTTCAATTAATATTCGAAATATTGAGTTCATCAACAACTGTTATGGAAAAAATTGTCTACGGTTTTGGTGCTGTTGGACTAATTGTCTTTGCTTTCAGAGACTACTTCATAGTTAAAGAGAAAGAATAACAAGCGTAAGAGATACAGACAGGAAAATATTAGTTAACCTCCTTCTAGCTTTTTAGTGACCTTATCTACAACTCTTTTAATAGAAGTGTTTAGTTTTTTGTCACTGGTCTGTTTTTTGATTTCTTCTGAACCAAGTGCTTTAGCTACGCGATCTGCATATGTCCAAGTATTTGATTTCCCGGCTCTTAGATATTTCGGGTACTTCTTCCTTACGCTTTGACTCCTGACGAAGGATTCAACAACGCTACTGCCAACTCCAGCCTTCATACGCTTCTGGTGTCGTGCAACTGCTTTATGCCGCAAATATGTCCTCTCGCCGTCGAAAGTGATACCGAGGTAACTCAAATGAGTGTCTTCACCCGTATTAAAATCTTGCGCCTTTAAAAGATTATTCACTTCAGCAAATGAAGTCATCTCAGTCTTGCCTGCATTTATATCTAGTTTAAGATTATCTTTTAAAACTGTAGTAGCGTAATCGGCTATATCCTGGACCATGCTTTTTGGAACTAGGCACAAAATATCGTCCGAGTACCGAAAATATAGTCCGCCTGCAAGTCGGACTCGACTAGATACCAACCTGTCGAAGGTGAGCATATAAATATTGGAAAGCACACAACTTATTGAAGAACCCTGCGGGATTCCTGCATTTCCAATTGGGTTCTTATTTAGGATAGGAACAACTTCTGACCTAAAGGTTTTACCATCACAGATCTTGATCATGCTTCTATGGTCTTTGTAGCCAAACTTAAGTCTCTTATGAACCAACCATAAATTGACGTACCTGTAGTCGGTAACGTATTTGAAAATATTAAAGTGATCTTGAGGCAATTTACTTTCGCCGAGTATATCCTCCCAAGCTGCTTTAAGTATTTGATGATCAACTTTTTGAAAAAACTTCTCAACGTCAAGCGCAACCGCAACGTATTCTGGATGTACTTTGAGAAAGTCAGTCACAACCTTCACTTGCTCGTAAGTACTTTTGCCCGTGGCCCTGTAAGCAATTACACTATCTGAGAGGCTTTCTTTATCTAGGAGCAATTCATATTTACTAGATAAAATAAACGCATACCAAGATAGTATAAGCGCATCTTTGTGTGCACTGTAGTCAATGGGACGTTCTTTCGAGACTAGGCGCGTGCGAAACTTTGAACCCGCTGGCTGTCGCTTGTAGTGCTTCTCTTTTTGAACTTCTCTAATAAATGGAAAGAAGGGGTGCTTTGCAACATAATCGGCATTAAAAATATCTTGAAGGAGGTCTTGAGTAATCTCTTTTATGCGATCATCAAAATGCAGGTACTGTCGTTTTGCCTTGCGTTTTGTTTTACCGTTTCCAGGCTCAATTTTCTCTTTTTCTTTTTTGGTCCACTCCGGTTGTAGTATAAAAAAATTGTTCATAGTTTACACCCCACTGACCCTAGAACGCTCGGTGTTCATTCGACCAATTTTAGTCGTCGGGCTGGAGGCAGTTGTGAGCAGTCATACCTAAGTAGGTATCCGAGTTTCGTTTAACAATTACTTGTATGATTACTATCAAGACTGACGGTCTAATCCTTGCGGCTTCAGCGGTGTGCTGGTGCCTGGGACTACACGTTCAGATTGACTTGTGGTTTCCTTTAAAGGAGGCCATGAGTCAATACATTATCAGCTCATTGACTGAGTTAACATAACACTCCACCTACAGTTTAAGTGGATATACCCTGCGAGCGCTCATCACCACAGCGGCTCAAGTATTATACAACTTTGGGGGTTAGCAGTTACTTGCAATTAGGTAGAAGTGTTGCATTATTTTCATCTGTCCCCCCTGTTACTTCCTAAATAGGTAGCCCAGTGCAAACGCCAAAAGCGCCACAATCATTACAATGTAAACGAGCTGATTTTCTGGTGTTTTACTCTCTTCAGTTGGATTATTTGATGTTGATTCTGATCGAGTAACTACCACACCCCAGCCATAATCTTGGAAGTGCCTATTAAAAAAACTAGCAAAATACTTTGGTTCACCATCACGATGAGTAAAGTTTCGTGAAGGAAAGATTTGTGATGATAAATCATTATCACTCAATAAAGCAGAGCCCTCCTGCCAAACACCTTCAGAAGGGACACAGGATTTGCTATTTGTGATTTCTTCGTATAAAAGCGAAGGTGCACGATACTCGCCAATTTCTGAGTTAGGAAAATGCTGGGAACGGATTTTTTCATAAGTGTACAAAGGTCCCTGTGATGTTGTGTACTCCCTCCACACTAGCGTATTGCAGTAATCAAATGAGCCATTTGCACCTCTTGGATTAAATGTGTCCTGGAGTTTAGTATAACTTTCAACTTCAACTAGGTCGCAATCTTTATGAATCAGCTTGACTTCATCCCACACTGCGGGCAAAACACAATCTGCCGCACCAACCCCAGGGACCAACACAATAAATACAAACAGTGAGGAAAAAATAGCGGCACTAAATCTTTGCTTCATATTTACTCAAATCTTAGCATTTAGCTGACATATTCAGCAATCAGTGACAGCTTTTCCTTCACTCCACTCATGTACTCCTGGTCTGACAGGATGGTTAAAATAAGATTCGGACTCTGGCCCTACTGTCCTAGGCACCTAGAAAACATATTAAAATAAAAACTTTTAGTTCCACTTGGTGGGTGATTTTGCTATACTTCAAACATCAAATCCATGAGTGAAAAATTTAAAATTTCTATTCCTGAAGAACAAGCCCAGAGAAAGGAGTTGTACGATTCGATACAACAAACTGAAGGTTTTAAAAAACTTTCTGAACGACAACAGAAATTAATTAGAGTTTCTATCTATACCCAGCAGCGTGCAGAACGGCTCAATGACCCGGCGAGCGAACAAGCTGTTCAATCTGAAAGACAAGGCTATTATATGGGAGAAGAATCGACCAAAATCTTGGAAGAGGAACACTTATGGAAAATGCACCAGCTAGATCCTGATTTTTATCTAGATCCAGACTCGCGTGCTTACAAACAAAGTCAAAACTATGTTGCAAATTGGTACTGTCACCCAAGTATCTACGCCCTAGAGACTGGAAACATTACCAACGACACCCCAGAGGAAGTACCTGAGGGTTTCTTTAAAGCAGAATACAAAATTAATGAATCCCTATCAGAGCTAGAGGAAAGGATTAAAAAAGCAGGACTCCCCTGCGTTGTCCATATTTCAACAAAAGCAAAAAACTCAAATTGGAATTTTAGCACGAAACACTCTTTGCTAGTGCTTGGTAGAGATCCCGAGGGTAAAATGCTCTGCTGGGAAAAAGAAGGTAACATGTACCCTTTCAGAATTACACCCCTTGAAGAAGTGTTCAACTACTACAATAAAACTTGGTCTATGTATTGGGGTATTCGTAAATTAAAGACCGAGGAGTAAAAGCAGCCTTCTCTTCCTCCAACCACTACAAACACAATCACTCAAACTGGTTCCACCTGAAGGACAATACGTGCCCACATGTTATCGACATACAATACTTTGTATGTTACTTTTCTCTTAGTCTCCCACGGGCAACTCCCTTAACCAAGAGAAGAGGTTCTTTAAATGTCTAAAGAGACTATAATTATACTTCCTGACGCCAAGACAATGCTGACTCGTCTTCAGGAGGTTAATTCCGAGCTAGACTGCATCAGGCGGTTTTACCCGATTCTGACAAAACATGCTAGGAAAGCATACGAACCAACAG
>JACCDR010883556.1_pt1 | contig 10610 bp, 11 predicted proteins | sample 7446431 | NCBI WGS metagenome assembly JACCDR01 (sample SAMN15323443, study PRJNA562643) | freshwater metagenome | isolation source: river surface water | place: USA:Blue River Watershed | collected 2017-08-17 | reverse complement strand
TCTATAAATTTCAAATGAAATATATAGAAATCCTTTAAGGGTGGTAGCTCCCCAAAATAATTTTTATTGTGGAGGATGTTTAAGCTATTAATGAGATTTGGTTATCATCTCAAAGCACCTCCAAACGACCTTAGGAATACTTGAGATTTGGTTATCATCTCAAAGCACCTCCAAACGACCTTAGGAATACTTGAGATTTGGTTATCATCTCAATATTTCCTAAGATGAACTATTTTGAATAGTAATCCTTATATAATGTTACAATCTTGTAATGAAATTGTTCAACATTTTTCAAACATATTAACACAACATTTTATTATATATTTATACATTTTGAACCAACAGTTAAAAGCCTTTTGTCTATATGGAAATTGTGGGTGCCTGCTCAGGTGATGAACTTCATGTGTGTTCCATTATATCTTAGAATGCCATATATAACAGGTGTGTCTTTCATATGGACCATAATTCTTAGTTTCATACATGGTAGCAAAATAAATTAACATCATATAAGTATAATATATTTTTCTCTTTTATGACCGTGATTAAACGGGAACGGTTCTGTTTGCGAGTTTACAACTTACCAGAAGTAGATGAATCCGTAATCGTGTCTTTGCTTCGTAGCATACCTAACCTAAAGCGTGAATGGATAGCCAAGGATGCAAACAATATATGTCAAGGTTGGGCATGGTGTGAGTTCAACAACATGGAAGACTTGACAACTGCTATGAATTATATCAATAACACGACCTGCCAAGGAACGGTATTGCAAGCCTATTTGTAACATACTTAAAAACAACCCACAAACACCAGATATGTCCATCACTGTTTTTTCCAAGAAGGGATGTGTATATTGTGACAAAGCAAAGCATCTATTGAATGAGTTGCAAGTTCCTTGCAAAATTGAAATGCTTGAACCTGACGATAAAGATTACGCAAGCAAACGTGATACACTGTTTAGCACTTACAACCATAAAAGTTTCCCGTTGATAGTGATTGGCGATGTATTCCTTGGTGGGTTTACTGAGTTACAAAATGCAGTTGCTACTTTGCAGTTCCATGAGCTCGCTAAAAAAATAGGTGTCGAAGTTCCTATGGACTTTTGACGTAACACTCAAGGAATTTTTGGAACTTGAAGTCACTCCCTAACACCTTACGAAGTTTGAAGATCTCATTTTTATACTCTATCATAGTGCGACATGACATGAGTTCACTTGCTATCAGTTCATTTTTGTATTTTAAGGTGTATGTTAAATTCAATGCGTCATTTGCAAGCCTTGCAATCAACTTGTGCTTGCAAGGAGAATTATTCGGTTCGGCCACAAAGTATATCTCATCATAATATGTAATCATTGCTTTACTTGTGGGTTTGTAAACTAAGCGAATTCTGTAGTCAAACCTCACAAACGAAACTCCTAAGCGTTGCAACAGTCTTTTCGAAAGGACGGTCACATCAAAGTCTTGCACAAAAGATTGAAATGTCTCAACTTCTAACTTTTCCTTCATATCCATTATCATGTCAACAATGTGTTGTGGAATGTGCTTTGGCTCTAATGTTATATCTTTTCCCGACATGTTTAGTATTAGTGGTGTGTTCTCTGTGCATTCCTTGTTCCCAGTTTTTTTTCATATTTTTTTGCAATGTTGATGTAGTTTTGGCATGAATGATGATCTATGCAATTAAGAGGAGATGGAAAAGTGGTTTGCATCAACAACTCCTTTCCATTATGAACCAAGTCTCTATGTAATTTTGCAATAGGTATGATATCTCCATATGCAACAACTCGTTTATGTTCATGCGTAGCCTGTTCGATGAGTTCTTGAAACCCCTTGTCACCCACGTAAGGTGCCCCAAATGTGATGCATTTCTTGTGTTTGTTGTGAATGTATTGTGACTCCAGCATGCTTGAGGCAATCTGTGCAATTGCGCCGCCTTTGCTGTGACCTGTGAATATAATGTTCTGTATATCGTCCATTTCATGTGTAGACAAGATATGTTTCAATTCATCCTCTATATCCTTATAGGTGTTCCAAAAAACAGTATTGATCTTTGCGTCCAAGAAGTGTTTGGGCTTCACAAGCTTTGTGTTGATACATTCTATAAACTCTTGTACATCCTTGCAACCTCTAAATGCAATGTATAGATTGGAAGCATCCTTGACGGACATGGTAAGCGGGTAATCCCCCCTTTCGATTACCTTGATACCGCTGTGTGTATAGTTCTTTAACAATCTTTGTTTAGGTTTATACACATCACAACTCAACTGAGCAGCTCGCAAAATGGACATGACTATGTCTTTACTTGATATATACTTTTGAAAAATGCGTGTAAGCCATGTCTGTAAAAAATTTGATATTTGTATTGACAGTGAGTATTCTCAATGGTATGATATTGCAGACAACAACAATGAGCAAAAGCATTCTGTCTTTCTTGATGATGAATGTCATTTACGTTACATCAGCGCAACCTCATGAGTTTACATCTATCGTCTTTATTGCAAAGTTATGTTCATGGCAACAACCACAAAACAAGACTAAGTTTGAAACATTTTACCTACAAGAATTTGCAAAAAACCTGAAAGGGTGTAGTAAAGGTAATGTGGTCTTTTCCAAAGATGCATCCAAGAACATCGTAGTAAATGTCGATATCCCATGTGTGCACAAGTCGGCGACAAATGACACACTCATAGTAGATAACAGGCTAATCAACAAAGACAATACATACGATTACATCAACGAGTGGATGTGGTATGCAATCCAAAAGGTGAATGCAACACATGTTGTTGGCAACATTGATGATTACGAACATAAACTGATGATAATGCCCGCTAATGATGTCATCCCTTGGCCTGCTCTTGGAAATGTAGGCGGTCCTTTCTCTTGGTATAACACTCATGACTTGAATATGAATTATTATCTTCACGAAATTGGACATAACTTTGGGTTTGGACACGCAATGAAGAATGGAGAAGAATACGGAGACGACACTTGCATTATGGGAACAGGATATAGGTGCTATACTGCACCACACAGACATTTCCTGGGATGGGATTATCCACTGATGACCATCAACTGGTATAACAACAGTCCAAGTGCATCTTACTGGAACACAACAATACACCTCAGTAAAGACGGTGAATTTACACTCATCAACAATAACCTGTACATCGAGTCATCTCAATTTAGTGTCAATGCATACATTTTACAAAGCAACATATCAACGGCACACGTGTGTCAAATTGATACAGAGGTTCGCTCATGCAATGTTGATGACTATGGGATTTCAATTACATTTTTGGATACAAATGATGACTCCAACATAATACATATAGAACCAGGATTTAACTCTTCTTTGGTGTCTAAGCAGACCGTTCCTGCACTCAAAAACTCAGCATCTTCAAAAATGTTGCATATCTATGATACAGTGTGTACTGCTTTCATAACGTACAACATCATAGTGTTCCTAATTGCATTTTGGTGAGCATAATATATTTTTTAATGTCAAAATACTTGCATATATTGTAATAAAATGTTTATTGTAATAAAATGAATAACAAAAAGTTGTATTACATTATATCATTGGTCTTCTTCATCATTGGCATTGTTGTTATTGGTGTACACGTGAATAGTTACAGACAAGCGGAGTACTATGCAAATGCATCCAATATGATTGGACAAACAGGTAGCGATCAGTCATTGAAGATTACAGGACGCCTTTCTGCAGGTAACAATGACAATCTATTGGGTCGTTCCCGCATACCAGATTCAGCAGGTAACATAGTGCTCCAACCTACTACAGTAACAAACAACATAAAGTTGCAAGGTAATACAAGTGTTGCAGGTGAATTCACTGTTAATGATAAAATTTGCATTCAACAAGGTAGCAACAAAAATTGTTTTACCTCCTTTGACAAAGATGATTGGAATCTCATCAAAGCAGGTAACTCACAAATGTGCCTAGACGCGCCGAGAAGCGATAATGGGGCACACCTTCATATGTGGAGTTGTCATAAAGGTGATAATCAGAAGTGGAAGTACCTGCCATCAACTCAACAAATTGTGAGCATGGCCTCCAATAAATGCGTTGATGTAACCAGCGGTGATCGCAAAAGAGTTGGCATAATGCAATGCGATCCCAATAGCATCAACCAAAAATTCTTCTATAATCCTGAAACATCTGCATACCATTGGGTCAGGGATCCAACACACTGTCTTGATCGTCCCAACAACGCTAACACACGAGGCACACGTCTTCAGTTTCATCCATGCAATAAATCAGTTGCTCAACAGTGGTCGGTAACTACATCATAAATACTTAAGATGATGGCATTGCTTATTAACAATGTTACGTATCAACAAAGCAAGCAAGACGGATATGCGTTTGCATCAAGAAGTCAGGAAGTTACCTCTATGCATTCATTGCAAGTATTACCAAAGTAGATATTGCACACATTTTTGTAACATAAATTTGGTCGATGGAAAGGAACAACATGTTCTTGCCTTTGATGCCAGAAACACAACAGAATTATGTGGCCCAGGTGGGGCTTATTTCAAGCCCAGTAATATGAAAATAAAACCGAAACCACCCAAACAACAATTACACCCACCAGACCTGTTTCTTGAGTACTAATTGTTGTGTTTCGTAATCCATAACCCTCTGAACGTCATGACACGCTTCTATTCCAAAGTGTTCCATGTATGTTTTGGCACACAAAACTTTTAACGGCAGTATTTGCACGGTATGTTTGAACAAGTCAGGTTTAACAAAGCCAATTTCTTTTCTTATGCTCTTCATGTTGTCTAAGATGAAGCTCCAATCAAAATACCCATTGGTTTTTGTCCATACATTAAAGCTTCTTGGTTGCTGGTCCTTGCAATATATGTGTATGTCAATAGATGCGAGGCTTGTGTCGTTGAAGTCACGGTCTAGTTGTTTTTCATTTTCATACAGCCAGATACTTTCAACACTGTACACAGCACCCATTCTCATGGTATACAGTGCTTGTCTATTGTTCAAAAACTTCATACATATAACATCACCAAATCGCAATAAACGATACAAAGAATTATCCAACAGCATTATATATTTTATAATATTTTCCAGTTATTTGTAATGGAATTGATGCACTTACTCTTTGAATATTCATGTGACGGGCATGCAGTTGTCTTCAAAGGAAATATCAGTGTCCAAGATGGACACAAAATATATATTGAATACGACGTAGATTTTGATGGTGTGTCATGTGTTAAATTGTCCGCTAGGAATATATTGTGTTCACAAGCAGAAAGAGAGTATCGCATGAAGATTGCCAACAAGATTTTCAAAAGTTTGCAGTCACTTGAGAAAGAAAACAAAAGTTATAAACCAAACAAATCCAGCAAGACACTTTGCACCACATGCGCCACATACAAAACGGACAAAAAAGTCATGTTCAGTGACCGCAAAACGGTAATAGAGTATTCAAATGATCATCCCCTTAGACGTTCATTCTCCTTATCATCTTTGTTCAACGTTGGTAATGGAAGCTTCTTTAGTGATGCAATTGAAAAGTGGACTAATTCATAAGGCAATTTGCTTTGTTGAGGTGTTGTGTCAAGTCACATTTTCTCTTGAATATTGTGCCACATTGTGAACATTGCAACTTTGGTCTTACAGTATGATCCTTCCTCTTTAAAGCAGTATCCATTTTAGTCAATCCACTCATATTCAAAATACTGTCATACAACTCTTTGTTATTGTTTTGCAGGGTGTTGAGCGAAAGCGCCATTCCTGCAATACCCTCCTGTAGAGTACCGCATATCTTCATATTCTCTGTTAAAAGACCAATCTTTTCTTTCAGTGTGTTGACAACATCTGCAATATCCACTTTGTTTCTATCTGGTTCATTTATAGTCTTAATGGACATCATAAGTCTCACCACAGTGATAACATACACGTCTAAGTATTTCACCTCATTCTCATTTACTCCTATCCAAGCAATATACATATTGCCCCGTTGCTCAATATGCAGATTGCCTTTTCTAGGTATGTTCCTTGTGCGATGTGACACAAACACATACCCTTTCAATCTATCACCATGTTCCGCTTGAAGTAGATCTATATCGGCGTAGCTTTTCTCAATATCTTGCAACGGGATGGACACCTTGTTTTTGCTTTCAAACACAAACATGTCCCCCTTATCCGTGATGAGATGAACATCAGACAATCCCCCAGTCTTTGACGTATCTACAACTTCACAGTTTGTAAAGTGTTCAGCAAGAATGTCCCTAATGACTTTCTCGCCATGTTGCCCTTTGTATTTATTGGAACTTTTGAAGCAATGCAACTCCGTCTTGAGCCTTGACACTTCCTTCTCTAGTTCATGCACTTTCATGTCTTGCATGCAACTCATGGCATATTCGGTCGACTTGTTCATTGCATTTTTATATTCTGCTTCATAATGCTGACATTTGTGTTTCAGTTCTTCATTGCAGCGCCTATACTCCTCTTGCAACCGTGCCTCAAACTCCATTCTCTCTTCAAGTTTTGAGCGGACCTCGTCCCGAAGACTTTCTTGATATCTATTTTGCATTTGCATCAACTCTTCTTCAAGCTGTGTGCATCTATTGACAACATGCTTCAGTTGTGCATCCTTGAAATTTGCAAAATCCTCTTGCATTCTTTGCATCTCGTCATCTTTGGCTTGAAGTCTTGATTCATAAAGACGTGCATACCTCTCCTCATAGACAGACCGCAACACGGAAATTTCCTCTTGCAGCTGAGTGTTTTCGAGGAGCATTTTATCAAGTTTGCCTTTCCAAACACTGTCCACCTCATTCTTGTATTTATCATCATAATATGCCGCAACTCCATCCTCTACCATCAAAAGTCCACACATCAATATGGACTTTATAAAAGATGATGGTTGTGTTTGATAGACTTCCAAGAAACGTTGCTCTAGGGCATTGGCAACGTTTATCTCAATGTCGATAGATACTTTCATGATGCACAATAAAGTTTGGAGCAGTTCATTTTAATAATTGACCGTTTGTTATATATTTTTTGTGTTATAAATTATAAAAATGGTTGATAAGAAAGAAAACAAAGGTAAAAAGGAACAAATAGTCGGCGGAGTAGGACATTTACCTCATTCATTTGCACATCCTTCAGCACGTTCTTCATCATCTACACGTTATTCAGCACGTCCTTCATCAGCACGTCCTTCATCTGCACGTGGTAATCCAGAAAGTACATTATTTAGTGCTTTAGCAACCCCACAAGTTCCAGTAAACCGCTACCTCTCTTCCCATGTATCCAACCTTCCCATGTTTCCCACCTCCCCCCCAAAAGTTCCAATCAATCAACAAACAAAAGGTCGAAGATATGCGTGGACAGAAAATGAAGTACAATTGCCACAAGTCAACAACAATGACTTGACCAAACAGGTATCTGATTTGCAAGATTTTTTAGACGCTAAAAAGAGTGAAGTGGGCTACCTTAAAAAATATCTAAATGTACAACTGCCAAATGACAATGATTATGACGAGCAGATATCTGATTTGCAAGATATTTTGGACTCTAAAAAGAGAGAGGTGGGTTACCTTAATGATTTTTTAAACGCTAAAATCTATGTAAAAAAACAAAATGGTGAAACTACAATATTGACTGTTACTGATCTTTTGTTCGGAGAATCAAACCTACAGAGCCATAATCTTTATTTAGAAGATGAATATGAAGATGAAAAATCAAATATAGCTGGAGGTGCGGGCAAACGTGAAGCTCTTATCCAGGAGATATACAACCAGGACATCAAGCTTGTTAAATATGACCAAATGATTGCCTATAAAGTGTATAAACTACATGCTATATACAAAGATGAGTACAATTTACAGCAAGGTGGTGCATGGTATCATCGTGTAGGAAAGGACCTTGTGCATATACATGAGAAATTTGCTGGTTTTCCTCTTTCAGAAAAGTTGACCGCACTTCAATCCCTAGCAAAAGAACTGCTAGTGTACCTTTATAAGAAAGCAATGAAAAAGTTGAAAGTTCCTGACAATATTATCGATATAAGTCTTTCACAAACATCTGAAGATTTTTATTATAATGTCATCAAGACTCTAAATGAAACAATAAGTCCTGAATCGGTTTTCAAGGCAAAAATAAATATCATACGAAACAGCAAATTCGATGAAGATCAAAAACGACGCAAGATGAAACTATTGAACATAGAAATAATCGATTCCATATCAACATTTGCGAATCTAATCAATGTTTTTTCATCAACACTTGCTTTGACTCCTGATGACAGTACCAAAGCTTTAGAATCCTTGAATTCTTTAGTGGAAGGTCTAGAGAAGATGAAGGAGCATCTCAAACGTGAACAAACTAATAAAGCAACAATCATGCAAAGTACAAAAGAGTATCTCACAGATTTTATCAACAATATCAATCCTAAATTGTCGAGTGCGAAGGAACTAACAGATTACAACAAGCGCCAAAGTGAAATTAATAAGGTATTGCATGCAGTAACAGCTATTGAGGGTTTTAAAAAGCATACCAATTACGAAAATCATCCTCATCTATATCAATACATAGAAAGCCATCAAGAAACTATAAAGAAAGCCAATTTGGCCTTAGAAGACTTAGAGCTTAAAGTTAACGAATCAATCGAGACGTCCAGACAGTTGCTTGTGCTTTTATGCGTAAAGTTAGGCGAAACATTGAAAACAGAATTAACCCATAAAATCAAGGAAACGTTTCTTAATAATCCAACAGTTAGAGATTTGCACGAGCAAATTCAAGATAATTCATTTCTCAGTAAGAATCTTAAAAACATCCAACATGCAACCAGAGAAATAGTCAATGATGCACAGGCACCACTTCAATCATTGACAAAAACCTTGTCATCGCAGGCTTTTCATGTTCTACGTCTTGTTGCTCCTTTTGCTGTCAATCTCGCTGAGTTTGTTCAAATTGCAGTTCAAGTTTCATTTGTATTGACCATCATCAATCTATGCATTGTTGGTATGCATTACTTGATAAGGACGACTATTTTCTTCTGGAAAAGATATAACAATAAGAATGACAATAAGTTTGATATAGACGGCTTTATAAGTGAACTGAAATCAAGGCATAAGGAACTTGAGAAAAAACCAGACAGCAAACATAAAGGTGGTAAAAGAAAGACAAAGCAACAAGTATTGAAAGGAGGCGTTACGTTGCCACCTATCAATCGTGCAGTACCATTTGTAGAAGGATCCAAAATCCCTTTATTACCACGGATTCATCAAGAGATCAACAGTAAAACACTTAGCACCCAAGGGCAGATAACGTTTGCAATAATGGATCATATTGTTAATTATGGTGAACAAGATACAATTAATTATCAGTTATCAAAAGAAGACGTTGTATATATTGCGACAGGAGCAGAGAATCTATCATACACTAACAATACATTTGACATTGACAAAATTTATCATGATACACTCGAAAACACACAATATGGAGGCAAAGTCAAGAGATTGACAAAACAGAAAGAGCGTAAGTATCTTGAAGAAAAAACCAAAAAAGACCTCATTCTGTATGCAAAACACAAAGGCGTAAACGTGCGGGTCAATGACAAGAAGGATGATATTGTCAAGGCTATCCTTTCTGGGAAAAGAACCAAGCAGCAAAGCAAATGAATAATAACAAAATATATACTATAACCAAATACACACTCAGTCATCATCAATCACTATGACGGGAATAGGCACAGGCTTATACTCAAACTTAGTCACATTTGCAAGAATTTGCAACAAACAATCTGCCAAGTCATCCTTCTTGCTTTGACCGCCAAACCACTTCTTAAAGTGTTCGTGTCTATGTGTTGCATCCAAATATCTATTGACGGCCTTGACCGCTTCCGTCTTCCTTGCCGTTCCATGACCAAGCAACGGCTTGTCCTTGGGATTTACAAAAGTTACGTTAATGTCCTTGAAGCATCCCAAGAAGAATGCAAACACTCCATGGCTGATACACATACAAACTGTATTTTGCGGAAGCTGACGCTCAATCATCACATAAGTATTATGGTTATCAGCGAGTCGCTTGGTAAGTTCCTTTAAGAAAGCCACACAAGAAGCAGTACATTCCTCGGCTGTATCGCCCCGCAAGTCAATATTATTCCAGTTTTCTATCAAACATTCACCATTCTTGCAGTGTGCAAGACAATACGCAAAGTTTTTTGTGCCTATGTCAAAAGATAGAATGAGGTTCGCCATGTTTGCCATGTCTGTCATATGGCGTCTTGTAGTTCATTTTACATAACATAAATTCTTCCATTTTTTGCTGGAGCATACACTTTTTGTTGATATAGAGCATTGTATGTTTTGCACACAATCAAAAAAATAAACAAGCAAATTAGATCTTGCTACTTTCAAAAACGTGTGCAAGTATAGCGCATGGATCTTCTCCCATGTCAACACGCACTAGTCTTGTCATTCCACCGTGGTTAACTACCTTCCATCTTATATACTTATTGTGATCAAGACAATCCTCATAACGGAGTATGACGTCTCTCATACCTCTTATATACTCATCAGTTACTTCGTGTTCTTGGTCTATCAGCATTAACCCCATAGCCCGAAGC
>JACCDR010251731.1_pt1 | contig 10610 bp, 10 predicted proteins | sample 7446431 | NCBI WGS metagenome assembly JACCDR01 (sample SAMN15323443, study PRJNA562643) | freshwater metagenome | isolation source: river surface water | place: USA:Blue River Watershed | collected 2017-08-17 | reverse complement strand
GTGTCGTGCCACCATTGTTCGATCCAATGGTTGTTGAGCAAGGCTTCCAGGTTGTCGGTTCCGCCCGAGACGAGCCAGACACCGGGCTGGAGTTCTTTCAGGCCGAGTTTCAGTCCGTGTTGGGCACGGAACAGGAGGTGTCGTTTCTTCCGTGTGTTGCGGATTTTCACCACGATGGTTGGGAGTGTGGTGAGTGTGACACCCGCGACCTTGATGCGTGGTGCGGCCTTGGAGCCTGAGGGGCGTCGCATAGTCATTGGACTACTCCGTGTTGTGGTTTTACTGACCGGTTTGGGCAGTAGGACACCGCGAGGGAATCGAACCCTCGTCGCACTACCATTCGGTGTCTGTGTTGGTTAGTCGTCCGTGTCGGTGTCTTTGTCCTGTGTTTTGGCCACGAGTGCCAAGTATTCCAAGGCGGCCTCACCGACGTACTTGTCGGTGGCTTTCTTCAGCTCAACTCCGGAGACCGATTTGCCGTCGTGGTCGTAGGTGGTGGTGAGACCCTTGGTCGCCGCCGCTTTGCAGTATTCTTCATCCGTGATAGTGGTGGGAAATCCTTTGACGGTGACTTTGATGTCTCCCAAGTCTTCGGTGGGGATGACGCCACCCATTGCGGCCTTCTTGGTCTGGAGCCTGACTGAGAGTGCCCAGAGGCGAGCACCACGACCTTTGGGCTTTTTGGTCCTTGGAGCCCTGGTGGGCTCTGTCTGACCTTCAACCCGGTTGACCACAGTGCTGTTCTCGGTGCCGTTCTCGCTGGACATCTTCGTTCCCCTTACCAATGTCTGAGCGGTTTAGTTCTCAGACTTCGCGGGGTGTGTACTGCCCGATCGGGCGGTTGATACCACACCCTGCAAATCCCTTGCAAGCCCTGTTTCGTGCTTCTCAAGGGTGGTTCCACATAGGGAGTACCCAAATCACCCAATCCATTGGGGGTTTCCAATCCCATTGCGATACCGGGCATGAAATGGAGTGAGCATTGTCTAGGAAGGATGCAATATCCCCTTAGACACCTCTGGCCCAAAGAACCCGCCATCGCGAGATCGGAGGTTTACCTACCCAACCTGACAATACGTCCGGTCGTGCCTCACTAATGCCGAAGTCTACGGTATCACCCCCACGACAACGCCCGCTGGTAGTGATCCTGTCAGGGACATGCCCCAACCGGTTCCCCCGCGTCGGCCCGGGTAAGCACCGTCTGTACTCGGTAGGCTGGAGACATCTATCTCCACCCTAGCCCCCGACCGCAAGCCGTATCCCGCTACCTTATATGCAGTTGTAGCCGACCCGTCCCCTCAACGGAGCGCGGACCAGGGCGGACTAGGACCCAGATTTGGTGTCCTGCTAGTGCCCGATTGGGCAGTAGGCGGTGTTCTGGTAAGCAGTTGTAGCCGACCGCCGGCGGGTGTAGAAAGGGGGTGTACCGGGTCGAATACTGAGCGAAACGCTCAGTTATGGGGGAAAACATGGCAATTACAGCGGTTTCTGCCAATCCTGACGAACCTGATAAGGGTTCTGATGGGGATTCGGGCAAGAAACCGGAAGTCCGGATTTCGAAGATCACGGGCAAGCCGGTGAAGCAGGGGAACTGGAAGGCGGGTCCAGGGAGGGGTCATACGAAGGACCCGAATGCGACGACGAATGTGCCCAGGGGTGAGTTTGACCGTTTGAAGGCGATGAGATATGTACTGAACAACAGCCCCAAGAAGTCAGAGCCGGTGGGGGTCAAGGCGTGTCGGGACTGGCTCTCTCGCTCGCCAGGGCAGTTTATGGCTGCCCTGGCGGCTCTGGAGGAGGAGCAGTCGCGACAGAAGGCTGCCGAAATGGCGGACGAACCGGACGGCGAGGAGCGCCTGCCACTGACCGAGACCGATCGCGATCTGCGCGAAGAGACGATGGCTCTGATTCGACGGCTGGCCGAGAAAGCGAAGACGCTTCCGCAAAGCTGATGAAGGGGTCGCACAACAGGAATTCCAGCAGTCGGATGTCCATACAACTTTGGAGTGCCCGATCGGGCAGTTGGTTCGGGGGACGTTGAGCGTTTCGCTCAGGTTTCAAGGGTTTCGGGGGGATCGTCATGGCAAAGTTCCTGTCTCCGTTTACCCGGAAGGTCCAGAAGGCCATTCGGGACACCTGCCGGCACCTGCCAGAGACGATCTGGCAACTGGGCCATGAGTGCGTCCGGCAGGCAAATGAGGACTGGACGCAACTTCCGTTCCACCTGGGAGTCTTCAAGGATCGCCTGGAAGAGGAATTCCCGCCCGTGCCGGGCAAGTTGATCCAGAACACCATCGACCAGTTGGATTATCCGTGTTACCTGGAAAGCCACCCATTTGGCGCGAAGGGCTTTGTCTACCGCAACACGAAGCAGGCGGCACTGGACTTGCGCGAACGGGAGGAATTCCTGAAGATCGACATCCAGGCGCCAGAATATGATGCGATTCGCTGGCTAGCCCTGGCGGTCCACACCGAGGTCCTGCACCTCCAGAACTACGTGCTCATCATGGTTGGCGGCGGACTGTGGCGATACGAGGGGGACGGCGAAAAGCTCCAGACGACCATTGACCGCCGCAAGAGCCTGAACTGCCTGGTCCCAGGTGACAAAACCCCAAGCCAGAAACGCAGGTCGATGGTCCTCGCGCTCGTGACAAACGAACCGCTCGTTCCGAGCGAACCGCTCGTTCCAGGAACCCAGCCATGCTCATCGGACACGGACGTTACCACGAACTAGTCCCCACCGATCCCCTCGAAAACCTCCGCTTCCGACTGGCACTCCTGGATGAGTGCCAGCGGTCGGCCCGCGCCCGCTACCTCATCTGGCACGCCTGCGCCAATGACATCCTGTTCTTCATCAATACCTTCGGCTGGCAAACCAACCCGGAACTGTTCGGCGAAGAGGACGGCCCCTTCATCTGCTTCCCCTTCCAGGCCAAGGCCATCCTCACCACAATCGAAAAGCTCTTGTACGAACGGCTCCTGGTCCTGTGGGAGAAATCCCGCAAACAAGGCGGTACCGTACTCGCCCTCTTCCTCCTGACCTGGATCACCCTCTTCCACCGCCGCAAACGCGCCCTGGCCATGAGCCACAACGAGAAGGCGGTCGAAAAAGGCAACGACGAAGATACCCTCTTCGGCAAAATCGACTTCGTCCTCACCAAACTGCCCTCCTGGATGCAGGACGGACTCCCCAGAGTCAAAGGGGTCTACAAGCTCCAGAAAACCCGCTCCCAGATCGTCGGCACATCGACAACTGTCCGATCGGGCGTCGGCGGTCGTACCACCCTCACACTGGGCGACGAAATCTCCAAGTGGATGAAGGCCGAGGAAATCCTCCGCCAACTGCGCGATACCGGACCCATCCTCGCCATCGGCACTCACTACGGCGTCGGCGGTACCTTCTTTGACCTGTGCAACGACCCGCTGGTCTTCAAGATCGTGTTCCACTGGTCACTGAACCCCATGTACAACAAGGGGCTCTACCGCTCCAACCCTGAGCTCAAACCCCATGAGCGGGTCATCGACAAACAGAACCCGCCTCCGCCGGATTACCCGTTTGTCACCGATGGCTCGCCCCACGGCGGACCCTACCCCGGCGTCCGCTCAATCTACTACGACCAGCTCTGCCGCGACCGAAGCGCCCGCGATATGGCCATCCACTGGGACATCGACCCGGCCGGCGCCTCTAGGCAGTTCTTCAACACCAACATGATCCGCGAACATCTCCGGCGCTACGCCCGAACCCCCGACTGGCAGGGCAACATCGACAAGGACCCCGCCGGCCGCTTCATCCGCCTGATCGAATACGAGAACGGCCCCCTCAAGCTCTGGTTCCGACCACTGGACACCGAGAAACGCATCATCGCACCGTCGATCTTCCGGATCGGCTGCGATACCTGCGCTGGCACCGGAGCCACGCCCGCCTGCGCCTCGATCGTCGATGCCATGACCGGACGCAAGGTCGGGGAATACATGTACTCCCTGGCCCCCGACGCCGAACCGCCCTCATTTGCCCGCACCGCCATCGCCCTCTGCCACGCCTTCCCGGACGCCACCGGCACGCCGGCCAAGCTCATCTGGGATGCCACAGGACCCACAGGCGCCAAATTCGGTGAAGCCATCGTTCAGTGCGGCTTCCGCCACTTCTGGTACTGGAAGGACGAAAACCCGATCAATCCCAAGGTGTCCGACAAGCCAGGCTGGTTCGCCAACCCCAACTCCACCATGTCACTCTTCCGGGATTACAACGAGGCCCTCGAAAAGAAGCAGTTCCTGAATCCATCCGAAACGGCTCTTAAAGACACCCTCGCATTCGAGTACACTGATGGCGGTAACGGCATCGCACACGGCGCGTCCATCCGCACCGACGACCCGTCTGCCGGACGGACGAACCACTCCGACATGGCTTACGCGGACGCCCTGGCCTGGAAACTGTGCATCGAAGTCGGAGGCCGGAAGTCTCCCCAGGAGCGGCTGGAACTCAACAGCGAAGTGTCCTACCAACCGTATTCCCTGGGATGGCTCATGCGGCGGGACGATTCCAGAATGGCGGTCGATCGGTTTCGTCGCTAGTGGCTCTAGTGCCCGATCGGGCAATAGGAGATTGCAATGGCCCTGGGCAATGGACTGCTAAATAGGCCGCTCAATGGAAACCTGCGGCGCCAGGAGCCACCCAATGTCCTGCGGAAGCGTGACCCCGTTCCCGTGAGCCAGGTCGATCTCTACGAGAACAACCCCTCCGGCAACCTCTTGAAGGGCATGGACCTTCAGGACTTCCTGCCGCGTCTCCAGCAGACCGTGATCGCCGACATGACGGCGATGGATGTCTTCCGGGAGAACCGTCTCGCGATCATCCAGCAGCACGCCGGTTGTTACTACGGTCCTGGCGGCACAGACTACGAAGTGCCGCTGCCGCTCATCTCGACTTACCTGGAAATCCATTCGCGGGCTCTGATCCCCAAGGAGCCGCGGGTCTTCCTCTCAACGTTTGACGAGGCGATGGACCCGGCCGTGGATGCGATGATGAACTGGGAGAATGATTTCTTCGAGGAGATTGAGCTGGGCGAGACGCTCCGGCGCGTGGTCTTTGACGCCCTCATTTCCGAGGGTCGGGTGAAGGTCTGCCTGACGATGCCCGAGACGGCCGTCTCGGGCTATGACATGGAAGTCGGCCAACCGTACATCTACCACATTGACGATGACGACTGGATCGAGGACATGCGGGCGAAGTCCTCCAAGGACCGGACGTATTACGGGCACAAGTACCGGGTTCCCCTGGAAGTAGCGCGGGACATCTTCGACAAGAAGATTCACGCCTCCGATCCGTCCGACTCGATTCGCGGGATCGACAAGGTGTTCACGGTGGGCGCCGGCAACACGCACCGCGATGAGATCGAGGATTACGTAGACCTCTGGGAAATCCACTACATCCGCAAGGGCCTGATCTTCACTTTGCTCGATGACGGCGGCTTGCCGGGCGATTCCAAGAAGCATCTCCTGCGCGTCCGTAAGTACATCGGCCCGAAGTCGGGCAACTGTCTGTCCCTGGCTTACGGCATCGTTCCGGGAAACATCCGGGGTCACTCGCCCTGCATGAAGCTCCTGCCCTTGCACCTCGCCGCCAACCGCAGTTATCGCAAACTGATCGACACTGCGGACAATTACAAAGAGGTTCTGGCCGTCCGTGGTGGCGCGATGTCGGGCGACGGCAAGGCGATCAAAGAAGCCAAGCACATGGAGATCATCAACTCCGACAATCCCCAGGATGCCCGCCCGCTCAAGTTCAACGCGCCGCCACCTGAGCTTGGCCTGTTTGTCCAGGACCTTCGGTCAGCGTTCGATTTCATGGGCGGCGGTCTGGCCACCCTGGGCGGCCGCAACCAGATGGCCAACACAGCCACCCAGGAGAAGATTCTGAACGCCAATGCGGGCAGTGGTCTTCAGGACATGCAGTCCACGACGACGACCTTCATCGCGCGCTCCGTCCGGATCATGAACTGGTACTTGTGGTACCACCCCACCAACCAGTATCCATCCAAGAAGAAGATTCCCGGCCTGGAAGAGACGTTCTCGCGGGTTCTCTATCCCTACAACGATCAGCTTCCCAGCCACAAGATACTACTGGAAGCTCATGAACTGATGCGCAAAGGCCCGATGCCCCGCATCAAGGTCGATCCCTACTCGCTCTCCCACATGACTCCGGGGGAGAAGAACCAGTTTGTCACGATGATCCTGGCGGAAATGGCGCCTTACGCCGCGCTACTCGCCGAACAGGGTGTCTACGTGAACTGGAGCGAAGTCTTGAAGCTCAAGGCGATCCTGGGCGACGAGCCGCTCGTCAACAAGATGTTCAAGTTCCAGGGCAATCCCCAGCAGATGGTCGAGGGCCAGCCAGACGAGGGCGGCCAGGAAGGCCCCGGTCTAAACAAGGACATCTCCGTCAAACCCGCCCAGACGGAGCGGACCTATAACAGGATTTCGTCCGGCGGAGCCGGACAACAGAAGGCGGACATGCAGAATCAATGGATGTCGCTTGCCGCCAAACCACAACAGTAGGCCAGGACATGCTTGACAAAAAGGAAACTGACAAAATCATCGGCGATGCTGTCAGGAACTTGATGCAGTTTTTTGATTCGGTCAGGATCATCGTCACCCAGGCCGACGCCGAGAATTCCCAGAGCAACTCTGGTGGCGGCGGAAATTTCTTCGCCCAGTACGGCTCAGTGGTCCGGTGGCTCAAGGCGCTCGACAAAGAGGCTTGGTCTGATAGTGGTGACCTGGATAACGAAGAATGGGCCGGAAGCGAGTAATGCCCGATCGGGCAGTAGGAGTGCCAATGCCTCGCAAGTTGAAAGCGCCGGACTTTGTCCGCTGTGAGTCCACGTTCATTCGTGGCAAGAATGTTCGCCGGTACTTTGCCTACTACGGGAAGCGCCGGAAGAAAATCACCAAGAAGCACTTCGACGCTCACATCCTCCTCTCCAAGCTCGGCCTGGATGTGTCCCTGGCTCGGAAGCTGGGTGGACGCAAGGGAGCCGGGGAAATCCCCGGCGCCGGCCACTGCTGGCCGATGAAGAACGAGGCCCTGGCCTGCCATCCTTCCCAGGTTGCGAAGTTCAACGAGCGCAACAAGAAGCACGGCATCAACGTGGAGTACACCAGGAACGGCACCGCGATCATTCCGGACAGGGCGGCGTACAATCGGCTGCTGAAGGCTGAAGGCTGTCACCTCAACAACTCCTACGGACGCTGCTGACGGATGACTGGGCGTTCGATTTGTTGACCCGGAGGTCGAAAAATGGATTATGATCTAGCTGTCAACAGTAAAGGGGAAACGGTCCCGACCCCAGCGCATCACTGGGAGCGGCAGTTTGTGGTGGATGGGATCGGGCCTGGCGGACCACCGCCGGCCCACAAACTCGAACTCCGCATCAAGCTCTTGGACAAGTACATTACGAACGCCCTGTCCAGGGATGTCAAGCCGCTCAAGGCGTGGGTCGCCGAAAAGGAATGGCGGCAACGTCAGCTCAAGACCCGGAACATGTTTGACTCAGGAGCCAAGGATGGCGACTCTGAACATCCGCCGTGCCTTCTCGATCCAGGTCAATGGCCTGACGATCACCGGCAAACACGGCGATTCCGCCGATGGTCCCGACGACTACTTTGCCGTCACGGTAGACGGCAAGCAACTCCACGTCTCTGATACCCTGGCTGATGACACCGTTGTCACCATCTTTGACGACTCGGTCAGTAAGCCGGCCGACTTCGACTATGCATTCATCTGGTCCGACGTGGCCATGTACCTGCAACTCATTACCACCACGCTCAACGTTCAGATTCAGCTTCGCGCCGGCGTCCCGTTCATTCTGGGTTCTGACGATATTCTTCCGGTGGCCAACACGACGATCCTGGTTGGCGGTGCGGCGCCGTCATTTGAAACGGTGAAAAAGATCGTGCTGTCCAACAACACGGGCGGCACCGGGAATTACGTGGGATTTGTGGTCGATTAGCGACAGTCTACTGCCCGATCGGGCGGTAGTTTTCGCCTCGCCCCTTGTGCGGCGAGAAAATAGCCACTAGACTTGTGAACTAAGGAGCCATCATGCCGAAGCAGACCAAGGACGACGAGGATTTCGAAGCTGTCGAGCGCCCGGAAGCGCGCAAAGGGGCACGGAAGCCCTCTCGGCAGGCACCTCCGGCACCTCTTCCCGTCGCCGAAGAAATCGAGCCAGAAGTTCCCAAGAGAACATTCCACCCCCGGCTTGTCCAGGCTGCCGAGGACCTGGGCCTTTCCGAGGCGGACATCCAGGGGTGTGAATCCACTGCTGATCTCCAGTTTCTGATCCGGCTGGCGCAGCAGGATGCGCGCCGGGTTCGCGATGCACAGATGGGGCGCACCGGGGCGGAACGCGATGGACCGCACACTCCGGGTGGGACAGCCCCCGCCCCGGTGTCCCCGCCCCGTGGCGTTTCGCCAGCCGAGCCGCCGGCCGAGGAAGATGTCTGGAACTTCGAAAACGATTTGTCATGGACGCACGAGTCGGTTCGCAAGGAACTGGCGCGCATGGGCAAGGCGATCTTGAAGGCGTCCAAGGGCGAGAGTTCCAAGAAGGAACTGGAGGAAATGAAGAAGGAATTGGCCGAGACCAAGCAGCTTCTTCAGGCCCTTCAGAGCAACACCGATCCGCGCGTCACACGCGCCCAGTCCATCCTGGGACAGTACCCGCACCTCTTTGGGCAACTCGACAACGAGCCAGAGAAGAGCCCGCGCCGCAAGAACTACAACAAGCTGATCGCGTACATCACCGGGCCGATGGAAGCGGCCGGCGAACGCACCGGTCTGCCAGAGAAGGACATCCCGGCGGCGATGGCGGTCCTCTTCCCGAAAGAGACCAGGAGCGAGGAAGACACCGTCCTGGAAGAGCTTCCCAGTCAGCCAGTCCGCCGACCACAGCCGAAGCCGGTTGATCGCGTCGAGGACTGGAATGGCGCGACTCAGGCCGTTCCCACCAGCCGAAACGGCAATCTTCGCGACACCGGCCGTGGCGATGACAAGGCAGCGAAGAAGGCTATCGCCCTGGAACTTCGCAAGCAAGGCGTACAAGTTAGTGACGCGGATTACGACGACGACCTAGAAGACTTCTAGTCGCATCGTGTCCTAGTGCCCGATCGGGCACTCGCGATGAGGCAGTCACCCGCAGCACACGACGTGCAGAGCGGGCATTAGCAAGGAGGCTCGTTCGATGCCCGCTCTTCAAGCGTCCGGTTTGGCCGACATCATGACCGCCACACTTCCTCACCTGGGGAAGCTGAAGATGACGGACATGATGAGCAAATATCACGACACCATCGCCGTCAAGCGCATCTTCAACCAGAAGAAGCGGAAGGTTGATGACGGTCAGTCGATCCGCTTCAACATCATCGAAGACATTGGCGGCAGTTTCACGTTCGTTCCGCTGGCCTGGACGGCGTCTCCGACGATCAAGAATGTGCTGACCTACGGTTCCGTCGAGTGGCGGTACTGGAAGTGGGACTGGAGCATGATCTACGAAGAGTCGATCATGAACTCCGGGCCTTCGAAGATTCTCGACATCATGAAGGCGCGGCGGCTGTCTGAGTTGGGCTCGATGATCGTGGGGCTGGAGCGGCACATCTGGACAGCGCCGGACGCTTCCGACGAGTTGTCGATCTATCCGATTCCGTACTACATCGTGAAGTCGAACACGGCCGTCACGACCAACGACGGCTTTAACGGCGGCAATCCGTCTGGCTTCTCGGCAGTGGCCGGCATCAACACCTCGCTCACGACTGGCGCCGGGTTGCGCTACCGCAACTATGCGACCCAGTATTCCACTGTTTCCAAGGTGGACCTGATTCGCAAGATGCGACGTGGCACGGTCTACACCAACTTCAAGCCGCTATCTGAAGACTTCTCGAACTACGAGGTTGGCGACGATCGCGGTTGGTACACCAACTACTCCGTCGTGTCGGTGATGGAAGAGATTCTGGAGGCCCAGAACGAGAACCTGGGCAAGGACCTGGCCTCAATGGACGGCAAGGCCCTCTTCCGGGGCGCTCCCATCACAACTGTCCAGGAACTGGACCTCGATACGACCAACCCGATCTACGGCATTCAGTGGAGCGTGCTGGGCTTTACCCGGATGCGTAACAACTGGATGCGGGACATCCGTGTTGACTTGAACCCGAACCAGCCGACCGTTTCGACGGTCCACAACGTGTCGGGCTGCAATACGACCTGTGAAGATCGTCGGCAGCAGATGGTGTTCGCGACCGACACCACCATGCCGAGCTAAGCTGAGATGGGGCTGGGTGTACCAGCCCCTGTCTCGTGTCGGGAGGTGGCGGGAAACCGACCTGACAACTACTGCCCAATCGGGCAGTAGGAAACAAACCGGAGAAAGGATTCTGTCATGCATCGCATTCGACCGCGCCAGAATGGCACCGCGATTTCCTCGATGTACATGGAGAGCCCCAACATCTGGCACGACTGCCCGATGAAGCTCATCCTGGAAGAGAAGGCCGGCATCGTTCGTATCTGGGAGCCAGGCGCGACCAAGGTTCTCGTCACGGACCTGGACCCTGTTGTGGAC
>JACCDR010027889.1_pt1 | contig 10610 bp, 15 predicted proteins | sample 7446431 | NCBI WGS metagenome assembly JACCDR01 (sample SAMN15323443, study PRJNA562643) | freshwater metagenome | isolation source: river surface water | place: USA:Blue River Watershed | collected 2017-08-17 | reverse complement strand
GGTGGAGTTCGCGACGGGGTCGTCGAACCCCTGGAGCGACCTCGGGGTCTACGACTCCGGCGCCCCGGTGGCGACGGGCCAGCACTCGGTGTACGGCGTCGTGACGACGGCGGACTCGCCGAACGGCACCAACTCCATGGCGTCGTGGATCGGCCTCATCCGGCCGGCCTCCTCGGTGACGGGGGGAACGGTGTCGGCGAAGCCGAACTCGACGATCGACCTCGGCGACGTCGAGGACGAGGTCTTCAGCCTCGCCGACAACAAGCTGACGATGATGGCGGACTTCCGGGGCTCGTCCTCGGGCACGCCGACGCTGGCGGTGGAGTTCTACCGCGCCAACCAGCTCATCGGCACGCAGAGCGCCGTCGGCCGCGCCTTCGACGCCGGCTCCTTCACCAAGTCCTGGGCGGTCTTCGACATCCCCTCGGGGACGACGAGGGTCAAGCCCGTGGTCTCGGCGCTGGAGCGGGTGGCCTCGGACACCGTGCAGTTCGACCGGGTGGCCGTGATGCTGGGCGCCCTGCCGGACGCCTCCCAGGAGCCCCAGTGGCGCAACGGGACGTCCCGGCCGGAGCACCCGGTGTGGTCGCGCCCCATGATCCAGTACCAGGAGAACGACGGTACCGGGTACGGGGAGTGGTCGCTGCTGGCCGGCCAGAAGGCTCGGCCGCCGGCGTACGACCTCAACACGGCCAGGATGTTCTACGTCGACCACACCATCATCCCGCTGAACTCTCGGCGGTACAGGGTGGCGACGGAGTCGTACGGTCTCGCCGGCGACCACTTCAGCTCGGGCTACGGGCCCGCCTCGCCCGAGGCGGTCTTCGAGTCCCGGGCCTGGTGGATCAAGGACATCCGGGACCTGAGCAAGAACATGCAGGTCGAGGTGAAGTGGAAGGACCAGCAGGTCGACACCACCAACATGGCGACGGCGTTCCAGACCATCGGAGCGGACTTCCCCCTGGTGGTGACGGAAGGCCTGAAGGGTGACACCTTCCCGCTGGAAATCCACTGCGAGCAGGCGGAGTTGACTCAGCTCATGAGGCTGCTCAACTCGGGCCGGACGCTCATCCTCCAGTCGGACATCGACAAGATGTGGTGGGTGCGCCCGGTCGGCAACATCAGCGCCAACGTGCTCGCGACAGGGTCGCGGCAGTCGCGGCCCCGCAGGTATGTGACGGTCACCTTCGTGCAGGTGGCCCCGGAGGAGTAGGAGGGTCTCATGGGTACTCAGACCGATGAGTTCTACGAGCGCATCAGGATGAGCCACACCTCCTACTCGTACGTGGAGATGATCGCCCCCGACCAGGAGGCGGTCGTCCTCAACGTGCTCGAAGGCGAGGTCGCGGTCGACCGTACCGCCCAGGTGCGGCGCGGCCTCAACTGCCGGGTCGTGGACCCCACGGGGGTGGTCACGCCGCGCCAGACCGGCGAGGTGCTCACCCCCTACGGGACCGAGCTGCGGGCCTACCGGGGCATCCGGTGGACGAACAACGACGGGACGCCCGGCGAGGAGATCTGCCCGCTGGGCGTCTTCCGCCTGTCCCGCTCGTCGATCACCTACCGGGCCGACGGCACCGGCGAGATCACGCTGGAGGCGTACGACCGCAGCCGGACGATCCAGAGGGACAAGTTCCTCTCGCCGTACGTCGTCGCCGCAGACACCAACCTGCTCACGGCCATCAAGGAGATCGTCAAGCGGACGTTCCCCTCGGTGGAGTACGACGCCATCGGCACGACGCTGAAGACGACGTCGCCGATGCTGCTCGACACGGGCTCCGACCCGTGGGAGGCGTGCACGCAGCTCGCGCGCTCGATGGGGTGCGAGATCTACTTCGACGTCGAGGGCCGCCTGGTGGTGGCCCCGCCGCCGGACGTCGCCGCCAACCCCGCGCCGGACTTCACCTACTACGACTCCGACGGCGGTCATCTCATAGACCTCAGCCGGGACTTCGCCGACGAGAACGCCTTCAACGGCGTGGTCGTCACGGGCGAGTCGCCGGGTGACGAGAAGCCACCGGTGCGTGGAGAGGCGTGGGACGACTCCCCCACGTCTCCCACGTACCGGTACGGGGACTACGGCGAGTGCCCGATGTTCATCACCGACAACACCGCGAAGACCGAAGAGGACTGCATCAAGATCGCCAAGGCCCAGCTCGCGCTGATCCTCGGGCGGCCGGCGTCGCTGAACATCACCGCCGTGGTCAACCCCTCCTACGAGGCCGGCGCCGTCGTGCACATCAAGCTCGAACGGGCCCACATCAACGGGCTGTTCGGCCTGGACGCCTTCAACGTCCCGCTGGCCGGCAGCTCCACGCAGCGGCTCACGATGCGAGAGAAGAGGGCGGCGTGACACCGGAAGAGCAGGCGGCGCTCGACGCCGCACAAGAGAAGGAGATCCGGGACCTCGCGGCCCAGATCACCCAGATGGCCAAGCTGGGCTTCGACCCGATGACCATCCGCAAGGCGACCATCGCCTCGGTGAACGACACCTCTTCGCCCCCGACGGTCGGCATCAACATCTCCGGCGACAACGAGACCCTGGTCAGCCAGGTCCGGACGCTGAACAACTACACGCCCCTGATGGGGCAGACGGTGCTGCTCGCCAAGCAGGGCACGGAGATCTTCATCTTCGGCGCCATCGCGGCGAACAACCCGGCCAGCGTCAACAACGAGACGGACAACGGCTGGAAGAGGGCGAGCCTGGCCGCCGGCTCCCACGGGGGCAACGGCAACGGCGACATCTACTACCGCCGGGTGCTCGACCACGGCGCCTGGAAGATGCAGTGGCGCGGGGGCTGGAACGCCTCCGGCACCACGATCGTCACCGGGCTCGACCCCGACTACCGGCCGTCCAGCCTGCGCTCGCTCGCGGCGGCGCGTAACTCCAACGGCCTGTCGACGACGCTGAAGGTCGACTTCGGCACCGACGGGTCGGTCACCCTGGCCGGCTCGTCCCTCACGGCGAACCTGGACATCAACGCGTCGGCTCCCGGCGGTTACACCAGCTTCGTCTCCAGCCACTCCCACGGCGTGAGCGTGAGCACCTCGGGTAGCGGCGGCACCGGCGGGGCTTCCGCCGGCACGGCCCACACCCACGGGGTGAGCGTTAGCACGTCGGGCTCCGGCAGTACCAGTTCGAACGGCGGCCACGATCACTCGATCTCCGTCAACAGTCACTTCCACGGAGGAACGGTGAGCACGGACAGCCCAACTTGGGTATCCCTGAACGGACTTGAGTACTTCCTGTGACGCACGAAACACCCCCACAGGGGATACCGCAAGTGTCCGGCGATGGATACTGGATGATGGTCATCGAAAGACTGGCCAGGATCGAGACATCGCTGGAGGGCATCCGTCGGGACCGAGACGAGATGGCCAAAGACCGCGACGATCACGAAGCCCGCATTCGCGGCCTCGAACGATGGAAGTACATGCTTCTGTCGAGCCTAGTAACTTCCATCATTTCGGCGGGGGTTACTATCTACGGTCAGATAGGAAAGTAGCATGAGTCAGGGACGACACTCCAAGCCAAACGACACCCTCTCTCTCAAGAAGATAGCGCTGGGGGCAACGCTGGGTCTCGGTGGGGCTGTTGTCGTACCTGCGACGCTCGCCGCTCCCGCTTCCGCAGCGACCGCTGCCGAGTGGGACAAGACTGCGCAGTGCGAGTCTTCGGGCAACTGGTCCATCAACACCGGTAACGGTTTCTACGGTGGTGTCCAGTTCACGAATTCCACCTGGGCGGCCTACGGCGGTACCGCGTACGCAGCGCGCGCCGACCTCGCCACCAAGGAGCAGCAGATCACCGTCGCCGAGCGGGTCCTCTGGAAGGGCCACAACGGCACGCCGCCGCAGGGCAAGGGCGCCTGGCCCGTCTGCGGCGTGGGGCTCAGCAACACCCCGTACTCGGGGACGAGCCCGTCGACTCCTCCGCCCACCACGCCTCCGGCAACCCCTCCGGCCACGCCTCCGGCGTCGACCGGCCTGCCGCAGGTCAACAAGTCCACCCCGTCCGCGAAGGCGCTCCAGACGGAGCTGAAGCGCGTCGGGATCCTGGACAAGTCCGTCGAGCTGGCCGACAACTACGGCCCGAAGACGCAGCACGCCGTGACGCTCTTCCACAAGTCCCACCCCCAGTACGTCTCCAGGGGGAAGACCTGGCAGAACGACACGCAGATCGGACCCAAGGGCTGGGCCCACCTCAAGGTCATGAAGGACAACGCGCCGCACGGGGGAGCCCCGGCGACGCCGAAGCCTTCGACCCCGGCCCCGGCGACGCCGTCGGCCGGCGGGTACGTGATGCCGGTGGTGCCGACCTACATCGGCGACACCCTGATCGTCGGCTCCGGTGGCTCGATGAGCCGCAGCGCCGGCGGTCACTCGGGCCTGGACCTCATCGCGCCCTCGGGCACGAAGGTGGTCTCGGTCGCGGCCGGCACGGTCGTCAGCAAGAACGCCTCCGGCTCCTCCTACGGCAACCACGTTGTCGTGAAGCACGCCGACGGCAAGTACACCCTGTACGCCCACCTGCTGAGCACCTCGGTCTCCGTGGGGCAGTCGGTGAGCGCCGGTACCCAGCTCGGCCTGGTCGGCTCGACGGGCAACTCCTCTGGTCCGCACCTGCACTTCGAGGTGCGCACGGACCCGACGGCGTTCTCCGCCGGGATCTTCCTGGACCCGAAGGCGTACCTGCGCAGCCACGGCGTCTCGATCTGACGAAGGAGAAGATGATGTTGACACCCGCCGACATCGACAACAAGCGGTTCTCGACTACCCGGCTCAAGGAAGGCTACGACCAGGACGAGGTCGACGCCTTCCTGGACGCGGTGCAGAGGGACTACGCGTTCCTCTCCGCCTCCGTCGGCCGGCTCGACGACGAGAACCGCACGCTGCGGAGGGTGGCTGACTCGGCCGAGACCGTCAAGGTCCCGACCGTGCAGCCGCCCTCGGCGGTCGCCGAGAAGCTGCTCGCCGTAGCCCAGCAGGCCCACGACGACACCGTCGCCGAGGGCAAGGCCGAGGCCGACAGGATCGTCCGCGAGGCCGGGGCCCGAGGCGCCGCCATCGTCGAGGAGGCGACGGCAGCGGCCGAGGTCATCAAGCAGGAGGGCCTGGCCGAGAAGTACCGCCGCAACGACGAGCTGGACCGGCAGATCACCGCGAAGCAGAACGCCCTGGCCGACCTCAAGGCCGAGGGCGACAAGCTCCGCCGGGCGCTCTCCGAGGCCCTGGCCCGCTACGACTCAGGAGTGAGCTGATGCCCCGCGCCATCGACGGCCCCGAGGCCGCCATAGAGAAGATGATCGACGAAGCCGGCAAGACGCTCGGCTGGTCGGACAAGAACAACACCGCGAAGACCCCCGTGCACACCTGGTACGAGGGGAAGTTCGGCAACCCCGACCCGGGCAAGTACGCCTGGGACTGGTGCGACGGATGGGTGACCTACGTCGCCTGGCACGCCGGCCAGGAGAAGGCCGTGCGCTGCCTCTCCGGCCAGAGCTACACCGTCGCCCACGCCCAGGCGTTCAAGTCGAGCGGCGAGTGGCACGCCGGGGCCGAGGGCATCCGCCGGGGCGACATCGTCTTCTTCGACTGGGGCTCCGGCATAGAGCACGTCGGCATCGTCACCGGCGCCACCGACACCGGTGAGGTCCAGACGATCGAGGGCAACACCCTGAACGTCGTGGCGAAGCGCTCGCGCGCGCGCAAGGACATCGCCGGCTACGGGCGGCCGAAGTACGGCGCGCCGGCGCCCACAACCCCGGAGGTACCCACCGTGCCCGGCAAGTACACCGCTCCCGCCTTCCCGGCGGGCCTGCGGCCGGATTCCGCCAAGCCCTCCGCAAAGGGGCTCCAGGCGGCGCTGAAGGCCGCCGGCTACATGCAGAAGGGCATCGCCCCGGCGGACAACTACGGGCCCTCCACGCAGGCTGCTGTGGCTCTGTTCCACCGCGCGCACCCGGCGATCTCCGAAGCCGAGTACGACCCGGAGATCGGGCCGACCGGCTGGAAGGTGCTGCACGAGGAGGCCTACGGCGGGGCCGACAAGCCGAAGGTCCCCGCGCCGGCGCCGCAGGCGACGGAGTCCACGGCCGGCGAGCCCGCGCACGACTACCGGCGCGTGACGTACGGCGGCAAGACCGTCAACGTCCGGACCAAGGTCATGCTCCAGCGCGCCCAGGGGCTGATGTCCCGGGCGAGCGAGTTCCCGCTCACGCAGGGCTCGTACAACAAGGGCGTCGCCGCGTCAGCGGGGACCCACGATGGCGGCGGCTGCGTCGACATCAACACCAACGGCCTGAACGTCAGCGTGGCGGTCCAGGCCCTGCGGAAGGCAGGCTTCGCGGCCTGGTACCGAACCCCCGCCCAGGGGTTCTCTCCGCACATCCACGCGGTCGCCATCGGCGACCGGGAGCTGGCGTCCGTCGCCCGCAGTCAGGTCGTCTCGTACTTCAACGGGCGCGACGGGCTGGCCGGGAACCGGGCCGACTCCACAGCTCGGCCGTACCCGAAGTGGGCGGCCAAGTACAGGTAGGAAGGATCATCATGTTCGGTGTCTCTCGCAAGGCCGCCAAGGACGTCGCGGAGCGCGCAACGCGCACCTTCGCCGCCGTCTTCGCCGCCACGTACGCGCCGGTCGTCCTCGGAGCGTCCAGCCTGGGCGGTCTCCTGGACCTCTCGGTCGCCGACAAGGCGGCCACGGCTGGCGTCGCTGCTGTGGCGACGATCGTGCTCGGCCTGCTCGGCGTCAAGATGGGCGACAGCCCCGACGACGCGAAGATGTCCCGCTAGCTTGGAGGTGATCCGGTCTCGTGCCGGGTCGCGCCCGGCGACTGTGCCCCTCGGCTTTCGAGCCGGGGGGCGCTTTTTTTGTGCCCTCGCGCGCGTCTGTGGTTGATCTACAAGCTGCGGTAGCGCTTCGCCTTCGCTCTCGCTTTCGGCTACCGCTTCGTCCTCGGCTACGCCTGTCGCCTTCGGCTCCGGCGCCGGAGAGGTTTTGACCCGCTGGCGTACGCGGCGGGGTGCCCGACGGGTTTTTGAGGGTAGCACATAAGGCCGCCTTATGGATGCCAAAGGCCCGCTTATACTCCCTGGTCAGAGGGGGTCATAAGCGGGCCTTATGAGTGGTGAAAGCTCACCTTATTGTGTGGTGTCGGTCACAGGTTGCGACTTCCCTCCTGGTTCCGCTAGGGAAGTCGCAACCCCTAGTCGTCGTCCTGCACGTCGCGCCAGTGCCTCACCTGCGCCTCGGCGACCCGGAGGTCTTCGAGGAGCTGCCGCACGCGCTGCTCCCAGTGGTCGATGTGCTTCTGGATCTCGATCCGCTCTTCCTCGGTCACAGCGCCCCCATCGCCATGAGCGCCAGGGTGACGATGGCGAGGACGGCGACGACGCCCCCGATGTTCTCCTTGATCCACTGCCAGCTCTCGATCATCCCTGCCTCCCGCGCTGTCGGATCCGGAGGAACTCGTCGGCGATGGCCGCGAGGGTGAGGCCGAGGCGGATCCAGGTCCGCCCCGGGCGGAGGAGTCGGCTCATCGCTTCCACTTCGCCTTCAGGCTGTAGAAGACCGTCACCGCGCCGATGATGAGCGCGAAGTCGACCAGGAGCCAGATCGAGGTGAGCTGGCCGAGGGCGTGGTCGACGCCGAGGGCGACGCCGAAGTCGTGGAAGGGCTCGCCGTTCTTCTCGCCCTCGCCGGCGGCGATGATTAGGGCGTACAGCACGACGAAGGTAAGCTGTACGACTCCGGCCGTCCAGAGGATGCCGCGCCGGAGGCTGCCGATCTTCTCGTCGGGCGTGGCCGGGCGGGGTGTGGTCCAGGTGGTCATGCTTCGGTCCCTTCGGTGGGTCAGTAGGTGATCGAGCTGGGGAAGCCGTGGGCGATGCCGTGACGGAAGTCCTCGACCGTCATCTTGTCCCCGTTGGGCAGGGCGTCGCTGGGCACGCCGTCGGGGGCGTCGTGGATCGGGTCGCCGTCCTTCATCGCCTGGGCGACCAGGGACCAGGTCTTGGCGGTGTCGCGGAAGTCGGCCCGTCGCTCGTCGGTGAGGGTGCCGTCGAGGTTCGTCATGTTGGCCTGCTTGGCGTACTGGTACGCCATCTTCCGGGCCTCGTTCAGCGCCTGCCTGCGCTCCTCGTTCGTCACTTCTGATCGGTCCTTCCGTGTCGCTCTTGCAGGGTCGCGATGATGAGCTGCTGGCCTCGGTGGCAGCGGGGTGCGCCCCAGACCTTGGCTGTGCGGCAGGTGGGGCAGTCCCTGAGGTGCCACATCAGCTCGTCGGCCTGGCCGCCGGGGAGGGGGATCATCATCCTCGGGTCTCCTTCTCCATCTCTTCGGCTATCTTCTCATAGTCTGCCAGGTGAAGTCCAGTCTGGAATACCTGGGTGATCGTCTCGGCTAGCCGCATGCGGCTCAGCGCCAGGCTGGCTGACACCCCAACTCCCAGTGTCAGTAGGCCGAATGACCCGAACGAGACCGGGATGACCTCGAAGGCTCTGAGTACCGCGAAGGCCGCCGTCCCCCACCAGCCCAGGTGCGCTACGATCAGCGTCTTGCGGTAGTCGTAGTTCTGCCAGCCTCGGCGTGCGCGCTCCATCACTGTGCACCTACTTCCTCGAAACGCTTGCGGGCAGTTCCGATGAGGGCCTTGCGAGTCTCGTCGTCCAGGCCTCGAATCTTCATAATTTGATCTTCTATGTACCCCAGCATCCGGGTCTCACGCGGAAGCGGCAGCTTCTCGACGCCGACCTTCTTGCTGTCCATGAGCCCGGCGGTCACCGCCAGGGCGATGGGCTCCACCTCCAAGAACTCGGCCAGCTTCATGACGGAGTCCAGCCCGGGGGAGGCCTTGCCGTTCTTCCACCGGCTAATGGCTGAGTCGTTGACCCCCAGCGCCCTGGCCACCTCCCCGCCGGCGATTTCACGTTCGGCGAGGGTTCGGGTGAGCCACTCGGCGAAGTACTCGCGGTCCCTGCGCACGATCTTTTCCTCCCGGCAATGATCACTTCAGCGATCCTCTTCGTTCACGACCCCGGATACCTGAACTGCGGTTCGTGGGTGCGTCTGTTTTGCTCGTGTTCCCAACAGTCCTCCCCGTATGCCTGCCGGTCAAGCTCCATCAGGCTTTGGAGTCTCCGGCAAGCCGGACCAGGGGTCCATCCTTGCAGGTCAGCAAGCGTCTACGTGCGTGGAAAACCAAAGCAAGATTTTTCCCGTAGCTCTGTCTTTACCCCAGCTCAGCCCCTGCTCAGGGGGCACGCCGTGACACCCGCACAAAATCCGTCTGAACTTTCTTCCCGGCAGGGGTTGACCCGCCGCGCAAACCAGCGTAGGTTTTTGCTCAGAAGGAACGGAGCACAGCAAAGTTCCCTCGAAGCAAGACTTAAAGGATCGGGAAGATCGCCCTCCGGGGAAGCAGGGATTAGCCACCTTGGCACGGCTACGACGGACCGCCAAGTCCCCCAAAAAAACTGGTAGTTCCCCCTACTGAGACGAGCGACTGGGATCGGTAGGGGGAGCGATTTCCTTCCCTGGTAGCTCAGTTGGCAGAGCAACGGATTGTTAATCCGTAGGTCGCAGGTTCGAACCCTGCCTGGGGAGCTGACGCTCGGCACTGCAAACGCCTCCGTAGGACATAGAGGTAGACCAGAAAAGGCCATCAGAGCGTCCCGCCTGGAACCGCGCGCAGTCGACTCGTACGGTCCCCGGCCGAACCATCCCTTCAGGCAACCCCCACGAGGATCTGATCAACATGGGCACCATCCAGAGCAGCGAGAACCTGGCCTTCGCCGACTACCTGCGCAGCCAGCGCACCACCACGCAGGCCGAGGTCGACGCCGTCACCGCCGAGCACGACCGTGACGACATCCCCGCCGGCGAGCGCTTCTCCGCTCTGGCCCACTGACCCCCTGCGCCTACCTCGCAGGGAAGGGGGCCCGGTCAAACGGATTCGTCTCCCAACACCGGGCCCCCTGCCACACCATCCCGCCTCGCAAAGGACACCGTCATGTCTCGCGAAACCCTCAAGTGGCTCGAAGAGAACACCCTCATCGGCTTCACCGATAAGCGCGGCAAGGCCTGGCACTACCGCGCCGGCGCCGACAACCACTACGCCGGCGGCATCCCCGTCGAGGACGTCCGCAAGCGCCTCTTCGACTGGGAGGCGCAGGAGCAGCCCCTGCTGCTCGGCGAGACCGCCGAGCCCTACGAGGAGTTCGACCCCGCGCTCGACGTCGCCCTCCCCGGCGACCACGTCCCCGGCTTCAAGGCCTGGGTCCACTCGAAGACCGGCGAGGTGCTGGGCGTCCACAAGGCGACGCGAGCCCTCCACCAGTACGACGAGTGGCTGCTCGACACCGTCGCCGACGTCCTGGACGACGACCTCCAGATCGGCTCCGCAGGGCTCCTGCGCGGCGGCCGGGTCGCCTGGGTCCAGGTCGAGGTCCCCGAGACCGTGGTGACCCCCGAGGGCGTCTCCTTCCGCCCCTTCATCCTGGCGCGCTCCTCCATGGACGCCTCCGTCGCCACCACCTTCTCCCGCTCGGTCACCAACACCGTCTGCGACAACACGATGGCCATCGCCGCCACCGAGCACGGCGGCCAG
>JACCDR010263423.1_pt1 | contig 10611 bp, 17 predicted proteins | sample 7446431 | NCBI WGS metagenome assembly JACCDR01 (sample SAMN15323443, study PRJNA562643) | freshwater metagenome | isolation source: river surface water | place: USA:Blue River Watershed | collected 2017-08-17 | reverse complement strand
CTTTGCGTCCGGGTCAGTTGAAAGCGAAGATTCGGATCTCCGCGCTACATTGCCCTGAGAATACACTGCGTTCATCATTTTGTCAAATCCACCTTGTCTTTCGCTCTCGCGCCTCTACACCCTCCAGACCGGCCAGCGCTCGCCGGAGGCAAATAGCGCAGATGCCCGCGTCGCTGATATTGCCTCTGAAGATCGAGTACTCCATGCCACTGGCGCGATTCCAGCCTCGGATGCACATCGGTAGCCCCGGATCACTGAAATCGCCTTTGTAAAGGTGAGTCACAAGCCTGCTGCCTTCATTGGAGCGATCCATCCCAGCGATATAACCGTCAGGAATCATTTCGCCCCCTGTTTTCGCGCAGCCAGAATCCGGCGTAGTGAGGGACATCTTGATGCGGCTAGAAGCTCCGCACCCGGCTGGACGGTCGGGTACTGCTCGATCTTGACCTTCACCGCCTTCACCACGGGAGCAGAGCCCACAAGATCACTTGCATGCGTCGCGGCAGGTGCGACGGGGGCAAATCCACGTCGAATTGCCTCACGGAGCCATGCACCACGGTTGCGTATCTTCTCTTGCTGGCCTCGGTAGGCGGCGATCACTCGCTCGATCTGCTCGGTAGTGAGAGCCTTCTTGCTGGCCTCTCGTGCCAGTTCCTGGGCTTCGTGAGTCGAGACTACATTTTCCAGAAGAGAGACAGCAACAGGGTCGGTCTGGGCCAAGGTGGGCATCTCGTTTTTTGGATGCTGTCTGTTGTCGTCTTCTGTCCCTACGGGAGAAGTCTTTAAAGGAGTCCCCCTATCGAGAGTGCAACTTTTGGCATTTGAGAGTGCAATCGAGGGTGCAACTTCGGGACATGAAAAAGCGGGCTGAACGACCGGCAATTTTCGCTGGGGGGCTGCTCCGGCCTGGAGATTGGAACCTCTAGCACGGGGGGCAAAGCGGCCACGGCTGACCTTGGGGAGCTTGACCAGGGGGGCGAACTCGATGCCGCGCTGGCCTCGCTCGCGTACGGGAGTCCAGGAGATCCAACCTGCTGCCTTGAGCTCGGCGATGAGCTGCCAGGCGCGGCGCTCAGAGACACCCAGCATGGGCAGCAGGCTCTGGATCGAGCGGACAAAGCCCTTGCCGGTGCGCTTGGCGAGGTTGGTAAAGACTCGAAAGGCCAGGAGAGCCGACTTGCTGACGTGAAGGATCGATCCTTCACGAACGGCCTCCTGGACGGCGAAGAGAGAGAGTTGGTTTGCTTTAGCTGCTGCTTGCACGAGATTGGCCCCGTGCAGGTAAAGGATAACACCAAGAAACCGTGGGCCCAGAATCGGGAAAAATCAGGGCATCCGGGAAGCGCAAGTTTAGAGCATCACGACTCTCGGGTGCACTTAGGGGATTATTTTCCGAAACTCCCACCTGGCCAGTCTCATTTCGAGACTGGTTTTTTGTTATCTTTGCCTGCATTGAAAAGTCAGAGAGAACCTGGACACGAAACTCTTTCTTGCCCTGGATCTCGATATCGACGATAAACGCTTTTAGGAGTACTTCTTGCTCCTGGGGCGTTGCCGCCTCCCACAGCTCACTAAACCTGCTCATCAGAGCACTGAAGTGGCTTGCGGTCGGCTTGCTCTGGCGGGCAGCTTCTATCTGCTCCTCCAGGCGGGTGACGGTCTCCTGAGCATGTGTGCGCTGGCCGGAGACGGACTCCAGCGCGGAAAGAACAGAGCGCATTGCCCCGTCGCTTGTGGAGAGGGTAAGCGCCTGCGTCAGGCGATCTACCTGGCTGGCAAGGCGCTTGGACTCCCGGCGAGCCGCGATGAGCTGGCGCGTGAGATCTCCCAGATCGGGGATCTCGGCGGAGGCGGCTTCGAGGAGCTGGCGCACGCGCGAAGGGTGCGCCGCAAAGCCCTTTATCTCGCTGATCAGCGTCTCATGAAGCCAGGAGGCGCTCACCTGGCCCGTGGGACACGCCGCAGCGCGTGTTCGATGACACTGGTAGTAGTGGTAGCGCATCCCCTTGCTCTGGCTCCAGTAAGGTGTCATATTGCCACCACAGGAGCACCGGATCCGCCCCGTGAGGAGGAAAGAGAAAGTGTCGCCTTCCTGAGCAAGAGTAGCTTTTCGCGGGTTGGGGCGCTTCTGTCCACGCCCACGACGAGAGAGAAGTACTTGCGCCTGAGCAAAGACATCTTTTGAAACGATGGGAGCACAGAAGCTCTCGTTAGTGATCTCGGCCCAGACAAAGCTCCCCGTGCAGATCGGGTTGGCAAGAACCTGACGTGCCCGCTTATCAGTCCAGGGCTCTCCCGTGCCCTCGGCAAGTAAGTCTCGAACGGCGGCGATAGAGTCGGTGGCCAGGAACTCGGCAAACGCTTCGCGCACCAGCTCGACCTGCTCAGAATCTGGTACCAGGCGCTTTGGGGCCTTTTTTCCCGGTGCCTGGTAGCGCTCGTCTTCGATGGCTTTGTAGCCAAAGGCAACGCTGGGCCCACCTGGCCAAAGCCCCATGCGCACCATCTCAGCGAGCTTGGTGCGGGTCTGCTCGGAGATGATGCGTGGCCAGAGCCCATCGGTGGCGATCATCATGGACTGATGCGCGTAGCCTGCAAGCCCGGAGGCAAAGCTCTCTTTGACGGTGACGACCTGGGCGCGGGCATTCTCCAGCTCATAGCGAGCGATGATGAACTCCTCGCCGCGGCCAAGGCGGGCCATGAAGGTCACCACCACGACATCGAACTTGCGGGCCTGGGCATCTGCCAGCAAGCGCTTCCACTGCTTGCGATTCAGGTTGGTGCCCGTCTTTGCCTCTTCGCGGTAGACCTCGACGAGCTGGCCGCCATTTTCCTCAATGTAGGCACGGCAGACATTCTCCTGAGCCTCACACGAGGTGAAGCCCTGCTCGGCCTGCATTTCGGTCGAGAAGCGAGAGTAGATAGCGCAGCGCCGCCCCGAGACGGAGACGGGCGCGCGGTTGAGTTTAGAGCGTTTTCCCATGGGTCTCTACTTCCACCGTGGGGGAGTTGCTCTCCTCTTTTGCATCTACCCGCTTAGCGATCTGCTCCAGCGTGGTGAGGATCGTCTTCATGCGAGCGATGGCCTCACACTCAGCAAGTGGCGCGGGCTGGATAGTCACGGGGCAGTGGCGCGGGACGGTCATAGCTCCGTCCTCCCCCGTGTTGGCCTGGGCTCACGAAAGAGGCTCTTGGCAAAGACGGTGGCCTCGGCTCCTGTGTCGAGCTTGACCACGATCCGTGTCTCCTTGCCTCGCGTGTCGTGTCCTGTGACCACGCCCGCGCCCTTCAGGTTGATGCCCTGGGGTGCGTAGACAACCCGCTCCCCCACCGCAGGCAGGTTGGTGGCGCTGTAGCGGTCGTTGGCGTTGAGGATCACGATGCGCCTCCCCTCTGCTCCAAAACAGCCTCGGCGATGGCATCGAGATAGATGCGGGTCTGAGGAAACACACCAACCACTTCACTGCGCTTGCCGGTGAGATCAGGCATCCCGGCGCTGAAGTGAGTGTTGCAGATATTAATCCCACCTGGAGCAAACGCCATGATCGAGATGCACCGCTGAAAGCCCTGCCAGTAGTCCTTGACCTGCTGTCTCTCTTGGCGGGTCTCGGCGGTCTTGGGGAACATTGCCATGTCGGAGATAGGCGTCTCAATATCGAGTGCGCCAAACTCGCCCAGAAAGCCCCAGTCTCGATCATCAGGCCCTCCACGCTCGGCCAGCTCATGGATCAAGAACGGGACGGTAGTCTCTAAGAGCACCTGAAGCCCGGTGATGTCAACACTCACGATCTTCCTCCCATCTCCCGAACTTTCGCAATTGCCTCACCCCAGCGCTCTTTGGTCATGGTGGGCTTGACTGAGCGCACGCCACGGAGCAGCTCGTTGGCGTAGCGTGCAACCTCCGCCTCGTCAAACAGGCTCCTCCCGCCCGGATCGGTGCCGATGGGCTTTAGGCATGGGTCGGTTTGTCCGTGGTGCTTGGCCTGGGCGATGAAGGCGAGCATCCCCGGATTGATGCTGTATCCACGCTTTGAAGCAGGACACGCGAAGTCGGCGACCGCCAGAGCAAGCGCAGTAAAGTGCATGACTTCGGCTGGGCTCTTGCCTTCAACAAGGTGTGCCGAAAACTCAATAAGGGGCTTTGCCGAGGGCGCAGGCGCGGGCTCTGGCTCACTGAAGAGATCGAGGGTGAGGCTCATGACTTCCCTACTCTCCGCTCCAGCATTAGATGGTGGTAGACCGCCAGCACTTCCCCGAGTCGCCGTGCCATAGGATCAACCCCGTCGTCGTCAAGAGGTGCTTGTCCGTCTTCACGTTGCCAGTCACACAGATCGAGCAGGTGCTTGAATCCGTCGTCGTCAATGCGTAGCCAGTGCCCTGGATTCACTAGGTCTGCACCGCACCCAATACGCACCAGCTTTGCCAGCAGAGAGACCGCGACATTGGCACTCATACCGTTCTTCTCTAGCCATGCCCAGTTCTCCGAGGAGAGTCCGGGTAGCTCTTGCGGGGGCAGGTTAGCGGGTTGCTGGAAGCGATCCGGCGCAGGAAGCTCCGACAGTGGCACTACATCGGGATCGGCAGCCATAGCCGCGGCGAACTGATTGTCGCTGTCTTTGCGCGTGAGGCCGTTGTCATCCTTGGGCGCGGGCTTGGGCTCTTTGTCGGCGCGGTTTGCTGTTTCAACGCTACAAGTTGAATCGGGCTTTGAATTATGCGCTGGCGCATAATCTCCCTGGCAAAGCTCAGAAGCTCCAGCCCCCGTCTCCTCCACTTCGTCAATCGTGGTTTGTACGGGCTGGCATCGTTTGATCTTATCTTGCACGACGTTGCGCAGTCCCGCCTTGGTGAGGCTCATGTCCACGGCGCTCTGAGCCAGGCTGTAGATCTCGCCGGGGAGGAAGGACTCAGACAGCAAGGGCAGCAGCTCCTCCCCGTGGCTCGCACTCAGCGCTCCCTCACGCAGGAGGGCACGTACGCCCACGGGTAGCTCCAGCAGCCGCACGGTCTTACTCACGCGCCCCTGATCCTTACCGATCCAGCGGGCGATGTCGGCTTGGGTCTTACCCAGCTTTTCCAGCCGGGCGATTCCCTCGGCGACCTCGATGCAGTTCAGCTCTTTGCGCTGGAGGTTCTCCACAAGCGCGTCCACGAGCTGCTGACCCTCGGTGTAGTAGGTCAGCTCAATTCCCTCTGCGTCTGGAACAATGCACCGGATGCACTCCAGTCCCAGAGCTCGGGCGGCGGCCACGCGGCGGTGGCCATGAACCACAAAGAACTCCGTCTCTTGGTACTCCCACTCGCCGCGACTGTCACAGATCGGCATGAGGCGTGGTGGCTCTAGGACGCCACGCTCCCGGATGGACTCGACGAGCGCCGCAAAGCTCCCGTCATGCTCCCCGTAGTCTTTACGCGGGTTGTGTCCCTCTCGCTCCTTGATCTGAGAGAGGCGGATAGGCCAGGTTTCCCAGCGCTCGATAGTGCTGGTGTTGGGGCCAAGCTCATCAAACATAGTAGGTGCGCTCATATCGAAAACTCTTTTCCTAAAAAGCCCCTGGTCTGCTCGATCAGGGAATCCACGTCAATGTCCTCGCTCCCATTGCCACCGCTGGCCGCGTCGTCAAGGGTCGCTCTCAGCCAGCTTCCCAGCAGATGCTTGGCAGTAGCCATCCTCGACGACTCCGCCACCTCCAGGCAGGAGAGCTTCAGCGACCGAAAAAGGCGCGGCACGTCCTTGGAGGCGATGTTGCGAGCACGGCGGCGGCGCTCGGCCTCATCGGGGCACTCCTCGGGACGCAGGGAGCGAACCGGCGGCTCGTTGAGTAGCAGGGTGGTGTAAGAGGCGATGAGTCGCTCCTTGGGGCTGATACCAACCACGGCGGGGAGAATCTCCTCCTCGGGAAACAGGGAGGTACTCATCAGAATCCTGCGTCCCTTCCGGTTCCAGGCCGTTGCTGTGGCCTGGGCTGAGATCGTCGAACAGTGGTGTACTCCTCCTCGGGGTAATCGTCAGCAGGCGGCACGTCCTCGGGTGCTCTGTGGCCACCCTGGGCTCTCGCCTGGCCAAGCTCCGAAGCTCTCGCTTGGCCGCGCTGGAATGAGGTATCGTCGAAGAACTCGTCGGGCTGATCGGACTCTCTGCCCTGCCCCTGCCCCGGTTGCTCGACCTGCGAGAGGTACATGATGTGGGTCGGGTGGTTCTCCGACTCACGGTACTTGTTTTTGAAGATTAGGATCTTCACGCCAGGTGAGAGCTTCCCAGAGAGAAACGTACCCCCGTCTCGATCCTTCCCGGCCCAAAGACCGCCTAGCTTAATCATGTCACCGGCCATTGTTAAAATCCTTTTCCGTCATGAGGAGCGCCACCTGGGGTTGTGGTGGAACGTACTGCCCGTCTCGCACCCGGCGATCCCAAGCTGCTTGAGCCGCAGCGGTGTAGTTGCCTTGCGTGTAGAAAGCCCACGGGCCACACGCGCCACAGGAGCGGCATTCAGCGCGGCCGTAGTATTCCTTGTGGTGGTCATAGGTAACGATGTTTACGCTCCCGCAAAATGGACAGGGCTTCATCTCTTCATCCTTTCAATCAGCGCCCATCCTGGCGCATCATCCATCGTCTCCACAGCCCGGTACCGGCCCTCACGCTCGACCAGAAACCAGGTTCGCCGCCCGAAGCTCGCGAATCCATCGGCTTCGGCCTTTGCTCTTGCGGGGTTGGCCTGGGCATCTGTCGTGATCTCAGGAGCGGTCAGGGCTTCCACGTTGGGAGCGCTGCGGGAGGGACGCCATGCGCCTGGCACGACGGACTTCAGGCGCTTTCTGTAGGTCTTGCTCTCGCTCTGAATCTCATCTAAAAACGGGTGGCTCATAGTGCCCTCCGTGATAGTTTCATAGTGCCCTCCGTGATAGATGTGCTTCCTCTATCTCTTTGAGGCGCTTTAAAGCGTTCTCCAGGGAGCCATAGCGCTTCACTGCCCAATCGAATAGAAGGTTTTTCTCTTGGGCAGGACTAACAGCGAGGTCGCGCCGCCTGCCCGCTTGTGGCGGTTTTTGCGCCCTCGCGACGACTATGGCTCGAGAAGATTCTGCTACTACCACTTGTCCGTGGACACCCGGAGTCGCGGCGATCTTGGCAACGCGAGCTACTTCCTGCTCGGGGACTCCCCCTCTCTGCATCCGAACCAACTGAGAGGCGCTCTCTCGGAGGATCTCACGCGCTGCTACCTGCTCCTGAATAGGGAGGGGCAGCTCCAGAAACCGCAGAGCCGACCGAACGGTACAGGGCTTCAGCCCGACCATCTGTGCTACCTGATCCAGCTTTATCCCGATGTCGAGCAGGCGCTTGTATCCCCGTGCTTGCTCGATGGGGGTGAGGTTTTTACGTTGGACGTTCTCGATAATGGCGAGCGCCTCGTCTTCTGCAACAATCTCACCCTCGGGCCGCCACGGGAGACAGAGGCACTCTGCCTGGGTTAGCCCACACGCGATCGCCGCCGCCAAGCGTCGGTGTCCCGCGACGACGTAGTAGCGCCCCGGCTCTTTGGCGGCACGGAGTAGCATAGGTGTGAGAATCCCCCGGCTACGGATTGAGGCAATCAGATCGTCGAGGGAGCCGTCCGCCCGCCCATAATCCTCGCGCGGGTTGTGTCCGAGTCGCTCTGAGATCGAGGCGATGGGAACCGTTTTCAAAACGGCGTTTACCGGTACGGGATTTTTGGAAGCGCTCACTCGATGCCTCCAATCGCACGACCAAGTGACAAATGTCTTTTTTCATCCGGCCCCATATGATCCTCTGGAGCATCCAGCAGGGGAGCTACCAGTAGAGCCGCACCAACCACCACCAGCGTCACGATGCTCCAGCAGAGATTGGCAACATACTGTTTGTGCTGGGCATCGCGGCGGCGAGCTTCGCGGTTGGTGCGCCGAATGCGATCCTGACTCCAGAGCGCCATGGCCTGGTCGCGGTCATCGGCGGAGAGGCCGGTGAGCAGCCCCTCGAACTGCCCCATCGCGTCGTTGTTGGTCCAGCGAATCATCGTGCCCACCTCCCCACGATGTAGGAGATCACGCCACAGAGGATGCCCGTGACTATCGTCAGCATCTTGCCCTCGAAGTCAACTTGCTTGATCTTCCTGCTGCGCTCATCGGCGGTGAGCTGGACTTGTGCCAGATCGCTCCGAAGCTGCTGGATAGTGCTCTGCTTGGACTGGATAGAATCGTTGGCCAGCCTCAGCGTGGCCTGTACCTCGGTGAGCTGCTCCTCGGTTTCCCGTTGGCGTGTGACTAGATCTTCCCACCCGTTGGCAAAGAGCCGGGTGGACTCGGACAGCTTGCCCCGATCCGCAGGACGCCACGAGAGAGGGAGCGCCATCCATATCGCTGTAAGCTGTGAGTCTAGCTGCTCTAGCCGCGCCTGAATCTCGCGCCGCCCCGTCTCGTAGCCTTCCCGCGCGGCCTTGAGCTCCCCGAGATCACCCTGGAGCTTCTGGGCCTTCTCGGCGAGCTTGGCGGGGTCTTTGCAGTCAAGCGCGGCCTTCACGGTGTCCAGAAACGCCTCGGCAGTGTTGGCGCGGCTCGTAAAGTGAGAGAGCTTCTGCTCCGAGGCACGGAGCTGCTTCTCTCGCCCCTGGGCGATCTCGCGGCTCTCGTTTAGAGCACGAGTCAGCACGCCATTGTCCTCTTTGGCTGTAGCCAGCTCATCGGTCAGAGTCAGCACGCGCTTCTCAAGCTCGGGAGCGAAGATGGGCATTGTGCTAGTCGCCTTGTAGAACTGCTCGTGAAGTACAGACAGCTCGGAGATTAAGCGCTGTACAAAAGGTGAAGCCAGGAGCCTCTTGCGTCCGCCCACGCAGGTCGTACAGGAGCAGTCTGCGGGGTGGTTGCCGATCACGGGGATCGGGGGAGTGTAGGTAGGTTGCATCAGTCAAAGTCCTCTCGTTTTGTAAACCCGCCACGGCGAAGCTCCGAAGCTTCGCGCTGGCCTCGGGCTTTCCAGTCCACCTCGGGCAGTGGGATTGGCTGGGCATCTTCGGCGGTCTGGAGCAAGAGCCCGGCGTATTTACGTGTGGCTGCCAGCTCCTCTAGGTCTTGGCTCGTCAGCTCTACCGGCTCAGTGATCTGGCGGACGCCATCCTCCTGCCAGTAGTCCGCAGCGGCCTCCCAGTCTCGAAAGACCACGATTCGCCGATCCTCGCAGTGGTAGCGTGTCCCCTCAATCTCGCGCAGTGCAATGAGCTGCTTGGAGTAGGTCACCATCCTGATCTCGGGACTCTCACCACGCTCCCACGCCTGGTGGAACGCTATGGCGGCAGGCAGGTGGGCGCAAAGTCCACGGTTGGCAAAGCCCGCGCAGGTGCAAGTTCGGGCGATAGTGTTCACGGTGTAGGGGCCGTGGGGATCGATGCGAATGCCCCCGGAGCGCGTCTTGTGCTCGGTGGGCTGGCCCTTGACTTCGACGATGCCAGCACTGAGGCGACGCATCTTGTAGCCGCTCCAGAGCAGGGTCTGGGAGCGGACAATACTGGTCGTCAGTGCTTTGGTGTCGCGTCCGGTCGTCATTGCAGTTAAGTCCGAATATGGTAGAATCGGCATGGTAAAAATCCTTTCGAGGATCGGGGGGCAGGTGTTACTAGCACCTGCTCCCTTCTTTTTTGGGGCACCGATCTGGGATGAACGACGCCCCTTGGTCCACTCAGCAAACATAGTCAGCCACCTCATCTCGCATGGGGCCGGTGGCCACTCCCCACATTGCACACAGAGCGAAGAGAAGGAATCGAACCTCCCCTCACGTGCGTAGCTATCTCGCACGCCCGCAAACCTGCATCCTCGCTAGTGACCGGGGCGTTTGGCTCCACCCCGGCCTGACCTATCCGCGTCAAACAGTGCCTCCCTCTGAATCTGTGTGTTGGGGCGGGTGGCATCTCCCCGACATTGGTCTAGTCGATGGGACAGCCGTAGCTGGCGCTGTCGTGGCGCTGGCGAGCTTCACGCTTGGCCTTGGCATCGATCTTGAGCTGCTCGATCCTGTCACGCTCTGCCTGCTGGAGCGCTCGCCAATCAAGACCCGGAGACTCAAGAAGCTCGGGATCAGGGGTGTCTATGCCCTGCTCGGCACAAGCCCTCTCGTAAGCTGCGCCTCCTTCACGGAGCCAATAGGCATAGAGCAGCTCGCCATTGGTCACAAAGCGCTCCTCACGTCCGATCATCTTCCAGAATCGCAGGTAGGGGCCATTTCGGGTGTCCTTACCCTCCCAGAGTTCTAGTCCTAGCGCGGGGTAGTCCTTGCTCCAGAAGTAGCCGCCATCTCTCATCGTGTAGTGGTTGGCATAGCCCTGCCCGAACCACTCCTTCAGGATCGAGGGAAGTGTCTTAGGTGGGGCAACGGTGTTTTCGGGGGCGCTCATAGTCCTAGCCCCCCAATCCCCATCTCCGCCTTCACGCTCGCCTGGAGCTCGGGCAGGTGAACCTCCCCGCCCCAGCTACACGCACGGTCGGTGCACAGGTCAAGCACGGTGCCAGAGCGCACTCCCTGGCGGGTCTTGGAGCCACACACCGGGCAGGTGGCGGCGGGCTGTTTGGCGGCGCGGTTGGTCATGATGGTGTGGTGGAGCTGCT
>JACCDR010770873.1_pt1 | contig 10614 bp, 8 predicted proteins | sample 7446431 | NCBI WGS metagenome assembly JACCDR01 (sample SAMN15323443, study PRJNA562643) | freshwater metagenome | isolation source: river surface water | place: USA:Blue River Watershed | collected 2017-08-17 | reverse complement strand
TCGGAGTTCTGGGAGACGGCTCTTTCCCCACAAATGTCGTGAGATAGACGCGCTTTCCTCGTCTTGTCCACAGTCTGGACCCAGTTCGAAGCTCCCGATATCGCAACACAAGAAATAGACGCGTTTGCGTTGTTTGGGGGACAATTTGCATGCTCTCATGCAAGCGCCCGTCATGGGGTCACAAAAATTCCATTTGCACACGTCCACTCCCACGTACAATTTGGGACATGGAGGTTTTTTTAGCCACTTGAAGATGTCTCCGCCCCTTCCGCACGCCAAATCCAACACGGAAGATACGCCATATTCCGTAACTTGACGCTCGATGAGATGCTTGTTCTTGACTCCATCGTTGTGAAATCGTAACATGTTGGAAATCGCCAGGTGGGAACGGTCTTGTCCGGAAGCATAATACGTATCCTTGCTGTTCGTATTTTCCTTGGAGCAGTGCCTTTCTCCTTGCTCCACCAACTCTTTCTCGGTCAACGCTTCTTGTATGCAATCCCACGTGTCCATGGCCGTCCGAATATCGTTGGGTCGACATATACGGGTGCGTGAGTTAGGGTCGTATCTGGTCTTGTCCCTTCGGACCTTGATGGCGACCCATTTGCCTTTCTCCGTGTCCCACATGCACTCCACCACACTGTTGTGTGGAACACCATCCGTCTTCATGGAAGGAACGACTTTGCTGGTAGGTCCCGGGAACAACACGTGTGTGTACTTGGGTTTGTTCGAGAAACGTGCAATGGTTTGGTCCATGAGGGATACATCTTCCATACCTCCGACGTACATGTAAGACGCATCTTCTTTGGAATCGTGCATGACCTTGAAGTCCACAGTGTGCATGGGTTTCCATTTCAAGACTCGGGACCATAACATATCGACGGGAAGCTTGCAAGGGGTGAACACGAGCCCATCCGATTTTGTCATGTGCATGGCAGGGAGCGCTTGTCGAAAGACGTTGTCACGTGTGCAATGCCAAAACTCCTTGACACGGACCCGCGTGCATGCTCCATGAATCTTTTCGCCGTATGCCTTGAGAATACCGTAACGTGTGGTCTTGTCGCATACGTTCAAAGGGTCGAAAAAACGTAATCTCATACAGTTCTCCACCGTCCCCAAAATGTTGTGGAAGTATACGTCGAAGAGATACAACGTGTTGTCTATCTCCATGTATTCCCCATCACATACCAATCCAGCAGCAAATGGGCAATCGGGTAGCGCAAGGGGCATCGCCTTGAGGTTGGTGTCCAACACATAAAGGACGCCCCTGTTGTCACCTACGAGGAAACATCTTTGCCCATCGACCTTCACGGTAACGGTGTATTCGTCCTTGTATATACGTGGTGCATTTATGTCCACGTGACACGTATCTTGCATGTGGTGACGTTTGAGGGCCGTGGGTTGTGCGACCATGTGGAACTTGTTGGGAGTTTGCTTGGCTTCTTCTAGTGTAGGTGTCACATCTGCATTGGGATGTGTGGATTGAAGGTAGACCAACAATGCACGTTCGTCCTGAGATAGTTTGTTGACCAACACTCCGGATACGACGTTCATGAAGGTGGTTGCATCGTGGATGGGAGGCGTTTCGGATGGCACGACCAACTCGATTTCGCATTCGTATCGTTCTTCAGAGGACAAGATTCCACTGGATTGAAGGTCGGAATGGGAACAGAAAGACGTTCCTGGTGATGCAGACGAAGATTTCACGATGACCATATCGACTCTGGCTTTGCCTTGGGCGGTCACGTAACTGAACACGTGTTTCATACGGAAAGCTTTTCGGCCTTGCATCGCAGCATGTGTTATTTCTGGGGACCACTCGACCCTTTCTTCTCTGCTCAACACGACCCTTATGCCGTTTGCAAGCTCCATCTGAGCGATACGATTCTTGCTCACCAACACGGGGTTGGACGATGGCAGGGCCGCTATGTCCTCTGCAACTTTTCGGATACATGCGTCTCCCGTGACTCTCGCTCTCAACAGACGGTCACCGGCAGCATGAAAATACACATCTAAAATTTTGTGGTTGAAATCAGAACGACAAGGTGCACATTTGAGCAAGGCGGAAAACTCTTCGTGTGAGAGAGTGACCCGTGCTTCCAATTCCAGCTCGTCCACATGTGTTTCCGTTGGGGAATACAATCTATCCAAAATGGTTTGCAGAGAGACGAGACATTGCTTGTGTGACAAACCAAGAGTTACAAAGCTCGATGATGAGGACGACATCGTCACCACGACATCACATCGTTTCCAATACAGTTACACACAACACTTATGAAGACATTCTCTTCAAAGGCTGATAACATCTATGTCTTCTGCGCCACCGTCACTGTTGTTGCTGCCGCCTGTGCTCGTGTCAAAGGCCTTTTCCAGCATGGTGGCGGTTGTCTTCCACCAAGACTTTGCGGAGTCTGCCACGGCCAACATGTGGTTGCATGCGTTCTCCATCGCGGATGGTGAAGTTTGGGGACAAAGGGTCTTACATATGTTGTCTGCACGCAACACGACGAATCCAAACATCACCGTGAAGACACACATCCATGCAAAAAAAGCCTTGAAGTACACCGGTGCAGACACGCTCTTCTTTTCGGTTTCGTTGTTTTTCTTGTCTTCGTTCTTCACCATATCCCAGATGAGGTTCTTCACGAGAATATTGACGTTATCGTTCCCGACGAACCTCCATGCATCCTCTGGGGCCTTATCTTCATCGTTGTCTTCGCTCCAAAAGTCGTTGAACTTGAACTCTTCGTCCTCCACGCTGCCATCGTCATACTTCACGGATGCTACCAGCACCACATCGTCCAATTCAGCGGAGGAGGAGGAAGTACGCAACGCAAAAGCTTTCTTGACGGAAACGATGACGCCTTCGTAACCCATGATATCATTCCCACCATGGACGTAATACACCATCACCTTCATCCCCTTGCACAAGGGAGCGATGGTCTTAGTAGAGTTGGTTACCTCAGACATGTCTATCAAGAAAGCTGTTCTGTATGGTTGTTGGTGGTGAATGGAAAGTCTATCGTTCATCTTTGGTTTGAATGTGTGTGAGTTATCGGCTTCAAAATATGTATGTATTTCGCAACACAACAACGTCACTGTCAAATGAACAAGAAACCGAGAATCGCCATTTTTGGCACGCACCCATTGCAGATGAATGGATACAGTCAGGTGGTGTACCACTTGGCGAGAGAACTGGATGCGCATCCCGAACAAACCTTCGATGTCAGCGTGTTCGGTTTTCAGAACTTCATCGATGGTAATGCGCATGGTACGTCAAGAACGTTGCCGGCCTCCGTCGATATGTACGATGCGAGTCGAGGCGAGAAGCAAAAGTTCAATGGCCAAAGTCCCGAAATGGGTTTTTTCTTTTCTGGTATCATCGACTACGTCAACGAAAAGAAGCCGGATATAATCGTGTTGTACAATGACATGGTCGTCGTCTCCAAGGCCATCGAACAGCTACAAAAGCTTCCCGAAGAAACGAAGAAAACTCTGAAGGTGGTTGTGTATGCCGACCAGGTCTATTTGGGGACACGCAAGAACTTCGTTTCCATGTTGAATGATTTCACACACATGGTCATCGCATTCACGCCGTACTGGTTGAAAGTTTTGACGAATCAAGGTCTGAACAAGGTTCCGGTGAGCTTTTTGAGGCATGGGTTCGATGATTTCACTTACCACCCTATCCCGAAAGACCTCGCACGCAAGTTCCTTGGCATCAACAAAGACGATTTTGTGGTGTTGAACATCAACCGTAACCAACCCAGAAAACGATGGGACACGTGTTTGCAAGCGTTCGCGGAGTTCATCAGCAGACACATGGATGAACCCATCAAGCTCATTGCTGCCACGACAGTAGACGGGGGTTGGAACCTTCTCGAAATTTATGAGCATGAGCTCAAGAAGAGAGGTATGACGTTGGAACAGGGAATGAAGTTCTTGGTGTTGCTAGACAAACCCCAAATGCTTTCGGATTTCGACGTGAACGTGTTGTACAATGCGGCGGACGTAGGAATCAATACATGCGACGGCGAGGGGTTCGGTCTATGTAATTTCCAACAGGCGGGCGTGGGCATTCCTCAGATAGTTCCTCAAATTGGAGGTTTCCTAGACTTTTTCTCGTCCGACAGGGCAAAGATGGTCAATCCTGCACTCACTTATCACATCGATGCTTCGAGGGATGGTGTGGGTGGCGAGGGGTTCATGTGTCATTTTCAGGATTTTACACAGGCTCTCGAAGAGTATTACATGGATGCAGACCTCCGAAAGTTACATGGAGAAAGGTGTAGGTCTTTCATCACCCAAAACTACAAATGGAGTTCTATTGGTGACCGTATGAACAAGCTCATGAAGCAACTCTTGCCACAAGTTCCCGAAGTTTCTGAAGTTCCAGAAATCAAGGAAACTCCAAAAATTCCAAAAACTCCACGCACTGTCAAGAAGAAGACCGTTGAAAACAACAGCAACAAAGAGGCCATCAAACGTCTCCTCAAGGAGAAAAGCAAAGCAAGACAAGGCAAATCTAAATCTTAGATAATCTAGACCTGAGTGAATCCGTAAGTGTTCTTAAGAGAACCAATGACATCTTCGAGGCGTTGTTTGCTAGCACGTGACTTGATGGTCCGTGCTGTGAACGTCGTGGCATCCGCAGTAGTCTCTGCGACCATGACTTCTCTCTCGAAAAGAGTTGGGTCGTTGCGATATTTCGTCACCAAGTCCCATACCTCTTCCAGCTTTGGAAACAGGTCAGACCAAAAGTCCCTCGACCGTTTCACGCGACAAACGAAGATTTCTTGCAAACGCCAGAAAATCATGCGGTGAACCCTCGAACTGGATGATACCGACTCTTTCCTCAGGACTTCCTCCTCCAACCAATTCAACTGGTCGTGCCTGCTGAGCTTCATGTCCGAATACACATATGTGCTGTCCAAAGAAGGCAACGTCTTCATCTCCACAATGATGCCACACACTTCATCGTTGCTCGACATTCCTTGCCATGCATCTTGTGACATGGATTCGAACTTGCATTCGAGATAATCGCACTCTTCCAGGTCACACACTTCCAATTGGCCTTGAATTTGATAATAATATTGCATGGGTATCTTGCCTGTAATCTTGCGTTTGAACGGAGCCTTGATTTCCAACATGATGCCTTGGTCCGTGATGGAATCGGGGGAAGCTCCCAAGAACCCTATGGAATGATGTTTGACCAGACCGAACTCGTGCAGTTTACACCGGTATCTGTGTGCATAAATGTCGGCCGCCACCGACTCGAACATCACTCCCCACACCAACGGAGCACAATATGTGGGTTTTGCAAAGGAGGTTGAATTGGATACCTTCTTGTTTATGAGTTCTTCTCGTGTACCGAACTTTCCTTTACCCACGGCCTGTGCAAAGTCGGATGCGGTTATCATGGTCTGGCGCATGTTGTACCACTCCTCGCTGCGTTGTTCGCATGTAGGGAGAGTCATGAGGTGCTCCAGCTTTTCACGGTACTCTTGCAACGCACGTTTCCTTTCGGCCAATGCATCTTTTCCGAAGAGGCGGTTGCATTGGACCGCGTTGGCCATGATGAGACATGCATCGTCATCTTGGTCATGCACCGCGATACATCTGTCCAACAAAGCTTCGAGTTGCAAGGTATCGTCCGGTACGAAGTAATCTCCTTGTGCGACCGTATTCATTCCGATGTCTGCAAGAAAACACAAACCAAACGATGTCACGTTCACAAACAATCGTTTTCATAGCGATAATCGCATCGTTCACCTTGATTTTCACGTGTCTACGCCCGACAAAAGTGGTGGAAGACTTCTTGGACCCCACGAAGATGTTCGTCCTGCAAGGCGTGGGTCTTCCTGAAGAAGTCAGGATGAGCGAGATTGTCACGAACGACCCCTATCTACCCAGCATCGATGGCTCAAGGGATTCGAACAGAGCTATGTTTATGTTTGCCTTCAATGAGTCGGGACCTCAATGTTGTCCATCGTCTCTTTCCACTGCAAACGGATGCGTATGCGTCACACCCGAACAAAACGAGTTCATCGCGAACCGCGGCATATGGAAAGAAAGGCGTGTCTCCACATAAAAAACAAAAAAATGCTCTTGACTTTACCATCGGCATGTCCCGACCGTCCCACACCTCTGAAACATCTTACCGAAATAATGGGTGTGTCGAATAACATCTCGAAACCATTGCCTTCGACGATTGATGACAATGCACGTCAATACTTTGGTTTGGATTACCCCGCATGCAAACACATCGTGGTAAGGGCACCTTCCAAAACCGATTTCTTGAATTATCAAGGTTGTGTGGGTCTGTACCCAGGCATGCACGCTCTCGACAAGATGTCTTTTGCACAACGCGATACGTGCGAACGAAACATGTTCATGTCAAAACAGGAAATATCCGAGGGTGATGACGAAAGCTTGAAAGAAATCGGTGTCGATGAAGACCTCATCGTTCTCAAGACTTTCGATGAATACAAGGCCTATTGTTATTTCATTCGACCGAGAGTCGACGAACCAATCAAAGATGATGTGCGAAAACACATAAAGCGTACTAGAAGCGACACTGAATCGAAGGAGGGATGGTCTAGAAACTTTGGAGATTCTTGTTTCTCCGGCTCCAGTCTCCAGTTGATTTCCAAAGGCATGGGAATCACCGACATGACTTCATGCAAATCCACGCAATTCCATGCCTTTTTGGCAAATCCTAACCGAGAGACGTTCGATGCGTTCAAAAACACTTTGAACTTTGAAAGAGGTGCGAACCAAGAAGACGCATCTGAATACCTCTTGAAAATCTTGGATTTGTGTCCGACGTGGCGACAACAGGTCGAATTCAATGTCGTTCCACGCCGACCTGATGCACCATACATGGAAACGATATTGAGAATCAACCACAAAAACAAAGAGAAGGATTTGGACAGAGCGGGGAAGTTGATAAACCATGCGTTGAGGGACCTGAGCGACAATCCAATACAACTCAACAATTTTGTCATAGTGCAAGTCCAATTGCATGATGAAGGGACACAACGGAAAATAGAGTATGGTGTGTGTCCATCGATTCTCATTACAGTACCCAATGGTATGTCTGGCCAAAAGTATTATGTGCTGAAAGGATTTATTGCTCACATTGGAAAGGAGGTCGACGAAGGTCATTACGTGTACATCAATTTGCACATGTCTTCGAATCCACCTTATGCGGTATGGACGAAATACGATGATGGACGTGTCGAGAATAACGTCGACATAACAAGCATGTTCAAGACGAAGAATTTCACCGCAAGCACGTTTTTGTACCAAGAGAAGTCGAATGTGCTACGAGAAGAAATCGAAATATCCGTGAACGTGGAGAACGCGTTGTGGAATGCCGTGTGGAACGATTTGATGCAAACCTAATCTATATGCTCTTTGCTCTTCTCCATAGTCTCCTTGAGAGACGCAAGATGACTGTTGACTATGTCGATGACCGCTTGATTCAACGCTCTCAAATCTTTACCTTCCTTCCCATGTTTTTCCAATGTTTGTTGTATGGTCTGGATGATATCCAAGAGTTGAGAATGCAACATTTCGACCCGTTCTTTGTTTCTCCTGATGATTTCGCCGACCAACTCGGTAGCCGTGATGAATTGCAGAGCCGACTCGACACGTTTCAACTCTTTGGAAAGAGAGTAACCGATGACTTGGTGCTTGAATTTCTCTTTGTTGTTTGCAGGTTGAGATTCTGCATTGGCATCGATATCCAATTGAATGGATGCTTTGTGCTTCTCGAGCTCCTGTTTCATGTTTTCCATGAATTTTTGGCTTTCTTCCATGTTTCCTGCTCTCGGTTGGAGTTTAATATCGGAGACTTTCGTGAACACGCTGCTGACGGAAATGTCTCCGAGATGTTTGATGGAAAGTTCGATGACACTCAGCAACCCTCTGGCACGTGCGTCTTCGGACATATTGTGGTTTTAGCTTTAGGAACATCGATTTTTGGCATTAAAACACATATGTACATACTATAGAACTACTGAACGGGAGGGTTTGTTTTCATTTTTGGACCTTGACAACGACATGACAATATCCACATCCATTTTGGGGAGTCGTGTATCCGGCATACTTAGCAGATACATGAATGTATCTTCGACGGTCACGGATGTTCAATGGTTCAGACTCGCTTTCATACACAGGTCCAAGTCGGTGGGCTCACACACCAACAACGAACGCTTGGAATTTTTGGGAGATTCGGTGATAAACCTTGTGGTGTCACACTCTTTGTACTGCATGTTTCCAGTTGCAGACGAAGACGTTCTCACCCGACACAGAAGCAAGATGGTCAACGGCACGACTCTGTCTGGTCTAGGCAAGGACGTTGGATTGCTTGATATGGCGGAAATAGAAGCGAGATGCGTGACGGCGTCGGCCATAGAAGATTTGTTCGAGGCGTTCGTGGGAGCGTTGTACATGACATACGGGCACGACGCAGCCTACGTGTTCGTGCAAAACGTGTTCCGCGAACATTTCGATTGGTCTCAATTAGATAAGTGGGATGTATGCATGTACAAGCGCAAGATAGGAGATGTCATGAAATCCATGAACACGCGTCCTGTGTTCGTGCGTCTATCGCCTCCTACGATAGGAGGGAAAGAGACATCTATGACCATATGTATCAAAGACACCAATGGAAAAGTATGGGGGGTCGGCAAAGGAGAGACGCGAAAAGATGCGGAGTTGAACGCCATGAAAAAGGCATGGGACAAATTGAATTCTTCTGCAACTAAGACTGTTTGACGGTTTTGTATACATTGGTGTTTGCGGTGTCATAAGAATCCATCACGTCTTCTAGCAGGGTCCCTAAAAGAGAACTTTGTTGCATGGTGGGATGGATGACTGCGCTTCTTCCTATGCACACCGGAGGGGCAGGAGGGATTGGGAGAAGGGATGCGGCCTTTTTGGCGGTAGATGCATCCAACAACAACGTCTGTTGTGTCTTGATGAGTCGCTTGGCGGCTTGTGAGGGGGTTTCTTTCGTTCGTTGGTTTGAATTCTGCCCTTGTGGACTTTGTGGACCTTGTGGAGAAGAAAGTTTCATTTTTCCGACGTTCACCCGAATCTTGTTTGCTACTCCCTCTGCTGCATCGTGAATGGCCGAGCCCAACCCTTTCGATTTCTTTGGAGTGGTGCTCTTCTTTGGATTTTTTGCAGTTTTTGGAGTCAAGGATTCTGTCTGTGCAATGATATCTTGTAAATATGCCTGGGTGAGCTGTTGGTCTAATCCAGTTTCCATGACATCATCGTTGGTGTTGGAGGGCAAATGGGTGTTGAGAAGGTCCAATACAGGGTCAGGAGAAACGGTCGAAGGAGACATGAGAGTACGTTGTTTGTCCGAGTCTCGGATGTTCATCAACAACTTTGTCATTTTCGTATCGTCCAGCTGGTACTCATGCATGTACTTTTCCACCAAGAAATCCAAATGTTCTTTTGGAATCTTTGGAACACCGAAGACGTCTTTGTAAAGTTTGCCCAGTTTCATGAGAGCTTGTCTGTAAGTAACGCTTCCGCGCATGTCCGTGTTGAAAGAATTGCTTTGCATCCCGTGCAAACGTTTGTATTCATCGGAAGATACCAACATATCCACCAACTCGGCGGGAGTCTTGCCGTTGTCCAATCTTTGCTTGTTGGTTTCTAGTTCTTTGGATGTCGGATTACGTTCCAATACACGTTGGTAAGCTGCTATGACGGTTTTGTATGAATTGGCATCACGTTGGGTAAAATGGTCTTTTTGTCTCGAAAGAGACCGAAACCAACGCAACATGCAGAACAAAGACACGAGGAACAACGGCAAAAGCACAAAAAGAGAAATGATGATTACATGTTTGCGGTTCTTCAAAGACTTCAAAGACTTCACAACCATTATCGACATCATCATCGATATCGTTTTTAGTTATGCAGACAATCCAGTATCATGCATGCCAACTTCAACCACTCCTCCAAATCACACCCATGCATAACACATCGTGTCATGAGTTGCTTGCATTGTTCCACACCAAACGTAGACACCAAACTCTTCACGTGAAGCGAGGATGACACTATGACATCAATATCCGAAGGAAGACCATCATCCAAGCCAATCAAGACGGGAAGCAAGGGCAAGGTGACAAAGTCATGCAACGCCCTCCATTCAGGTATACGACCAAGAACGATATCTCCCAATCTGTTATCTTGTCCTTTGTTGTAAGCGCTCAACAACAACGTTGCCAACAACACTTGTCTCAAAGATGTGTCACACACGGGTTTCCAACGCCTCGACAATGCCAAGAGTCCAGCGGCTTCCAAACGTATCTTGCGCATGCTCTTGGTGACACACCCACCATCCTTTGGAAGGAGAACGTCCACACACATGGAAATCGTATCGTCTTCTTCCATAGAAAGTATTTCTGCAATGGCAACTTCGATGACGGACGGCATGTGTCGACTCTTCTGGTATACATGCATCACCCTGTAGCCGGTGGCCATCAAATCGAATTCAAGAGGCATGAGTCTTTCTATGTGTTGGTCCAACCTGCGTTTGAACTCAGGGTCCGACACGTATTTCTGTGCACCTTTCGTGTGGTAAACTTG
>JACCDR010446790.1_pt1 | contig 10614 bp, 11 predicted proteins | sample 7446431 | NCBI WGS metagenome assembly JACCDR01 (sample SAMN15323443, study PRJNA562643) | freshwater metagenome | isolation source: river surface water | place: USA:Blue River Watershed | collected 2017-08-17 | reverse complement strand
GTTCCGATCCTGTCGTCCTGTGCGACAAACATTGGACCTTCGGAGACCCGGAACGCGGAGACGTTGCCAATTAGCTGGAGACCGTCACACCCAATCCCCCCTTCCGCGACCGTCCCTGCATTGATCCCAGGGGAGTAAATTGGATAGCAACCAGACGGGAACGAGAGGATCGGTGCGAATGCAAACGTCGTACAGACATCCCGAATCGCGTCCTCGATATACTGATTGATATCGTCTGTGGAATCACAGTACCGAATCCGATCCATGATGGATGGATCGATCCAGTCGGAGATCGTCATAGACTCTCCGAAGGGATTGGTTTGTGTGTATTCTACTCGATTGTCAGCGTGAGCTACGGAGGTGAAAAAGAGGCTAAGAAAGCTAAAAAAGATAAGGAAGCGTTTCATAAGACCTACCGTTCCGGACCTGTCGATCTCGGGGGTTGTTTGGCGAGCTCTGGCGGAACCCCTCCTGGAGGATTGGAACCACCACTCAAAAACGCTCCGGGGCGGAGAGGCATCCTCCCTGCCGCTTTCGCAGCGTCGCTCTCCTCGTTGAAACGATCATCGTCGCGCCGACGCGATTCGTATTTTGATTTTCGAATCGCGTCCTCCATGGCCTCTTGAGCCAAGTAGGGTCGCCCTTGAGTGTCTTTGATCGCTTGGTTAGCGATTACCATCTGAGTGGGCTTAGGAGCTCCGGAGCATTCCTTTTCAGCTTCCTCCTGAGACTTTAGCTCCCGCTTCGCTCCCTCGATACAGACTGTTTTGGCGATGTTTTCTACAATCGAGGGTTCACGGGGAACCTCAACCACGACCTTCTCAGGGGGCTCTTGAGGAACGAGACTTGCCCCTCCCGCTCCAGCCAACACGCCTAGGACTAAACCGGGAAGATTGTTCTTGATGGTCGCCATGAGAAATCGATTTCCTATTCTCAGATCCCAGTAGGAACCCCTGTAGGAATCCCCGCAATCTTCAGGATTACGTTACTTCGGATCTTGATTGTGTCTGTAGTGAGAGGGTTGAAGAAGACCTCTAGAGAGAACGCGTCGGGACTAAACGAAAGTGAGCCGAGTGGCGGGGTGTTCCACGAAAACATTTTCTGAGGAGTGCGCTTGGTAACAAACCCACTGGTAGAACAAGCGCCACTAATCCTGTACGTCCAATGGTTCTCCACGTCCGGTTCTGGAGTCACGTTGAGAGCCCAGACATCCAGGTCCAAGCTCCACTCTTGACCCGCTGGAAGCGTGACTTGTCGCACTAGAACACTACTCAGAGAATTGGAGGTGACGTATCCCCCTTGAGCTCCTCCGTCAGTCCTGGCCCAAATCTGAGCGCTAGTATTGAGCGTGAACGGTGAAGCGGAAGAAGGAGTGGAGAGAGCCCATTGAGTCCCCTTGCCTACGTAGCCCTCTTTCACAGTCACCACGATCCCCGGAGTGACTGTGAGCCCCGAAATCCTAGTCCAGGGACCAGCGGTGACTGTGAATGGTCCCTGCTGCGCCGCTATCAGGTTCGTGACGTCTAGGATCTTGTCCCCGGCAATCAGGGTTACCCCGTCTTGAAAGACGTTCACCCCCGAGTGAACGATGTTATTGAGGATGAGGGCTCGAACCTCGGAGTTACCGCCTCCAGCTGGTCCTGTGGCTCCAGCGGGACCCGTGGGACCAGGCATCCCTGTCGGGCCTCTAGGGCCCGTTGTACCGGTCCCGGCTCCTGGAGCACCGGTGGGACCAGCTGGTCCCGTTCCCCCTCGTAAAAGAGCGTCTAGATACGTTAGGCCAAGTGCGGGTGAAGCTGCCAAAGCCTCCGAAGACTAACCCGGAGCTTTGGCTCTGGTCATCTAACTAAAACGGAGCGTTGCTGCACACGATTCGCCAACCGCCCCCATCTGCAAAATAAACATAGAACACGTACTCATCGTCCGCGAGCTGAGTAGAGTCGAACCCAGAAGTAATATTGATCCCAACAGTTGCGGAAGACCGGTTCACCAACCAAAACGAATCTCCGTCAACTGCACCGGTATTCGTGATTGTGTGAATTATGCTTCCCCCGGAACCCGTGTAGCTTAATTGTGCGATGAAATCGTAATCTGCCCCAGCAATGGTTTCGCCGTTCGCAGAGTCCAGGATGTGCGTCCTTCCAATGATGTGTGACGGCTCGCCCACATCAAGACTCCCGGTGATTTGGACATTCGCGTTGATTGGAATGTCGTCGCCACCAAACGAATTAATTTCGCCTGCTAGCTCAATGTTCCCGTCGAACTGAGTATTTCCTACTACCTGTCCACTGATGAATAGGTCTTCTTCGATCGTGGTTACCCCGCCAGGACCATCGATTGAGACGTTCACAAACAGTTCTTCGACGGTCGCTGCAACGTTGACCTGAAGAACATTGGTCTCTGTCGTCCCAGTGATAACCAGTGGTCCCCCGACAGTCGCTCCTTGGGTGACAGTAAGATCCTGACCAACCAGCGCATTCTGGTAAAGGAAAGTGTCCCCGTAAACACTGAGACGCTGAGTTACGTCAGCATTGAACCCAATGGAGGCGCTCCCATCTGTGATGAGACCCGTCTTGGTATAGATGTAACCTGATGGGAGGGTGATGTTTATCCCGTCCCAGAACTTCCCAAGTTCTACGCTGAAATACTTGTCGTTGTCGGTTAAGTATTTCAGCGCCTGTTCATTCACAGACGCAGCGGTTGCCCAATCCGACGGGGAAGGAAGGACAGTCGTTGGGTGATAATAAGCTGTAGGGACGTAAGTAGCGCTCATAGCTCAAGTCCTAGGATAGGAAATCGATTTCCTATCAGTCACCAGGGACGAAAAAGTACTGAGTATCAACCGAATAGCGGTTAGCGGGGGTCTGCCATCCACCATTCGGCAATGGAAAGCCTGGAGCTGCCGTCGGATCAAACGGGTCTGGAGACGGATTGGGATTGCAGAGAATCAAGCCGCCAAGATGAGAGCCTGCACAGGAGAACGCACTGATAATCGAGAGCAGATCGTAAATGATCTGTCCGTTTTGGTAGCCCCAAAGTAACCCTGGTTTGTCCCAATACATGTTGATTTGGTCCCAATACCAGAGCGGAAGCACTCCCGCGTATACAATGATCCAGTAACGAAAGTCCCCGATCAGAGTGTCCCAATCCCAGTTAGCAGGGGTTGCTCTGTGATAGGTGAGAGCTCCCGTCTGATAGCTCCACCAATCAGTACACGAATTTCCCTGATCGTCGTAACCGCTCGCAACGTACCGAACCAGTGTATCGGTCGGGGAAAAGTAAGAGGCTATTTGAGGAAGGAGAACAACGGGAGAGCCAGCACGCTTCCAAGTGACTGGTGCAGCTTTGAGCCGTGCTCGATAGGAAGCGTCGGTCTCAGAGACTCCTCGCCGAATCCCTCTGTCTTGACCGATATAGGCCAGAGCTTCCGGTTCGCAGTAGGAAGGAAACCCCTGTTGTGCTCCGATACGGAGATACTCCGCCAACGCATCGACTTGGAGACCCAAGTCATACATGACTCTGTAGCCGTTATAACCAGAGAGCCATGGGGGAGAGACGGCTTTCACAAACTCGCGAAAGTGAAAGTATCGAATCGCTTCTTTGAAAGAAGGCATTTAGGACGCCGCAAAAATGACGTTGATGTCTGCTGCCGTGGAGGCCAGCGTAGGAACGTTGTTCAACGCAAGCGGGATATCATTTTGATAGTTCAAGATCTTCACTTGGACGATGTCATCCGGAGCTGCGTTGTAACAAGCATCCACGATCGCAGAAATAAAGACCTGTCCACCGTCGCCTTGGTTGAGCTCAATCCCGCCGATCGGAACTTCGGAGAAGTAATCTGCGAGCGACTCAAGAACCGCAGTGTTTACTTGGGAGGGTTGTGCCGTGCTTCCCGATCTCAGATAAATCGTAGCCTGTACTAGGAGCCCCAACGGTATTGCTGAAACGGCAGAAACGATGAACCCCGTCGGTACAACGTTCTCTAGGAGGTTCTTCTGAACTAGTCCTACATCCGTCGCGAAATCGTTATTTGCTCCCGACACACCTCCGGATTCGGACGCCAAATAAACCGAAACGAACCCTCTGTTTGAGTAGGGTTGGTAAACTTTGACCCTCGTTACTCCTATGTTCGAGCCGTCTGGACGGGTCGTCCCTTTGGCGAAGTAGGTGTAAGCGTCACGCGGTCCATTTGGAGAGAGGCGAGCATTACCCTCCCTTGCTCGGATTCGAAGGTTCTCATCTGACTCCTCGTCGTTGCCGACAAAAGTAGTAGTATTTGTAACCACTACTCCCGTTAGAGGAGTGACCATCGAGTTGATTACGCCGATCGCTGCGTTGCTTCCCGATCCTGCTTCATCTGCAGTAATCGTCAGATCTAAAGTAGGGTAGTCCCCAACCCCAGACCAACCGACCAACGTTCCCGAATTGGTATTCGTGTAGGTCTTCCCGCTGGTTGTGTTCAGGAAATGCGCGTCTCCTGCCGCAATAGGGAGAGAGACGAACGTTGTGTTAGTGAGTCGACACGTTCCTGTCGCGTACGTCGAAGGGATCCTATCAGTGGCCCAATCTTCAGACGCCGTGAGCGTAAGCCACTGCCCTTCGGCAAAGCTCAAGAGCTTGGAAGCCGCCGCTCGAAACCCTTCCTCGGTGTACATGCTGATACACTGAGAGATGATTTCGAAAATCTCTCGCGCCGGCTCTAGCGGTTGCCACGCAGTAATCGGTAGCCCAATCTGCTGAGCCACCTGAAGAATGGACGCTAGGACATCGTCCTTTGTCTTGGGCGTGAACAGATCGCGAAGAGAGATTGACATTTAAACTCTAAGAATTTCGACAGTAAGAGCACTGACCTCGAGAGTCAGTGAAAAAGGTCCAAACGCTCCAGTTCCCTGGATCTGCACCTGCATTTTTTGAGTGGTGCTATTGAACGTCACCTGAACGTTAGCGACGAAAATCCGTTCGTCGTCCAAGAGGCACGCTTGGACGCGCGACTGGATAATCGGAATGTCCTCTCGCGATACCCCCTTGGAGATATACTCCCGTGCATCCATCGTGAGAGCGTTGGGATCGCTAAGCAGCGTTCCTAGTGGAGTGTAGAGGCGATGGAGCATTTGCTGATCCATCAACTCCTTCCCCGAGACCATACTTAGGAGCGGATCCAGGTCCTCGAGGCAACGGAAGCTCTTGCCATAGTTCGGGTCTGCCACACCTCAAAGAGTAATAGGAAATCGATTTCCTATTCAACTTAGAGCTGAGGGGGGATTCAGGAGAACCACGACCCTGAATCCCCCCTCCGCGGTACCACTTATTTTGGAGTGTTCTGACCTACACGAACAAGCGAAACAAACACAGACTCAGCTACCCCTTAGTTATACCGCTATGGTGTTACCTTGAAAAGTGCATTCATCGCATTCACGGCAGCAACGTCATTCGCCGATACAAAAAAGAACACCATGCGCACCGGAGCCGTTCCAGGAAACCCTGAGAGGGGAGTAACAGCGTTTGCCTCTCCTCCAAAGGTGTTGAGATTTCCTTGGAAAATGAAGGAGTGAACCCCCGTTGTCGTTAGGTAACTGATCAGATTCGTAACAATGTACTGATTAAGAAAGGCTGTTAGAGCATTGAGCCTTTCAACGATTGCATTGAGAAGCGCTAGAGCTTCTTCAATCAACGCGATTTGAGCTTGGAGTTGAGCCGCAATGTCTACAGCTGCCGCGATCTGAAACTCAAGATCTGGCGAGAACTCGACTGGAGGAATGCTAGCGATCTGAGCTTGAAGCGCTAGAAGCGATTGGTAGAGATCTGCGAAGTAAGCAGCGGGATCCTCAAGACTTGTGTTCAGATTTACCTGAATGTCCAAGTTGGCTTGAAGTTGAACCTCGAGTGGGACTGTCGTTACCGCTCGAATTGCCTGGAGAGCCGCGAGCAAATCAGATGAAAGGGACGTGCAAATCACAACCGCTTCTGTGACGGCCTGTAGAATGGACGTATAGGTGTTCGAGAGAAGCGGAACCTCTCCACCGATCGTGGTACCTCCACAATACGCCGCGGTCATCGGGTCTTATTCTTTGTTGAGCCCGTCGTAATCATCGCGTAGAGAGGACTCTGGAGAGGAGGAGGTACGGGAAGGATTGGAGGAACAGAGAGAACGTTCCCGAACGAGACTAAGTAATTCACTCCCAATGTTACGACGGGAGGAGTTGGAGGAGTGCCCATCGGATAGAACGCAACCACCGTTCCTGCTCCGCCTGACCTAGCCATATCGGCCTGGCGTGCGATGGGGAGAGCTCCTTGATAGTCCGAAGCGAGACCTAAGGTTGCGATGAACGGTTTGGTAGGATCTCCTCCCTCAAATGCAACCGTACATTGTTCATTTGCGGAACATTTGTACTGAAGTCCTGGAGAACGAATACCTAACCCCTGAACGTTGGGAAGGTTGCGATTGTTCGCAGGAGTTGCGTCAATCGTCTGCCGCGCAGAATCAAACGAGGTGATAATGTACGGATAAAAGCCCAAAAGCTTTTCGTTGAACCAGCTCTTGACCATCAACTCGAGTGCGGCAATGAAACGATCCACACTCCTTAGCTACACCCTAGCTAAGGAGTCGTCCAAACTGTGGTTCTGAGCTGGTTTGAACCAAACTTGTGGAACACTCCAGACACTCGGTGTTGCGCTAGGGTAGTACTGGAGAAAAGGGACCCTGGGATCCAATCTTGAGGTTGGTCCGTACCGAGGACAACTTTTCCAGAACCTAGTTCGGTGCCTTGAAGCACTGCAAAAGAGGATTGAATGATCGGAGAAGAACGCTCCCCAATCTGGGTTACTCCTGCAGGGTCAATCCACCAATGAGGAGCAAGCTGCGAAAGAACTTTGGACGCGGGCCCTCGTTGCCGTGGGTAAGACGTCCCTATCACCCGATCGTAGAGCGCTGGAACGTTCACGGTCTCTCCAATTTTCGAAGCAACGTCTTTGAGAATCAGTGACAGTTGTAGTCCAAACCTGGAGTTGTATGGGTATGGAGTAACTTCGATTTGCCACCCTGCTCCACCACACACCCGATAGGTGGTGGAGCCTGCAAAGTCTCCACCACGGAAGATGTAACCTCTGAGAGTGAGACCCGCTAAAACAAGTGTCGCGCGTCCTGTGAGGTTCTCGCCACCCTCAGCGATGTTCACGTCTGCAACCCACGCACCATAGAAAGGGATCGAAATGGTCCCTTGTTGGAGCGGGTGACCGTTGAGAGAAGCGAAGAGGGACACTCAATCCTCGATGCGTGAGTTGATTCCTGGAATAGCGATGCCTGCTGTAATTGCCAATTGCTCGTTTTCTCTCTGAATCCGGGTCTGAGCAACTGGGGCACGGGTCTTCGGTTCTTCGGCTTCGGTAGTCACGTTCAAACGCGGGGGTTTCCGGAACTCACAAGCGTCGTGAGTCACTGTCCAGAGTTGCCCTCCCAAGTCTTTTAGCGGTCCCTTCTCCTTGATGAAGATGGACGTGATTCCCGAATAGAAGAGCACTGGATGATAGGCAACGATCGGACGAGGATTGAGCTTGCGCGCGTCGTAACTCAGTAGCGGATCGTAGTTCTGGTAGTAGAGATCGATCTGTTCAGGAAGCCAGAACTGGAATTGGAGCTTGATGTTATCGGAGAGCTTCCAACCCCTATAGAAGACGTAAGCCCCTTGCATGCCCGGGGGGTCATTAATCATCCACTTGTAGGGACGTCCCCCTCCGTCCAGGAGCTTGAAGATCCCTGGGTTTCGCACTCCACCTACCCCCCCTAAAACTAGGTAGTTGAATGCGTCTGGTTCTCGGAGTGGGTTAGGTCCTACAGGCACGAAGTAAGTCTAATAGGAAATCGATTTCCTATCATCCAGTTGCGCGCAAGCCTCTTTGAGCAGCCGCCTTTTCCATGGCGTTTGCCATCAATTCCTCCATCTCCGCTTCGAGCATTGCACGGACTTCTTCTGTCGATCCCCCAGTGATTTCGATCTTCTCGATTTGAACAAGAACGGAGATTGGTCCTCCCCCTCCCTGAACTCCTCCTGCTTGGGAAGGACCAGGAGATCCGATGCTCCGAAGATTCACGACATTGGAAAGGTTGTCGTTGACCGCTTTGGATTCTTTCCGGATGCCGTGTGCCAAACCAAGGGAGAGGTTTTTGCCCATTCCCTCCGTCACCTTGGACGGAGACTTGATCTGATACCCCTCTTTGAACAGACCAATAGAGGACTCAACCACGTCCTTCACTGCCTTAGCGACGGAGGGAGCGTTATCCACAATGCCCTTTGCGATACCCTTCGCAATGTTGTTTCCGACATTGACTCCTGCAACGGAGGTAGCAGCAAGAGGAGAAGCCGCCGCTTTCACAACGGAGGTAATCCCGTGCCCTCCCTCGATACTCGTTTTCGTTACCGTCTTTTCTTTCCCGTCAGGAGTAGTGACTTTTCCTTTCTGGGTAACGATCGCTCCCCCCGTCATCTTCTTCATCCAATCATTGAGAGCAATGACCTTCATAATGATCGTGGTGAGATCGGAGGCGAGTTTACCTGCGGTGTCACCGATCCCCATCAAGACGTTCTCGAACTTTGTCATGATGGGGATCCCCTCCTCGAACTTAGGTCCAACGATTCCGAGTTGGGTAAGAAGAGGACGGAACCCGATATAGGTCTTGAGAGCGATGTTTACAAACCCATCTAGCGCGGTCTGAACATAAGGAATCGCTTTATCAGCGAGCCCGAATAGTCCGTTATAGAACTCTGTGACCATTCCCTTGAGAATGGCTCCTGCTACAGTTGTTTGGTCGAACATTTGCACAACTTTCGCAAAGTTCGCCATGAGCGGAGACGCATCAATCGCGTTGAACATGCGTTTGACGTTCACCCTCAAACGCTCCATCTGCACATCGAACTTGAGAGCCGCCTTAAGAGCCTGCTTTCCGAACTTCTGCTCTACAACTGCACCGATTGCTTCGATGGCTTTCTTGGAATCGACACCGAGACCCATCTGCATATAACGGGCGACTTCTTCGAACGATTGCCCAGAACGCTTGGCGAGCTCTGTATAAACCTCACGCAACCTCAGACCAGTTCCCTGGAGAGTGTTAGCGTTGATGACCATTCGCTGGAGGCCATCCATTCCACCGAATGTCCCGACCATCTTTGGACGAGCCGCTTCCTCGAACAAACCTTGAAGCTTAGAAGCGGCTTCCTCTCCGAGAACTGAGGAGGTCTTTACTACCGCCGTCATCGAGTCTCGAAGCATCTTGGTAGAGCGCATCCCTGCCGTAGTGAAGGCCTTCGCCATTCCTCCAAGCTTCTCTTCAGAGGTGTCAAAGTCTCTGAGGAGGTTTTGCATATCCACGTGAGCGACGACTGCAGCCTTACGAGTCCCGAGCATCGCTTCGAGCATGCCTAGAGACGCCTGGCGGCTCTCTCCAGCTCTCAAGCCAAACATGGCACCCTTAGCCCCTAGGACCGCCAAACTCGCTGCTAGGGCCGCTACAGCGCCCGTAAGAGCCACTACTCCGACGACTGCTCCCGCTGCCCCGACTCCTACCCCAACCAGCATGGTTCCGGCTCGGACTCCGATACCGGTTGCCTCTCCGAGAGCCGAGCCTACCCCTTTGAATGCAGTAGCGAACTGCGCCGCACTCTGGGCGTTCTGGGAGAGTGTTCCCGCAAGGCCTCCGATCCCTCGATTGCCTGCGGATTCTGCCAATTCCTTGAGAGTTGTGACGAGACGGTTGGTTCCTTCGCGTCCGAACTTAGCAGCGTTCCCAGAAAGGATGAGAACGCGTTGAATTTCACCCAAACGGTTACGTTGATTCGTGATCTCCTTGTTCACACGGTGGAGTGCTGCCAAATCCACCACATCCGCAGCTCCAAGTTGCTTTTTGGACGTTGTGAGCCCGTCCAAAGCCATCTTGGCCTCACGAAGCATCGTCTTGTACTGCTCAACCTGCTTAGGATTGAGGTTCATATGCTTCGCAGTCATGTTCTGAGGCATGGCTTTAACCCTGTCCTCAGCGATTTGGAGCGGAGAGCGACTTGCTAGACGCTTTTCCTCCTTTGCACGGGCCACTTGAGCCTTCAAACGCTCACGATCTGCCGCTTTTTCCTCTTTTTCTTGCTTCCTGAGCGCTAGTTTTCGCGCATTTTCGTTAGATTTGGCGATTTTCTCCTGCTCACGAGCAAATTTCTTCTCGTTTGCGAGTCTATCCCTCTGTTCTTTGGCAGCACGTTGCACTTCCCCCTTAGGGATCCCCCCCACGATCCCCTGGGACTTCGATCTAGCCTGTTGGGCCTCTACCTTCTTGACCTCTTGCTGGAGGCCCGTTAGCTCCTTGCGGAGGGATTTGACCTTGTTGGCCGCCTCCGCGAGAGGACCTGTCTGCGCCGGGAACTTGATCGGGAATTCGAGACTCACCCTCGGGATTCTCTACGGTGTTTTGCCGAACATAAACAGAAACCGCCGTCATAATGATCTCAGCTGTATCCCGAGCTTGGACACTGTCCTCTCCGTTCAGGAGATCCTGAAGACCAATCCCACCGATCTTGGGATTGTGGAGCGTCTTTAGGAACCGTTCCCGTATTTTTTTGTTACGAGGGTGTG
>JACCDR012084579.1_pt1 | contig 10615 bp, 11 predicted proteins | sample 7446431 | NCBI WGS metagenome assembly JACCDR01 (sample SAMN15323443, study PRJNA562643) | freshwater metagenome | isolation source: river surface water | place: USA:Blue River Watershed | collected 2017-08-17 | reverse complement strand
GTCGGGGTTCTGGGCGAGCTCCCCATGCGTGAGCAGCGTGAGGAGGTCTTGCTTGACCGTGTCGCGCTGATGAGGTTGGGTCAGACTGGTCAACCGTTCAAAGTCGGCCGATTGGAGAGGCGCCTCCTGCGCCGGCGTCGGGTTGAACCCCCTCAGCATCGCCTCGGCGATGAACCGAGTAGCGACGTTGTCTGACCGCGACGACCGGTCAACGGCGTCCAGAGCTTTCTTCATGTGCGCGACGGCGCGGCTATCGAACCTCAGCGCGCGGCCCGTGCGATGGCTGGTGCGCTCGATCTGGGCGAGAACCTCTGCGGCCTCATCGAGTTCCATCGACACGGCAGGAGGATGGTTGGGCCAGTCCTCGTGAAACCGCGCGGCGTACCGCAGGCCGCGGCGGATGCGCCCGGCGAGCACGACGCTGTAGCGGACGATCTGCGCGAGGGGCATACCTTGGCACAGCGCCCACCCACGGGCGAAACACAACAGCATCGCGCTGAACCCCTCGATCATGTTGTCTGCGTCGTGGGGCGGGGCCTTGGCGGCCGTCGAGCAGGCGAACTCGCAGGCGAACTGCCACATGCCTTGAATGCCCCCAGGGTCTTGAATGCCCCCAGGGTAGTGCGGGAACAGATGCCCCGCATATTCGGCGACGGAATGCGAGGCGAAGTATGTCGATGGGAACCCCCAGAGCGCGTACACGGGCTGGTTCTGGGGGCCAATGCGCACCCGCGCGATGCTCCCCAGCTGCGATGGACCGCGAGGGTCTGACCGGTCATTCAACACGACTGCCATCGCCGAGCGCGAATCGAAGATCCGCGCGACGTTGCCGATCGCCCACTGCGGTGGGCGCGCGTCGGGCAGATGCGGCGCCAACGACGCGAGCACCTCGTCGTGGATGAGCTCGCCCAGCGCCGTCGTCGAGCGGTACAGACAGCCGGTCCACTCCTTGATCTGGCGACCGAACTGCCGCATGTTGCTCCTCGCGCGGGCGGCGTCGGCCTCGCTCGGAGATAGAAAGATCGCCGGTTCGTTCTTGGGCTGCGTGCCGACCATGCCGATGGCGGCGCCAAGCTCAGCCAGCATGAGCGTGCCGTCGGGCAGCCGTTCCAACGGCTTGAGAGGCCGCTCGTGCCGCGGCACCTGCTCGATGTAGTCGCAGGCGATGGCAGCGAGCAGCACCAAGCCCGGCGACGGCGTGAAGCCGTGCCAGAGGTTCAGGTCGGGGAACGGCTCGCCTTGCTGGCTGCTGAGGTCAAGCGGCGGCCAGCGAGGCAACGGCGGCCGGGGGCTGGGGTCGTCGGGTTTGCGTTCAGGCATGAGATCAGTCCTCCTCGTCGTCAGTGTGGGTGCGCCGCCAGTCGTCTCGACCGGCGCGCGCGACGCTGGGCAGCTCCCCCCGGGGGATGGCCCACCGCTGGGGGCGGCCTCGGGGCATCTTTCCGGCGGCCGCTTGGGCGAACCGCTTGGCGACGCGGGGCTCGCGCCAGCAACTCACCAGCCGCCGCTCTCCGTCGATGGCGACGACGGCGATCACCCCGTCCGTGCCGATCATCAGGCGGCACGTCGGGCTGGAGGCCGCATTGACGCGGCTCGGGCCGATGCGGTCGGCGTCGGCCACCGCCCGGGCCGCGGCCTCGTGCCACTCCAGCGCGCGCCGCTCGACGATGGCTTGCGCCCGCGGGCACCGACCAACAAGGTCGATACGCTCGTCGATGTCGCGCGCCTGGTCGAGCGCGCCGAGCACGCGCAGGACATTCCAGTCCTGCGCCCAGGCGCACGCGCCGCCGGGAAGGACTTGGTGCCAGTTCTCCTCCGGGCTGAACACGTGCTTCAACACCTTGCGGGTGCGGCCTCGGACAGACTGCGCGCAGGGGAGCGCGAGGTCGAGGCTTACACGCAGGAGGTCGAGCGCCACGCGCGCGGCGGCCTCGTCGGGCTTGAAGATGGTCGCCATGCTCACTCCTAAGCCAGTGCGTCGAGGTGGGCTTTCGCCCAGGCGGCAGCGAAGCCTTCTGACACGAGGGCGCGCCACACGGCGGCGGTCTGGCGTGCCTTGTCTGCGCCGATTCGGCCGCGCCAGTGGCTCGTCACTTCATGGGGAATGCCGATGACGCCGGGGCCGAGCGGGTGAGCCCACACGGCGCCGAGCGGCGGCGTGCTCTTGCTCGGCGTGAACCCCTCCAGTTCAATGAATACGTTGTCGGGGTGCCCGTAGCGCCACCGACCGTCGATGTGCTCGTACCAAACGCAGGAAGGCGGCAGGCGCGGCATGATGCCCAACATGGACACGAGCGCTTGCATGTTGCCAGACTTAATTCCTGCGTAGTGGTACACGTCAGCGAGTTTCGCGAGAACGTGGCAGTCCTCACCACGCTTCGCCACGGCGGCCTCGCGGGCGGCGCTGCACAGCGACTCGTAGGGGTCTGGGCCAAACATGGCGGCCCGCACCACGTCGGCGAACTGCGGTCGGTGCTCACAGACGAGCCCAGCGGCGTAGGCCACGCCGGGAGCCAGCACCCGGCGGGTGGGCGGTAGGTCGAAGGCTACGGGGTTCACAAGTCATCTCCCGTGCGGCGCGCGCCCTCGCCGCACTCCCCGATGTCGCCCAGGAGCTGCAAGCTGACAGCCCCGAGGGCCTTGGACGCGAAGGTCGCGATCGCCGAGGCGGCGTTGACGTGGACGGACAGGTCACCCGCGGCGTGCTGGGCCTTGATGGCCTGCTGCGCCGCCTCCAAGGCGGTGGGCCCGTTGCGCACGTCGGCGAGGAGCAGCGTGTCGATCGTGGCAGCCAGCGCCAGGACGAAGGCGCCGCCGTGGCGATTCCGCAGCACCGCGGCGAGCTCAGCACGGTCGGCCATGCGGGCGGCCGCCAAGTGGTCCGCCTCACTGTACACGACCGGCGGGAGCCCGAGCGCCACGTCGCGCAGGCCCAGGACGTGAAGGGCAGGCAGGATCGCCTGCGGGACGGGAAGGATCGTCGGCGCGCCGACGTGCCGCGGCTCGCTGTCGGGCGCGCTGTCCCAGCGGTACTCCGTGGTAGGAGCCTGCGGGACCGCAGCCTTGATCTTCTCGGCCTTGCGCTTCTCGACCTCGGCGACGAACCGGGCGGCCTCCAAGTCGTGCGGGCCCAAGAGCTTGGCTGTGGTGACCAGTCCGCGCTCAATCTCCGCGTGGACGAGCTGCCAGGTCAACGTCGGGCCGGAGGGCAGCGTGTGGCGGATGGCGCCCGTGACGGCGCGGCCAACGATCCACACCTCCCAGCAGCCGTTGGCGAAATCCACCTGCACCGGGCCCAGCGCGTCGTGGTTGAGGCGCAGCTTCACCACTCCGTCCCCGGACAGACTTGCGAAGGTCTGGGAGGGGTAATTCCGCGTCTGGAGGATCTTGTACAGATCCTCTGCCGTGGGCGCGGCGGGGGGTGCAGAAGGCTTGGTCTGGTCTTGCATCTGGGAATCCTCGGGCCCTGGGGCTGGTCGTGAAGGTGTTGAGGTGGGGTCGGTTCAGGGGATGCGGGCGAGGAGATACGACAGGCGCTCCTTGACCGTGAGCGCCTGTCCGTTGTCGTAGGCCGCCGGGGCGCCAAGCATCCCCAGGGGGTCGGTCTCGCGCAGGCGCGCGATGGCCTCGACCGCCTCCTTGCGGGCGCCGACCGCTTCGGTGTGGACGCGCCTCGCCAGCGCGACGAGGTCCAGCGCGGTCATCGTGCCCGTGTGCCCCAGGGCGGCGGCGATCTTGGTGCGCTCCGCGGCGATCGCAGGGTCCGGTCTGCCGCAGGCCGCCATCATCACACTGCCGACTCGGCAGACCTCCTCGCGCACCGCCGAGGCGCACATAACCGAGGCGCTGTTCAGGTAGGCGATCATCGTGACCCCGTTGCCGCACCACTCGTTGTCGCGCAGCGTGAAGCTCACGCCGTCGTATGTGACGGTGACGGCTCCGTCTACGGCGAGCTCGGCGGTCACTCCAGTCATGGGGTTGGCGGTCAGGGTGTCGAGGATCGTCTTGCAGTTGTCGATCTGTTCGGGGGTCATCGGTTCTCCAGGGTCAGGGGGTTGGAGCGGTCGGTCACGGTCGGCGCCTGGTACACCCAGGGCTCGACAAGGTCAGGGCATAATCAGAACAATCGGACCTGCGCGTCGTCCTCTCGGGGCGGCTGGGTGGGGGCATGCGGCGCAGGAGTTGGCGCATCGGCCTTGCGCATGACGTGGCCCCCGGCGGTTAGCGCGTAGGGCTCCATCGTGGCGCCCAGCGCCGCGCACACTGCGTCGTCCAGGTCAGTCCACTTGCCCCTGCCGCCCGTGTGTTTTAGGTGCAGCACGCCGCCCTCGTCGAGCACATAGCTTCGGATCTCACCGCAGGCGTGGGGGCTGATGACATGCACAAGACGTCCCAAGCCCGGAGGCATTGTCTGCGGGACGATCCACTCACTTCCGCCAGCGAGCGTCCACGCCCGCGTGGGGTCGAGTTCGATGTAGAGCCCATGTCCGCCGAACGGCAGCAGGCGTTGTTCACGGATCATGACGGTCCTCGGGCAAGGGGTGGCGGGCGGGCGCCCGTGCGCCTCGCCCCCTCAGTGTAACCGATTAGCGCGCGGGCGCTGCTGGAAGAGGTGAACGATCGATGTTTGGGCAGTCGTCGCCGCACCCCTTGCAGCGCGTCTTGCACGGCTCGGAGGTCATCGTGCCGTGCCGCTCGATGAGCTGCCTCACCGAGATCAGCGGCACGGGGGAGACGGCGCCCGCGTCGAGAGGATCGGCGAAGCCCAGGGCGGCGGCACGGCGGTAGCTCGCCGAGCGGCGTCCGACCTGGACCTGAAACCCAGCACAGGGCCGCGGCGGCGAGGCCGGGCCCGTGTGGCACTGCATCGCCCGTCCGGGCACGACAGGGTCCACGGCGCGGAGCAACGCGGGCACGTTGATCTTGCCCCCTGGGAACCCGTCCTCTGGCGTCGAGGCGCGCCAGGGGCAGGTTGGGCAGGGCACGAGCACCTTGGGCCGCCCGTCGCCGCTCACAGCTGCGGCTCGATCGCCCACTCGTCGTCGGTGAGCAAGTCGGGGGCGCCGCACAGCAGCGCCGCGCGGATCGCGCGCTCGCCGAACGGGCGGACGCCGGGCGAGATTCGGGCGCCCTTGTGATAGCAGGCCCACTCCCGCCCAAGGGCGGCGAGGATTCCAGGGCCCCTGGGGCCAGCCGCCGCCAAGGCGGCGCTCACGGCGGCCTCGGCGTCCTCCTCGCTGGCGGCGCCCGCCGTGATGGCGGCGAGGCGCATGTCGGCCCGCAAGGCCGCGCCGCCGGGCGAGCGCAGGAACGCCGCGACCAAGTCGTCGAGCAGCGTCTCGTTGCGCCCGGTGTACGGGACTCCCCGCTCGGCCATCCATCGGCTGAACGGCTTCGGTTTGTTGTAGTAGTCGTTCGCTCGCCCCGCGGCCCGGGCGGCTTGCCACTCGGCGACGAAGGGCCGCACCCGGGCGACGATGCTGTCGCGCAGCCCCGCGATCACCTCGGGCCAGGTGGGCCCGAGGTCGTAGAGATCGCTCGTGCCCTCGGCCCAGGCGGCCGCGGCCTGGGGCGTGGCGAACCGCAGCGCGCGCACGTCGCGCACGAGCGGGTTCCCCGCGGGGACGTAGCGCAGAAGGCCGATCAACTCGCTCTTAAGCTCGGCCTCGACGCCGGGACACGCGCCCAGTGCGACGAGGACGGCGTCGATCGCGAGCCACCCCATGCTCTCGGGGTAACGGCCCCACGTCGTCGGGCGAGCGACGTGCAGGGCCAGCGTTGCGACCCAGGCGGCGCTCAGGGCCGCCCGCTTGGCCTCGCTGGCACTTGCCCGCGCGGGCGAGAGGGGCGGCGAAGAAATGAACCGGCTGGTCGTCCGCTCAATCGCGGGGTAGCCATCGTCCGCCCAGATGGGCCCCGCGTCCGGGTCCGCCCGGATCGCCGCGGCCGTCGTGAGCACGGCCTGCTCGGCGAGATCGGCCAGCCCGCTTTCTCCCGCGTTCAGGCGGGCGGTGAGTTGCACCATACCGCGCACGAGGTGGGCCCAAGACTGCCCCTCGACGAGGAGGGCCGTGCGCTCAGCCGCCGCCGCGGCCAGGTCGGCCAGCAGGCGCGAGTTGGTAGGCGCTTCTGCGCCCACCTCCGTCTGCCCCGCGAGGGGCAGGGATTCCAGCCACCGCGCCGCCTCCGGGAGCGGCAGCGCCTCCACCCACGAGGTCAAGGTGTTCTCGTCGGTGGGCGCGCGCCCGTGGCGGGCTACGAACGAGTTCACGTCATCCTCCCAGGTGACGACCTGCGGGCTATCCCGCACATAGTGCAAGACGCTGGCCTTGGGCACCTGCTGGGCGCCCAAGGACGAATCGGCGCCCGGCCGCAGCGGGTGGGCAGGCGCCGCCGCGAGCCGGTGGGCGTGAAGGTTTGGCAAGCTGACTTCGGACACACTGTCTCCAATCTGGGGCTCTCGGTCACCGCTGAAATGCGGTGTGCGCTCGGCGCCGCGTGCAGGCGGCCCCTGTTGCCGAGCTGCTCCCCGCGGGGAGCAAGGTACGGTCTGCCAGCCGCGGCAGACACAAGACCCCGGGCCACCTCAGCCCGGCGTCGGGCGATCTCACGAGCGGTAGACGATCTCCATGTACGGCGCGGCGTCGGCGTCGTACTGGATCTCGGGCACCGTGACCGTGGCGCCCTCAGCCTGAGCCTCGGCGCGCTCGGCCTCCTCCTGGGCGTCGAGTTCGGACTGCCGGAGCAGCACGAGCGTCGTGTCGGCCTTCGCGCGCCCGTAGGCGTCCAGGCTCGACCGCCAAGCGAAGTACGCCTGGACGTCGTCCGTCGTCAGGCTGGCGGGGCACGCGACCCCGCCCGAGGCCGCGGCGCGCAGGAGCTCCTCCACGCGCCCGTGGCGCGCGGCGTGCTCGGCACGCCAGCCGAAGTCGCGGAGGTCGGGCTCGATGCCGTCCGAACTCGACCCAAGGCCGGGCCGGGCGATCGACAAGCGGTAGTCGACCGCGTTGGAGTAGGGCGCCAGGGTCACGGTGGACCCGAGGGCGATCAGGGCGAGAGAGAACATTGAGGACTCCGTTGACGTTGGTGCCCCGAGCGGGGCGGGTTGGTGGGGATCAGGCCGCCATGCGGGCGGCCGGGGACCAGACGCCCACGATGGCGGCGTCCGAGGGGTTTAGGAGGGCGATGGTGTCGCCCTCGTTGGAGGCGTTGCCCTGGGGCCAACGGACCCCGGCGTAGCCGTGCGCGCGGGCGTAGCTGAGAGCAGCGCGGTCGTCCTCGATGAGGCCGTACAGGTCGCTGTCCTCGTCCTCCTCGCCGTCGAGGACGAGCAGCTCAAGGCTGTCTATCGCCACATCGACGATGAGCACGCGGGCGTCGATCTCGACGATCTCGCTCTCGTCCTCGGCGCGCTCGTTCTGCTCGGCGAGCACCTGGGCGCTGAGCTCAGCGTAGAACCCAGCGGCGCTGGGCGAGGCCGCGACGAACGTGGCCAGGTCCGCGCCCTCGTACCCGGTGCAGCTCCCGCGGCTGGCGCGGTTGAAGGCCGAGAAGACCGCCGCAGTACCGTGGAAGAAGCGAGCCATCTGATTCTCCGGGGTGGGCGGGGTTGTTCTCGCCTCACCCCCTTAGTATAACCGCTTGTCGTGTGGGCGCACGAAGAATTGATCAAAATCGTACCGCGCGATCGTGGAGGCGATCGCCAAGCTGTGCCCAAGCTGGGGGCGGGCCGTGCGGCGGGCGCGGACCCGCCTCGACGACGCAGCGTGTCTATCGTCGTCGAGGTCCACCGCGGCCACCGAGGATCGGCCCGGCCTTGCGCATCTCCTCGTGGAGCGCGCGCTGAGGGCGCAGGATCTCCTCGGCGGTGAGGGGCTTGTGTTCGTCCCAGCGCAGGAGGATCTGCGAGGTGGCGTCCACCTGGTCGTCGTGCGTGCCAGGGAAGAGCACATGCTCCTCGATGTAGCCCGACACCCACGGAAGGTTGAGCGAGTCGGCGGGCAGCCAGACGTTGCCGCTCTCCCAGGTGAGGGCCGTGCCCTGAGCTCGGGCGTACTTGTCTACCTTCGGGTCGTAGGGCACCACCCCGGCGATGTGCCGCTTGAGCGTGGCGACGAGGGCGGGCCCGTTGGCCTTGTCCTCGATCAAGATGAGCTTCGCCTCGGGCCACTTCTCCCGCACGTCGCAGAGGGCCTGCAGCGTCTCGGGGAAGTCCATGCGATCGCACACGGAGTCGAGCAGGTAGCGGTTGGCCCCCTTGCGGCCCCACACCTGAATGGAGACGCGGTCGCTGGAGCTGTTCCCCTTGAAGGCCGCGTCCACGGAGATGGCGAGTTCGTCCAGCGTCTTGGCGAGACGTTCGGGCCGCTCCGTGTACCTGTGCAGGAAGAAGTGCCGCTTGAACAGGCGGCCCTGGGCGGGGCTCGGGTTCTGCTGGTACTGGGCGAGGTACGTCTTCTCGCCGTCTTTGCCCGCGGTGCGCTGGGCCTTGCACCACCGCTTGCTGAACCGCTTGGGGAAGAGGAGCTGTCCGGTCTTCGTCCTGGGGTCGCGAGGGTGCTTCCACTGCTTGTCGTCCTCGTCGTGCTCCATCGGCAGGACGACGTGAGGCCAGCCTCGGCGCTTGAGCTCGCCCGCAAGGTCGCCCTCGTGGAGCCGCTGCATGACGACGACGCGCCAGCCCGTCTTGGGGTCGATGCGCTGGCGGATCGAGCCGTCAAACAGGCTGACGACGTGCTCCAGGCGCCGCCTCACGGCCTCGGGCTCGCCCAGCACGGCGCCCGCGTCGAGGGGGTCATCGACGATGATGCCGTCGGGTCGCTCGGCGGTGAGGCGGCCTCCGTAGGCTACCGCAGCTCGCCAGCCGCCCGAGGTGTTGGAGAAGCTCGTCTTCTGGTTGTCGTCGCGCTTGAGCTCCCAGGGCTTCTCCTGCTTCCGCTCGGCGATGATCTCGACGAGGCCCTTGTACCACTGGCTCTCGATGATCTGGCGGGTCACGACCGAGGTGCGGTTGAGGGCTCGCTGGTTGGCCGACAAGGCGAGGATGCGGCGCTCGGGGTGGTGGAGCCAGTCCCACGCCGTCCACATCTGCTGGATGGTGATGGTCTTGCCTGTGCCAGGGGGCACGCAGATCACCAGCCGCTTCTTCTCGCCGCGGCTGACCTGCTCAAGCTCATCGCAAATGATGTCGTAGTGCCAGCCCCAGACGAGTTTGCGGCCCGGCTCCGCGATGGACCAGGCCGCCCGCATGAAGAACGCCAGCGACTCGATGGCGAGCTCGGCGCGCGCCCGCTCGCGGATCGCGGCCTTGGCCGCAGTCTGCTCGGTCGCGGTTAACTCTTCGATTCTCGTTATGCGCCGCTTTCGTCTCAGCGCGCGTTCATCGCGATAATCGGCAGATTTTCTATTCTCTGATCGGCTGACCACGCGCTGCGCGAAGTCGGCCGCCATGCCCTCGCGCTCGATGAACGCGGTGGGTGGGCGACCCCGGGGGCGCTTGCCGGGCACAGGCACGGTCACCGTCATTTCAGGACTCCTCGTCGTCGAGGGGGTCGTCCTGGCCCTCGTCGTCGAGGTCCAGCTCATCGGCGTTGAGCCCGAGCTCGGCGGGCTCGTACCCGGCGAGGGTGATCAGCGCGTGTCGCGGCATCCACGTCAGGTCGATGAGGAAACCGCCTGGGCCCGACGAGACGTTGACGTCTACCTCGTGCTTGCTGGCCGGGCGCTCGCCCTCGTCGCCGTAGCGCCGGAGCAACAGGTCTGCCGCGCGGATGTCGCCGGGCATCTGCTTGCGGAGCTTCACCGGCTCTCCTCGTGCGTCGAGCACAGGGTTGCCGTTCTTGTCGTAGGCGATCTCCTCGTGGACGGCGCCGGATGCCTGCTGCACGATCGTTAGTCTGGCGTTTATTAGGGGGTTTTGTCGGCCCTTATGGTACGCGCGATAAAATCGGACCATTCTTGGTACGTCGTCGGCATTGGCCGCATATTCGTCGTCGCGGGCTCCGCCCTCCACGAGCCACTTCTGAATCTCTCCCGAGGTCGCTCCGAGCTGCGGGGCGAGGGACTGCGGTGTGAGACACAGGGCTGACGTGAGCTGCTCAACCTGGGCGATCTGGGCATCGGAGGGTCGCGGCACCTCGGCGGCGCGGATGCGCCTCGCGAACTCGATCTCTGGCGGTGTGCCCCGGCCCTCGTCTACGGCGATCAGGTAGTGGTTCATGCCCTTGAAGGTCATGCCCAAGGCAAGAGCGAGCTCCTGCTTGGTGCGAACCGCCCCGCTGCGCACCATCTTCTCGGCGGCTGCGATGAACTCGGGCGTGCAGAAGGTGAGGCGGGTGCCGGTCTTCCCGGTCTTGGGATCGGTGTACTCGGCGCGGATGCGGCCCCAGCGCATACGGCTCTGGGAGGGCACGGTTTCCTTGGGGCTGGCCCGGCGCTTGGGCTTCGTGCTTGTCGGCGCCTGGGGCTCGTCGCTGGCCTCGGGCGCGCTGGCCTGGGGCTCGACCGGCGGTGAGGAGGCGGTAGCCTCGGGCCCGGAAGGATGCTCAGGCGCAGGCGCAGGCGCAGGCGCAGGCGCAGGCGCAGGCGCAGGCGCAGGCGCAGGCGCAGGCGCAGG
>JACCDR010877595.1_pt1 | contig 10615 bp, 11 predicted proteins | sample 7446431 | NCBI WGS metagenome assembly JACCDR01 (sample SAMN15323443, study PRJNA562643) | freshwater metagenome | isolation source: river surface water | place: USA:Blue River Watershed | collected 2017-08-17 | reverse complement strand
TCAGCAGTAACAATCTGACCTGCTAATTGACGCTCGTTAATGTTACCCTGACGTTCTAAATTAGCTGATTGATACTGTGGTTCGGATTCAATCTTCCAATCAGAGATACGACGATTATTAGGTTCCTGTAGAATACGTTCCGCACGTTCCACACCACCTTTACCAAGTCCAGCCATAGATGCTACAATCTTACGGCCAATACTAGGCTTCCTACGGTCAGGGAATGCATCTACGAAATCATTGAATCTATCAGTTGCACGAGTTTGTGGCTGATAGAGTTCATCCATTCTCTTAATCCAATCAGTAGTAGGACTACCAGTATCAATAGGACCAAGAGTTACACGAGGTAATCCGCGCGAATCAGGATACGGAATAGTACCTGGAATAGATGGTTGAGTCCATCCGCCCATTGGATTATCCATAAATCCATTGCCGGATGTGAAACCATCCATAATGCTCTGTCTACGGAGTTGATTGATATCGTACATGATTAGTCTCCTAACCACGGATAAATCATACCCGCAGCATCATTAACCCTACCAGTGAAATAATCCCAATCACCCGGTAATTGGGCATTACGATACTGAGCATCTAATGCACCTAATCCGAAATTACCACCCTGTCCGATACTATTCAGTAATTGATTACCGAATGTTTCAGACATACCTGGATTAGTGCCATATAATGATGTCATTCCACCTAATGCGCGGAACTTGTCAGCATTACTTGCGGCAGATGCACCCGCAGCAGCACTAGATGCACTAGCTGAAGCAGCCATATCTGCCTGTGCATTAAATCGTGCTACTTCTAAATCAGCCTTCAATCTCTGGCTTTCAATGTCTGACATTCCAGACAATCCAGCGAGTTTGAATTTGTTACGGTCATTAACGATACTACCTTCAGCATTGATAGTAGCATCAGATGCGCCCTGACTCTGCTCTCTAGCCATCTTAGCCATAGTAGCAATAGCGTTAGGAGCGTATCCGCCTTGTAATGAGCGTTGTCTTTGAACTTCTCGTTCAGCATTGGAATACATCGAGCGGATTGGACTTAATGCCCGCGCGCGTAAATTAGCCATATCCTCTGCTGAGTATCCACCAGTCTGACTAAAATCAGTGAATCCCCCGTACGAGTTAAATGGGTCTTTATAACCAATATGAGAGGCAGACATACCGCCTCCACCACCATAACTCATACCGCTATTGGGGCCACCATCAGCAATACTACGATACCGATTCATAATATCGGTATAATCACCGTAATTAGATTCAGAACCACGCCCGTAATTATATGCGAACATACTAGCCGCCGGGCCTTGCTGGTCATTATACCGGCTAGTAGTACCCATTATGGCCTGTCGGCCTCTGCTATCATCACCTTTTGCCATGATTATCCTTTATATGTCCAAAATTAACGATTGGCCCTTGGTGGGGCGAAATTGAAAACTTTTTTGTAGTCGTTTAGACCACTTTGGATCATGTATAAAGGCATGGAGTTGATCATACCCCCGCCTATTTCCGACGAATGCACAGGCTTCAAGCATTTGATACAGAGCTTTCATGCGATCTTGGGGATTTCGATCTTTATCTGTAACAATGACTGTTTCTAAAATGGGTTTAACTCCACCCATACTTAGGATTCCCTGTTCGTCCTCAATAGTAAACGCGCATTCATATTTATTGAAGAAATCGGGCATATCGAATTCTTCTTGATAGTGTTTACGATGAATCTTTCGTACTGCAATCTCATCATAAATTTCAAATGATCGAATATTCATCCTACCACCAAGAAGAATCTAGTTTTTTCAACCGCAGTTACCGGAACATAGCTAATCATTTCTACTGCAACTTGACTAATCCAAGGGTCTGTCGGTGGAACTAAACTAATCATTTCGATAGCTACTTGACTAATTAATGAAGTCTTAGTAGTATCAATAGCAAGAGTCCATGTTGAATCTCCTGTGACAGTTGGGGTGTCAGCAGGAACATGCTTCATGCTCATTATTTGCCCCTGAGTTACAGGAGCTGAGCCAGTTGCACTATATGTTAAATTACCAGTTGTAACAGTACCGGCTAAACTAGTATCATTTCCATTTACACGAGCTGTAAAAGTACGTGAATTAGGTGCTGCTCCGGGGTCTGTTTCTACCTTTCCATATAATGCAGTAAACTGAAATGGTGTAATAGTACCGCGACGACGCATTAAAAATGTGCCGTCAACCGTGGTACTCCAACTAAATAAATCATTATCATTTAAATTACTATAATTAGTTACTGATGCACTAACTGTTGAATCAGTATGAGCACCTAAATTAGAGCAACCGGGATTATCGGCTGTAAATTCTAATCCACAACTTACCCAGTTACCACTAAATGTACCAGTTTCAACTGTTTCAATATATAGTATATCACCCGCAACTACAGGTAAGGTAAAAGTTTTAATAACTGCAACATTAGTACTTACAGATACTAAACTACATTTCGTATCTACAGTTCCGCCGGTTCCGTCTTGTCGAACACCATTCTTATTAATATAGAAATCTAGTGGATTTGCATTTACATTAGCAAACATACTTGCCGCTGCTAATGCAGTAACATTACCGGGAGTAGCTACATATTGTTGTTGAAAACTTTGTAATGAAGCATTCTCAATCATTGAAAATGCGCCAATGAAACACGTTTGCAAACCTCCCACATTGGAAGTATGAGCTGACTTGTTACCTGATGTAGGTACAAATTCTAATGCAACCGATGCACTAATAGTTGATGCTGGACTTCCAGTAGTGTTAAAAAGAAAGTCTATCGTATCTCCTGCTGATATTGATACATCAGTTACAGTTATTTGACCAACCGTATCAGTTCCACTAATAGTTACAGTTAGTGCTGTATTTGATGGTGCTGCATTTGTACCTGTTCGCAGAGTAATAGTAACAGAATTACCAACACCGGGAGCAGATTCTAATACAAGAGCTAAATTATTAAATACACCAGCAGTCGGCCATACACATCTTCGTAATCCCTGCGAGCCAGCAGCAACATTATTACTAATGCTGGAAAACATACCATTAACGCCATTTTGACTGGCGTTAGAGTAGTTAAAAAACAGTGGCTGAATCATTACGCAACTCGCTTGTAGCCGAATTCTGCCGCGTTAAAATCTGCTTCAACCCATGCTGCACTAGTGTCGGGATCTTCAGGTATTGCCTGTACTGCGAATGCGTATGAGGTGGTTGGATTGTAATTATCTTGGTCGTAATCCGTGCCACCCGACCTAACTACTGCGGCAATAGTGGTAGTTCCGCTATCTGATTTCTTTACATAAGTACATTGTTGAACTGCAAGAATTGTCGCACCTACAACGGGCGCATCTTCAACAGTGAATGTATCGATGTTATCTACCACCGTGGTAGAATTGTAAGTAGTGTCACCATCTGGCGGAATTTCATCCACCATTGCGTAATTATCAGAACCCGTTGATGGAGTCCATTCCGCAGTTGCTCCATCAGCAGTAGGCATACGCACGTCAACTCTGATATCACCTAAAAAGGTATTCAGAGGTGCAGAACCTGAACCATCACAAAGGTAACAATCATCATAATCTAATTCGGAGATACTAGCATTTCCGATGAGTTTTAAGTTAGTCCACTGCCCAACACCCGAACCCGCATTATTGAGTCCAGTAAGAACGAGTCCAGTTACGTTAGTGCCATTCAATCGAACTGTGGCCGTTCCAACTGTAGTACTAATCAGTGCAAGTAATTCAAGGAAATAGTATGTTCCAGTTGAAATGATACCAGCGGAACTAGATGTTCCTAAAACAGTACCAGCAACTGTTCCTCGACGTACTTCTAATGCACCATCAGCCTTTAAACACACGCACATCTGGGCTGTAGCACCATCCATGATGGTAAGTAATTCACCAGCCGCGAGTGCATTTACCTTGAATGCAATTCCAACTACAGCAGTTGTACCACTGGGTGTGATTGCAGTGGTAATTGTAGCCGTAGCCGCAGGCAATCGAATACATTGACTCGCGCGTCTACCACCAGCAGCCTGAATGGTAGGTGAACCACCATTCGTAGCATACTTGGCAGGAATTAATGCCGTATTATAGTGGTCGAAACTATCCATCCAAAGAAATGCCATTACGGTATCCTCAATGTAAGTTCTAATGTCACACGTTCAAGAGTAGCTACTGAAACTACCTCAAATCCGAGTACATCACCTGCTGCAATGGCCGTAGTCCATCCAGTTAATGTACTATCTGTTGCCTTATCAGCACCTGTCATTTCAGGAGGTGCTGCTGCTACAATAGAATCACCGGAATCAGGTGGGTAATTTGCATATGTATCTTTATAAATATCAAATTCAATATCACCACTGAGTACAGCCGGGTCAGTTGATAGAATAGTCCATGCTGTGATAGTACAGGCGAAAGGAATCTGAATAAAATCCTTTACACCTGTAGTTAATACTGAACCGGCACCATCAACAATGATTCCTAATACAGCCGTTCGTGACGGTACATTGAATGTTCCATCCGCTCGTAGGAATGTAGTAGTACCACCTGGAAATCCAGCTAAGTTAAGTACTGATACTGGGTCAGCACCACCCGATGAATGTCTGGGCGCATGTACTAATGGAGCATATCGCGCATCAGCCTCTGCTTGAGTGATACCACTTTCGCCTGAAGGTGTAGAACCCCCAACTTGGAAACTAATATCATCAATATAGAAACCAATCGAGCCACCAAAATCCTCAATTCTAATTTCATCAATTTCACTACCTTCAGGGATAGCGAAATTAATTATTGGAATTGCAACTAATTGATAGCTACCTGTAACAGATGAATCAAATCCGAATGTTCCAGTACGACGAATTTGAACCTGAGCACCTACGATTGCACCACTATTACGTAAGGTAATTAACAGACCACGGCTATTGTTCCAAGTTGCCTTAGAACGAATAAACATGATAAGAACTTCAAAATCATTAGGTTCAATTGGAGTAGATGCTACACCACTTGCATATACGCCTGCTACTACAGCCGTGCCCTCAATATCTTTTGTTCCAGAATGCGGATTGTTAGTCGAGCTAACATTAATTGAAGCTCCGCTAGATGTAAAAGCCCACTCAGTAGGCGGCCCTGCATCGTCCGCATATACTAACTCATCTGTAATAGTTGGTTCAGTAGATGCTGCTTGAACAAATACAATAGCTAATTTAAGATACTGAGCAGGGTCAACACTTGGTTCAGATGGATTAGCTGATGGGTCGCCAGTAATCTTAACTACTGCACCGAGCGTATCCAATGCAATTACGTCAATACGATCATCAGTTGGGTCAGCTGCATCTAATGTAATGGTATCTTCTGCACTAGTATACGGAAGACCATTGATATAGTATGTAGCTGCACTAACTCGATAATCATAATTCACTTCCCAGATGACTACACCACCAGTCATTAGGAAGGTATTTGGTACTGCACTTGGGGTAGGTGGTGGTAAAATAATACCAGTACCTGAAATTAAAACCCAAGAGGTATAGTAAGCGTAAATATTGCCCGTGTCTGTTTCTAACCAAATGTAAATTGGCTGAATTCCAGGCGCAGGGTCAGGCGTAAAAGCTAATCTTTCCGCTTCTGTACCATAGTGCTGGAATTTTTCGTATGTAACATCACTCATAATTTGCTCTATGGTTCAAATGCAATCATTAACACCTGACCAGCACCATCGGACATAATTTCTAGTGGTTCTGCGCCCGTTGACATGGGCATATAAGCACCACCAGAACTATTAATTGTCAATTCACCATCAACTGTATCGTCTAGTTCGATGTTAGTACCAGCTAACAGTTGCCGCGAATTCGGTAAGGCCGCCGTTTCATCATTTTCAGTAATATACGACGCATTCTTTGGCGCGACGTTTGCATTTGGGCTATCAGGGTCGGCTTCCTCTAACTTAATATTGACTAACTTCTGGTACTTAGTTAATCGTTCAATAAGTATCTGAATCGTTTGGTATGTAGCATGGTCTAAGGTATTCTTAGACTGAGCTAATACGCCCTTTAAGTCCGCAAATTGTGGTTGCTCGGGGTCTGGTCTGAATGGCATTTAAGACCCCGGATACGAAGTAAATACAGACTTAGCGAAGATAATAATTCGATTGATTCGGAAGTATTCTCCACTTTCCTCTGTACTTAACTCGAATGACGCACGATTCTCCATGAAATTCACGATGCGCGTAGGCTGTCTACGATTAGTCGCCTGCATAGTGAAGGGAACTAATGTTTTCGAGCGAACGTCATCAAGTGAATATACAGCCATCAGTAGACTACCATTCCCCACTACCCTCATACGGATAGCAGCGAAATGATTAATCATTTCACCAGAACTACCCTCGGATACTGCTGCTCCTTGTGGCATTATTCACCTATAAAGGCAGTCCTAACCACAGGATTAGGAATTTTTAACTCGTCCTGATAATAGATATCTCTATTAACAGTTCGGCTCGTATCGATATAGTAAATACCGTTGAGCGTTGGGGGTAATGTCAATACTTCGACTGCAACCTGACTAATTAATGGATTCGGGTCAGTTGGTGGAGTTACATCACCACGTCTAACAATAAATGGACATGAAAACGAGACACCAAATAAGGGCGGGTCTTCACTAATTCCACCAATGTATGCGCCCGCCTCGTATTGCGCCTGACGAATTAGAGTTGTTTGAAGTCCGGTCGTTAAATCATATTGAATGAATTTAGTGATACCAGAACCATAATTTGCTACTGCACCAGTATCTTCCTCATGTGCCATTAACCAGAAATTAGTTCTATCATGGTTATGTGACAAACGTGGAAATGTATTAGCCGGATTCTGTGAAATATATTCAAACGTGGTTAAAAGAGTACCACCAGCATTGTAACGACGAATATAATTAGTGAAATTATCTCCAGCTAATCTATTGGAGAGAACAACAATAGTATCGTCAGCCAGGACAAGAATATCAACTATGTATTCATTACCAACACCAGCAACGAAATTCGATAATGCTACATCGTTAACAATATCCCACCGTTTAACAGCCGTACCGAGAGTTGCATTTCCAAAGTATAGAATAGTTTCATCATTATTTGCTGATACCCCACGGATATGAGTATTACCATCCAGAAGAAAATCAACTGCACCAAACGCGCCTGTATCAAGTAAATCTCTTACTCGAACTGCGCCTGTTCCATCGAATGCCACGTAGAACTTTTCACCATTCATATTGCGAATGAATGGAGTTCCAAGCGTGGATGTATCGATAGTAGCTATTACATTAAAATCTTCATCATATGTGACGAGTCCATCATTCCACTCGTCACTGAATGCCATTACATTATTATCGAGCGCATCTCCTGCTTCACCAGCTACAATATTAGCGAATGAAGCTAATGCAGTATCATTTGTATCAGGTGATACTATAACAGCAGGAAAACCATCAGTATCATCATTAATGATAAAATAGCCGGGTAATACAGCCTGTTGTGCTAGAAATTCTGTACTAAGTGCAAGTACCGCAATTGGAATGTCATTGCGTTTTTCAAATTCTAAAAAGTATTCTAATCCTGACGTGACTTGCATTTGGATAGGTCTACTATCTTCTCCAAATACAAGTCCAGTCGGAGAACCCGCCGGACCTAAATATCCATTAGTACGAACAGTATATCCACCATCAAGAGTAGCCGCTACTCCAAAGAAGAATACAAGTCCATCCGCGGGTGCGGTGAATTTGTAGTAAACAGTATAATTGACTCCACCATCCGCTACGTTTTGAGTGGTATCGTAGGGAAATGATGGAATTTCAATTGCTGTAGCAAAACTACTATTAGATGGCGGCATTTTCTAATGCTCCAACAATCAGCTTGTTTGTTTCAATCAAACAGATGGTGGATATCTTCGCATCAAATAACCACCGTGCCCATCTAATATTTTTCGCATCAATTCCATTTCCATAATCAGCGTGCATCATAATGTGCTGATACGGTTCTGGAAGTGTGAACCAAATTTTCTTCGTTAATGAATCATTGACGATTTGAATTTGACTGAACCATTGACGGTCAAATGTAAACCATAAATCTTCAATTTTCCATGAGAGTTCGGGGCGCGCATACGTACCATTAAACAGCATTAGTCCTGACCAATCGGCAACAAGTAGATAATCTACGTTAACGCCACCTGAATCAAGGACTTGTGCGATACCATGTACGGGTGCTCCTACACCTTGGTCAATTACTTCTTCAGACCATGATGCTGGAACATCTTCGTTATCAGAGTATCCATATGTACGTGCAGATTTAAAGAGATAGAGAATATCTCTAAACTCTTGAGCATTAGTTAGAGGATTGCCGTCCAGTGGAGCAATAATTAGACCATCAACCTGCGAAATAGCTTCAGGTTCCCCCGGCCATGAAACTCTCGCAACAGACCTATTATCCTCGATACCGTCCGGCAATCCTTCAAGTGATAATTCTGTGCCAAATTCACCGACACAGACCATACGACTATGATAAGTTGTTAATCCCACACAAGATGGGATTTCAGGGAAATTATCGATTAAATGTGATGCATCAGCAACTAAATCAACATCGAAAAATTCAACAGTCTTAGTTGTAGTGACGTTATCGTCAATATTCCCTTCAGGAACAAAGTATAACTGATAACCATCTTGGTCATTATTGTAGTTAACAATCCTGCGAGTAGCCACAATATGACGTTTAACAACAAAAGAGTCACCAGAAACTGGAATATTAGAAATATCAATCTTATTACTACCGCTGAGAGTAAGAGTAGCGAATATTTCAGGTCCAGGAGCCGTGAGGTATCCGGTATCAGTTTCATATACCACCGCAAAGATGTGGAAACCAATATCAGTTAATCCTGCTGCTCCTAAAGCTGCTGCTAATGCGCCACCTGTAGGAGCTTCTCCTGCCGCCTTACGCGCGTTTGTACCATCACCTTTGTAAACATAGACATATTCGTCCTCAATTCCTAATTGATAAGGACGATCCATGTCATCATAGTAGTTCTTGAATGGAGTGATGTATGCGCGACCATTGATAGCTACGAATCCAAAATCTTCCATTCCAGCAATGGTAAGAATTGGTCCATAAACTAAATCTGGTCCAATACAATGATAAATACTACCACCCTCAACTAAGACAATGAGGGATTGACCACTTTGCATTACATAGTTATACATCCGCACGATACGTCCGAGCGGAACATCCACATCTTGATAAATATCAAGGGGATATCTAGTCTCAAATCCAGAATTGAAATACTGGATATTATCAGCTTGAATAAAATGGTCTAAGGGACAGGATTCTTCATCTCCCCTGTCCCAAAGACCATTAAATTGCTCAATTACTACCGGCTGATGGTCACGTACTTTCATTAGTACATACCTCGCGCCTTATACGAAGCGCGGAATGGACGCCTACGAGTAACCATCTGCTGCCGGCCCTTATTGTCCAGATTAATCAGACGTTCGGCAGCTTTTTCAGCTTCTTTTTGCAATATTCCTGCACGCATTTCGTTCTCACCAATAAACATACTGCACAGAGCAGCCGTCTTGTATGAGAGGAATGAGCGCGCATTAATCATTCCGATAATAGAATTCTCATTAACTGCATGAGTTAAGTTCTTAGCAATATAATGAAGTTGAATCTCACGGTCAGTAGTTGCACCATTGGGATTAAACTTAATAATTTGATTCTCCCAAGTCCACCACATTAATGAACTCGTCGCTGGAAATGCTTCCATGAATTCCCGGCGATTCATTAATACAAATGGATCATCAGTATCTGCAAGCCTTTCTCTCACTTCCTGAATTTCAACTAAATCTTCAGGATAGTGTGGAGTAGTAGCACTTTCCGCTGGAGTAATCTCATATTCACCTACTGCAATTTCAATCGGGTCTGAAGTCCGATTGGTAGGAGAATTATTAGATTCTTCCATCATTTCTACGAGTTCGTCAATTGCCATATTTAAATATGGTAACTGAGCATCGTAAGTATAATCGGTCAGTTCAGGATCATTCATTAACGCGGCAGCGTTATCCATAACCTGACCAGCGGTTAATGAAGTAGTAGACATTATTCCACCGTCAGAGCAAAAGTAGTACCCGTCTTAGTTAACGTGATGGTAGTAGCTACAGCCAAATCAAAATCTCTAACCGAACCATCTGACTGTTCAATAGCTAATACCATTTCACTGGCATCAAATTTAGCATTTCTGCAATTTGATAACACTAATTCTTCCACTGCTTGTTCAGGGCCGGTTTCACCAGTGATAGTAGCGTTAAGAGTTCCCATGATTCCTCACTTAACAAATGTTAAATCTAACTTTTTAGCCAATTCAGGGTCGGCGACGGCCTTACACGTCTGGCAAATGGGATAGGAGGGATTACGTAATGAACCACACGCCTTGCAGCGTACAAGTTCCATAGTTTGAAAATCACCAAGCCACGGCTTATTCTGAATATTGAGTTCTTTACAGGCTAATCGCGCATCATCTGAAATTGCAAGAGGATTGCCGTTTGTACGTGCCCAAAGAATGTCAGCAATACGAAC
>JACCDR010890020.1_pt1 | contig 10617 bp, 5 predicted proteins | sample 7446431 | NCBI WGS metagenome assembly JACCDR01 (sample SAMN15323443, study PRJNA562643) | freshwater metagenome | isolation source: river surface water | place: USA:Blue River Watershed | collected 2017-08-17 | reverse complement strand
GTAACCTGAATCATCAATCATGGTCACCGTAACTGTGCCGCTGGCTTTTTCTCCCAAGTTGCGAGCAACGCCAAATAACTGAAGGATGACTTCAACGAGCGAACCAGGTAGCCTATTTATGGCTCCCTTGAGTTCTGAAGTCATTGAAACAGAAGACTGTAAAATAGCGTCTTCGATGGACCCTGGTGATGGTGTCCATTCAGGTAAAGTAAGTTGAGCGTATTCAACAGAAGCAGCATAGACTTCTTCCGGTGTCGAATCATACACAGTGAGGTCAACGTATGAAGATGTATCTACTGCCATTAGGACGTTTCTCCAGAAAAGTTAACCAAAACTACTACGTTGCCAAAATTGTCTACTTCTTGATCAATTGAATCTATTTCAATAGAAGGATGATACTCACTCAAGGTGTACAGAAGTCCAGAAACATCAAGTTCATTGAATTCAGGTGAGTCGGTCCCGTACTCTGGAGCAACGGGCAATTCACCTTTACGCGTTTGAATTACCCCGGCAACAATTTGAGCCATGCCTTCATCTGAGTCTGTGTTTACTTTAAGAAATGACCCAGCGGAGAAACGCGCAGGAAACTTGAGAACATTCATGTATTAAACCTCTAGTGAGATTTTACAGTAAATTCAGTGTCTCAGGCTTCAACAGTAGCATCTTCTACGTCAACATCCTCGGCAGCGCCTTCTCTCTCTCTGAGAGCGCCGACAAGCATGGAGTTGAGGATCTTCAATTCTCTATTTTGGTCACTCAATTGAGCAATTTCACCTTTAAGCAACGAAACCATAACCCTTGGGTCGATGCTGTAGGTTCCGTCTTCGTTGATTGTTACTGATGTTTCTTCGTTCATGTAGGATACCTTAGCAACAATATACTAGAAAGAAGTGCAACTATCACTTTGACAGTTCGTTAATCTTTGCAGAAAGTTCCTGAATAGCGGTTAGCAACATTGGGACCAAAATAGAGTACTTAACAGACAAAATGCCCTCTTCGTCTTCTGTAACTAAGCCAGGCATGACTTCCTGCACCTCTTGAGCGATCAAACCAAGGTAACGTGTCTTCTCTTCGTCTTCCTTCCATGAATACTTTACTGGACGAAGTTTCAAAAGATCAGGAAGATATGATCGCGCTGTTTCGATGTTATCCTTAAGCCTTCCATCTGACCAAGCGCCGTAAGAGTTGCCTCTATTTTGAGCATCCCCGTTACCCATGACTCTAAACTGAGAACGAGTAGCGGTGTTGTCAGACCAGCAGTCAAAAATGACATCTGCACCTGCCGCTCTCGGTCTGTAAATTCTTGAAGTGGCGGCTTCTCCGGTGACTGCACCTTCTACGTTGAAAACGTAATTCGCCCTGGTTACTCCGTTACCAATACCAACTCCATCGTCGGAAGCCCAAATCATGCTTGTCGTTCCGCCCGATCTTCTAATTTGTGTATTAGCCGATCCAGCCCAAAGACCGCGACCTGTTCCAGCATGAGAGATGCTCGCCCCATCAACTCCAGTTACGACTGCATCTTTAACTTCAGAAATAAGCATAACTCGACCATACGCTTGAATCGAAATATCACCAAGAGCACCACCGCCGCCAACCCAGTAATTGTTGATGTAGGATTCTGCGCCGCTAAACTGCAATCCAGCACCATACGTAGCGTCTCCAGGGTTTATCGTTAAGTCTCTAGAGCCAGATCCATTGAACTTTATTGATCCATCTGCTCTGATTGAAAAAGGAGCAGTACTTGGAGTGTTTCCTCCAGCGTACAATGCTTCCGTTCCTGAAGCCTGTAAACCAATGCGTGTTGATCCAGTTCCAGCAATAAGTGAACTTGTACCAATAGTAAACCCACCTATCTCTCCGCTTCTTGCAGTTAAAGCGCCAGCACTCGTGACACTAAAAGGATTTGTTCCAGTATTAAATGTTGCTGCTCCAGCCCAGACGTTTCCGTTAATGTCTACATGGAATGAGGTGGCGTCGGCCCCACCAATATCTATAGTTGAACCAGAGATAGGTCCAGATACTGTCACTCCTGTTCCAATGTTGATTTGGCCAGACCCAGTATAGGAAAGACCGTTAACGCCTCCAATACTGAACGCACCCGTGTCATACCAGTAGTTATTTGCGTCAATCCATAGACCGTCCAGCGTGGTACTTACATTGGCACCAAACCTCATAGTGCCAGCAGTCACATACCCGGTAAAGTTACCGGCAGACGCATTTACGGTTCCCGCTACAGTTAATGCAGAACCGTCCCAAAGTAGAGATTGCTTAAGGCTCATCCTACCACTAGCATCTAGATAGAAACCGGTGTCAGTATTGTTGTAGTTTCCTGCACCTGAGTGAATCTTTGTTGTCGTGTCCAGTGCTGTTCCAGTCAGGCTGATCTTGTTCGTGTCTTGGCCAACGGTTACAGTGTTAGAGAAGTTTCCACCAGTAGCGTTTACGGAACCACTTAAAGACAACGTGTTGGTTCCGTTCCATGTTAACCTATCGCCAAGACTAAATCGCCCAGAAGCATCAAGGTAGAATCCAGTGTTAGCATCTGCGTAAGTGCCTACACCTGAATGAACTTTTGTCGTGGTGTCAAATGCTGTTCCCGTTAGGCTGATTTTGTTTGTGTGCTGGCCAACGGTTACAGTGTTGGAGAAGTTTCCGGCATTAGCGTTAACTGTACCGGTGAACGTGCCTGATGTGGCCGTGACAGCACCGGTTACCGATAGAGTTGTCCCGTTCCATGTCAGGTTTCCTCCGAGTGAGAACCGGCCCGAAGCATCCATCCAGAAACCACTTCCGGCACCGTAAGTCGTGGTGCCACTATAGATAGCGGTGGAGTTTGCCGTACCCGTAGCGGCAAGAGTAATCCTGTCACTAATATGAGTACCGACTGTGACGTTACCGGAGAAGTTTCCAGCCGTAGCGTTAACCGTTCCTGTCAAAGTTAAAGCCGATCCATCCCACGTCAAGAATCTTGTCGTTGAACCAACTTTGAACTTGTTATTGAGGAACCAATAGTTGTTTTCGTCAAGTCTTATACCTATACCGGCAGGCGATATAATGCCACCATCAGGAGAAGTCATTTGAGGATGAAGACCAAGAGTTAGTTCTCTAACCTTGGCAGTACCTGTAGCAATTGCTACCGATGCGATGTCTGCGGCGGTGTAATTAACCGTGAACGTTGTTGGAGTGGGAACTGACTGGACCCTGAATGCTCCACCTGAAAGGGGTACAAAAGCACCCGTACCAATGTCTTCAAGAAGAACCGTGTCCCCCTCCAGAAATCCGTGATTAACGGCAGTTGTAAGGGTGACCACATTGGAACTTAAAGACCCGAACGTGAGGTTTCTTTTACCTTTATCTAACTGAACGATATCAAAGTTCTGAATAGCACCATACACTTTACCAGTGATAATTAGAGAACCCAGCCCACCGGACTCAACACTGCCGGGGTCAAAGGTCATCTTGTCTGCTACGGAGAATAGTCCAGTAGAGTCAGCGTACAAAGGAGTGGCAGGGTCGGCCCACGTTCCTGAACCAGAAGGCTTAATGGTAAGAGTGCTTGTTAGATTAAGTGATTCAAAAGTTGGCGAACTAGTAGGACTCAATGCTTGAGGCAAAAAATCTACTTCTATAAATTGTCCGTCTATGTATACTTTAGTTGCCATAAAAGATTAGAATATCATGCAACGGAACAGTTCTGTTCCGGTATTTCTCAAGTGATACAAAAACTGAATTTTGTCGCCGCCATCAGTGAAATCAACAGTAAACAGCCTATCACCTAGCAACGCTACGCCCTGAGCGTAGAACAGTGTGGAAAATCCGTCCATCGTTCCGTCTCTTACGTCATATCTAAAGAACCTAGAAGTAGCATCTTTTTGACCATAAAGATGTCCATTTCCAGCGTTGTCCCACGAAGTTCCAGTTGTGAACGTTTCACCTTGTCTTAAGTAGGTCACTGTCGTCCAAGCGTTTGAAGCAATATCATAGAAATGAAGTTCGGAAGTCGCTCCACCCCTAAATGAGTACAGTCTTCTTCCATTAAGAATTGCATTTGCGTTGTTCCAGTCAGCCTCCGAAACAGAATAGATCCAGTTTAAACTCATTCCAGTGCTAGGTGCTGCTGCTCGCGCTACACCAGGAGCAAGAGTTGTCCATGTGTTGGCAGAAATAGAGTAACGATACATTGCAACGGCGGCGTTACCAGCAAGATATATGAAGTCATCGTTACCTTCTAAAACGAACACGCTATCAGTAGAAGGGTTAACGGTCCAGTTGGAGGATACGGTAATAGTCGTAGCGGTATTAGAAGCAACTGTGCGAACTTGACCTGCTCCAGTTCCACTCAAAATTCTTACCTGACTATTCGTCCATTGATTGACCGTCCAGGTGGCAGTCGAAACGACTACGGTGCTTGCTGTGCTTCCAGTAGCCGTCTTGGTGTCGAATTGAGCATAAGATCCAGGCGTTGCCCTCATCTTGGCATCAGTGGCAAACGTGGCGGGAACCCCGGCAACACTGAGAGCCGCTGACCAAGTATTGGTGGCGGTGTCATAGAATCTTAAACCTTGAGTAGCGTTGTTTCCAACAAAAATCCAGTACCTTCCCGTTAACAGTAGATACTGAGACGTAGCATCGGGGTTGACGGTCCACGCAGATGTGACAGTAACAACGGGAGAAGTTCCAACAGTGTTTGTAGAAATAGTTCTTTCTTGTCCAGCGCCGGTTCCAGCCGTAATTCTGATTTTGTAATTCGCTAAACTTCCAGGCAGGGACAATCCAGATGCTAGAGTAATTGTTGTTGAAGTTCCTGCTTGGGCTGTTCCTGTCGGTCCATTCGGATGAAACGTTCCACAAGATCCAGCACCAAAAGTTCCAGCCAAACCAGATGTAGGAAGAAGAATCCAAGCGTCTTCATTTGGATCATAAAGATATGGCGTGGTCGTGTTAGGCATGAACAACTGAAACTGATCATGTAGACCACTGGAAACAATAAAAGACCCAGCGGTTGACGCAACTGGGCAAGGAGCACACATTTCCCACTGCTTCCTGTCTAAAATCTTGTAAAGACTTGAATTAATCATGATACTGTAATCTTACTTCTATTTCCTTGTGAAGCGAGGAAGAATTGAACCTGTTGGTCGTTGTTTGTTTGAAAGCCTCCAACCGCAGCCATGTTGGACAAGGAGGTGACTGTCGTAATAGTGGTGATTACTGAACCGACAACAGTGCTAACCCTCATGGCTCCGTTAACTTGATCCATGTAGCCCAAACGATCCAAAATAGACCTTAGAAGTTGTGCTATCTGTTCTCCGTCTGATTTTGAAAAAAGATTTTCAAACGCATTTCTTAACATTACATTCCGTCCTCCACCCAGAAAGTCAAACCGCCGTCTACGCCAGTTTGAATCCAAAGGTAAGTGTCTTCAGATGAAACAGGAGCGGTCTCCTGAATATAAACTCTTTGAGCATTAGAGGTAGAAGCAGCAGGCGAAGTGTCAAACCAAATATCTCCTTCTCTTGGAGTTAGAGGCTCTAATTCACCTACTACAATTCTCTTTCCAACAACCCATTCACTTGTTGTTCCATCATACTCTAGCACTCTTTCTTCTTCAGGAGAAGAAATAGTTACATCATTCAAGTCTGAAATAGAAGCATCTATTGTGGTGGTAATGTTGACGGTTCCAGAAGCAAGATCAGTTAATGTGACTGAACCTGAACCGTTCGTCTTACCTGAAAGTGTGACGGTCACGACAGGATCTGGCTTATTTAGAACGTCTGCCCATTCTAGGTTGGCATCAATTGTGCCCTTTGTTCCACTGAACACTTCTGAAGTGTTGGTTCCGTCTGGGATGAAAGTAAACTTACCAGTGGAGTCGTCAAAACCAAAGAATCCAATCTTGGCCGTAGAGCCGTTATGCCACCTAAACTCTATTCCACGATCTTTATTGTCGTCAGTTATCGGAGCGGTGTCGCCGCCAAGAGTCATGATTGGGTCATCAATCGTTGTTACAGTAGAATTTACAGTAAATGACGTTCCGTTAACAGTGAGGTTTCCACTAACAACTAGACCTCCAGCCATATTGACTTGAGAATCAGTTACGGTCATTCTTTCTACACCGTTTGTGGAAATGCCAAGTTGATTGGCAGCCCAGAAGATTCCAGTGTCCGTGTCGTTCGCTGAGATGATTGCTGGCAGTGCAGCGGTTCCATCTCCGGTCTGAAGAGTTGAATCTGTCTTGATTGTTCCAGCGGTGTAAATAGCCTTGTTGTTTACAGCCTTAATCCAGAACGTATCGTTCATGAACCAGCCGCCGCCACCTGCACCAAGCACTAGAGCATTAGTGCCACCAAGACCTCCGGTTCCGTTGATAGTTACCGCTCCAGCCGACGTGACGCCCGTAGATGCCAATAGTCCAGCGGCAGTGACTGACGCAATGACAGTTCCGCTGTTATTCTGCCATTCCTGAAGGTTGGCCGTCTGAGATGTTACGCCTCTGACGACGATACCCATTGCTCCAGACGAAGCAGTAGAGACAGCAAATTTAGTTCCGGTGATGGCGGTTGAACCACTTCCTGCGTAAATGTTGGCAGTGTTGGCGTACAGGTGACCGCCAGCCAAAACCGATGAAAGGACCGTGCCAGCACTATCCTGCCATTCCTGCAACGCACCAGTTTGCGAAACCAGGCCACGAACCGCAATGCCAGCCCAGTTGGTCACGATTGGCTGAACATTCAGAGTAGCATTGAACAGTGTAGAGGTTCCGTGGTAACTCTCTACCGACGACAAGAACTTACCAGTAGCGTTTACACGCGAGATAACCACAGCGGTCGAATCCTGCCACTGTTGAAGGTCGGCAGTCTGAGAAGCAAAACCTTGAGCCACGATAGGTACAGCCGATACAGACTGAGCCGCAGCATAGATACCGTACGTTCCAGCAGTTGGTAGTGCCGTAAATCTCTTGGATTCGAATAGACCACCGGCTGTGACTTTGGCCAGAACTGTAGGTGTGGCGTCGGACCATTGCTGAAGATCGCCAGACTGAGCAGCCATTCCCCTGACAATGACAGGTACGTTTCCAACAGTTGTTCTGTTGAAGAAAATCATTGACGATCCGTTGTTCTGCATGTATGGACCGTTGTTGGCAACGTTGGTCAAGAACTGAGATGAAAGCAAACCAGAGGCACCAGTAACTACGTTACCAGTTACAGTAAGATTTCCACCGCCAGTCAAAGTAGCGACGGCTGTTGTGCCTCCATACCATTTGAACGTTTCTGATGCACTCGGAACGGAGTTCCATAGCGCCGATGGTTCTATGCCAATGGCGTAATCCGTAAGAACGCCTGTGATGGCGGGCCAAAGTAGTAGTTTTGTTCCAATTGAACGAGTTGTAACTGATGGAACGGCAGCAGCCAGTCCAGTCCATGCAATAAAGTTAGACGTACTACCAGTCAATGAAAGTTGAGCGCCGGTAGCATTATTGAGAGTAAGTGAACCCGTGGTTACGTTAGTAGGCAAAGAAAGAGTAACAGCAGTTGACTCAGTGGAGGTAGCGGTTGTAACGCCATTAACCAGAACCTGGTTTGCTGTTCCTTCCAAAGTGGCGATGTAGTTGCCCGTAGTGTCTGTCCCTAGGGCTACAGAATTGGCCACAATCGTTGCTGTAAGGGTTCCGCTAGCCAGGTCAGTCAAAGTTACCGAGCCGCTTAGATCGCCAGCAAGGGTGATTACAGGGTCTGGCTTGTTAGTGATATTGGTCCAGTCGGAATAGAAGGTTCCGTTCTGCCCGTCTAGAAGGTCGGCGTCAAGACCTGAGCCAGCGCCGTCGTTTCCAGCAGTCCAAATCTTAGACCAAGAAGTCCAAGAACCACTGAACCTTCCACGAATCCAGAAGTTGTTAACGTTGTTTCCGTAAGGAATAGCAAACTGAGTAACGTTTCCGCCACCGTTCTTTGAAGAGTATTCAATGTTAAATGGATGGAAGTACAAACCTGAACCGCCAGGTCCATTCGTGTCGGTTCCGAGAAGCAATGTTGGTCCCGTTCCTGGACGCGTGTTTGTTGCGTCGTTCCAGTCCAGTACGCCAGAAGTTGACGTTGACCCAAATCTAGTTAAAGTTGCAGCGTGAGTGGATGAACTACCTTCCCCAAGCAACACTTGAGTGAACGTAGGCGTAGCAGTAGTATGAATGTCTTGTGGGCCGCTAAGAGTGATTGCTCCAGTTGAAGCAGAAACAGTAACTCTGTTGGCAGTACCAGTCAAAGACAGCACGCCAGTGTTGGTCACCGTGGGAGTGGCACCTTCGCCAGCAGCACCAACAGAGATTCCAGACCCAGCAACAAGAGACGCCACGTAATTACCTGTGGTGTCTGTACCTAGAGCCACTGAATCTGGCTGAATTGTAGCAGCAAATGAAATGGTGGCGTTCCCTAGATCGGTTAACGTGGCGTTTCCTGAACCAGTTACATCTCCGGTTAGTGTGACCGTCACAACAGGATCTGGCTTTGAAAGGATGTCAGCCCATTCTAGGTTAGCATCAATCGTGCCCTTTGTTCCCGAGAAGACTTCAGATGTGTTTGTAGCGTCTGGGATGAAGGTGAACTTACCTGTAGAATCGTCGTATCCAAAGAATCCAATCTTAGCAACAGTTCCATTATGCCATCTGTACTCAATACCGCGATCTTTGTTGTCGTCAGACGCTGGCGCTGTATCTCCACCAAGAGTGAAAATAGGGTCATCCACGGTTACAGTGGTTGAGTTGACCGTTGTTGTAGTTCCGTTGATGGTTAGGTTGCCCGTAACAGTCAGGTTGTGATTGACTGTAGTTGTTCCAGTTCCAGCACCAAGAGAAACTGCCGTAGCCGCTCCACCAATATTCAGAGTTGTGGTCGTTGCGTTGAAAAGAGAAGCCGTTGTCTGGTTGGTAGTAAGGTCTCCACCGTTGACTGCTAGGTCGCCCGTTACCGTTACGTTACTGTTTAACGAGACAATACCAGTGCCATTTGGACTTATCGTAATATGACCATTGGTCATTTCATTAGTGATTGATAATTGAGTCGTACCGGCGCTACCGTACCCAATGAAACCAGACCTGGTTCCAGGGTTGTCGGTGTCAATAAAGAACGTTAAATAGCCATGGTCTATACCTCCATCGGCTCTCAATGTCATTAGGTTTCCATTAGCGGAAAAGAACGACGGATTCCTGGCAGTAATAGCACCAGTAGAAGATATGGAGGCAAGAGACGTTCCTGCACTGTCTTGCCATGCCTGAAGAACACCAGACTGAGACGCCATGCCCCTAACAGTTAAAATGGTATTGCCAGTTGTGGTCCTATTTTCAATTAGAACGTTTGAACCAGTAAGGTCGATATACGGTCCAGTGTTGGCGACCGTGGTAAGGTACCGCGACTGAACAAATCCTGAAGACCCAGTAACGAGGTTTCCTGTAACAGTGAGGGTTCCTGCGCCTGTCAAGGTCGCCGCAACGGTAGTCCCACCGTACCAACGGAACTGGTAACCAGCGATTCCTGGCACGCCAGACCAAATTCCACCATTTTCTATACCGATAGCGTAGTCTGCTAAAGCGCCTGTAATGGCCGGGTAAAGCAGTAATTTTGTACCAATAGAACTGGTTGTGAAGGTTGGTGGACCAAATCCCACTGACGGAAAGGCAACCCAGTTAGACGTAGCCCCCGCCAAGGTAAGTTGTGGACCTGTTGCTGTATTCAAAGTCAAAGACCCAGTAGTTACAGCAGTTGGAAGAGACAAGGTTACAGCAGTGCTCTCTGTACTAGTTGCCGCCGTAACGCCGTTAACTAAAACCTGATTAGATGTACCAGCAATCGTGGCAATATAGTTTCCGGTCGTATCTGTTCCAAGAGCCACTGAATTAGCAGCAACTGTAGTAGCAATGGAAATAGAACCGCTAGTCAGGTCTGTCAACGTTGCATTGGCAGTTCCCGTTACGTCACCAGTTAAAGTAACAGTAACAACTGGATCAGGCTTATTTGTAATGTTTGTCCAATCCAAGTAGTAAGCACTGGACTGACTGTCTAGAAGGTCAGCGTCAAGGCCAGAACCAGGACCGTCAACTGTTAGCAATTTAGCAAGAACATCAGCGGCGGTATAAGAACCAGCAGGCAAGTAATAAGAACCTTGTTGACCGTCAAGTAAATCTGCATCAAGAGTTGAGCCGGTACCGTCATTACCTGAGTGCCATACAGTTCCACCATTGACAGTAAGGACTCCGGTGCTCGTAAGTTTCATTACTTCAGTAGTTCCACCATACCACTTGAAACCTTGAGAGCCAGTAGATTGAGAAGTAGAAAACCAAACGTGCCCAGACTCTATACCGATAGCGTAGTCAGCAGCAGAAGCAGTCAAAATCGGATAAAGTACTAACTTGGTTCCAGCCGACCTAGTTGTGAAAGTTGGTGCCGCTACACCGGCAGTTCCGTACTCCGTCCAGTTGGAAACAGTTCCATTAAGAATAATCTTGGCCCCACCGCCAGCCTTGTTTAAAGTTAAGGCTCCAAAAGTAGGCTCACTCGTTAAAGCAATAGACTGAGGAAGAGAAAACGTAACCGCACCCGTAGCACCAGAAACAAGCACCTGGCTAGG
>JACCDR012680191.1_pt1 | contig 10618 bp, 9 predicted proteins | sample 7446431 | NCBI WGS metagenome assembly JACCDR01 (sample SAMN15323443, study PRJNA562643) | freshwater metagenome | isolation source: river surface water | place: USA:Blue River Watershed | collected 2017-08-17 | reverse complement strand
TTGAGCATTTCGCGACGCTTGTTTTAGACCGCGAACCTGAGCTTTTAAGTTCTCAGAAATCGCCAAGCCAGCGGCATCATCACCGGCGCGGTTAATTCGGAATCCTGACGCGAGCTTTTCCATGCTCTTATCAAGACCGATCTTAGTCCCCCAGAGAACTCTCTGAGCATTTAACGAAGCTGTGTTCGTATTAATTCGCAGACCCATACTTCCTCCTCCTTGAAGATTTTCTGAGACTCTATCCTTGAGACTCAGTGCACCGCTTTGGCGCCATGGGTGATTCACTTCTAAGCTACTCATCGGAGACCTTAGAAATTCCTAAAGTGATACGTCTCATTTTTTTACATTTCTAGACTTAAGAAGAGGTTTTTTAGCCCTCAGTAGCGACTACCTCGAATCTGAGAGCCCTGACCATTAGCGCCTTGCTGGGCAAAGAGATTGGAATTATGTTCTGTCCTGTCTTTAACTTATCTTCACACCGGGAGACTTATGAATTCGACATTTGCTTACGAGGCCACAAACCTTCACTTCAAAAAGATGCTAAAGAACCTTCAATCTATACTAGAAAAGAGTTCCGCTTTTGCAGACTCAAAAAAGGTGGATTTTTCAGTTTTGATGCAGTCGCGCCTGGCCCCTGATATGTTTCCTCTTGTAAAGCAGATTCAAATCACATGTGATACGGCCAAGTTAGGTGGTCAGCGCCTGACTGATAAAGCGGCGCCTCAACATGCGGATGACGAAGTCACTTATTCTGACCTCCAAAAACGAATTCAAGACACTTTGACGTACCTAGATACTCTTAATCTAGAAGACTACAGCTCCTACGCCAGCAAAAAAATTACGAACCCACGATGGAATGGACAACATATGACGGGGCATGACTTTGCTATCAATCATATGATCCCAAACTTCTATTTTCATATGACCACGGCTTATGCGATTTTGCGCCACAACGGTCTTGATATTGGTAAAAAGGATTATTTAGGGCCCCAACCTCTTCAAAATTAATTGGTGAGCAAAGAATAGCTGAGGTTTTACCCTGTGGAAATTCGCGATCCTGTTCATGGTTCTATATTTTACTCCGACTCTGAAGTCGCTGTCTTGGATACTCCAGAGTATCAGCGCTTGCGAGCCATTAAACAGTTGGGTTATGCAGAGTTTAGTTTTCCTGGAGCAACACACAATCGTTATCTTCACTCTATTGGTGTCGGTCATTTAGCAGGCCAAACCTTTGACTCTATCTTTAAAGTATATCCCTTTTCTAAGCCCTCAACCAAAACGCGATTCCGCCAAGCTTTGAGATTGGCGGCCCTTCTGCACGATGTGGGGCACGGTCCCTTAAGTCACACGACAGAACAGGTGATGCCTCATCTCTCGCAGTTGAATATTAAGATCTATAAAGAACAAGAACAGTATGGCGAGGAAGCACATACCGTCATGAATCATAATCGCCGAGCAAATCACGAAGACTACACTATTAAGTATGTCACAGATTCTGGAATCGCCAAGACTTTGGTCTCGAACTTTGCTGATATCAGCCCACTCCACATTGCTTGTCTTATAGATAAGGCTCTTTATTGTCCTGACGATTTTTTTATAGATAATGGCGTCGACTTTCGTCCAATCCTAAGCCAGCTGGTGTCGAGTGAGGTGGACGTAGATCGCATGGATTACTTAGAGCGAGACTCCTACTTCTGTGGAACCAATTACGGAAAAATTGATCATGCTTGGCTGATTCAAAACATGACCTTTTACCGCAAAGAAAACAAGATGTACTTAGCCATCAACCGTCGGGCTTTGTACTCTTTTGATGATTTTTTGATTTCGCGCCATCACATGCATCTCATGGTGTATTGCCACCACAAGAGCATCATTTATGAAGAAATGCTCAATCGATATTTGACCTCTCCAGATTGCTCATTCAAGCTTCCTGGCGATATCAATGAGTACACTCTATACAACGATTACCGACTGCACGAACATCTGAATCATGTTCAAAACCCTTGGGCGCAAAGAATTGCACAGCGTCGTCCATTTAAGGTCCTGATCGAACAGCACAATACTTCTGTTTCGGACCGACCTGAACTCATAAAAAATGCCCTAAAAAATGAGGGCCTCGAGGTTATTCGCACAAGCTCAAAAAATCGTCTCTCTAAATATCACACGGCGTCGCCCGAAGAGCGAGCAATTCAAATTTATGTTGTCGACCAATACGATCGATGGGCTCAACCCGCACCGATCAATCAAACAACAGAGATCTTTCATCGCTATGAGGGCGCTCGCATTATAGATAGAATATACGTGGCACCAGAGCAGGTCGCTGCGGCAGATAAAATACTACAGTCCTTAAAACTTAGCTAAGAGATAGTACTTGGCCGTTGATCGCATGACCATATTGGCTAACCAAATAGGTAATCGTGTTGGTTATTTTTTCTGGCTCTGTAATGCGCAAGTGAGCATCTTTTGTTTTCAATATCTCTAAGGCCTCTTTAATCGAACGCGCTTGTGGATAAAGAGCCAAGATGTATTCTTCTGTTAGCCCTAGTTTTAAAACATTCACAGTTATATTGTGCTCGGCCACCTGTTTTGACAGTGATGTTGCAAAAGGTATCAGTGCCCCCCGAGCCGCTGCCAAAATGGGATCTGGGTAATTTTCGTTCATCAAATAGAGAATGCGCCCGCGTTTGCGATTTTTTAAAAAATTTAAAACTCCATGGGTCAGCCAAATTGTGCTCTTTAGATTTTGATCGATCTGCTCTTGCATGTAGTCTATTGTATCCCCGATCTTGTACCGATTGGGAAGGTTGTAGATTTGGGCATCGATAAATAGATCCACACTGCCAAAACTGTGCGCTGCTGATCCTATCGCTTCTTGGCAGTCTTCTGCACTTTTCATCGGGGACTTAATATTAATGGCTCGACCGAACTTTGGATTAATCTCCCGGGCATCGTTGATCTGAGAGCAGAAACGTTGACTCGGAGCACTTTCAAAATCCAAGTACACACAATCAGAACCCAATTGCGTCAAGCCAATAATAAGATTCTGCACAGTCGAAGTAAACGGACCGACAATCAATGTGGTTCTTTCTCGCAAATTAAATTGGTTGTCCACTTTGAGTTCCCCTAACTAAAGACGTTCAATAATGATAGCAATTCCTTGTCCACCACCAATACAGGCAGAACCCAAAGCATATCTAGCTTGGCGTCGATGAAGTTCGTAGACAAGATGATTCATGATTCGTGTCCCAGATGCACCCAAAGGGTGCCCTACCGCAATCGCTCCGCCATTAACATTGGTTTTATTTGGATCAAGCTTTAATTCTTTTTCAACAGCCAAGTACTGGGCAGCAAAAGCTTCATTGACTTCAATAAGATCCATTTGCTCTAGCCTTAAACAGGCACGACTCAAAGCCTGCTTGGAGGCTTCAACTGGACCAATGCCCATAATAGTCGGATCACACCCAACCGATGCATAACTTAGAATGCGAGCTAGTGGCCTTAGGCCCAATGACTTTGCTTTTGATTCGGCCATCAGCAAAGAACAAGCAGACCCATCAACAATCCCCGAGGCCGTCGCTGCTGTAACCAGTCCATCTTTCTTGAAAAGAGATTTTAGAGTTGCAAGCTTTTCGTAGGTCGAGTCTGGCTTAGGATGTTCGTCTCTATCCACAACTACAGGACCCTTTCGTGTCTCGATAGTCACAGGAGTCAGTTCTTGATTGAAATAGCCGAGATCTGAAGCCTTTTTATAGCGAGTTTGTGATTGAAGAGCGTACCGATCGCACTGCTCTCGGGTGATTCCATATTTTTCGCCCAAATTTTCTGCCGTAATAGCCATCGGCATTTTGGCATGAGCATCCATCAAGGCCGATGTCATCAGATCTTCGAGCTCAAAATTTCCCATTCTCATTCCGTCGAAACGAACTTTCCGCGCGACGTAGGGAATCAAAGACATTTGCTCCACGCCACCGGCAAGCACAATAGAAGCCTCTCCTGCTTGAATCATTTGTGCTGCACTTACCCAAGACTGAAATCCACTTCCACAAAGTCGATTGACTGCAAAAGCTCCTGTACTAACAGGCACTCCAACTTTTAAAGAAATATGCCGGGGAAGATACGCGGCATCCGCACTCGATTGCACGACATTTCCAAAAATGACGTGTTCAATATGCTCTGGAGACAATGCTGCAGCTTCAAGAGTTCCGCGGGCCGCTAGGACACCAAGCTCAGTTGCTGAAACATCTTTTAAAGAGCCACCAAAGGCTCCAAAGGGCGTTCGTTTTCCACTGATAAATACTATTTTTTCCATGCTTGAGAGGGTACGCCCTTCAAACTAGACGGTCAAACTTTACCAGGACCAGGCCAGACCCACCATTGAAAGATTCTGCCGGGAATTGGCCTTATGAGATATCGAAAGATTTTTATTTTTTAGAACTTTCTCTTTGATTTCAATATTTGTAGCCTCTGCACCAATGTCATAGTTAACAGAACCCTGTAGCCAGCCTGAATACTCCAACTTGGCAAGAGTTTGAAAGGCCTCTACTTTGAACGAAAACTTATGAGAAACTCCGTCCTTGGATGATGCTGGGACAACAACATCAGCCTTCAATTTCTCTTGAGTCTCCTCTGCCAACCTGACAATTCGAGTTGATTTCATAGCCTCTGATTTAAACCAAAGATTGACGGTGCGATCGGCGATACGATTCAATACCTTGATCTCGCTATCACCTCGCTTCAGATCCAAAGGAATGACCTTTGCCACATCGGCCTTGGTCATTTTAGGAGTGACATTATCTTCAGGGATGACCAGAGGTTTAGTCGTGGAAATATCAACTCGAGCTCCTGCTAAAGGTGATAGAATCAAACAATAAAGTAGGGTTACGAATCCTCTTTTCACCTATGTCCTCCTTTCCTAGCTTCTTTTATATTCGCCATTCACTTAATCATTCTTTTCAAATTGTGTTCCAAGGCTTCGGGGGCAAAACCTCTTTATTTGCAGCTCAGCTATTTTATAGAGGCTTTTAGAGCTGGGGTGTTCAAAAAGTCGACAAAAGCCGGCAGGACCAGATCATTGTTTCAAATCGAGACTTTGAGCACCCAAATTGCACAGAGGGTCTTCGATGATAAGTCTCCCAATTTTTAAATTTGTCATCTCAGTTAATACAGTAAGTTAGCAAGGACCTTACACTGACTGAGGGGCCAAAAAATGGAAGACTTGAAAAAAACTTCGACAATGGAGCCTTCGATGCGTAGAAACAAAAGAACTCAAAACACCCTAGCGCTATGCCTTTCACTAGCCCTGCTTGTCCAAACTCCTCCAAGCTATGGCCAGTCCCCGGCACCAGTCACGTTTCCCATAGATAATTTGATTCCTGCGCCAGGTTCAAACTCAGACACTGGCGTTATGCCGAAGATGCCTACAATCGGAGATAAAAATCAGCCAGGTCCCAATCAACCTAATGGGGACAAAAAACCTGGTGACAACAAACCCGGTGGAAATCAAAGCTCTAACAACCGCCCGAAAATGAATGCGGCCAAGGTACCAGAAGAGTTCTCTTGTGACATATTTGACAACGGTGAAAATACAGATATTTTTCTTGCTATCGAATCCTTATCAAAAGAAGTGAGTTCTTCTGCTGCTTGTGGAGATACACCGACAGCAAAATCTATTGCCGATAGCGGTGACAAAATTAAAGCCAGCGTCTCGACCCTTCTTGAAATGATGAATGGCAAGGGTCCTGCGGTTGATCAAGGGGCGATTGAACAAAGTATTTCGACTGCAATTAACTCTTTGGGCGACATTGGCGATATGATCAATAACAATGAGTTCTTGAATTCAGCCTGTGGTCGTCAAACAATGTCAACAGGTAAGCTTCTTTTAGCAGTGAACGATGTCATATCAGGTTTAGGGCCCTACGCCCTATTTGCCATTTCAATGAATGCCGCTTTGGTACCCGCCCTTCCATTTGTTATGGGAGCTGTCGTAGGCACCACTGCTATCTCGGCCATTAATCAGATGATAAAAGACAATCAGCTGGACATGGCAAATCCTAATATTCGGAAGGCTGTCGTTCAAAACACTTGTCAATTCATAAAGGTGTCCAAAAAGGTCGAGTTCCTGCAACTAGCACAAAGTGGAAAAATCAATCAGATTAATGAAGAACTCAAGAGGAATATCGATTATTATAGCACCTTGACTTCGACTTATCCAATGTCGATTGCGACTCCGGTCGCAGAACGGAACCGCTATATTCAGGCTCTAAACAGAATTGAAGAACAATACAGGGCAGACTCAAAGCAATTGGCCTCGATCGAGCAACAAAATAAAGAGAACAACGATGACTTTTTGCTATGTGTAACTGCCAATGAGCTGACCCGTTGGGGATACGATGGAACAAGTTTTCCTATCTCTGTAGTTAATAGTTTAAATGCACTATCTCGAGATGCCGAAAAAACATCTCAGCTGCAAATAGTTGCCTTGACCCAACAGTACCGAGCTTCTGTTAAAAAAATTAACACTTACGCTACAGATGCGGCAGAAGACCTTCGTTCTTTAAGACTTTGTGTTGATGCGTCTCGGGCCTGGCTTAACAGTCTCAACCAAGGCTTGAAGTTGATTTATGACACTTCTCAGTTTCTGCGCTCTCAAGTTGAAAACGAAATGTCAAAAAACCCTGATTACATCACTTTTGCGACACAAGAGGAAAAGCTAAGACAAGAAAAAGTACTTGTCAGCCGAGTGCAAAGGGCGATGGAGGAGCTTTCTAGAGACAATTCTATTATTGACAGATCTGAAATGGCTCAGCGACTTGTCAATCTAAAAGCCGGTCTGTTTCAACGTCAATCTTGGTTGACTAAATCAGCTGTTGAGCAATGGATTGACCATACTAAATCTATGTATGACCAAGCCATTGCAGCGGTCAGACTAGAAATGGAAGTTTTGCGAGCGGCTTCCTACAGCATAACAGATGCAGGACGCATCTATGATGCCTACAGAAAAGGAAGACCCATTCCTCGAAATTTGACACATCCCTCAGTTGTCGGCAGAGACAGTGCCGACGTCGTCAAGAACTTAAGCAACTTAACCTTGAGTAATCTGCGATTGGGTACTCGAGAGCACGAACTAACCTGCCAACAACTGCAAGCAACATGGCTGGATTGGGCCTCAGCAACTGAACACCTGGGCGCTATTCAACTCTTCTGTGACATGATTGACTCGACATTAGACTCTAGAGTTGATAGTTCCATCACGCTCAAATGTCGCGGAGATGTTAAATTAAGTGGGGTTGTTATGAAGCCATCATTAATCCAAGAGGCAAAGGCAACTGAAATACGATTGGGCTACAGACGAGATATCAAGTTAGTTAAGCAGCGTATGGATGATCTACAGTGTCCAGTTCCACCCCTATCTGTCATGAAAGAATAAACTTATTCGTCGAGAATATAATTTATAGGATCAACAGCGGTTCCATTAATACGAACCTCATAATGAAGATGCGGGCCTGTCGAGCGGCCCGTGTTTCCAACAGCTCCGACCACGTCCCATTTATTAACACGCTGGCCAGCTTGAACATAAATCTGAGATAAATGACCGAAGCGAGTGGAAACTCCATAGCCATAGTCGATTGAAATTAATTTTCCATAAGACTCGTCATAACTAGCAAAAACAACTACACCGTCAGCTGGTGCATATACTGGAGAACCCGGTGCTGCTGCGATATCAAGACCCGCATGCAAAGTCATTTTCCCCGTGAATGGTGAAATACGATATCCAAAACGTGACGTAATCCAACCTCTAGCTGGTTTGACATTCGGAGTTGCGTTTAGCAAGCTCTGCCGCTCTGAAAGACTTTCCCAAAGATCAATGACACTTTGTTCTTTTAGCTGAGTCTCTTTAACTGCTTTATCAATACGAACCACAAGTGAAGCATAGTCTTTATCAGTACCCTGTTTGGCCAACTCTCCTGCTTCTTCGTTCAAAAGCGGTTGTTTATTAAATAAAGAGTCCTGCTGCTGTAAATCGGGGACGCTTTCTCTTTGCTCCATTGGCTCATATTCTTCTACCTGCTGACCTGGTGCCGGCCTGGGTCCCATAGTTAACTTCGTAATACGATCTGCCGCATCGACATTGGTAATTAAACTCAATTTTGTTGTAAACGTTTTAACTCGCTCTAAAGAGTTTTCAAGTGAACTCACCTTACTCTCAACCACCTGGAACTGTTTGAGAAGCTGAGCATTTTCTGCCTTAAGTCGTTTGTTTTCCATGGCTTGAACTAGAAGGCCTAAATAATCCACTAGGCCAGCAGCAATAATAATAAGAACCACGCCGCAAATGAATGCACTGACTTTTAGCCACGACGCTGAAAGTACGATCTTACGTGTCTTACCGGATTGATTGCTGACAAGGAAAAGCGTGACCCTCTTACTATCCAATTCAAAACTCCTCAAACCTTTACAAACTTACGACTCAGAGAATTGAATCAACATCACAGAAACATTGTCGTCTCCACCATTAGCAAGTGCTTTATCAACACAAGCCTTCACGATCCGATTTGGATTGTTCTGGTTCATGATCTCGGAAATAACCTTGTCCTCGACAAGACCCGAAAGCCCATCTGAACAAAGCAAAAACAATTCCCCTGGAATAATCTCTCTCTCAATAATGTCTGGGTAAACTTCTCTTTCATAACCAACGCTGCGAGTAATAACATTTCTGCCCACAAATTGCTGAATTTGTTGCTCCGTTAAGATTCCAGCCCTTAACTGTTCATTTAAAAGGGAATGATCTTCGGTCAATTGCCAAAGATGTGGTCGACTAAATAAATAACACCTGGAATCACCAACATTACCGATATAAATATTACGCCCTCTTACTAAAGCCATCACCATGGTGGTTCCCATTCCAACAAGTTCTGGTCGCTCTTTAGCAGCTTTATCAAAAATACGGCGCGAAGCTTCTTCGTAGCAAACTTGTATAATTTCACGCGGAGATCTCTGTGCAGCAGACATTCCAAGAACAATTTCTTCGACTGTCTCGACAGCCAAACTTGAGGCCACTTCGCCACCTGAATGTCCACCCATACCGTCTGCCACTATAAATAGGCCTAGATCGCGATTGATCAAACACGAGTCTTGATTTGAATCACGGCGAAGTCCTTTGTCTGTTAAAAACCAGCTCTCAAACATCATAGCCCCTTTAGTGTCTCTAAGACTGCTAGCCGAGTCAAAGCTTCTAACTAGACCTCGGTCTCAATCTATAAAACCTTTTACCGAACTCTTTATCTGCAGGGTCATATCACCGATAGGATTTCTGAGGTATCTTGATGAGATTAGGGTCGCTGCAAATATTTTTAATAGTCTCTTTGAGTGTCCATATTCTCTTTATGGGTACAGTTGCACTTTTTGATAGCGCGACCCGATCGCAAGATAAAGACACAATCACAATTTCGCTTATTGAACCAACGCAGGCTCCAAAGAATGCCCTAACCAAAAAAGAGGTCTACCGTCCTGCTAATCAAATCGTTGAACAAAATGAAAAGGCTGAAGAAGTCGAGTCTCCTGATGCACGCTTTCTCAGTGCAAAAAATCAAAAAGTCGTCAAACAAACTGTTGCAACAGAGCGAGGCGAATTTAAGAACGTGCAAAAAGCGACTCGACCTAAGTCAGGCTCAAGTGCTTCATCGCTAACCGAAGAAGTTAAAAAACAAATCGCTCAAGATATATTTAAAAGCTTTGATGCTAAAGAGGCCTTTGATCGGCAAAAAACAACAGGTCGAGATAGCCCAGGTTCGGACACAGACAAAAGCCCAGCCAATGGAAATAAAAATGACGTTAGCCAGTCTAACGACTATATCAAAGATGTCGAAGCTGGGCTGGAAACTGTTCTAAATACTCGAGAATTTAAATACTACTCCTATTATAATCGCATTCGTCGCCAACTCTCTCAACACTGGGAAGGACGTGTTCGCGAAAAGCTCTCCAAACTCTTTAAAGACGGCCGAGCTCCTGCGGCGACCAGTCAAGATCGAATCACAAAGCTTATGATTGTCTTAAATGAAAAAGGAACCTTGGTTCGAGTGCAGCTTTTAGGTGACTCTGGAATTCGTGATCTAGACGATGCAGCAATTGAAGCCTTCCGTGCGGCTGCCCCATTTCCAAACCCGCCCAATGGGATTGTTGAAGAAGATGGTACAGTCAAAATTCGCTGGGACTTTGTCCTCGAAGTTTAATTAACAAAGCAGAGTCTCGACTAGACTTTTAAAAATTTAAACTCACCAACCTCAGGCTCCTTACATTAAACTAAACCTATTAGTCATTTTATATTTTAAGGAGCAAGAGAATGAAGAGTCATGTATTGAGCCTCTCGGCCATTTTGTTTTTAATTGTGAGTCCTGCATTTGCTGATAACGGACTCTTTATGGTCGTTAAAGGAACAGTCAAAGTCATATCTGCAGCAGGTAAAAAAGAGACAGCTGCAAAGGTCGGAACAAAGGTGTTCTCTGGAGACACGGTTATCACTGAAAAAGACTCACGTGCAAAAATCGTCATGGCTGACCGCAATGTCTTACAGCTGTCTCCTGAATCACGCTTCGAAATTACAAATTATAAGGTCGGCGCT
>JACCDR012167584.1_pt1 | contig 10618 bp, 7 predicted proteins | sample 7446431 | NCBI WGS metagenome assembly JACCDR01 (sample SAMN15323443, study PRJNA562643) | freshwater metagenome | isolation source: river surface water | place: USA:Blue River Watershed | collected 2017-08-17 | reverse complement strand
TCGCAAGGGACGGAATTGGGGATCGGCGCTGTTTGCGGCTGGGCGATACGTTTTGTATAACCTGGTTCTAACGTACAGCGTGTGGTTGCATGCGAACAAAGACAACTGGAACACGTTGTCAGACTGGGACTACCATGATGTGTCGACGCAACTGATACTTTCGGCGCTCGTTGCGCTTGGTGCCATCATGAACAAGACGTGGCACGCTGCCACCGAAAAGGATAAACAACCGTGACTACATTTAATCTACGATCTACACCGCTTACACTAGCCGCACAATCGGGTCGGACTCCAGCGACAGTCATCAAGCAAAAGAATCAGAACATTCTGATCCCTGCGTTTGAAGTGGTGGACATTCCTGCGTGGCCAGGATCTTCGTACGTTGCAGCACGCGTCTCATTAACAGTAGGCGTTGCGTGGAGTATTGTGATGCCGATAGTGGCTGGTGGAAATTACTGCCCCGCCATTTACTTTAACGGAACTCGATATAAACTGATCGAAAATGTAGGCGAGACTCTTGCGTATCCGTTATATGCGGGTCAACCGCTTCCAGCTACGGAAGTAATCCTAGAGTTCTGGACCGTTAACGATAACGAAACAGTAATGTCACAGACTACCGATTGGTATCTGCCAATGGCGTTGCTTACACTTCCTGTTGATTGGATTGATTCTAGCACAGCTATTTATTTGACAGCTAGTACACCTACACCGACGGAAATTCCATACGTTTAACTTGTGGCATACGTAGTGCTACTCCTCTAACGATAAAGGAAATATGGCTGAGTGGGATAACGCACATCTTCTAGACAAGGGTCAGGATCTTACACCGTCGTTTGGTGCGCTCGCGAGTGCTATTGAGCAAGCGATCGAGCAAGCTACCACTGCGTCATGGTACGGACCAATTATCTACTCAGAAGACACTCCGCCAGTTACAGGAGACTACGTTTTTAATAAACGTGGATTGTGGCAAAAGATCAGCACGAAACGTTGGTACTATTATAACCAAGCTGCTGGATCGTGGGATAATCTGGAGAACGTGCTGGTATTGGTCATTCCGGATGGTAGTGTAACGCTTACTAAACTCTCAGTTACGGATGCTGATCCATTAGAGGTGTTGCGACGCAACGCAGCTGGTACTGCATTTGAGTGGGCATCAGCATCTAGTTTAATCGTTGCAAACAGCGTATCACTTGATCGGCTCGTTAATGCCGCCGGTGCAGGTTACCACTTGCTCAGTGATGGTAGTGGAATCTACTTGTCTACGTTGTTCAGTAATAGTTGGGCTACGCAGTACGCAAACGCAACAAAGACTGTCCAGGATCTAGTGGATGGATCGACAGTTGGAGTAGCAAATCAGGTTTTATATCTTGAGACGTCCTCCGTTTCTGGAACTCCTGGACCTGTTGTTCTTGGTTGGGCAGATCAGCTACTTCGTAACAACACAGTACCGACTAATAAACTTCAACTTAATATTGCTAATGCTGGTAAGTCACCATTAGTAAACGCTTCTGGAACTGATTTTGATTGGGTTACACCATCAGTTACCCCGTCTGCTAAAGTTGCAGTCTGTCATTACGGTGGTGCTGCTGGTACTGCGCCACAAGCAATTAGCACCGGAGCAGCGCGTAACGTAAACTTTAATAGTGAGAGTGATCCTAGTTCGATCATTACACTTACGTCAAATCAGTTTACTTTTGCAGCTACTGGAACGTATCTAATTGATGTAACTGTTCCCGTCTTTCCAACTTCGGCAGGTGAGAGTAAGGGATTCATCATCTGGCGTAATGTAACAGACGGGGCTGACTTAGCCACTGAAGGATTTCGTTGTTTCCTAGGATCGAATCAGGATTATTGCGACAGGCCACGACTTACGTATATTCTTACAGTTTCTGACGTCGCGAAAGTGTACGAAGTGCAGATCAACGCAAACGCTAATACGACATTGCACACGTATAACGCTGCTCCCAATTATGGTGGCTATGCTGAAGCGTATCAGCGAATCACAATCACCAAACTCTCCTAATCTTCCTTATGCTCAAGGACATTCTACAATACGTCGGAGAGGTTGTTAATATTCGTGGTGCTGATTCACCTGAGCGTGAGCAAGCGTTACGCTACATTAACCGTGCAGGTCGTGAACTCTATTACGGATGGGATCTTCCGGGTTCCTGTTTTGAGCGTTACTTTACCGTTAACTCTACGACACAACTGATCACACTTCCGTGGTATGTGGAGGAGATCCGTGGCATTCGGCGGGCAACATACGCGTCGAAGATTCAGTTGGTTGACATGTCTCCACGATATCACTATCGGCCATGGAAGCAGCCAACTTGTCAATGGCGAATCATGGGCGAATCTGCACTCGCTACTAATCTTACGCAGGCGGGACGATTGGTAATTACGCTGGCTGGTGCAGAAACTGACACACTGATCGTTACAATTGCTGGTCAGACTACTACGTCTGGAATGTGTGAAGAGCAAGTTACATTTGAACCTGGAGTGCTGACTCAAACTACAGTCAATCAGTGGTCACAAGATAATCCGACGGGTATTCGTTCGATTTCGAAGTCGATGACGACCCGACATGATTTGACAGTTACTGAGGAAGTCGGAGGCGCAGTCGTTGCGACGATTCCAAATCACCTGTTATTAAGTAAGAACAAGCTCCTTCAGGTCCATGACGGAAATTATTCATTGGTCTACTCACCTAATGAGACAGTAGAAATTCTATTTAAGTGGCCATATAAGACGCTTGACAGCGATTACGACTTGTTTGTCGGGACTGAGCGATTTGATGACGCTATTGTATGGAAAGTCCGTGAACACTATCATAGTACCCGTCTGAACGAAGGAGAACTTGCACTAGCTGCAAGTGCAAAGTGTCGTGATCTGATGCAGAAACTGTGCGAGGATATCGAACAAGCAGCTGAACAGACGGTAATGGTGGCCGAAGATGGAGTAGAGTTTGCGTCACAGTACAATTACAGGTACTCGCGTTATGGCCAACTACAATAAACTCGATTTTCGTGGCGGGATGAATCAGTTCGTTGACCCGACAAAGGTTGACGCAACTACGGAGCATTATTTACTCGTTAACGGACGAGTTCGTGAGAACGTAGTGTCGCCAGTTAAGTTACCGCTTGATCTTACTGAGGGCTTGCCCATTACTGGTGATATCCAGGGAGTTTATCCCGTCGGTTCGTATCAAATCGTGTTCATCGCCGGTCAGGCATGGTACAGGAATTTCGATCCAGCGAGCGGATTCTGGAGCAAGATCGTTGGATTTCAGATGAGCGCTACTGCGCCTAAAATCTATCTCGAAACTGTACCTGCTTCGACAGTTAATTATCTTCGTAAAGCTGTAGATGCTAATAACGCTAAAGCTGGCGTAGATTTTGGTACGAATACTGTCGCGTCTCCACGATGTGCTGTGGTAATGGACGGTGAATCGCAGCCATGGGTCATCTTTCCAGATGCAACTGCGCGTATTACGCGTACGTACGCTGAATGGGCACCTTCTACCGACGCACGCGAGTACGTTCCTGCGGCCTGTATCCTACCGTTATGGTTTGATGGCGTACTTTACTGCGTCGGTAAAGATTCGTACGGAACATATAATCAAATATTTCGATCCGTTACTGGACGGCCACTTGATTTTGTAGTGGCTGTTACCACAAGCGGCAGTAAAACGTCAACAGACGAAACTATTGGCGGTGCTCAGGCTACTGCATATCGTCCAGTGTTTGATGAAATTACCAGCACAAGCGCGATTCAAGCATCACAGGGTGCGTTTCTCGTTACGACCGCCGGATTATCTATGCTGGTGATTCCTGACCGCACTGTGGTTGACTTACCCTACGGAGAGCCCGTCTTCAGTAATCAACTCCTATTCCCGGTTGGAGCACTTAACGATCAATGCGTAATCGACCTGACGATCGACGAGTCAGCTGACACCGCAGTAATCCATTACTCTGGTATTCGATCATTTAATGGCGTACTGAACATCAAAAACGAGGGTCGTAACGCTCCGTTCTCGCGATGGATCAATTCGCTTATCGGTGGTATTAAGCAACAGTATGCCGCCGCTGTTTCGCATGACAATTATGGAGCGTTCGCATTACAGACACGATACGGTCCAGCAATCGTATGGTACGATACACTAACCGCACGCTGGGTTAGTGTAGATATTTTTCGCGGTATCGGTACAATTAAACAATTCAGCGAAATTCTCACTACAACTGAGCGCCGACTGTTTTTCGTTACGACGGATAACCGATTTTACGAATATGGTGGTTCTACTCAGTCGGCTCCTGTGCTGTATTATGTTAAGGATTTCATCCCGGAACAGATTAACAGCGAGCACGCCGTTCAATCTGTCCGATTACAATTTTCGCCTATCCGGTCAGCAGGTTATGTTCAGGCGCTCTCAATTGTAGACGGGGCTGTTGTAGGAACTAAGTCGCAACAACTAGATGCGAGTGCACTGGTCGTGGGATCACACTATCCGATGCCGTATCCTGTTGCATCGGATGGTCAGAGCGTTAATGTTCCGGTTCAATTTGGATTTGCAGCAGATGCAGTGCAAGGAATTCGTGCAGGCGTCGTACTTAGTTGGGACGCTGACGCTGATCTACAATCTGCTTCAATCGAAACATCTGAATCTACGTCTGCGATGACAGAGCAGCTTAAGGCTCGACCAATCGGAACATCAGAACTGGTACACCCGTCTACGATTATTTTCATTGGCGAAGATGGATCTACGTCGGCTGCACGAATTGCACTTAATCGGACGATCAAACAACTTAACCCGACGATGGTAATTGGTCTAGGTGGCCACGCCAAGCCTGATGGTTCCATCGTTCAAGTTGCGGCACAACTCTCTACTTATTGGGATTCTTTCCGCTCAGTCGGTAAATTCTACGCGGTTCCAGGAATGGCTGACTTGTCCACCTCCGCAGGTGAGCCATTCTTCTCGGCACTTCGACAAAGCCCGACTCGTTACTTCGTAGTCAGAACCGACTGGGCGGATATTTTCATGATGAATGCTGGCTACAATAACGCCGGCACTCAAATCGAACCAGACAATCTGACAGGACCGACGATCGAATCGTCTCGTCAGATGCAATGGTTACGCGAAGAACTATCTGAATCTACGAAACAGCACAAGATCGTAGTTTGGAACAGTCCTCCGTATTGTAGCGCAGACGGACTGGGTGGTGGGATTGCTGATTTACAGATTCCGCTCGCTTCATGGGGAGCGACGTGCCACATCGCTGCGCGAGGCCAGCTCTATGAACGCTCACGTGCTGACGATTTAGACTGGTTCGTTGCTGGGACTGGAGATACGCCAACTGGAACAGTGACCACGGTAACTGAATACAGCCAAGCGAGACTTTTAAACACCGCCGGGTTTCTTCGTGCTAAGGTTTGGCCCATGTCAATCGAGTTCTCGTTTGTTAAAGCAGACGGAACTACGTATGACACATTTATGATATATCGGTAGTGTGGCAGACCTTATGCTACGTTAACGCTAACCATGATTGTCGAAGATGTACATAAGTTTGTTGTACGGCATCCAGCGTGCGGTATTGTGTTTCCAGGCTGGCAGCCGGATCAGCTTATGTGGCATTTGGCTGAGGCGCTTCGTGATGGGGAGCTATTTATTGCAGCGGTTGACGAAACAATATACGGCGTCATTATTGCTAAGATTGATCACGAAGCACGACAGATAGTAGTTTCGTCGATTATCACAATAGCGAAACCAACATTCATTACTTTCGTACGAAAATGGCGGGCTATGTACCCTGACTATACTGTAGTCGGTAATCGGTCTGGCAAGACCAGACGGTACAATCTGAATAACTTTAAACGACTACTTCACGATGAACGAACCGACAAGGTATCTTGCTAATCTGGCGATTACAGTCGCACACAGTACGGTCTATTTTGCACGCGAACAGTCGCGTGGCGTAGAGCTTTTTGCTGGTGGAGATCCTCCAGCGCCAACTACGCAAGAGTCGATGGCGAGTGTACTACAGGCGTACATCGAGAACCTGCCAGGTTTGATGCAGGTTACGTCACAGAACATTTTGCCAACGGAACAGAATGTCCTGAATGCTAATAAGGTTCTTGCACCGCAGCAGAATCAATTGGCGTTGGATCTGTATAATCAGTTCGGAAAACAGTTTACGCAGGCGGGTATTGACGTAGATCGTCAGCAAGCATTGGGGCAAGCTGGCACGGATCTTCAAGTTCTACAAGGTCCTGGCAAGGAGGTCGCACGGGCTGCACTCGAAGCTCAACGTGAAGCTGATCCAGAGTATTACAAGGCCCGTGAACTCGGACTCAGTGGGCTCAGCAACCTTTTCGCTGGACTTCCGGACTCACGCGAAGGTATGACCGGCGGTGAACGTGAAGAAATTACGCGTTCGCTCGCATATGACAATATGCGACGTGGTAACGAGTCCCCGTCTAACATTACTACGGTCGAGAATGCGATGAAGTTTGGCCGCGCTGGCGCCGAACGTGAGGCTGCTAACCAATCGCGGATCAGTCAAGCGGTTAACACTGCTACGCAGTTTCTTGCTCCGTCACAGTCGAAAGTTGACGTATTTCAAATGACGACGGGTAAACCGTCTATGAATCAAGGAATGGGTCAGTTTGCCGGTGTGAATCAGAACACTGGAACATCTACATTTGGGATGGGAAGTCAGCTTCTCGATAACACATCTCAAATGCGTCAGCAAGAGAATCAAACAAACTCACAGCGTCGCGATTCGCTGGATCGATTCTCACAAGTTATGAGTTCGATGCCGAGTGTGTCGTGTTGCTGGATCTTTTTGGCTGCTAACGGCGGAGAACTTCCGTGGTGGGTCAGGAAAGCGCGTAATGTTTACGGAACTGACGAAATTCGACGGGGCTACAAACGGATGAGTGAATGGCTTGTTCCACTTATGCAACGAAGTCGAGTCGCTCGTTGGGCAGTTCGTGCATTCATAACTGAACCACTGACCATGTTCGCAGGTTACCAACTTCGAGTCGAGTCTTGCAGAGACGGGTGGGTGTTTACTCCGTTGCGAGATTTCTGGTTCGCTGTTTGGAAGAAGCTTGGAACGACCACCCCTAACGAATAATACTTACTACTATGCCTTACCGTAAACGTCGTTGGTCGCCGAAGGATATTATCGGGCGTCGTGCATCTGTCGGTTATTCTGGAGGTGGTGGCGCAGCTGCGGCTGCGAGTGGGGGATTGTCCGCCCCCATGAGTGATACTGGCGATAATATGATGCCAGATCCAGGATTCGAAGATACTCCAGGATACAATCCAGAGTCGGCCGTTTATCCTGCAAATCAACCCGCCTCTCAACTTCAACCGTACGGAGGACTCCTTCCGCCAGTCAGCCAAGGTGGTGCTGGTCGCGGAACATTCTCTATGGGAAATGCTGCACATGGTACAATTAATCTTGGCGGTATTCTTGGTCCTCGTAGTAATAGTGCTTTCAATCCTAACAACCCTGGGTCTGGAGAACTACCGTACAAAACGCCCGGATTCTTCCGACGAATGTTCGGAGACACCGGATCAGACCTGAACGCAGCGTATGTGCAGAATCAGAATGCGCAGACATTGGCTATGCGTGACAGGGATGCGCAACTAAAACGTCAACAGGATTTTGCTACGCAACGTCAACAGGCGGGATTTGATCAACAGTGGGGCATTGAAAAAGCCCGTCTGGATATGGATGCGGCTCGCGCAAATTTAGCTGCATCCACCGCGCTCAAAGAGAAGCAGCTTCAAACTGAGGCGATGAACGCCCGTGCGGAAGCGGATCGTCAAGCACGTGAGGAAGAGCGTTATGGCTCTGATCCGATTATTGCTACGATGCTTAAACGCCAGGAAGCTGGAAATCGTGTAGGATTGTCAGGAATCAAGAATCTCAGTGGCGGTGGTGTTGCAATGTATGATCCGTGGAGTGGCGAACCTAAACTGTTCATGCCTGAGGGTGCGACTCCTGCTGGATTCAATATCGGTCCTGATGGAAACTTACAGCAAACTCCAGCTATTCCTAAACGTCTCGTTCCGTTTGATCCGAATAATCCTGGCGCTTCGTCTACTGTTGGAAATCCGTCACAACAAGCCGCTCCGTCCGATCCTAATAAGCTTGCAGGAGATGAACTAGAATTGCTTCGTAAAGCTGCTGGCGCTGCGACTAACGCCCCACCTGCACCGACGGGTCCTGTTGAACCGTGGTACAAACGATTGCTCAACAATGTGAAACCAATGGGATACGCCCCAATGGGAACTCAAGACTGGTGGAAAAAGTAACAATATAGTTATGCCAACTTTTGCACAAAAACCTACACCAGAGTACCAAGCTGCTCGCGAAGCGATTCTTAAGCGTCGTGGTAAAGATCCAGCGAAGTTCGATATCGACCTAGACACAGGTTCGATTGTCGAACTTCCGTCGTCATTGGAGTCTGCTGGCGTAGGTGCAGCGTACAATGCTCCTGACGCAATGGTTGGCGGAGCTGGGATGGCACTAGCGCAGAAAGCACTTAGTGGAATTCCTGCCACTTCGTTACCTGGGATTATCGCTAAAGTGGGAGGTACTATTGCAGCTCCGTTTCTTGCTAACATGCTTGCCAATAAAATGGGCATGCAGGAGAAGAAGCAGGAGTTGATGCCAAAACTGGCAGAGAAGTACGATATTGGTTCACAGGTTAATCCGATCGCCACCGAACTTGGCGGCGTAGCCAGTGGAATCGCCGGTGGTATGCGACCGTCGATCAGTAATATCGGACGTGCTGGACAGGCGGTTCGTGGTATGGCTGCGAGTGTTCCGTTTAATAGGCTTCCGGCTGCACAAAGCGAAGCGCTCGTTAATGTAGGTCTCGGTACTGCACTTGGTGCTGGAGTTCCAGCGGCGCAGAGTATTGCGGCTGGAGACTTCGATCCAGCGAAAGCTGCGATTGGCGCCGTCGGTGGTGCTGTGATGAGTGAGCCCAATAAACTGGGCCGAGCGATGGGATTCAAGGCTACGCCTACAGTAGACACTTCGATGCAGCTTCCGGCGGATCGTAGCAGACTCGCGCCTACGGCCAATAATCAGATGCCTCAGCCGTACCGTGATCTGATGACACGTACTGCGGATAAGCAGGATACGTCGTTGGAGTTCAAAGACAAGGTTTCTACTGATACTGGTGAAGAAGTTCGTGGTGCGTTCGTTCCATCGCAGAATCCACTCGAACAGTCGTTGGCTGCTATTAGCGAACGTGCCGGTCAACACGATACGCCTCCTCATGAGATTCTACACGGAATCCTTCTTGACATGGAAGCGAGTCCACAACCTGCGGTTCGTGAACTAGCCGCACGTGCGAAGGCTGCGGCTGACGGTGAAGAACCATTAGTAGAAGCGTCAGGTAAAGAGTTCTCCAGTCGTATGACCCCGGCTGGTGCAGAATCCATTACAAAAGATCTCGCTACATTTATTCGGGATCGTTTCCTACGTCGTGGTACTAAGGCAGACTACGCTCGGATTATGGCAAATATCATGCAGCGTCAAGGCGCGCGGCGTGAACGGACTGGCGTAGTTGTGAATCCGAAACCAGTTGTCGAAGATACAGGATTGCCTGAAAATCCGAATGATATCATTCCTCCGCCTGAACAGTATGGTCCGCAGGATTTGCCGCCACCCGAATACACCCCTCTCGATACTGGCGAACGAACTCACGAAGAAACCGGATTTAAGGGATATGAGCCTCCGCCTCCGCCGATGCGTGTGCTCAAGCAGCCACATACGGATGCGGACTGGGAAACTATGGGCGGAGACTATCCGCAACCATTTCCTACTGATGAAGAAATTGCTTCACAAGTACGTAAACGAGACTTCTTGGCTGCGCGTAAAGAAAAACTTGCTCAAGATGAGCAAGAGCGTAGTTCACGCGAAACGATGGCCAATCCACATCTTGCTAATGTCCTAAAAGATGCGCTTGAATTACGTCAAGTCGAGGGTCGTATCGAACAACCTCGTAGTAAGATTACTGATTATACACGTCAGAGTGATTACGGTCCTGGTAAGGCACTTCCACAAGAAGGACCGCGTACAGAAGCTGAACGTATTCAAGATGAGATGGAAGGCACTGGCGCTCGTTACCAACGCTTCGGTCCAACCAAGGACCAAACCGCTGACGTACCCTCGCGTGGACGTAATCCGTTTGAAGGCGAAGCCTCAAAGCTTGAGCGTGTGGGTCCGCATCATTCTAAACTAGCGAACGCATTCAGATCGGTGTTTGACAGCCGTCGCTCGTTTACTGGTAAGTACGCTAATCCACTTATCAAATCGTTCGAAACACTCCCAGACGCTTCACGTGCCCGACTCTACGAAGTTCTCATTGACGAGAATCGTGGTGGAAAACCGCTTCGTAATCAGCTCCAGACTCCCGACGAACTGGCAGCTTATGATGCTGTGCGAAATGTTATTAAACAGATGGCACTGGATCAAATTGCTGCTGGCCAGCCTGTCTGGACAAAGACGGGATCGCGCCCTCGCGGTGTGAATCCTACATACTTTCCGAACGTAATTGCTGGAGAGATCCGACGAATTCTTGCGGAAGCTCCAGG
>JACCDR010726357.1_pt1 | contig 10619 bp, 9 predicted proteins | sample 7446431 | NCBI WGS metagenome assembly JACCDR01 (sample SAMN15323443, study PRJNA562643) | freshwater metagenome | isolation source: river surface water | place: USA:Blue River Watershed | collected 2017-08-17 | reverse complement strand
GGTCGGAGAACGCGACCTCGATGCTGGCCGTGTCGGCGGTGCGGATGCCGTTGCGCAGAAACTGCGCGTTGATGGGCACGATGCCGTCGAGCACGTGGGTGAGCTCGTCGGAGGAGCTGTGCTGGTCCTGAGGGGAGCCGACGGAGTTGGGGTCATCACCGGGACCGAGCAGCAGGAGGCCTTCGTCGGTCTGTCGCACCTCCAGCTGCTTAGGCTTCTTGCTGCTCTTGCCGCTGCGAGCCGTCGTGGGGGTGGGCGGCGGCGATGGTGTCTTGCTGGAACCGAAGTCTTCCAGGCGAACGATCAGCCGCACGCGACAAGAGGGGTAGTAGCTCTGCTCGTTGGCGTCGCGCATGGAGAGCTCAGGTGGACTGCTGGCCGCGGGCCTCTAGCACCGCGAGGGTGGGGAGCACGAGGGGGCGTCGTCGCGGCGGGCGAATGGTTTGCGACGGTAGCCCGTTGACCTTGCAGATCTGCGCCGCCACGTCGGCCTGGTATTTCCGATAGGCGATGCTGGTCATGGTGTCGCCGTCGCGCGGGATGTACACCTCAAACACGTCGCCGGCTTTGGGGGCGTTCACAAGCGGCTGGCTCTGACCGCTCGCCGCGCTCTTTCGCACGCGCGCCTGCTGGGCAAGCAGGCTGTTGGCACGCTCCATCAGCTGCGCCTGGGTCTGCACGTCGGAGAAGTACGCGGCTGAGCGGGTCACCATCGAAAGCTTGGAGCCGAGCACCTGCTGCTCCGGGCACTTCTGGCTCACCTCGTCGCAGAAGCTGGTGGCGACCGACACTGCATTGTTGGCGACGTCGAGCGCTCGCCCGGCGATGGCGAAGGGGACCGAGCGCGTCTTGAGCACCAGGTCGCCGACCTTTTTCAGGCGGTTACTGAACGCGTTGGCCGCGTCGGCGAAGCTGTCGACGATCGTGAGCGGCGCGTTTGCCATCTGCTCGAGCTGACCGAGTGAGAAGGTGTTCGTGTAGTTCTTCTTGCGGAAGCCATTGGCCTCCATCGCACGCAGCAGGTTTTGAGCGACCGCCTTGGCGACGGCGTCCTGGTTCTGGATGGCGGCGCGGGTGGCACCGATGAGATCGTCGCCCCGGAAGTCGACGCTCTTGGGCGAGCTGTCGCCTTTGCTCACCCACTCAAAGCTCGCCTTCCACTTGATGTCGTCGAGGGTGTCGTGGGGGGCGTCGAATTCGACCAGGCGCCCCAGGCGGCTCACGGTGTGCGTGTCGGTGCCGCCTCCCGAACCGCCCTCGCCACGCGCGGCCTGGTTGACCCACGTCACGCGCAGCAGCTGCCCCGCCTCGCGGATGAGCTCGACCAGCTCGAAGAGGTTGTAAGCGAGGGCGACCTTACGTGAGCCCTCGGGCCCCTCGTATTCGCAGGGCGTGCGCAGCAGCTGAGTCGTGCGCCAGATGCCCTCCCAGTCGCTCGGCAACAGCTGCGAGACCAGCACCTGCTGCGTCGCTTCGCTGTTGCCGTTGTTCCAGGTGGTGCTGACGACGGTGCGACCTGCCCAGCTGGCCCCGCGGAACGGCAGCGCCGCTCCCTTCAGGGTGAGGCGTCGCTTGTCTCCGCTGAGCTCTTCGATGGTGAGGACGCTGGTGGCCACGCCTCAGGATGGCAGACGCGCGCTCAGATGCTGAGCGGGCCGGGCTTCGGCGCCGTGCGCTCTGCCCACAGTTTCACGGCGGGCTCATCGTTGAAGCCGGCTTCGGGGGCGGCCGTGGTCTCGGCGAAGGCCGCCGCCTGTTCGACGAGCTTACCCATGATGCGGGTCACCCGCTCGAGCCGGAGTGCTGCGATCGCGCAGCCGTGGGCGTCCTCGCTCTTGGCCGCGTCCAGGCACTCGCTCACCGTCTCGTCGGCGGTCTCGATGAGCTCATTGGCCTTTTCCAAGAGCGAGTCGACGCTGTCAGGGTCGGCGCCGAGTTCGGCTCCCTCCTGCGCCGCGGTCTGGTAGCCCTCGATCTGCTCGAGCATGGAGCCGAGTGACTCGCGCGCGCTCTCGGTCCAGCTGGTGATCTGCTCGAATCCTTGAGCGGCCACTTCTTCCACGTCCTGCTCGGCCGGCTCCTCCGCCTCTTCCACGTCCTCGGTGGCGTCCTCGACCGCTTCCTCTGCTGCCTCTTCACTTTCCACGGCTTCTTCGCCTTCCGCGGCTTGCGGCGCTTCGGAACCGAACCCGGCAGCCTCGGCGCTGGCGATGAGCTCGCCCATCATGATGTCGTCGAGGCCGCTGAGCAGGTCAGCCAGCGCGCTGGAAGTGGCGGCAGCAGCCTTGTCGTCCATCAGACCGGGGAGCATGGGCATCGTCATCGGTGGGTCCTCGTCGCCGAGGCTAGCACCCTGACCCATGGATGAGCGCTCATCCATGGCCCGGCTCAGGTACCGAACGCCGTTCCGGTCACGGCCTGCAGTCGCTTCTCCGCCGAATCGAGCACGCCCTTGGTGAAAACCAGGGCGATCTTGTCCGGGTCCTCGTCGCGGAAGTCCTGCTGAATCTTGAACGATTGCCCCCCGTTGAACTGCACCTTGGGCACGTCGGCCTTGGTACCGCCGATGAGATCGGCCTTCTGCCGGAGCTTGTCGGCGAAGCCCTCGGCCTGTCCCTGCACCAAGTCGGCGAGCGCGTCGAAGCCGGCGCCGGTCATCTCCGAGCTCATCAGGAACGCGGTCTGAAGGACCTGGCTCTTGGCGAGCAAGTTGGCGACGTAGGCCTGGGCGCCCGCGTCTTGCGCGGCCATGGCCTGGCTGAAGACGTTGGCGATCACGTCCACCCCTGCCTTGCCGGCGTACATCCCTTCCTCACCACCCCCGTTGCCGAGCTGCTCAAGCATCTGGGCGACTTGGTCGACGTCGTCGAGCTGCGCACGCACGGCGCGGTGGGCGGAGAACGCTCGGTCGGCGAGGTCGCCAGCGGCGCGACTGCTCTCGCCAATCTGCTCGGCCAGGGCGGTGATGCTCTGCCGCATGTGTTCGAACTGTTCGAGCTGGCCCTTGTCCCAGACGCCGCGGTCGGGGTTGTCGATCATCTCCTGGAAGCGTCGCTGCAGCGCCTCGAAGTTCAGGCGCGCTTCGCTCTTACCGCCGCCCGTCTCGTTCATCAGGCTGGTGAATTGGTCGACGGCGAGCGTGGCCCCCGTGAGCGCGGCAGCGAAGGCGCCGAGAGCGATGGCGCCGCCGGCGGCTCCTGCAAAGCGGGCGGCTCCCACGGCGTCCGTGCCGACCCCCGCCGCACCCAGGCCGTAGACCCCGCTCAGCAGCTGCGCGCCGGGCTTGATCGCTCCGAGCGCCGAGGGCAGCACCGCCTTAGCCCCGAAGGCAATGGCGAGCTCTTCCTTGTGGTCGAGGATCCACGACACCACTGCGCGCGCCGTCTCGAACGCTTCGACGATGGCCTGCTTGATCTCGGCGCTGTGGTTTTGCAGGTACTGCCAGCCTTCCTTCACCTCGGCCGCGCCGACTTGAGCCCAGTGCTTGACGTCGGCGGCCATCTCGTGTGCGAACTGCTCGACGGCTGAGCGGTTCTTGTCGAGCCAGTTCACTAGGTCTTCAAGCTCAGGGGCGATGGCTTCGACGAGGGGCTCGCCGAGCTTCTCCTGGCTGATCTTGGCGATGTTCTCCAAGCTGCCGAGCAAGCTGTTGAACGTGCGCGGCATGCCCTCCATCTTTTTGGAGGCGAGCTCGAGGCCCTTCTCCAAGATCTCCATGCGCTTTTCTTCGGTGAGCGCAGCCCAACCCTTGGCGGCTTCTTTGAGGGAGGGGCCAAAGACGCCGGTGGCCTGCAGCAGCTGCGCCATGCGCCCCTTCGTCTTGAGCACTCCTTCCCCCATGAACGCCACTTCTTGCGCCGCCGTCTCGAGCGGCATGTTCATGCGTGTGGCGATGATGGAGAGCTGCTCGACCTCGCCTTGTGCCCGACGGATACCCGCCTCGGTGGCGCCGTTGATCTCGACCAGCTTCTGGAAGCTGTTGCCGAGCTGCTCGTTGGCGACGCCGGTGCTGATGGCGATGCGGTCGAGCGCGTCGCCGTAGCTGCCAGCGTCCTCGATGGCTTGCGCCCACGGAATGTCTTGAACGGCGCTCGACAGGCTGGCGATGGCGGCGTCGTCGGCGAGCCCGCCCGCGGCGGCGGTGATGAAGCTCTTGCCGAACTCGTGGGCCTTGCCGATGAGCTGAGGCAAGTAGACGCCCGCCATCGTCGACAGGGTCTGCTTGAGCATCCCCGCCGCTTCGTTGGCGGCGTCCTCGCTCTTCACCACGTCGGAAAACCCACTCTTGATGCGGTCGAGCGTTTTGCTGGCGGCGTCCTCGAGCGTGAGTCTCGCCTTGATCTCTTTGGTCATCGCCTACCGATTCTCCTCGCTGGCAGCTGCTGGGTCGAGCGCGCTTCGGGTGCCGTTCTCCAACTGAAGGAGCCTCACCGCCGCCCTGAGCATTCGTTCGATCCGGTCTCGCGGTTGTTCCTCGAGCCACTCCCACGGCTGTCGCAGGTAGCGGGCGAGGAACGCAAGCTCATCGTCGGTCTTCTCTTGGCTGCGAGGCTCCTGGTAGGACTCTGCCGCTGCCAGCCCTGCGTCGTAGTAGTCGGAGTCGAAGTGCCTACCGAACGCCAGCGCCAGGCGTTCGAACAACTCGTGCTCGTCGAGCGCGCGGTCGTCGGGGTGGTACCTCAGCCAACCGTCACGACAGCGACGCAGGTCTCTAAAAAATCCCGCACCTCGCTCGCGCCGAGAGTGTTGATACGCAGGTACATCTTGAGCAGCATCTGCCGGCACTTCCGTCCGATCTGCCCCCACAGCACGTCGGGGTTGCTCTGGTTCATCGCCCCCCAGTCGACTACCTGCACGTCGATGGCGCGGATGCACTGCTTGACCATCTCGTCGGTGATCCGGTTGACGTCGCCTTGAGCGCGCTTGAGCGCGAAGGCCTCGTCGCCGGGCGAAAGGTTCCACAGGATGAGGATTCGGTCGGGCAGCGTCGGGGTGTCGGTCCACTCCGCCCGCAGCCGGACGAAGGTCACCTGCCGGTGCTTGGGGAAGCGAAAGCCACCTTCTGGGATCTTCGCCCAGCCGGGTATCCGCTGCACCGGCTTGAAGGTGTCGCGAGCGGCGGTCTGCTCGACAACCTCTTGCACCGGGGGGCCGTCGGGGTCGCGCTGGGGAGCGGGCTCATCGGCCGCTGCCTTAGCGGCCGAGTTGGCAAGGTCGAAGGCGGCCTTGAGCGCGCCGGTGGGCTCGGCGAAGCGCTCGAGCTCATGGGGCTCGGCGCTCGGTAGCGAGCTTGCATCGATGGAGGGGGCCGGATCGGCTGGGCGGGTCTTGGGCGATGGGGTTCTGGCCATCGCCCACATTAGCCCGCGTGCGCGACGGGCGCGCCGTGAACCCTCTGCCGTAACCAGCTACGCCCGCCGCGCCTGCGGAAGTCTTCAGGGCAGGCTGTTGACCTGCTCGGGGCGCTCGCTGCAGTTGAAAGTCGCTTTGACCTTCACGTAGTCGCCCCGGCTGGCGACGGTGTGCGGGATGGCTCCCCATTGCACGTCGCGGTAGGTGTAAATGACGTTGTCGCCGTTCGGGTAGAAGTCTGTCCGAATGACGTTGTAGACGGTGTCGGGGGTGTTGCGCTGGGCCTTGTCGATGATTGAGCGCTCGAACGCCACCCATAGGCCGTTGTGAACGTGGAACTCGAAGTCCCCACCGAAGCCGTTGTGGATGGAGTCGAAGCGGTTGACGTACTCCCCGAGGAAGCCGTCCTGCTTGATCTCCATCATTGTCTCCTGATTGAAGACGCTCACGCTGTCGATGGAGTCGATGACCGAGCCGCCGCGGATGGTGCGAATCGAGACTTCCTGGCCTTTGAGTCGTTGGTCCATGGTGTTTCCTTACGCGGCCTCGGCCAGCTCTTCGAAGGTGACCGTCTCGCCGATGGTGGTCTCCAGCACGATGACGTCGAGGGAGCTCAGCAGTCGGACTCGGATGATGATCCGGAAGATGCCGAGCGCGAGCGTCTCGGGGGTGTTACCGCTGCGAGCGTCGATGCGGTAGTCGTCGATGCGTTGAGCGCTCGGGGTCCCCGGTGCTTTGAGCGAGTGGAGGTAGGCCTCGACGACGCCCACGCATTCGCCGCGTCGCTGGGCCGTTGCCAGCTTCTTGGTGAACGGCTTCATGGCAACGGCCAGGTCGTCCTGAATCATGTCGGCAGCGCGCCGACGGGAGATGTTCTTCTTGTTGGCGTAGGCGACCGGGTCGACGTTGACGACGCCGCTCTGGATGGTGGCGACGCCGTCTTCCATCTGCAGCGCGGCGATGCCGGCGGCCTTGAACGCCTCGTAGTCGCCTTGGTCCATGGCCTGCACGTCGGGATTACCGCGTTCGACGCCCAGCACCTGGGTCATGAAGTCGGTGAGCTGCCCGGGGTTTTCCTCGGGGTTGATCTGCGAGCAGCAGGAGGCGACGAACGAATCGAATCCCACGTCGATGACCCCGTCGGCGGTGAAGCCAGCGCCGCCGCTCAGTCCGCGCTCGGCGATCTGCGGAACGAAGGTGCAAGCGCCCGGGTAGGCGTAGATCACTCGATCGGAGCGGTAGGCGCCCATACCGGGCTGCGAGGTCTGAGAGCGAGCATCGGCGCGCCGGGTGCCGAGCGGCGCGCGCATGATGTACTTCCGGCCCTTGAGAGAGCTGGACGACTCGATGGCGTTGGTCCGTCCCGCCTGCCGCACCGCATTGCTCGAGCGGGCGCAGATGAGTAGCTCCGTGTCCTTGGTCACCTTGTTGGCCGTTTTGGTCTTGGCCAGGGCGCTCACGTAGGCCGCATCAATGGCGGCTTCGGTGAGCGCGGCGCTAACGGCTGCGGGGTTCACGACACTGAACGCCGCCAGCTCGTCGGCGAACGGCATGACCGCGATGGCCCCTGCTGCGGCGCCGGCGGTGGTGCCGTCGTCGTTGGCGGGGCGGATCTTCACGCTGTACGGACCGGGGTTTGAGGCCGTGACCGCGAGTGACTGAGCCGTCACCCACTCAGTGCCGCCCGCCGTTCGGACGCGCGTGCCGGCGGGGAGCGTGCCGGCTCCGCCCGAGGCGGTCGAACCGGTGGCGCCGAGAGTGAACCCCAAGTCGAGGGCGGTCGTGGCCGCCGTGACCGAGATGGTGGAGGCTGCATTGGCGGCCACGCGGATGAGGCCCGAGGGGGTGCGCTCGACCGTGGTACCGGTGACAGCTGCTTCCACGATGCTCTTCACCTCGGCGAACGTGACCGCGTCGATGTTGGCGACGTTGCCCGTGCCGGCGGCGGCGGCCGTGTCGAAGCCGAGGGCGGTAGCGACCGCGGCGTCCTGCGAGACCACTTGCACGCTACCCGAGCTGCCGCGGAGGCGACCGGCGAGGGCGATGACCGTGCCCGAGCTGGCGGAGGCCAGAGCGTAGCCGAAGGCGAGGTTGATCCGGTTGATGACCGCCGCCTGAGTGGTGTCGCCCGACAGGAACGTGACCGTGATGGGGCCGATCTGCTGGGGGGTGCCAGCGTCGACCACGATCGCCATCTTCTCGCCGCCGGTGAACCCCGTTGGGTAGGTGCCCGCCGACGAGCTCTTGGTCGCCGCCGTCGCGCTGAAGATGGCATTCGTCGGACCGCCGCCGATGTCGAGCGTGAGCTGCTGGGCGGGCTCGAGGTCGAATTGGTACTTGCTGCCGCCGAGCACGCTGGCGCGGCGCGTGAATTGAACGCTGCCCACCGTGGTGTCGACGCGCACGACGGCCAGGCGACGGAACTTCTTGTTGACGCAGGCGATGAAGCCGTTACCGTTCCAGTACTCGGGATTGAGCGCTCCGTCGCTACGACGTGCTCGAGCGCAGGGGTTATTGCCGTTGACCCCGTCGTAGGTGAATCCGAAGCCACCGAAGTTGGTGACGAAGTCGGTGTTGCTGACGATCTCGGTTGGGTCCTCGAAAGGACCGTTTTCGAACTCGCCCACCACCGTCACGAAACCGGTGCTGCCGCCGGCGAGCGCGGCGGGCGGGTCGCGGTCGATGATGACAACGCCCTCGATCTTGAGGAGCTCGGCCAGGCCTGGGTCGGCGGAATAGCGGCGGGTATACATGCTGAGGGGGCTCCCTAGTGGGGGTAGGGGAATTGGGGTGGAGAGTAGCAGCGCTTTAGGGGAGCTTGGATCGCATCCGAGCTCGCTCGAGGGCGGCGGGCGCTCTGAGCTCTGGAATCTGGACCAAGAGCTTCGGCTCGGGACCGTCGCCCCCGTTCAGGTGAGCGAGAAGCTCCTCGCCGAGCGGTCCCAGCACTCGCAAGATCGCGGCGCCTTGTTCGAGACCCTTGAGGACGTCGCCTGCTTTCATCGGATGAATCCCTCTACCACGGCGAGTTGCTGACTCACCTTGTCCGCATTGAGCGGCAGCCCCGCCGCTTGCGCCAGCTGCAGTAGCGCCCGCGCGTCTTGGAACAACTGCTTGAGGCTGGGACGCGGATCTTCCGAGTCGAGGTGGTCGCGCACGCGCTGCAGTGTGGCGTGACAGGCTCGGAGCAGCGCGACGCGCTCGGCGGCGGCCGCGTCCTCCTCGTCGGTGAGGCGACGCTTGGAGTCGAGGTAGGCGGTCTCCGCTCCGTCGAGTAGCGCCACCGCGGTGACCGCCGCTCCGAAGACCAAAGCGACCCGGGTGTCCACCTGACCCATGGATGAGCGCTCATCCATGGGTCGGACGCAGCCGGGGGTGGAGAGGATGAGCGCAGCGACGAGGACGAGCGGGGACCTTCTCATCCCGATAGGCTACTCCACCTCGACGTCGACCTCGGCTCCCAGGTCCAGCGAAGCGTTCACATCCAGATCGAGGCGCGGTTTCATCAGCGCCACCCCGGAAGCGACCCACACCTCGGGGACCGTCAGGTTGATCCGCAAGCGAGCGACCCGGCGGTTTTGCGAGGCGTAGTTGTCCTCAATGTATTCGCTGCTCTCCAGGTCGAACTCAGCGATCGAATCGAAGTAGTCGGGCAGGTTGAGCAGCAGCGCGTCCCATTCGGGATTCATGCGCAGCAGCACGAGCAAGCCCGAGACGATGGCCCGGCGCTCGGCGCGCTTGGGCGCGACGATCTCCAAGGTGAAGGTCTCGAGGTACTCGCCGAATTGGATGAGCGCGGTGCCGTCGCCGTAGACGCCGTAGCTGTCGTCGATGAGGCGCGCGCCGCCAATGCCAAGAGAGTCGTGGGTGCCGACGCCGGGTAGGATCGCGATGCTCGGCAGGGTCGCTTCCACACCCACGTCATCGGGGCGCCCGAAGGTGACCTGCCCCGGTTGGTCGAGCCGGAAGGGGACGTGCTCCGGCGCGCCGGTACCCGCCGTGCGCCGGAAGGTGACCAGTTTCAAGAACTGGGCGAAGCGGTCGAGCGCTTGGTGGCGAGCGTCCTTGTCGGGCAGCGGCGCCAGCACCAGCCGACCGCTTGGGCCCGGGACGATGAACGGCGTTTCGGCGAACGCCGGGATCATCTCCCGCAAGCGCTCCGGGCGTCGGATGACCTGCGGGCGGAAGACTTCCGAAGTGCTGGTCAAAAGCGGGACGGTCACTCCGTACTGCAGGCTAGGCCTGAACACCTCGGTGGTGCTCGGAATGAACGCGGGCACGATGTTGCGAGGTAGGAACGGAACGAACACCACCTCGCCGCTGCCGATGAAGGCAGGGCGAATGGGCGAAGCGACCCCAGTGAGTAGCCAAGCCGGGGGCGTGGGAGCCGTCGTCGCGGAGACGCGACCTCGCACGGGGGGAGCGCAGAACTCCATCCAGGCGCTCGGAGCCTGGGTCATAGGAGCTAGCGACCACGCATCCTGCGAGCGCTGAGAAGACGCCGGCGCCGACGCGCGCACGACGGACCGCGCTTCGAACGAAGCGGCCGACGGGTAAACCGGAGGAAGCAGGGAAGGCGGGAACACCGCCGGTCGCCGTTCGACTTGCCCGGCACGTGCCGGCGGGAGGTTGACGAGCCAGTTGAACGTCGGAGCGATCGCCACCGGCGCGAGCGGTACTTGTTCGACGACGGGGCGACGCGGGGACGCCGTGCTCGAGCGAGTGGGGGCGCCGAAGTCTGCCCAAGGGGCGAGGGAAGGCGGCGGTAGGGCGACCGGCGGCAGAACGGTAAGAGCGAGCGGAGCAGGGGCTACGAAGGCGGCACGAGCGGGACCTTCGCTGAGCTGCGCCCACGGTGCCAAAGAAACCGTCGCCAGGGGTGGCGGAGGGAGCGCAGTGGGAGAGCTCAGCGGCGCTTGCGTCTGAGCGGCTCGAGCCGGAGGGCTTGTGAGGTTTGCCCAAGGGGCGAGCGGCGGCAGCGCTGGCAGCAGCGCGGCGTCCATCGGCCAAGGACGAGCGACCGGCGTTACCTTGCCGACCGCAGGTTGCGGGCAGAGGTCGAAAGACGAGGTGGAATAGAAGGGAGGCGTTGCGAGGGGTGCGAGCGACCAGGTCGGTAGGGGCGCGGGCAATACCGTCTGGACGCCGGCACGCTGCGGCAGACCGTTGTCGAGCGTGGTGGCGAGGACCGGTGCGGCGGCGAGTGGCGCCAGGCTCCATCCCTGCTGCGCGGCGAGAGCGACGCCCGCGGCTTGTTGCGAGCGAGC
>JACCDR010082046.1_pt1 | contig 10619 bp, 9 predicted proteins | sample 7446431 | NCBI WGS metagenome assembly JACCDR01 (sample SAMN15323443, study PRJNA562643) | freshwater metagenome | isolation source: river surface water | place: USA:Blue River Watershed | collected 2017-08-17 | reverse complement strand
TGGTGCCTACTTTGCGGGGCGCGCCTGGGGGCGCCATAAACTGGCCCCTTCCGTGAGTCCGGGTAAATCCTGGGAGGGGGTTCTGGGCGGTTTGCTGGCGGTGACTTTGCTGGTATCGCTCTATGCCGTACTGCCCTGGCACCCTCAAGGGCTGGCCCAATTACCGGTATCGGTGTTGTTTTGGGCCGCCTTACCGACAGCGTTGATCTCGGTGTTAGGCGATTTGTTTGAGAGTTTGTTAAAACGCTCGCTCGGCGTGAAAGACAGCGGCCAGCTACTGCCCGGCCATGGCGGCGTTTTAGACCGCATTGATGGCCTCACAGCCGCAGCTCCGCTCTATGCGCTTGTCTTGTTGGTGTGTGGAATCTTATGACGGCATCCTGGATTACCCTCCTGGGCGCTACCGGGTCTATTGGGCAAAATACGCTGGACGTCGTGGCGCGCCACCCGGAGCGTTACCGTATTTACGCCTTGACGGGCTTTACGCAAATTGATGAGCTGGCTCGCTTGTGCCGTCAATTTTCGCCGACGATTGCTGTGGTGCCTTCGGACGCGGCGGCGGCGCAACTGGCGAGCCTGCTACTGTCCAGTGAAACGCTCATACAGGTTGGCGACGAGGCCTTGTGCCAGGTTGCGTCGGCTGAAAAAGTCGATACGGTGGTTGCCGCTATAGTCGGTGCGGCCGGTTTGTTGCCGACGCTCGCTGCGGCCAAGGCCGGTAAAAAAATCCTGCTCGCGAATAAAGAGGCCTTGGTGATGGCCGGCGCCCTGTTGATGACGGCGGTGGCGCAATCGGGGGCCAAACTCTTGCCGCTCGACAGCGAGCACAATGCCATTTTTCAATGTCTGCCCGATGGCTTTTCCGATTTGGCTTCCGCCGGCATCACGCGTTTGCTGTTGACGGGTTCCGGCGGGCCTTTCCGCCTACGACCTCGCGAGAGCCTCGGCGCCATCACCCCAGACGAGGCCTGCGCTCACCCTAACTGGCGTATGGGGCGCAAAATTTCGGTCGATTCCGCCACCATGATGAACAAGGGGCTGGAGTTTATCGAGGCCTGCTGGCTCTTTGGTGCTCGCCCAGAGGACATCGAGGTGGTGCTGCATCCGCAAAGCGTGGTGCACTCGATGGTGGAATATGCCGATGGCAGTGTTCTGTGCCAAATGGGCTGCCCGGATATGCGCACGCCCATTGCCCACTGTTTGGCCTACCCGACGCGTATTGCCTCGGGCGCGGCGCGACTCGATTTTGCGCAGTTGCGGGCGTTGGAATTTGCAAAACCCTGTCTGGATCAATTCCCAGCCTTGGGGTTGGCGCAAGCGGCTATGCGCCAAGGCGGGGTGGCGCCCGCAGTATTGAATGCCGCTAACGAGGAAGCGGTGACCGCTTTCTTGGCCAATCAACTGCCCTTTTTGGCGATTACCGACATAGTCGCCCAGGTTTTGGCGGGCACCTCGGTCAGCGCTGAACCTCTCACGCTGGAGGCAGTCCTAGCCGCCGATCGCGATGCCCGCATTCGGGCGCGACACTGCATAGCGCATCACACCCCGCTAACGCATCATGCCCCGCTAATAGGAGGCGAGACCCGTTAAGGACTCTTGCCCGGAAGACATGTTATTAACGATCGTATTTTTCATCATTTTATTGGTGGTGCTGGTCTCGGTGCATGAGTGGGGCCACTTTTGGGTGGCGCGCCGCGCTGGAGTGAAAGTTGAGCGCTTTTGTGTCGGCTTTGGCAAGCCGCTCTGGTCCTGGGTTGATAACAAGGGCACTGAGTTTGCCGTGGCGCCCTGGCCGCTCGGAGGTTACGTCAAAATGGCGGACGCAACCGACGAGGATCTGAAACCCGAAGACCGTCCGTTTACCTTTCAAAGTCGCAGCCTCTGGCAGCAGGTAGCGATTTTGGCGGCGGGCCCTATGGCCAATTTTGTTTTGGCGATAGGCCTCTTTGCTCTCTTGGCCTGGCGCCAGGAGTGGCTGCCGGTGCCCGCCGTGGGCGAGGTTGCGCCCGACTCACTGGCGGCACAAGCCGGGATTGGCGCTGGCCAAATTATTGTGGCGATTGACGGTGTGCCTACCCCGACGCAGGAAGCCGTGTATAACCGGCTGATGCGGCGCTTGGGTGAGTCGGGGCTGCTGTCTGTCACTGTCGCTTATCCCAACAGCGACCTGACCTACGATATGTCGGTGGAACTGGTGGATTGGCTGAAGGGTGCGGAGGCGCCGGATCTGCTCGCAGGGCTCGGGTTGCGTTTCTATCGCCCGCCTATGCCGGCTGTATTGGCGGCGGTAGTGGATACTGGGCCTGCCGCAGCGGCAGGTTTGCGTGTGGGCGATGAGATTCTTGCGGTCAACGACGAACCTATCGCTGACTGGTATGCCTTGACGGCTAAACTGCGCGCCAGCGCCGAACAACGTTTGCGTGTGCAGTATCGCCGCCAAGGGCAGGTTGCCGAGACAGCCTTGACACCTCAATGGCAGCAGATAGACGGCGTTGGCCGGGTGGGTTATGCCGGTATTCAAGCTGCCGCGACCAGCTGGCCTGCGGAGATGTTAATTGCCGAGAAGCGGAATCCCGTGCAAGCCTTGGGCTATGGCGTGGTGAAAACCTGGGAAACCAGCGCGATGGTACTGGTTTCCATCAAAAAACTCTTGTTCGGGGAAATCTCTGCAAAGAACTTGAGTGGCCCTGTGGGCATTGCTAAAGTGGCCGGCGATTCAGTCAAGGCGGGTTGGTGGCCCTATTTGAGCCTCATGGCCTTGATGAGTGTGTATTTAGGGGTCTTCAACTTGTTGCCCATCCCGATTTTGGATGGTGGGCGCATTGTCATGAGTGTCAGCGAGGCCATCAAGGGCGGGCCTCTGTCCGAGTCGACGCGGCAAGCCTTTCTTCAAGGCGGCCTCGTGGTGATTGGACTGCTGACAATCCTTGCTTTGTATAACGACCTGTTGCGCTTGATGACCCCCGGCTAATTCCTGATCGGGGCCTCGGTGCCTTGCTCATTCACTGATATTTGATCGAAGAAAAAAGAGCGTAGTGCGCGTGAATAAATTGTCTCGTCTTCATTGTTGTGTGGTTGCAAGCCTGTCGTTGTTGTGTGGCGGCCTTGCCGTTTCGGCTCAGGCGGCCGATTTTAAAATTGCCGACATTCAAATAGAGGGATTGCAACGTGTCTCCCCCGGCCCTGTTTTTGCGGCCTTGCCGGTGCAAGCGGGCGATTTTGCGGATGGCGGTACGGTGGCGAGCATTATGCGGTCATTGTTTGCGACCGGATTTTTTTCCGATATTCAGGTGTTGCATGAAGGTGGCGTGCTGATTGTTCGCGTCACGGAGCGCCCCTCCATCAGTGAGGTGACGCTGGACGGCAACAAAGCCATTAAAACCGAGCAACTCGAAGAGGTCATGAAAGACAATGGCCTCAAAGAGGGCGAAATTTTAAAGCGCGATGTGCTGGATGGATTAATGCGCGAGCTTGAGCGGCAGTACGTTGCCCAAGGCCGCTATTCCGCTAAAGTCGAACCGACGATTGAGGATAAACCGAATAATCAAGTCGCTGTCGCGATCAATATCGACGAGGGCAAGGTTGCCGGCATTTTGCATATCAATGTGGTGGGCAATAAAACCTTTAGCGACAAGGAGCTGACTAAAAGCTTTGAATCCAAAAAGCGTGGCTGGTTATCCTGGTTAACGAGCAATAACCGCTACGCTAAAGAGCGTTTAAAAGGGGATATTGAAAAATTAGAGTCCTTTTACCTGGACCGTGGCTACCTGGATTTTAAACTGGTGTCGAGCCAGGTATCGCTCAGCCCGGATAAGCGCAATATTTATATTACCCTCAATGTGCACGAAGGCGAGGTTTACACCGTTAATGCGTTGGAGGTCGCCGGCGACCCCATATTGCCGCTGGACGTTGTGACCAGCCTGATTCAATTGCAAAAAGGCGAAAAGTTCGCACAAAATTTAATGACGGGTACCAGCGAGTATATTACCGAATTGCTCGGCAATGCCGGATATACCAATGCTAAAGTGGAAGGGATCCCGGAGAAAAACGAAAAAGACAAAACGGTAAAAGTCACCTTTTTTGTGGACCCAAAAGAGCGTGTGTATGTTCGCCGTGTGTTGTTTAAAGGCAATGCGCGCACCCAAGATGATGTCTTGCGGCGCGAGACGCGCCAGATGGAGTCTGCCTCGGCATCCAAGTCGCGCATCGAGCAGGGTAAAATTCGTTTAGAGCGCCTCGGCTATTTTAAAGAAGTCAAAACCGAAAATATTCCCGTGCCGGGCACGGAAGATCAAATTGATGTGCAATACACGGTTGAAGAGCAGCACTCAGATTCGATCAGCGCCAGCATCGGTTATTCGCAAGGCATTGGCGCCAGTGTAGGGGCTAACTTGCAGGTTAATAACTGGTTGGGCACGGGTAAACAGGTTGGCGTCAATCTCAGCTACGATGAATACCGCACCCTCTACAGCTTCTCCTATGTCGACCCCTATTTCACCCCCGACGGTGTTAGCCGGGGCATCAGTCTTTTTTATCAAACCATCGACAACGATGTGCTGGGCGCCACCAATTACAACACCAACAGTTATGGTGCCAATTTAACCTTTGGCTATCCGGTATCTGAAGTCCAGCGCATCAATTTGGGATTGGGTTACAGTTTTCTGGAAGTATTGCCCGGTTTTTATCCGGCTGAAGAGATTAAAACGGGATTTCTGCAGCCGGATTTAAGTGCTTATCCTTATGTCGCGATTACGGAATCCGAGCAAGATAAGTTAGTCGCCGCGCTACAAGACACCGGCAGTGAATTTTTCACCGAGTACAGCGCGCCCTTGGTACCGGTCAATAACAGTATGTTGTTTGACAAAAATAAACCGGGGTTTGTGGATTTATACGGTTCAGAATTTCATTCGACGAGCGCGAGTATTGGCTGGCTACGTAACACCTTGAACCGCGGTATTTTGGCTACGCGCGGCAATATGCAGTCAGTTAATTTGGAAGTGACCGCGCCTGAGAGCGATTTGCAGTATTACAAGCTCGAAATGAAAGGGCAGTATTTTCAGCCGATTACAAATGATTTTGTATTGCGATTGAAAGGTAATTTTAGCTACGGAGACGGTTATGGCGATATGGATCGTTTGCCCTTCTTTGAAAACTTCTATGCCGGTGGTTTTGGGTCGGTTCGCGGGTTTGAGCGTAGCTCCTTAGGCCCAAGACCGTCGCCAACCCTGCGCTACGACACCTCGCCAACCGATGTCGTACCGTTTGATAGCGACGGCGATGGTGTCTTTGATGCGTTCGATACCGCCGGCAGCGCCTTAGTTTTGTGTGAAAGCGATGGGGTACGCCGATTCGGTTTCAGCCAAGTGGAGTGCCAACAAGGCAAGGCGCAGCTGGCATATAGCCCGGCTGTTTTCGGTACCCGTTCGATTGGCGGTAATATGTTGGTGGAGTTGAGCAGTGAGCTGATTTTCCCGATACCCTTTTTGGATGATCAGCGCTCAGTCCAGACGGCGTTGTTTGTGGATGCGGGCAATGTATTTGATACCGAATGCGGCCCCTATCAAGCCAATTGTTATCGTTTCGAGTGGGATAAACTTAGCGCATCTTACGGGGTGGGTTTAAGTTGGATTTCGCCGATGGGCCCTTTGACCTTCAGCGTCGCAAAACCCTTTCAATTCAACAGCTTTGACGAGCGAGAAACCTTTCAGTTTTCGTTCGGCTCCGGCTTTTAACCTGGCTTAGGCTTTTATTGATATTTGAGGCAATTATGAAAAAAATGTTGTTGGCATTGGCCCTGGTGGCCGCTTCTCCGTTGGCTATGGCCGGTAAAATCGCCGTCTTCGATCCTCAAGGTGCGATTTTATTGACTGATAAAGCCAAAAAGCTGGAAGAAAAATTAAAAGCGGATAAAGAGTTTTCGAAGTTGATCGCGAATGCTGAAAACGCCCGCTCACAAGCCCTGGCTCTGCAAAAGGACTTTGAGAAAAATGGCATGACCTGGAGCGCGGAGCAACAAGCTGAACATAAGAAAAAGTTGCAAAACTTAACCGATGATTTCCAATTGGCGCAAAAGAAAATTCAAGCTGAAAACCAATCGGCTTTGGCCGAGCTTGAAAAAGAAATGGGCCCTAAATTGCAGCCTATTATGGAAGCGTATATCAAAGAAAAAGATATTGATCTGCTGGTGAATCCGCGTGCAGTCATGTTTGCCAAGCCTGAGCTTGACATCACCAAAGAGATAGCCGCGCGCTTGGATCAAGCGAAATAACGCCGCGCTGCAATGGACGGAATTGAGTCATGATCAGGTCACCCGGCGTTACCCTCGGCGAGATTGTTCAGCACCTGCAAGTGCGGTTGCACCCGTCGGTGACGCTAGTGGGTGATGCGGATTATCGCGTTCAGGGCTTGGCGCCAATAGCCGATGCCCTGTCACATCAGCTGACTTTTTTCGCGCAGAAAAAATTCGCCGCAGCGTTGGAGACAACACAGGCCGGTGCCGTGTTAGTTAAAGAGGCGCTTGCGTCATCAAGGGTGCCAAACCAGATAGTGGTGCCCGATCCTTACTTGGCGTTTGCGTGGGCGAGTGCGCTGTTTAACGATCGCAAGGCGCTTGCGGGCGTGCATCCGAGTGCAGTGGTTGCTGAGAGCGCGCAACTTGGCGAGGGGGTCAGCATTGGCGCCCAGGTGGTGATTGAGGAGGGCGTCGTCATTGGCGCTCACACGGAGATTGGCCATGGTTGTGTGATAGGGGCCGGGAGTCGCCTTGGCGAGCGCGGGCTTTTGCACCCGCGCGTCACGGTGGCCCACAATTGTGTCATCGGCGATGACGTCAAAATTTTAAGCGGTGCTGTCATTGGCTCAGACGGTTTTGGTTATGCGCCCTCGGCGGCTGGCTGGGTCAAGATCTATCAACTGGGGCGCGTGGTCATTGGCAACCGCGTCGAAATTGGCGCCAACACCTGCATTGATCGCGGTGCCTTGGCCGATACCCTGATTCAGGATGGCGCCATTATCGATAATCTGGTGCACCTGGCGCACAATGTCGAGATAGGTGAGCGCACGGCGATAGCCGCCTGTGTAGGCATGGCCGGCAGCACTCAGGTGGGTGCTGGTTGCACCTTTGGTGGTTTTGTTGCCGTCGGGGGCCATCTCGAAATTGCGCCTAATTCCCATTTTAATGGCGCGACTGTCGTCACGGGCTCGGTGCGCGAGCCCGGCGTTTATTCATCGGCTGCGCCTATGTCAGAGGTCAAAACCTGGCGGCGCAATGCGGTGCGCATGTCCCAGCTCGATAGCTGGGTTGATCGCATTAAACAGTTGGAAGCTGCCGTCTTCAAAGCACCCTCAAGCCCGGCGTCGACTGAGGCTGAAATCTAAGGGCCCTAAGTCGGGGCTTGTGTGTCATTTTTGCTGGACCTTGTTTAGGTTGGATTATTGTTTATGTTGGATATTGTAGAAATCCGTAAATACCTGCCGCATCGCTACCCATTTTTATTGATTGACCGCGTCACCGAGTTAGTTGAGGGTGAGTCAGTGGTGGCTTATAAAAATATCACGATTAATGAAGGGATTTTTGAAGGGCATTTTCCAAACTACCCGGTATTTCCTGGTGTGCTGATATTAGAGGCTATGGCGCAGGCCTGCGGTGTACTGGGTTTTAAAACCATGAATAAAACTCCGGAAGATGGCTCGATTTATTTATATGCCGGTGCGGATAATGTGCGCTTTAAGCGCCAAGTGGTGCCAGGCGATCAATTATTTATTGAAGCAAAAATCCTGTCTGAAAAGCGCGGCATTTGGAAGTTTGAGTGTGTGGCCAAAGTGGATGGGCAGGTCGCTGCGCAAGCCACGATTTTGTGTGCCGACCGCCCCGTCGCTAGCTGATATTGGTCTTGTTGTGCGTGCCCCGTTCCGCACGCCGCCCGTGGAGACACAAAAATGGTTTTGCCACCCCCGCAAATTGACCCGCGCGCCCTGGTTGATCCGTCGGCGCGCTTGCATGATGGGGTTGTGATTGGGCCCTATAGTATCGTCGGCGCTGATGTTGAGCTGGGTGAGGGCACACAGGTTGGCCCGCATGTGGTTTTGAAAGGCCCGACCCGTATCGGCCGCCACAATCGCATTTATCAGTTCTCGTCGATTGGCGAGGACACGCCGGATCTCAAATACAAAGGCGAAGCCACTACCCTCACCATCGGGGACTACAACATCATTCGCGAGGGCGTCACCTTGCATCGCGGGACTGTTCAAGACCGTGGTGATACCCGAATTGGGGATCACAATTTACTCATGGCCTATGTCCATGTGGGCCACGATAGTGTGGTGGGCAATCACTGTATTCTGGTGAATAACTCGGCCCTTGCAGGCCATGTGCATGTCGATGATTGGGCCATTTTAGGCGGCTTTACCCTGGTGCATCAGCATTGCCGCATTGGCGCCCATTGTTTTACCGGCATGGGTAGTGCTATCGGCAAGGATGTTCCGGCGTTTGTCATGGTAGCGGGCGCCCCGGCCGAATCCCGCACGATTAATGTGGAAGGTCTAAGACGACGAGGTTTTAGCGAAAGCGACCTGTCGACTCTTTTGAAGGCGTATAAAATTGTTTTTCGCCGTGGCCTGACGCTGGATGACGCCTTGCTCCAGCTGGAGCCTTTGATACCAGACTGCGCCGCTGTGCAAACCCTGATTGATTCGCTCAAGTCCTCAACGCGCGGCATAGTGCGCTGATTACGATACCACTCGGTGAGGAGAGACCACTCGATGAGGAGAGCCCGCATGCGCGACAACATGGCTGAGAGCCTGGTCATTGGCATGGTTGTGGGTGAGGCCTCTGGCGATATTTTAGGGGCCGGACTCATGGTGGCCATTCGCGCTCGCCACCCCCATGCCCACTTTTGTGGCATTGGCGGGCCTCGCATGCAGGCACTCGGTTTTGAGTCTTTTTTTGCACAAGACAGGCTGGCTGTGATGGGCATTGTGGAGCCCTTAAAGCGCCTGCCTGAACTGCTGCGTATCCGCCGTTCGCTGCGCGACTATTTTATCGCCGAGCCACCCAGTGTCTTTGTCGGGGTGGATTCGCCCGATTTTAATTTGACCCTTGAAGAGCAGCTACACCAGGTGGGTATCCCCACGGTGCATTACGTGAGCCCCTCTGTTTGGGCTTGGCGGCAAGGGCGAATAACTAAAATTGCGCGAGCTGTCGATCAGGTATTGACGCTATTCCCCTTTGAAAAAGCCTTTTATGACCGTCACCAGGTCCCGGCGATCTGTGTGGGCCATACGCTCGCCGATCAAATTCCGCTTGAAACCAGCACGCAGGAGGCGCGAGAGCAGCTGGGACTGGATCGGAGCAGCACGCTGGTGGCCCTATTGCCGGGTAGCCGGGCAGGGGAGGTGGCGCGACTGCTACCCGATTTTTTACAGGCTGCGCGCGCGCTTTGGCGACGCTGCCGAGATCACAACCGCGATTGCCACTTTGTCCTGCCGGCGGCCTCTGCCGAGCGCTTAACACAAATACAGGGCGGGCTGAGCGATTTCTCCGATCTGCCCCTGACGCTGGTGTTGCAGCAATCTCACCTCGCCATGCAGGCGGCCGACGCCGTATTAATGGCCTCCGGTACCACCAGCCTTGAGGCGATGCTGCTTAAAAAGCCCATGGTCATTGCCTACCGGGTGTCGGCTATGTCGTATTGGATACTGTCGCGTTTGGTCAAGGTCAAGGCGATTGGCTTGCCCAATTTGTTAGCGGGTAAACCCTTGGTGCCGGAGTTCATTCAGCAGGCCATCACGCCCCAAGCCCTGTGCGACGCGCTCTGGGCGCAGTTGCAACCGGGCGCGCAACAAGCGCTGAAGGGTGAGTTTGATCAGCTGCACCGGCTGCTGCGTCAAGACGCCAATGAGCGCGCAGCCGATGCCGTATTGGCCTTGGTGAAACCATGAAGTACATAGCCGGTGTGGATGAAGCCGGTCGAGGCCCCTTGGTGGGGTCTGTGGTGGCCGCCGCCGTGATCTTGGACCCCAAGCGACCTATTCCGGGTTTAGCCGACTCGAAAAAACTGACCGAAAAAAAACGCGAAGCGCTGTATCCGCTCATCATCGAACGGGCTCTGGCCTATGCGATCGCCGAGGCCAGCGCTGCGGAAATTGATCAATTCAACATTTTACAAGCGACCCTAATCGCCATGACCCGCGCTGTGGACGGCTTATCTGTGCGACCTGATCATGTGCTGGTCGACGGCAACCGTTTACCCAAATGGCCTTACTCGGCCGAGGCCATCGTCAAAGGCGATGCCAAAGAAGCCTGCATCAGCGCGGCGTCCATTTTGGCGAAAGTCACGCGCGATAAAGCCATGCGCGCCCTACACCTGGCTCACCCAGAATACGGTTTTGCCGATCACAAGGGTTACCCGACGGTGGCACATTTGGCGGCACTCACGCAGCATGGCCCCTTGGCCGAGCACCGCCGCTCCTTTGGCCCAGTGAAGCTTTGGCTAAGTCAAGGCGACTTGTTTGATTGACAGGGCGAAAACGGTGAGCCGGCTATGAACGAACGAGAGCGCACTTATCTGCTCGATGCGATGGGAATCAGCCAGTTTGTTCCGCGGTTTCAATTGCCGGCG